>Ga0075368_10000587_pt1 | contig 10965 bp, 7 predicted proteins | sample EndMethybrTD3033_FD_71518 | JGI IMG/M metagenome (GOLD analysis project Ga0075368, IMG submission 71518) | Populus endosphere microbial communities from Tennessee, USA - Endosphere MetaG P. TD hybrid TD303-3 | ecosystem: Host-associated > Plants > Roots > Endosphere | place: USA: Tennessee... | reverse complement strand
CGGTCCGGCGCGGGAGCAGGCGTGGCTCGCCTCAGGTCCGGCTCCGCCTGGGGTTCGTGATGATCGCGATGGTGCTCTCGCTGTTCGGCGCCCGGCTGGTGCAGCTGCAGGGCCTCGACCCCGGGTCGTACGCCGCGATGGCGGCCGCCGAGGGGACCGTCGACGTGGTGCTGCCCGCCGAGCGCGGGGACATCCTCGACCGCAACGGCCAGCCGCTGGCCGCCTCCATCGACGGCCTGATGATCGTCGGTGACCCGCAGATGACCGAGGAGAAGGCGCCGCAGATCGCCCGGTTCCTCAGCCAGAAGCTCGACGTCGACTACTTCAAGCTGCTGACCGACCTGCGCGCGCACAAGAACAAGCAGGGTGAGCCCGTCCGGTTCGAGTACCTCGCCCGGCACGTCCCGTCGACGCTCGCGACCGACGTGCTGCAGGAAGCAGACGACCGCGGCTACGAGGGGCTCTCGACGCGCCGCGACGCGGTCCGGACCTACCCGGGCCACGACGTCGCCGCGAACCTCATCGGCTTCCTCGGCACCGACAAGGCCTACGGCGGACTCGAGGAGGTCTTCAACAAGACCCTCTCCGGCAAGGACGGCAGCGAGAAGTACGAGGTCGGCGCCGGCAACCGGATCCCTCTCGGCGACAACACCACCGTCCCGGCCACGGACGGCCAGGACCTGCACACGACGATCGACCGGGACCTGCAGTGGTACACCCAGCGGGTGCTGCGCCAGGCCCGCGAGGACTCCGGCGGCTCGTCGGCGACCGCGGTGATCATGGACTCGCGGACCGGCGAGGTGCTCGCGCTCGCGGACGACCCGACCTACGACGCCGCCGACCCAGGCGACTCGAAGGTCAGCAACCGGCGGGCGCGATCGCTGAACCTCGCGTACGAGCCCGGCTCGGTCGAGAAGGTGCTCACGCTCTCCGCCCTCATCGACGCGGGCAAGGTCGACGCCCGCACGAAGATGCTGGTCCCGGGGGAGCTGCAGCGCCAGGACCGCGTCATCCACGACCACTGGGTGCACGGGCTGATCAAGCTCACCCTGGCCGGCGTCCTCGCCAAGTCGTCGAACGTCGGCACCGTGCTCGCCGCCGACAAGTTCGACCCCGGGCAGCTCCGCTCCTACCTCGCCAAGTTCGGCCTCGGCCAGCCCACCAACGTGGGCCTCGGAGCCGAGTCGCGCGGCGACCTGCCCGACCCGAGCGTGTGGAACAGCCAGATCGGCGACCGGATCGCGTTCGGCCAGTCGCTGTCGGTCAACGCGATGCAGATGGCCGCGGCGGTCAACACCATCGCCAACGGCGGTGTCCGCGTCGACCCCACCCTGATCCAAGGCCAGGCCAGGCGCGACGACGGCATGGAGATCGGCACCGACGTCTCCACCACTCGACGCGTGGTCTCCGCCAGGGCGGCGCGGCAGATGACACTGATGATGGAGCGCGTCGTCGACCCGGAGGACGGCGTGGCGCCGCTCGCCAACGTCCCCGGCTACCGGGTCGCCGGCAAGACCGGCACCGCCCAGCGCGTGGGCACGTGTGGCACGGGCGCGGCCAAGCACAGCTGCTACGACGGCACCAACACGGTCTCCTTCGCCGGCTTCGCCCCGGCGGAGAACCCGCGGTTCACCATCTACGTCGTCATCCAGGCGCCGAAGGTCGAGGGTGCCGGCGGTGGCGCGACCGCGGGCCCGGTGTTCTCGAAGCTGATGGGCTACGCGCTCCAGCGCTACGGCGTCGCCCCGAGCCACCGCAAGCAGACGGTCCTGCCGATCGAGTGGTAGACCTCAGGCCGTGGAGCTGAGTGCGCAGACTAGGCCCGAGCGGCCGCCGGCGTCAGCCCTGGGTGACCTCGCGGACTGGCTGCGGAGCCAGTCGCACGTCGTGCAGGCGTCGGGCGCCCTCGACACCGTGGTCACCGGGCTCACGCTCAGCTCGCAGCGGAGCTTTCCCGGCGACCTGTACGCCGCCCTGGCAGGCTCGCGTGCGCACGGCATGGCCTACGCCGAGGCAGCGCTCACCGGGGGAGCGGTCGCTCTCCTGACCGATCCCGAGGGTGCCGAGACCGCACCGGACGGCGTACCCCTGCTCGTCGTGGACGAGCCACGCCGGCTGCTCGGAAGGCTCGCCGCCCGCGTCTACGGCGACCCCGCAGCGGCGATGCGGATGATCGGCGTGACCGGCACCCAGGGCAAGACCACGACGACCCGGCTGGCCGAGGGTGGGCTGCAGCGCGCCGGGATCCGGGCCGGTGTGATCGGCACCGTCGGCACCCGGATCGCCGGCGAGGAGGTGAAGACGGCGCTCACCACACCGGAGGCGCCCGACCTGCACGCGCTGTTCGCGGTGATGCGCGAGCGCGAGGTGGCCGCCTGCGCCATGGAGGTGAGCAGCCACGCGCTCGTGATGGGTCGCGTCGACGGCGTCGTCTTCGACGTGGCGGTCTTCCTCAACCTCGGCCGCGACCACCTCGACTTCCATGCGGACGAGGAGGACTACTACCTCGCCAAGGCCTCGCTCTTCACCCCCGAGCGCGCCCGGGTCGCCCTGGTCTGCGTGGACGATGAGCACGGCCGACGGCTGGCCGGTGAGACCGCGCTGCCCGTACGCACCTTCTCGGCCGAAGGGCGCGACGCGGACTGGACGGTCGCCGACCCGCGTCCCGGGCCGGACGGGACGACGTTCCGCGTCGTGGGGCCCGGCGTGGACGCTCCGGCCGGCGTACCCCTGCCCGGCGCCTTCAACGTCACCAACGCCCTTGCGGCCGTCGCGGCCTGCGCCGAGGTCGGGCTGGACGCCGCCGCGGTTGCGGCGGCGATCGCGACCGGGGGAGGGGTGCCGGGCCGGTTCGAGCGGATCGAGGCGGGCCAGCCGTTCACCGTCGTCGTCGACTACGCCCACAAGCCGGACGCGGTCCGGGCCGCCCTGGAGAGCCTGCGACCGCTCACGGACGGCCGGCTGATCGTGGTCCTCGGCGCCGGCGGCGATCGCGATCCGGGCAAGCGGCCGATGATGGGCGAGCTCGCGGCGCGACTCGCGGATGTCCTCGTCGTGACCGACGACAACCCCCGCACCGAGCAGCCCGCCGCGATCCGGGCCGCGGTGCTCGCAGGCGCCCGGTCCGGCACCGCCCAGGTCCTCGAGGAGGGCGACAGGCGGGCCGCGATCGCCACCGCTCTCGGCCTCGCGCGGCCGGGCGACATCGTGATCGTGGCCGGCAAGGGTCACGAGACCGGACAGGAGATCGACGGCGTGGTGCACCCGTTCGACGACCGCGACGTCGTCCGCGCACTGCTGGCGACCCACTCGCAGGAGTAACCCGGGGAACATCCGGCAACCGGTGGTCGGCGGGCCGCGTCGGAGTCCGGAGCGGCGTACGGAATCATGGCCCAGCGGTCCGGGTCCACACAGAAGGGGGAGGCGATGAGAGCCATCCTGTTGAGCGGCGCCATCGCGCTGCTCATCTCCCTCCTGGGCACGCGCGTCGCCATCAACCAGTTCCGCAGGCTCGGCTTCGGGCAGCAGATTCGCGACGACGGCCCGACCAGCCACCACACCAAGATGGGTACGCCGACCATGGGCGGCGTCGTCATCATCCTGGCGACGGTCTCCGCCTACTTCCTGGCCAAGCTGATCACGATGACCACGCCGACGGGCTCGGCGCTGCTCCTGCTCTTCCTCTTCGTCGGCATGGGGTTGGTCGGCTTCCTCGACGACTACATCAAGATCGCCAGGCAGCGCAGTCTGGGGCTGCGCAGCAAGGCCAAGATGGTCGGCCAGACCGTGGTGGCCCTCGTCTTCGGCGGGCTCGCGCTGGCGCCGTTCCTCAAGGACGAGAACCGCCTGACCCCGGCGTCGAAGCACATCTCGTTCATCCGCGACTTCCACGGCCTCGCGCTGCCCACGGTCGTGGTGATGCTGCTGATCTGGCTGATCGTGACCGCGACCAGCAACGGCGTGAACCTCACCGACGGCCTCGACGGTCTGGCAGCGGGGGCGTCGATGATGGTCTTCGGCGCCTACATGCTGATCAACATCTGGCAGAACAACCAGTCCTGCGCCTCCTCCAACCTGGACCCGGACAACAGCAGCCTCTGCTACCAGGTCCGCGACCCGCTGGACCTGGCGGTGGTCGCGGCCGCGTTGACCGGGGCGTGCTTCGGCTTCCTGTGGTGGAACGCCTCACCGGCCGCGATCTTCATGGGCGACACCGGCTCGCTCTCGCTGGGCGGCGCGCTCGCGGGGCTGGCGATCCTGACCCGCACCGAGCTGCTGCTCGTCATCCTGGGCGGGCTCTTCGTCCTCGAGACGGTCTCGGTGATGCTCCAGGTCACCACCTTCAAGGTCACCAAGCGGCTGACCGGCACCGGACGCCGGATTTTCCGGATCGCGCCGATCCACCACCACTTCGAGATGCTCGGCTGGGAGCAGGTCACCGTGACCATCCGGTTCTGGATCATCACCGGCATCTGCGTCGCGGCGGGGCTCGGCGTCTTCTACGCCGAGTGGGTCAGCGGCATCGGATGACGCTCGGATGATCCTCGGATGACCAGCCTCCTCGGCCTGGGCAGGCACGACTCGTGGGGCGGCGTGCGCGCCGTCGTGGCCGGCTTCGGGGTCTCGGGCTTCGCCGCCGCCGACAACCTGCTGCACCTCGGCGCCACGGTGACCGCCCTGGACGAGAAGCCCGACGGGCCCGACGGCCGGGCGGAGAAGGCCGAGCTGCTCGAGGTGCTCGGTGCGACCATCCGGCTCGGTGGGGGCACGACAGCCACCCTCCCGGACGACGTCGACCTGCTGGTCACGTCGCCCGGCTGGCGCCCCGACGCGCCGCTGTTGGCGCAGGCTCGCGATCGCGGCATCCCGATCTGGGGTGAGGTGGAGCTGGCCTGGCGGCTGCGCGACCCCCACCACAACACCCCGTGGCTCGCGGTCACCGGCACCAACGGCAAGACCACGACCGTCCAGATGCTCGACGCGATCCTGCGCGCGGCCGGGCTGCGCAGCGTCGCGGCCGGCAACGTCGGGCTGCCGATCGTCGAGGTGGTCATGGATCCTGAGCCCTACGACGTGCTGGCGGTCGAGCTGTCCAGCTACCAGCTCCACTACACCGACTCGATGAGCGCCGAGGCCGCGGCCGTGCTCAACGTCGCTCCCGACCACCTCGACTGGTACGCCGCATTGGATCAGAAGCAGCCGATGGCCGCCTACGCAGCGGACAAAGGTCGCATCTACGAGCGGGTCCAACGGGCCTGCGTCTACAACGTCGCCGACCCGGTCACCGAGGAGCTGGTCCGCGGCGCGGACGTCGTCGAGGGCGCCCGGGCGATCGGCTTCACCCTGGGCATGCCGGGTGTCGGCATGCTCGGCGTGGTCGAGGACATCCTTGCGGATCGTGCGTTCGTCGAGGCTCGCGAGACCAGCGCTGCCGAGCTCTGCACGCTCGCGGACCTGACGCCGCCGGGGGCCGAGGGCCCCGCCCCGCACACGATCCAGAACGCTCTCGCCGCGGCGGCGCTGGCCCGGGCGCACGGCGTCGACCAGGCCGCCGTCCGAGACGGGCTGCGAGGCTTCCGGACCGACGGCCACCGGATCGCGCTGGTGGCCGAGCGGGACGGCATCACCTGGGTCGATGACTCCAAGGCGACCAACCCGCACGCCGCCCAGGCCTCCTTGGTGGCCTACGACCCGGTGGTGTGGATCGCCGGCGGGCTGGCCAAGGGCGCGTCCTTCGACGACCTGGTCCGGACCGTGGCCGGCCGGCTGCGCGGCGCGGTGCTCCTCGGCCGGGACCGTGACGTCATCGCGGAGGCTCTCGCGCGACACGCACCGGATGTGCCGGTGATCCTCGTGGATACGCGTGAGACTTCTGTGACTGAAGGTGACCATGCGTCTGTTGAGGCAGACCCCATGCGACGCGTCGTGGCCGCCGCCGCCGAGCTCGCTCGGCCGGGCGACACGGTGCTCCTCGCCCCGGGGTGCGCCTCTCAGGACATGTTCACCGACTACGCCGCCCGCGGTGACGCGTTCGCCGCGGCGGTCCACGAGCGGATGACCTGAGGGCACTGGAAAGGGGAGGCCGGATGACCACCGCGAACCCCGAGCGGACCCGCCCGCGCCGCTTCGAGCTCCCGGCCCCCAAGCTCCGCCTGCGACCTCGGCTGGCTCATGTGGTCGCGACCGGTGGTCAGGAGTCGGCGGTCAAGCCGCGGACGTGGTTCGGCTCGCTGCGTGCGGCGCTCGACCGGCCGCTCACGTCGTACTACCTGCTGCTCGGCGCCTCCGCGCTGCTGCTGACCATCGGCCTGATCATGGTGCTGAGCGCCAGCAGCGTCTACTCCTACGAGGTCAACGACGGCGACTCCTACGCCGTGGTCCGCCGCCAGCTCGTCTGGGTGCTCATCGGCCTCCCGCTGGCCTGGGTCACGAGCCGGCTGCCCCACCGCTGGGTCCGGCGGCTGGCCTACCCGGGGTTCTCGGTCTCGCTGGTGCTGCTGCTGCTCACTGCGTTCTTCGGGGTCGAGCGCAACGGCAACCAGAACTGGCTGGGGGTCGGACCGGTCGTCATCCAGCCGTCGGAGATCGCCAAGCTCGCGATGGTGATCTGGGCCGCGCACATCTACGCCAACAAGGAGCGCCGGCTCTCCAGCACCCACGAGATCATCGTGCCGGTGGTGCCGGGGATGATCCTGGCCACCGGCCTCGTCGTCCTCGGCAACGACCTCGGCACGGCGCTGGTGCTGTTCGGGCTGCTGCTCGGCTCGCTGTGGGTCGTCGGAGCGCCGCGGCGGTTCTTCACGGTCATGTTCTCGGTCGTGGCCGTCGGCCTCGTCGTGCTGGTCAGCACCAACTCCGAGCGGCTCGGCCGGATCACCAACTTCATGGATCCGTTCAACGACTACCACGACCGCGGCTGGCAGCCGGCCCATGGCCTCTACGCGCTCTCGACCGGTGGCCTGTTCGGCCAGGGCATCGGGGCCAGCCAGCAGAAGTGGGGAGACCTGCCCGAGGCCCACACCGACTTCATCTTCGCCGTGCTCGGCGAGGAGCTGGGCCTGGCCGGCACGCTGCTCGTGATCACCCTTTTCCTCACCATCGCGTTCGCGGCGCTGCGGGTCGCGCGTCGTACCGCCGACCCGTTCGTCCGCTACGCGTCGTTCGGCATCGTGGTCTGGCTGGTCGGCCAGATGATCATCAACGTCGGCATGGTGCTGGCGCTGCTCCCGGTGATCGGCATCCCGCTGCCGCTGATCTCCTACGGCGGCTCCGCACTGCTGCCGTCGCTGGTCGCCCTCGGCCTTCTGGTCGGCTTCGCGCGCCGCGAGCCGGAGGCGGCCCGGGCGCTCGCCCAGCGGAAGAAGCTGCGCTCAGCGGGACTCTCGGCGGGACGCCCCCGGCCGCGGTCGCGCTGACTCCGAGCGGGCTCCCTAGTCTTTCCCCGATGCGCATCCTGCTTGCCGGCGGTGGCACCGCCGGCCACACCTCTCCGTTGCTGGCGACGGCCGACGCCCTGCGGCGCCTCGAGCCGTCCGTGGTCGTCACCTGCTTGGGCACGCCCCGTGGGCTGGAGAACAAGGTGGTCCCCGAGGCCGGCTACCCCCTCGAGCTCATCCCGCCGGTGCCGCTGCCCCGGAAGCCGTCAGCCGACCTGGTGCGCGTCCCCGGCCGGCTCCGGAGTGCGGTGAAGGAGGCTCGCGCCGTCCTCGACCGGGTGCGGCCGGACGTGCTGGTCGGCTACGGCGGCTACGTGTCGGTGCCGGCCTACCTCGCCGCCCGCCGCGCGAAGGTCCCGATCGTCGTGCACGAGCAGAACTCCCTCCCCGGCCTGGCCAACAAGGTCGGGGCCCGGATCGCGCAGCGGGTCGCGGTGAGCTTCCCCGACACCCCGCTGCCGCACGCGGAGTACGTCGGCCTGCCGATCCGCACCATGATCTCCCGGCTCGACCGGGCGGCGATGCGGGCGGAGGCGAGGGCGTTCTTCGGCCTCGACCCCGACCGCCCCACGCTCGTCGTGACCGGCGGCTCCCAGGGCGCCCGCAACGTCAACACCGCTATCTCCGGCGCCGCCCGCGCCCTGGGTGAGGCCGGGGTGCAGATCCTCCACGTGGTCGGTCCCAAGAACGATGTGGTGCCGCAGGACGGCGTGCCGACCTACCTGCCGGTCGGCTACGTCGACCGCATGGACTACGCCCTGGCCGCTGCCGACCTCATGGTCTGCCGGGCCGGCGCGTCGAGCGTCACCGAGGCCGCCGCCGTCGGGCTACCGGCGATCTTCGTGCCACTGCCGATCGGCAACGGCGAGCAGCCCCTCAACGCGCGGCCCGTCGTCGCCGCCGGTGGAGCGCTGCTGGTCGAGGACGCAGAGTTCACCAGCGCGTGGGTGGTCGCGGCCGTCCCGTCGCTGATCCACGACGCGGAGCGGCTGGCCACGATGGGCGCCGCCGCTTCGGCGCTGATCCCCCGCGACGCCGACGAGAAGCTGGCGCGCATCGTCCTGGAGACCGGCCGGTGACGGCCAGATGGTGAAGCTGAGCGTCCCGGAGCGACTGCTGCCCGCCGACCAGCTGGGGCACGTGCACTTCGTCGGCATCGGCGGCGCCGGGCTGTCCGCCATCGCGCGGATCATGCTGGCCCGCGGGATCTCGGTCAGCGGCAGCGACGGCGTCGACTCACCCACCCTCGACGCGTTGCGGACCCTGGGTGCGCGGGTGCACGTCGGGCACGACGAGGACCAGCTCGGCGACGCCGACACCCTGGTCGTCTCGACCGCCGTGCGCGAGGACAACCCGGAGTACACCGCGGCGGTGGCGCGTGGCCTGCGGGTGCTGCCGCGGTCGGCGGCGCTGGCCGCCGTGATGGCCGGCCGCAAGGTGGTCGCGGTCGCCGGCACGCACGGCAAGACCACGACCACGGCGCTGCTGACCGTCGCGCTGGCGGCGGCCGGGGCCGACCCGACGTACGCGATCGGGGCCGACCTCGCGGCCACCGGCAGCAACGCGGGCGAGGGGACCGGCGACCTGTTCGTCGCCGAGGCCGACGAGAGTGACGGCGCCTTCCTCCACTACGCGCCGTACGCCGCCATCGTGACCAACATCGAGGCCGACCACCTGGACCACTGGCTCACCGAGGAGGCCTACGCGCGGGCGTTCGACGAGTTCGCCGCGACCGTCGACCCGGCGGGCTTCCTGGTCTGTTGCGTGGACGACGACGGGGCGGCCTCGCTGGCCGAGAGGCACCGGGCCGCCGGCCACCGGGTGCTGACCGTCTCGACCCGGCCGGGCGCCGGTGACGTCGGGCCGGAGGCGCTGGCGGGGACCACCCTCTGGTCGCCCGGCGACCACTACCTGGCCGACGCGCTGCTGGCGATCGCCGCGGGCCGTGCGCTCGGGTTCGACGACGCCGACCTGGTCCGGGGGATCGCGTCGTTCACCGGCACTCGGCGCCGGATGGAGCGCAAGGGCGAGGAGGGCGGCGTGCGCGTCTACGACAGCTACGCGCACCACCCGACCGAGATCGTCGGCGATCTAGCGGCCGCGCGCGCCCTGGCCGGCTCCGGTCGGCTGGTCGTGGCGTTCCAGCCGCACCTGGTCTCGCGGACGCGGACGTTCGGGCCGGCGATGGGTGCCGCGCTCGGTGCCGCCGACGAGGTCGTGGTCTGCGACGTCTACCTGGCCCGCGAGGACGCCGACCCGGAGGTGACCGGCGCACTGGTGGCGGACGCCGTACCTCTTCCGCCCGAGCGCGTCGCCTTCGTCCCCGACCTCGACGACGTGCCGGCCGCGGTGGTCGCGCGCGCCCGCCCGGGCGACCTGGTGCTGACCCTCGGCGCAGGCAGCGTCACCGAGCTCGGACCGCGGGTCCTGGAGCTGCTGGCCGGCGGTGCCGGTGCGTAGTCTGCGCCGCTCGTCCGACGAGGCCGCGACCGTCGACAGGGCCACCAGGCGGAGCCGGCGCCGGTTCGCGCGCCGGCAGTGGCGGCGCCGTTGGCTGGCCTGGCGCTATCTCCTGGCCATCGTCGTGGTCCTGGCGATCGTCGGAGGCGGCATCTACGCCGTGTGGTTCTCGACGTGGCTCGCCGTGGAGGAGATCGACGTGAGCGGCGCCGAGACCATCGACGTCACCGACATCCGAGCCCGCTCGGGTATCGACGACGGCGAGCCCCTGGTGCGCGTGGATCTCGCATCTGCGGAGCGACGGATCGGTGCGCTCGCCGTCGTCAAGTCCGTGTCGGTCACCCGGCAGTGGCCGCACGGGATCCTCATCTCCATCCAGGAGCGCGTCGCGATCGCGGTCGTCGAGATCGGCGACCGGCTGCGCGGCATGGACGCCGAGGGAGTTGTCTTCCGCGACTACAAGAAGGCGCCGCCGGGGCTCCCTCGCGTGCAGACCTCGATCGGCACGACCTCGGCCGCGCTCCACGAGGCCGCCAAGGTGATCTCGGCGCTGCCGCAGGAGCTGAGCCTGCTCGTCGACCACGTCCAGGTCACCACCGTCGACCAGATCTCACTGGTGCTCAAGGACGGCCGGACGGTCGTGTGGGGGAGCGCGGACGAGTCCGACACCAAGGCCGACGTGGTGGCGCTGCTGCTCTCCACCGTGCAGGCCCAGGTCTACGACGTCAGCGTGCCGTCCAAACCCACCACCCAGTAGACGACGGGTCGGCGTCCATGGGTGGATGGTTTGTGGTCATCTGCCCGCGTGTCTCCACAACTCCGACCACAGGCGTCCCTAGTGTCATCGGCACGGAGAGGTTGACATAACTATAACCCTCAGCCTGAGGGTGACAGTTCCGGACAACAGCCCGAGCAGCGCAGGGTCGAGCACAGGGAGTGGAGCCGTGGCAGCACAGAACTATCTCGCGATCATCAAGGTCGTGGGCATCGGAGGAGGCGGCGTCAACGCCGTCAACCGGATGATCGAGGTCGGCCTCAAGGGCGTCGAGTTCATCGCCATCAACACCGA
>Ga0075368_10000586_pt1 | contig 10967 bp, 12 predicted proteins | sample EndMethybrTD3033_FD_71518 | JGI IMG/M metagenome (GOLD analysis project Ga0075368, IMG submission 71518) | Populus endosphere microbial communities from Tennessee, USA - Endosphere MetaG P. TD hybrid TD303-3 | ecosystem: Host-associated > Plants > Roots > Endosphere | place: USA: Tennessee... | reverse complement strand
TCAGCCCGCGGGCGAGCGAGATGCTCGACTCGCTGCTGCGCGGGTTCGTCGAGAGTAGCAAGCGCTGATGTGAGGGCTGTCGCCGTCTGCTACGCTGCGCCGTGACACGAGACGCGCAGATGGGGACCGCGCCATGGCATTGCTACTCACCGTGCTGCTGCAGCTAGCCGCTGGACTCCTGCTGGCGCCGGTGATCGTCTCGCTGCTGCCGCTCGGCCGCATCTATCACATCGTCTACGCGCTGGTGTTGGGCGCGCTTGTTTGGCTCGCCGGGCTGCTGGTGGCGCAGGTGATGAAGGCGCCCGTGCCGCGCATCGCTACGCTGGTGGCATGCATTATTGGTGCGCTGATCGGGGTCTCCGTCGTGCTGCTGCCGACCTTTGTTCCGGCGACGGGCCCCGCGATCCGTCTGATCTCCGAGCCGCTGTATCTGCTGGCGGGTGCGCTCGCCGGCTATTGGCTGGTGCGATGAGTGCTGGAGCAAGATCAATCCGAAGCGATCCTGCTCGGTTGAGTCGCGCCACAGGCAAGACCCAAGTGCCTATCGCGCGACCGAATGTGAGTTGCAGCCTGCGGTCGGTTTCAGCCCGCGTTGGCGCGTGTTAAGCCTGCACGATGCCGGCGTCGGGGTTGCCGCCGGGGAATTCACTTGTCGGGGGGCACGTCATGCTCGGACGTCTTGTTCTGCTGCTTCTGCAAATCGTCATTGGCTGGTTCGGTAGCCAAGCGATCATGAAATACATTCAGATGGGGGGCATCTTCCGCCTGTTCATCTTCGCCATCGTGGCCGCCATCGTGGTGTTCCTTGTGGGCATCATCGCCGCGCAGGTGCTGCGCGAGGTGGGCCAGCCCTCGAGCCATACGCTGTCATGGGCCGTGGCGTTGGCGCTGATCGCTGCTGCGATCTGGACCTGGGGGCCGCAGTTCGTGCCGCAGTTGCGACAGGTGCAGGCCGAATACGCCGTGCTGGCCGGCGCCATCCTCGGCTACATAGTCAAACGTTAAGCTTGTCTTGCCACTGCCAAACACAAAGGCGCGGGAGCGATCCCGCGCCTTTGCCGTTTCGACTGAGCTGATCCTACTTCCCAACGATCAGCGCGTGCTCGCATCCTCGATCAGAACATTCCGAACACGACAGCAGTAAGAAAGGCGAAGGAGATGACGGCTGCAAGCACGTTCAGCCTCGTCCTCAATTCCATCATGACACCTCCTTGGCCGGATGACCCGGCGCTCCTGGCGATGTGGTTTCCCGCTTGCCAAGAAGCCGGAGTCTAGGCGGCCGCTGGGCCGGCTGCCAAGCGGAAACTCATGGCTTCACTCGGGAATTTTAGGACTAGCCGGGAGTTTCCCCGGCGCCGCAGGGTTTGATGCTTGCAAAGCACAATGTTTCATCTCTTATAGAAGTCGCTACACTCAGGTGCTATTTCGTATTCATCAATTATTAATCTAGATGTTCTTGTCCAAGCTACAATTGAGCCACAATATGGCTGATGTAATCCTCAATGTAGGCATGCAATAATGCCGCAGGCGGCCGCTCGACGTCGCCAGTGGTCGCTGTGGCGAAATAGGCACGAAACACGTGGCAGCGCATAAGCCGTGTCGTGTCGACAACTCGAGGCATTCTTTGTCAACCTTGCCCGAGGGTTGCCATAATCGGGCACTGTTCGACGGCGGGTCGGGGCGAGTGATTTGCGGCGGAGGTGACGCATGCAGCGGTTCAAGGCCTTGATGGTGTCGAAGGGCGATGCCGGCCAGACGCTCGCCTGGCAGGAGCTCAGCGAAGCGGACCTGATGCCGGGCAACGTGCTGGTGCGCGTCAGCCATTCCACCATCAACTACAAGGACGGGCTTGCCATCACCGGCAAGGCGCCGGTGGTGCGCCGCTGGCCGATGATCCCCGGCATCGACTTCGCCGGCATGGTGGCGTCGTCCACGCACCCGGATTTCAAGGCCGGAGACGAGGTGATCCTGAATGGCTGGGGTGTCGGCGAGACGCATTTCGGCGGCTACGCCCAGATGGCCCGCGTCAACGGTGACTGGCTGGTCAAGAAGCCGGCAGCTTTCACGGCTGCCGAAACCATGGCCATCGGCACCGCCGGCTATACGGCGATGTTGTGCGTGCTGGCGCTCGAACGGCATGGCGTCCGGCCGGACAGTGGGCCGGTGCTGGTGACGGGCGCGGCCGGCGGCGTCGGCAGCGTGGCTATCGCTCTGCTGGCGGGTCTCGGCTACCAGGTCACCGCGTCCACCGGGCGCACCAGCGAAACGGCATATCTGAAGGGCCTCGGCGCCATCGAGGTGATCGATCGCAGCGAGCTGTCGGGCACGCCACGGCCAATCAGCAAGGAGCGCTGGGCGGCCGCGGTCGACTCGGTCGGCAGCACCACGCTCGCCAATGTGCTCAGCATGACCAAGTACGGCGGCACGGTTGCCGCTTGCGGCCTCGCGCAGGGCATGGATCTGCCCACCTCAGTCGCCCCGTTCATCCTGCGTGCGGTGACACTGGCGGGAGTTGATTCCGTGATGGCGCCGAAAGTTGCGCGGCTCGAGGCCTGGAGCCGCCTCGCCCGCGATGTCGACAAGGCCAAGCTCGCCGCCATGACGGTGACGCGCCCCGCCACGGACGTCGTCGCGCTGGCCCCGGAAATCCTGGCCGGCAAGGTGCGCGGCCGCGTGGCCCTGGAGCTTGGCTAGTCTGGACCGGCAGTGGATCGCGGTGAGGCGCGTACTGCAGTTCTGATCCAGCGCCGGAACGCCACGAAGGCCGGCTCTTCACTGCGCGAGGGCTTGTACACCAGGTACCATTGCTTGCCCTTCGGCACCGACAGGGCAAAGGGGGCGACCAGGCGACCCGCCTTGATGTCATCATCGATGTAGGGGCGTATGCCGAGCGACACGCCGACCCCGTCGCTGGCCGCCTGCAGAGCCTGGCCGTAGAACTCGAACCTCGGTCCTGTCGCCGAGATGCCCGTCAGGCCCGCGGCCCGCAACCACAACGGCCAATCCTCCTTGGCGTGCGTCACGCGCAGCAGCGTTTCAGCCTTCAGATGGCGCGGCGATCGCAAGCGCGCTGCATGCCGCGGGGCGCAGACCGGCGTGAGGTCGGCATCGAACAGCGGCTCGCTGGTCAGTCCCGGCCAATTGCCGTCGCCCAGTTTGATGCCGCAGGTCCAGTGGTCGGCAAACGGTACCGCCACACCCCCCGTCGTGATGTGCACGTCGACGTCGGGTGCCACGCTGCGAAACGATTCGAGCCGCGGGATCAGCCAGCGGATTGCGAACGTCGGGCCGACGCCGATGGTGAGAATGCGGCTGCCGGCCTGAGCGCGCACCTGATCGGTGAGTTGCGCCAGCGCATCGAGGATCGGAGCAAGGCCGACGTAGTAGCTCTGGCCGTGCGCGGTCAGGCTCAGACGGTTGGCGCCGCGGTCGAACAGGCTGACGCCCAGGCGTTTCTCCAGCACCCCTACCATGCGACTGATGGCAGCCGCCGAAACGTTGGTTTCGGCGGCCGCCGCCGCGAAGCTGCCGCACCGAGCCGCCGCCTCGAAGGCCTTGACGCCGTTCAGATGTGGAAGGCGTCGCATGGCGCACCCTCAGTAAAAGTTATGCTGAGGGGAACATAACTCAGCTTTTGCGTGGACGCCAAACGGGTCATACAGCGTGAGCTGGAGCGCCCCCCATGTCTTCGACCCTGATGCTTGGCCTGATCCTGACGATGGTTGCGACCGCGTTCCTGTCGGGCATCTTCGGGATGGCCGGCGGCCTCATCCTGATGGGCGTTCTGCTGGTGCTGCTGCCGCTTCCCGAGGCGATGGCGCTGCACGCCGTGACGCAGATGGCATCCAACGGCTGGCGCGGCCTGCTGTGGTGGCGGTACGTGCGGTGGCGTGCGGCCGCGACCTTCCTCACCGGCTGTGCGCTGGCGTTCGTGGGCTGGACTTTCTGGCGCTACGTACCTTCCACGCCGGTAGCACTCATTTTGCTTGGGGTGTCTCCGTTCCTGGTCCGGCTGCTGCCGGCCGATCTCAAGCCTGACCCGGAACGCTGGCTGCACGGCGCGCTGTACGGCTCAGCATGCATGACGCTGATGCTCCTGGCCGGCGTATCCGGGCCCCTGATCGACGCCTATTTCCTGGGCGGCACGCTGGAGCGGCGGCAGATCGTTGCCACCAAGGCCGTCTGCCAGATCTTCAGTCACGGCGCCAAGTTCCTGTATTTCAGCGGCATCGTCGTACAGGCTGCCGGTCTCGATCCCGTGCTGGCGGGATGCGCGGTGGTCGCATCCATGATCGGCACCTCGCTGGCGCGGCCGATCCTGGAGCGGCTGAGCGACACGCAGTACCGGCGCTGGGCCGGGCATATCATCACCACGATCGCGGTCGTCTACCTTGCCCAGGGCGGCTATCTCCTGCTCTGGCCGCGGCCCTGAGAAGGCGCCTCTACGCTTAACGGGTATGTCGCAACGGGATGCATCGCCCTGTTTTCCCGGGCGGGTCCGGCGGCTACAATGGTGGCATGGTCACGATCCTCGACAATCGCGCCCCGCGCCACCCTGAGAAGGCCAATAGGCCGGACACGCCCGTGCTGCGCAAGCCGGACTGGATCCGCGTGCGCGTGCCCTCGTCGAACCCGGAGCTGGCCGAGACGCGCCGCATCGTGCGCGAGCACAAGCTGCACACGGTGTGCGAGGAGGCGGGCTGCCCGAACCTCGGCGAGTGCTGGACCAAGCGCCACGCCACCATGATGATCATGGGCGACACCTGCACCCGCGCCTGCGCCTTCTGCAACGTGCGCACGGGGCTGCCGGGTCCGCTCGATGCCAGCGAGCCGCATAACGTGGCCGAGGCGGTCGCCAAGCTCGGCCTCGACCACATCGTCATCACCTCTGTCGACCGCGACGACCTTGACGACGGCGGCGCGGGACACTTCGCCGAGACCATCCGCGCCGTGCGGGCGAAGACGCCCAAGACCACCATCGAGGTGCTGACGCCGGACTTCCTGCGCAAGGACGGCGCGCTCGAGATCGTCGTGCAGGCGACCCCCGACGTGTTCAATCACAACCTCGAGACGGTGCCGTCGCACTACCTGAAGATCCGCCCAGGCGCGCGCTATTTCCATTCGCTGCGCCTGCTGCAGCGGGTCAAGGAGATCGCGCCCACCATGTTCACCAAGTCCGGCATCATGGTGGGCTTGGGCGAGGAGCGCGACGAGGTGTTGCAGCTGATGGACGATCTGCGCTCCGCCGACGTCGACTTCCTCACCATCGGCCAATATCTGCAGCCGACCCGCAAGCATGCCGAGGTCAAGCGCTTCGTCACGCCGGAGGAGTTCAAGGCCTACGAGACCATCGCGCTGGCCAAGGGCTTCCTGCTGGTGTCGTCGAGCCCGCTGACGCGCTCGTCCTATCACGCCGGGGACGACTTCCAACGCCTCAAGGCGGCTCGGCTGGCGACGCGCGGCTGAAGCCGCCGCACTCAGTCGGTCTTCTCCGCCGAGCCGCGCGCGCCTGTAAGTTCGGCCAACTGGTCGCAGGCGGTGGCGATGTCCTGCAACGTCTGCCGCGCGACGGGGTCGTTCAATTGCTCCGCCATGCGGCGTGCTTCCTCCGCACGTCGTCGCCAATAGGTCGGGTCGGTGATCTCGGCGCTGACATCCATGAATGTTGAACACATAAAATAAGGCTGCGGTTCCGATTCCGACAATCGGGCAACGCGAGCACACTCATGGGTCCGTTTCGGGATCTGTTTGCTGCTTGCGCACAGCAGCTCGCTCGGCGAGGCGGTCGTATCCCCGGGCGATAGTCAGGAGAACAAGCTTGGCTTGTTGGTCCGTCATCTGATCCGCGATCGTGCGCGCCTCGTCGGCAAGCGCCCGCCAGCGTAGTGCAGGATCAGCTTCTTCCGGCGGCATCCGCCACCCCCCGGTTCACGTCTTGCTCCATCAACGCGCGATGGGTCAGGCAGTTCCCGATTTGCCAATCGTATCAAGAGTGAGCGGCGCGAGACTTGGGCGTGGCCGGACCGCGGGACAAAGCGCTGCCTTGCCGGGAGGGGGCCGGCTGACCTATAGGCGACAGCTATGCCGTCCTTTCGCACCGTCCGCCGGGTGCCGTTCAGCCCGCGCCAGATGTTCGACCTCGTCGCCGACGTCGAGACATATCCGCAGTTCCTGCCGCTGTGCGAGGCGCTCGCCGTAAAAAGCCGCGAGCGCGATGGCGACAAGGAGATCGTCATCGCGCAGATGACGGTCGGCTACATGGCGATCCACGAAACCTTCACCAGCCGCGTGGTGTTGGACTTGCCGGGCCAGCTGGTGGAAGCCGGGGCGATGCCGGGTGCGGCCAGCGGTCCGTTCAGCCGCCTGCACAACCGCTGGGCGTTCCTGCCCGTGGCGGGCGGCTGCAACGTCGATTTCACCATCGACTACGAGCTAAAATCGTTCACACTGCAGATGCTGGTCGGCGGCCTGTTCGACCGCGCCTTCCGCAAGTACGCCGAAGCCTTCGAGGCGCGCGCGCACGCCATCTACGGTCCGACGGCCTGATCGCCTCAGGGCGACCCGCGCGATACGCCATCCTTGATGAACACGCGATAGGGCGTGGTGCCCGAGGCGCTGCCGTCACGCGCGCGCCATTTGCCGTTGGTGCACAGGGTGCCGCCCTGGGCCGGCTCGGCATCGAACTCGACGGTGTTGTAGTAGACGGTGCCGCCGGGGTCGGTCGCCGTGAAGTCGGTGCGGCATTTGTCGCCGGTCACCACCGGACGGTAGCCGCCGATCATGATGCCGCCACCGCCCGTGCTCGGAAACGGGTCCTTGATCGGCTCCCAGCTTTCGTAGCTCTCCTGCGCCGCGGCCGGCAGGGCAGCGAGCGTGCTCACGACAGCGACGATGGCAAAGCGGGCAATCCCGGCAGGCAGCATGGCGTTCTCCCATTACACAAGCGCCGGCCTTGCGCCGGCTGGAAGAGTTACGCGTGCATGCCCACCGGAGTTTGCGGCGAGGCATCACGACTTGGTGAGGCCTCGCGACTCGCACGCCCTAGTCGAGCCGCGGCACATCCAGGCGGTGCACGAAGCCGGCCGTCTGACTGTTCAGCGCCGGATAGCGCTGCAACACGAGCGGGTCGTGTCCCGGCACGATGTGGCGGGGCGAGGCCGCCAGCTGATGCAGGCGTGCATAGCCGCGCAGCGTGTCCTCGGGGTCGATGACGATGGGGAAGACTTTGCCCTTCTCGAAGTTCTCGTAGTAGTGCGACACGTCGGAGGCGAGCACCACAGGTCCGCTGGCGGTCGCGACGCGCACGCACTGCAAGCCACGGCTGTGGCCGCCGGTCTTGTGCACGGTGATGCCGGGTGCGATTTCGGCGTCGCCCTCGTGGAACATGACGCGCCCCGAATAGACGTGGCGCACCATCTCGCATACGTGGTCCACCGTGAAGGGAATGCGCAGCTGGCCGTGGCACATGCACGGACCGGTAGCGTACTGCATTTCGGCAGCCTGCAGGTGGAAGTGCGCCTTCGGGAAGGCGCCAAGCGTGCCGGCGTGGTCGTAATGCAGGTGCGTGACGATCATCTGCTCGATGCTGCCAGCCGAGATGCCGATCAATTCCAGCGCACTTGCCGGCGCACGCATCACATTGCGCTTGCGCTTGCGGCCTTCCGCCTCGTCGAACCCGCAGTCGACCAGGATGGTACGGGCCTTGTTGCGGATCACCCAGACGAAGTAGTCCATCGGGTGCGGCGTGGCGTGATCGTCGGCCTCCGGCGTGATGAAGCTCTCCGCGCGGAAACGGTCCAGCCGCTCTGCATACTTGACGGCCAGGATCTCGTAGGTATCGGTGGTCATCGGCGTTTCTCTCCCTACATAGCTGACTGACACCATGGCGGGCCGGGCGGGCTGTTGTCATCCTCCTGTTGTGATCTGCAACTTGACGGGAACCGGCGCGTCGCCAAATTGTTGTATTTGAGCGTCAGCTTGGCCATGCTGCCAATCGCTGAAACAAGAGGTTGCGGGTGAACGTTTCCTTTCTGCAGGAACTGCTGAACACAATCGCTGAGCAGGGGCGGCAGCTGTTGCCGCGCTCACTCGGCGGGGCGGACCCGCAAGACGACATCACCGAGCTTGCCGATGCGCTGGTGTCGGTGCGCGGCGAGGCGTCCGGCGTGGCCATCGCGCGCGAGATCCTCAATCGCTATCGCGTGCTCACCCCGGAGGAGCGGCACGCCTTCCTGCAGTTCCTGGCTGAGACGCTGCAGCCGGACCCGAACGGCGCGGCTCGCGCGGCCAAGGCCTACCTCGAGCATCCGAGCGACGCCGCCATGGCCGTGCTGCAGGCGGCCGTCGAAAGTCCGCGCCAGGAGTTCTTCCGCCGCCTGAACCTGGCCTCCGGCGCAACGGCCGAGATCGTCGCCATGCGCCTCGACCTGCTGGAGTCGATGGCCGATGAGCCGGCGCTGGCGCGCGTCGAGATGGACCTCAAGCATCTCCTGTCGTCGTGGTTCAACCGTGGCTTCCTGGTGCTGCGCCGTATCGACTGGCAGACGCCCGCCGCCATCCTGGAGAAGATCATCGCCTATGAGGCGGTGCATGAGATCCAGGGCTGGGACGACCTGCGCCGCCGCCTCGATCCGACCGACCGGCGCTGCTTCGCCTTCTTCCACCCCTCGTTGATCGACGAGCCGTTGATCTTCGTCGAGGTGGCGTTGACGTCATCGATACCGGAAAGCATCCAATCGGTGCTGGAGGAAGCGCCGAAGACGGACGGCCTCGCCGACAAGCCGACCACGGCGGTATTCTACTCGATCTCCAACTGCCAGGAGGGCCTGCGCGGCATTTCGTTCGGCAACTTCCTGATCAAGCAGGTGGTGGAAGACCTGGTGAAGGAGCGCAGCAGCCTCAAGACGTTCGTGACGCTGTCGCCGGTGCCGCGTTTTGCCAAGTGGCTGGAGGATGAGGTGGCGGACGAGGATACGACGGTGGTCTCGGCCGTCGATCGCGGCCGGCTCGCCGTGCTGGACGACCCGGCCTGGGCCGACGATCCGGCGCAGGCCGACGCCGTGAAGCCGACCTTGATGCGGCTGGCGGCGCACTACTTCCTGAATGTGAAGACGACGGACGGGCAACCGATCGACCCTGTGGCGCGTTTCCATCTCGGCAACGGCGCGCGGCTCGAGCGCATCAACTGGCTGGGCGATACCTCGACCAAGGGCCTGCGCGAGGCACACGGGCTGATGGTCAACTACCGCTACGAGATCCGCGACATCGAGAAGAACCACGAGGCCTACGAGAATGACGGCACGGTGGCGACGTCGAAGCAGGTTACCGCTTTGTTAAAGCCGGAACGCGCCCGTACCGAGCCGAGCAAGCTGCTGCAACTCCCGGTGCTGCGTACGATAACGGCGGACAAGGCGGTACCGTCCGACAAACAGCCGGCCGATGAGTAATGCGATGGTCGAGACATTCGCCGGAGTTCTCGGCATGGTTCGAACTTCGCAATCGGGATACTAGACCACGGGCCTCTTGTCGGCTGGTGGCCTCCGTGTGCTAGATGCGGAGGTCCTGGGCGAGCGGCGCGACATAACAAGGGTTTGCACATGCGATACGGCGACGACGATCGGGAAAGCCAGAATGTCGAGGATCAACGCTCCTCCGGCGGTTTCGGCGGCGGTCGCGGCATGCGCATCCCGATCCAGATCGGCGGTCCTGGCGGCATGAGCCTGACCTCGCTGCTGGTGGTCGGTGCCATCTGCCTGATGCTTGGCATCAATCCGCTCGATCTGCTGAGTGGTGGCGGCAGCATCCCGGTCGGTGGCCAGGGTTCGTCCGGGCCGCAGCAGCCGCTCTCGCCCCAGGACGAGGCGAACGGGCGCTTCGTCAAGCGCGTGCTGGCCGACACCGAGGACGTCTGGAACAAAACCTTCCAGGACTCGGGGCGCAAATACCAGGAGCCAAAGCTCGTGCTGTTCCGCGGCGGCATCCCGACGGCATGCGGCACCGGCGACGCCAGGATGGGGCCGTTCTATTGCCCGGTCGACCAGAAGGTCTACATCGATCTCGTCTTCTTCGATGAGCTCAAGCGCCGTTTCAACGCGCCGGGCGAGTTCGCGCAGGCCTATGTGGTCGCCCACGAGGTTGGCCACCACGTTCAAACGCTGCTCGGTGTTTCGGAGAGAGTGCGCGACGCACAGCAGCGCGATCCGCGTCGCGCCAACGAGATGCAGGTGCGCATGGAGCTGCAGGCCGATTGCCTGGCCGGCGTGTGGGCCAATCGCACCAACCAGATGAAGCAGCGGCTGGAGCCGGGCGACATCGAAAGCGGCCTGCGCGCGGCCTCGGCAATCGGCGACGACACGCTGCAGAAGCAGACGCAGGGTCGCGTGGTGCCGGAGAGCTTCACGCACGGCAGCTCGGCGCAGCGCGTGCGCTGGTTCAGCAAGGGCCTCGAGACGGGCCAGATGCAGGCCTGCGACACGTTCGGGGCAGGCGCGCTCTGACGCGTTGGTGTACCCCGCGCTAGGGCTTCCATCCCTTGGTGCCGAGCAGCAGGCCGTGATTGTGGCCTGTGGTCACGCGGCATGTAGTAGGTGCCGAACAGCATATCCCACAGCGGCAGCAAGCCGGGGAAATTTTTGGCGCGCGCGTGCGTCTCGTCGTGTGCTGCCAGCGGTGGAAGCGCGGCGAAGCGATAGCCGCGGTCCTCAGCCCTTGCTCTGCGGGAGCATCGGCTTCAGCACGGCGCCGAGGATGTCGCGCACGCGTGGCGGTTTGGCGACGAGGAAGGGTAGCGGACGGATCACCTCGATCGCCGCCACGCCCATGCGCGCGGTCAGCGCGCCGTTGAACGCGCCCTCGCCCAGCCGGCGCGATAGGCGCCGCAGGATGTCCTGGCCGAGGAACTGGCCGAGCAGGTCGTCGGTAAGGGCGATGCCGCCGGTGGCGATGATGTGCCCGAGCACCATGCGGCT
>Ga0075368_10000585_pt1 | contig 10978 bp, 12 predicted proteins | sample EndMethybrTD3033_FD_71518 | JGI IMG/M metagenome (GOLD analysis project Ga0075368, IMG submission 71518) | Populus endosphere microbial communities from Tennessee, USA - Endosphere MetaG P. TD hybrid TD303-3 | ecosystem: Host-associated > Plants > Roots > Endosphere | place: USA: Tennessee... | reverse complement strand
GCCGTGAAGGCCGACTGGGATGCCGAGATCGACCGGTTGCGCGCCGGCGGCCTCACCGCTGACGGCGTCCTGACCTACGCCCAGGTCACCGGCGTGGTCAACGACGCCTCCGGACCGGACGACTACGTGCTCACCGCATCGGGCGGCATGCCCGGCGAGCTGCACGGCGGCTGGCGCACCGGGAAGGTCATGGCGGGCGCGACCTCGGGCGCCACGATGGACCTCGAGTACGGCTTCTCGTGCATGGGCTACGAGGTCGTCGCGCCGTGGGGCGCGGCGATGGCTCGCGCGCGCACTCACCCCGACGGCGTGGTCACCTCGATCTTCGGCGACGGCTCCTACCTGATGCTCAACTCCGAGCTCTACTCCGCCGCGTTCGCCGGCGTCCCCTACGTCGCGGTGCTCTGCGACAACGCCGGCTTCGCGGTGATCCACCGGCTGCAGACCGGCCAGGGCGCCGACGGCTTCAACAACCTGCTCTCCGACTCGCGCGGCCCCGGCGCCGCGGCCGGGCTGACCGTCGACTTCGCCGCGCACGCCCGGTCACTGGGCTGCCACGTCGAGGAGGTCGCGGACGGCGACCTGGCCGGACTTCGGACGGCGTACGCCGCCGCCCGGGCCGCGGCCGTCGCCGAGCAGCGGCCGGCCGTCGTGGTCTGCCAGGTGGCGCAGGCTGCCTGGACCGAGTCCGGTGCCTGGTGGGAGACCGGCACGCCCGCGTCGCTGTCCGGCCACGCGGCCTACGACGAGGGGAAGGCGCGGCAGGTCCGCTGGATCTGAGGCATTCTTCGCTGCGTGAAGCTGTTCGGCGGCCTCGACGAATCGTTCCGGCCGCTCGCCGAGAAGGCGGCGTTCCTGTTGTCGATCCTGGTGATCGTCTCGGGGCTGGTGGCCAAGGGCTGGGAGTGGGGCGCGCTCGGCGTCGCCGTCGGCCTACCGGGCGTCGTGCTTCCCTACGTCGCCCGGCGCACGACCTGGTCGGCCGGGCGGACGTGGTTGCTGTTCGCCTTGATCGTCGTCCTCGATCTGGGCGTCATGAGCGCCATCGCCGGCACACCCGGGACCTGAGAGGCTGACCCCGTGCTCGAGCTCCGGCCCAACTGCGAGTGCTGCGACCGTGACCTCCCTCCGGAGTCGCCGGATGCGGTGATCTGCACCTACGAGTGCACCTGGTGCCGCGACTGTGCCGAGAACGTCCTCCATGGCGTCTGCCCCAACTGCGGCGGCAACCTCGAGCGGCGTCCGGTCCGCCCGGCGGCGCTGTTGGTCAAGGACCCGGCGTCGACCCGCCGGGTGGTGCGGGAGCACTGTCCCTGACCGCGTCGCGCCGGCGGTGCGTGAGCAACATCGATCCGGGCGCACGGGCGGTCGTGGGTTGCTTGCTGACCGCCCGGCTGACGTCCGATCACGAGCCGTCGTCCAAGGGGCGCGAGTGCAGCCGGGTGGTGAGCAGCCGGCGCTCGGCGTCGTTGCTGGTGAGGCCCAGCGCCGTGCGGTTCGCCTCACGGGCGTCGTCGTGGCGGCCCAGCGTGGTGAGCAGCTCGGCGCGCGCCGCGTGGAAGAGGTGGTACGACGCCAGCCGGTCGGCCAGCGAGTCGAGCTCGGCCAGAGCCTCCTCGGGGGCGCCGAGCTGGGCGCGGGCCACGGCCTTGTTCAGCCGCACGACGGGGGAGCGGTCGAGCCGGGCGAGGACGTCGTACAGCATCACGATCTGCAGCCAGTCCGTCTCCTCCCACGACTGCGCGGTCGCGTGGACGGCGGCGATCGCGGCCTGGAGCTGGTAGCGGCCCGGCCGGCGCAGGGCGGCCGCGTGCTCGATCAGCCGCTCGCCCTCGGCGATCGCGGCATGGTCCCATCGGGACCGGTCCTGGTGACGCAGGAGGACGAGCCCGCCGTGCTGGTCGAACCGGGCGGCCGCCCGCGCGTGCTGGATGGTGAGGAGGGCGGCCAGCCCCCAGGCCTCGGGCTCGCGCGGCGCCGCGGTGGCGACCACGCCGGCCAGCCACACGGCGTCGGCGGCCAGGTCGCGGTCCTGGGTGGCGCCGGTGGAAGCGACGAAGCCCTCGTTGAACATCACGTAGACGACCGCGAGCACGTCGTCGAGCCGCTCGCTCAGCTGGTCGGCGGGCGGCACCGTGAGAGAGATGCCGGCGTCGACGATCTTGCGCTTGGCCCGGACGATCCGCTGGGCCAGCGTGCTCTCGTTGACCAGGAACGCTCGGGCGATCTGGGGGGTGGTGAGGCCGACGACCGCGCGCAGGGTCAGTGCGAGGCGTGCCTCGGGCGCCAGCGCCGGGTGGCAGCAGGCGAACAGCAGGGCCAGCCGGTCATCGGTGCCGGTCGTCGCGCTCGCCGGTGAGTCGCCGCGCTCGGCGAGGGCACGCTGCCGCGAGCTCCGTCGTACGCCGTCCAGGGCGTTGCGCTGCGCGGCCACCTGCAGCCAGGCCGCCGGGTTGTCCGGCGGTCCGTCGCGCCGCCAGGACGTGAGCGCCTCGACCATCGCCGACTGCACCGCCTCCTCGGCCAGGTCGAAGTCGCGGAACCGCCGTGCGAGCCGGGCCACCAACGGGCCGGCCTCCTCGCGCAGCACCTGCCCGAGGAGACCGTCAGTCGGTGACGCGGAGGTCACTGCTCCATGTGCGAGTAGTCCTCGACCATCGGCCGGATCTCGACGGCGTTCCCGGGCAGGTCGAGCAGCGGCCACGTCTTGACCGCCTCGATCGCGGCGCTCAGGTCCGCGACCTCGATGACGCTGAAGCCGCCGATGACCTCCTTGGCCTCGTTGAACGGCCCGTCGACGACCACGGAGCCGTCGTCGCCGTGCTTCACCGTGGTCGCGGTCTCGATGCCGAGCAGCTCGGCGCCGGAGTCGGCCATGATGCCGCCGTTCTCCTGGAACCACTCGTAGACCCGCTTGTAGAGCGCCTGCGCCGCCTCGGGGTCGGCGTTCGCGTCGAGGTCCGGGCGGGAGGTGTACATCAGCACGTACTTCATGGCTCTCTGCCTCTCTTGGGTGCCTCCGGTCGGGGCACGGTCATGGATTCGTCGCCGCTCGGCACCCGAAATCGACAACCCCGCAGAGAAGACTCTGGTCGACTTGTCAGCCGGCCGCCAGCACCTGCTCGCGCAGGATGTCGCCGTGGCCGGCGTGTCGCGCCAGCTCCTCGACCATGTGCACGTAGATCCAGCGCAGGGTCAGCGGCCCGCGCCGGTTGTGCACGGCCAGGTCGTCGAGGTCGTACGGCGCCGCGATCTCGTCCGCCTCCGCCCACGCGGCGCGGTAGTCGGCCAGCACCGACGCGACCGTGTCGCCCTCCTCGAGCTGCCAGCTCTCGTCGGCTCCCTCCGGGATCCCGACCTCGTCGCGGCTGCGACCGGCCAGCGACACGTGGAACCACACCCGCTCCACGAACGCACAGTGCTTGACGATGCCGAGCACCGTGGTGTCCGACGGCACCAGGCGTGCTCGTGCCTGCTCTTCGGTCAGCCCGTCCAGCAGGGAGGCCACCTCGCTGCGGTTGTCGTGCACGAACGCGAGCAGCTGGGCCCGCTCGCTGCCGATGAGGGTGTCCTCGCTGAAGTACTGGGCCTCGGTCACGACACGCGAGCCTAGGGGGACCGGTGTTGGAGCGGCGGGCCGCCCCGTGGTCGGATAAAGCCGACACCACTCACGACGAAGGGCCTGGAACATGAACAAGGGAGAGCTCAAGGACGCGGTGGCCGAGGCTGCCGGGCTCAGCGGTGCCGACGCCGAGCGGGCGCTGGACGCAGTCCTGGACACCATCACGAAGACCGTCGCCAAGGGCGACAAGGTGACCATCCCGGGCTTCGGCACCTTCGAGCCGCGCGAGCGCTCGGCCCGCACCGGCCGCAACCCGCAGACCGGCGCCGAGATCCAGATCGCCGCGAGCACCGTGCCGGGCTTCAAGGCCGGCGCCAAGTTCAAGGCCGCGGTCGCAGGCTAGGACTCATGCGTCGCGCCGCCCTGCCTCAGATCCTGGCCGGGCGGCGCGACGAGCTCCGTGGTGGTGCACGTCGCCTTTGGTCACGGATATGAGCGCAGCACCAGCACCCGCCCCTGCGCGACGGGTGGGGGGAAGTCGTCGAGGTCGAACCCGTAGTAGGTCGCTTGGTCGTCCGTGATGCCCTCGATCGTGCGGCCCAGGCTGTGCAACCGCCCGCCCGGCACGTCCTCGAGGTCGGCCATCAGGTCGGGCACCGAGAGCGACTCGGCGAGCAGCAGCACCTCTCCGCCGCCGTCGAGCGCGACGAGGACACCCCCGCCGGCGAAGTTGTTGCCGCCCCGGCCGGTGCCGTTCGGTGCCCAGAAGACCGGCTCGCCGACGATGCGGCCCTCGACGCGGTAGTACTGCCCGAGATGCTGCCGCGCCTGGGCCGTCGCGACCGGTAGCCCCTCGATCTTCCGGTGCTCCTGCCACGCCATCCAACCGAACGGCAGCCCGCCGATCGCGTAGATCAGCACCACGAGCGCGACCACCGGCTGCCAGGCCGCGGCCCACGACTCGCGGGCGGTCGGGCGGTCGCTGCGGCTCGGTCGGCGTATCACCCAGACGACGAAGCGGGCCAGCGCGAGCAGGCCGATGGTGACCAGCCCGGCCCAGCCGGTGGCCCGCGTGTAGAAGACGCTGTCACCGTGGTGCCGGGTCGCCAGCACCATCACCAACGGGATCGGCAGCGTGAGCAGCAGCAGCAGGGCGTACGACGGGTGGCTGGTCGGCAGCGTGAACCGGTGCGGTCCCCACGAACCCTCGAAGGTCGTGGGCCTGAGCAACCCGCGGACGAAGAAGAACGCCAGGGCAAGTGCCACGACCAGGCAGCCCCAGAACTCTCCGTCGATGCGGTCATGGGTGCCCTCGACACCGCAGCAGCCGCGCACGTCGACGACCTTGCCGGCGAAGAACGCCGTCGACATGACCAGGAACAGCTCCACGAGCCAGACCTGCAGCAGGTACGGGAACCGGCCACCGATCCGGTCGAAGGCGAGCACGCCGTTCCACATGAAGCGCACCACCCCCACGGCGGGAGGATAGGGCGACCCGGCGTGGTCGGTGGTGGTTCATCAAGGGATGTAGGTGAACCGACGCCCCCCCACCGGCGAGCCCAACCTGGGGGAGCGGCGGTTCACACGGCGCTCAGGTGGTGTCGAACCATCCGCCGAGGGCGGGCACGCGGCGCAGCACCAGCTGGTCGAGCAGGAGCACGGCCAGCAGGCTGATGCCGAACAGCGGCAGGAACAGGCCGAGCGCCACGAGCGCCACCACCAGGAGCGGGCTGGCCCCGACCGGCATCCGGCCGCGAGGCGCACCCAGTCGGCCGGCTCCGCGCGGGCGGCGGCGCCACCACATCAGTGGTCCGGTGAGGCACATGAAGATCACCGCGAGACACATCAGGGCGGCGCCCCAGAACGACCACAGCCCGAGGCTGCGGCCCTCGTGCAGGCCGATGCCCTGCGAGACGACCTTGGCCAGCAGCGGGTAGTCCGCGAAGCCGTACGTCGACTCGACCTCACCGCCGTACCGCCCGACGTGGACCGTCTTCTCGTCCGACGGCGCGTCGAAGGCGTAGCCGATCACCGAGAAGACGCCGGTGGTGTCGTCGGGTGCGGGCAGCGCGACCGTGAACGGGTGCCGCAGCCCCTGCCGGTCGGCCACGGTGATCGCGGTGTCCACGTTGGCGACGCTCCGCTCGCCGTCCTGGGATGGCGCGTCCGGGACAGGTGCATCACCCTGGGCCCACGGCACGTCCTGCTGGTGGCTGTGCGGCAGTGACTCGTCCAGCGTCGACGCCGGGTCGCTCTGCGCCCCCGGGTCCAGGCTCCACATCGACGAGCCCCGCTCGGTGGCGACGGACTGGACCTTCTCGCCCCAGAAGCCGGTCCACGGCAGCCCGGTCACCAGCAGCGTGAGCAGGCCGAGGCCCGCGACGGCGCCGACCAGCCCGTGCCGATGGCGCAGTCTCGCGCCCCGCCGCTCGGCCTTCCGCGCCCTCCGTCTGGCGCGGAAGCCGCGGACGAAGAGGTAGTAGCCGGTCAGGGCCATCACGAAGGCCCAGCAGGCGCCCACCTCGATCACGTGGTCTCCCCACGTCCCGGCCATCAGCTCCCCGTGCAGCCGGATGGCGTAGCCCGAGAGCGTCCTGTCTGGATCTACCGAGCCCAGCACCTGCAGCCGGTACGGGTCGACGAACACGTCCCGGCCGGCGCCGTCGGCGGTCGTGATCGACACGATCGTGGGAGCTCCGTCGTGGCGCGGCTCGGCCAGCGAGACCGCCGTGGAGCCGGGATGCGCCTGCGCCACGGCCGCCAGCTGGCTGACGTAGGGCTGGGCGATGCCGCCGGACGCGTGGGTGTCCACGTCGTACAGGCCGGGGTGCAGCAGCGGCTCCAGCTGGAACCGGAACAGGTAGATCAGGCCGGTCGTCGCCAGCAGCAACAGGATCGGGACGACCAGGAAGCTGGCGAAGAAGTGCCAGCGCCAGATCGCTCGGAACCATCCGGGGCTGCGGGCGGGCGTACGGCGCGGGTCGGGTGGTGGTGCGAGGGCGCGCGGGCGCGCCGCCAAAGGCATGGTCAAGAGAGCTCTCCTCGAGCAGGTGTGGGAACGCAGGGCAGCCGCCCGGGGACCGGGCGGGTGGGACGGATCAGCCTGCGAGGAGAGGTGGCCCGCGTCTCGAGACGGACGGACCGAGGAGCAGGACCCGGAAGCCCTCCGCGACCTCGTCCGCGACCGACGTGGGCCGCTTCACGGGCCGGACGGCGACCGGCCGCGCGGGCCGCACCAAGGCGAGGACCAGCCGGGCGGTGACGGCGACCACGGTGACCAGGCACCGCTCGCCGTACGCGAGCCAGAGCGCGACGATCGCTGCGGTCGCGAGGTGGACCGCCATCATCGGCGCGTGCGCGGACAGGTCCGCGACGAGGTGGTGGATCGGCAGGGTCGGCGTGGTGGCCGGCATCGCGTCCGTGCCGGAGAACGCGTCCTGGAAGGAACCGACCCGGTGGCCGTCGACCACGGGCAGCCGGGTGAGCCCGGCGTCGTGCGGCTTCGGGGCCGCCGCCTTCGGGTCACCCACGTGTCCGGCGGTCAACGTGAGGCAGAGGTGGATGAACGTCTGGCCGCCGACCAGCAGCCCCAGCATCCTCAGCCGCGACGCCGGTCGGGCGAGCACCGGCGCGCTGATGACCACGATGAAGAGGTAGAGCACGACGACGAACGGTGCCCCGGGCAGCAGGCCATCGGCCATCACGTGGCCGGCGACGCCGAGGAAGAACGCGAACGACCCGGCGAAGAGGGCCCGCACCCACAGCACGGATGCGTCAGACCGTGTCCCCATGGCTTCCGCAGTGTCCCACGGTGGACCGGCGGGAAACGCGGGTGACGGCGTCAATAGGATTGAAGGCATGCCCGAATCGCTGTCCCGCGACGAGGTGGCGCACCTAGCCGTCCTCGCCCGGATCGACATGTCCGAGGCCGAGCTCGACCACCTGGCGCCCCAGCTGTCGGTGATCCTCGAGTCGGTCGCGTCGATCCAGGGCGTGGCGAGTGCCGACGTACCCCCCACCTCACACGCGCTGCCCCTGACCAACGTCTTCCGTGAGGACGTCGTCGAGGCGTGCCTGACCCCCGAGCAGGCGCTGTCGGGAGCGCCGGCGCAGGAGCAGCAGCGGTTCTCGGTCCCGCGGATCCTGGGTGACGAGCAGTGACCGACCTCAGGAAGACCGCGGCCGAGCTGGCCGACGACCTCGCCTCCGGGGCGACCACGAGCGTCGAGCTCACCCAGGCGGCGCTGGACCGGATCGCCGAGGTCGATGGCGCCATCCACGCGTTCCTCCACGTCGACGCGGAGGGCGCGCTCGAGGCCGCCCGCGCGTCCGACGAGCGGCGCGCCGCCGGCCGGACCGCGTCCACGCTGGACGGGGTGCCGATCGCGGTCAAGGACGTGCTCGCCACCAAGGGGCTGCCCACCACCTGCGGCTCGAAGATCCTCGAGGGCTGGGTGCCGCCCTACGACGCGACCGTGGTCGCCAAGGTGCGCGCCGCAGGGCTGCCGATCCTCGGCAAGACCAACATGGACGAGTTCGCGATGGGCTCCTCCACCGAGCACTCGGCCTACGGCACCACGCACAACCCGTGGGACCTGACCCGGATCCCCGGTGGCTCCGGTGGCGGCTCGGCCGCCGCGGTGGCGTCGTTCGAGGCGCCGATCGCGCTCGGCACCGACACCGGGGGCTCGATCCGCCAGCCCGGCGCGGTCACCGGCACGGTGGGCGTGAAGCCGACGTACGGCGGGGTCTCGCGCTACGGCCTCGTCGCGCTCGCCAACTCCCTCGACCAGGTCGGCCCGGTCACCCGGACCGTCCTCGACTCCGCGCTCCTGCACGAGGTCATCGGCGGCCACGACCCGAAGGACTCCACCTCGATCGACCAGCCGCTGCCCGCGCTGGTGGAGGCGGTCAGGCAGGGCGCCTCCGGCGACCTGGCCGGGCTGCGGATCGGCGTGGTCACCGAGCTCGGTGGCGAGGGCTACCAGGCCGGCGTGCTGGCGCGGTTCCACGAGTCGGTCGAGCTGCTGACGAAGGCCGGCGCCGAGGTGGTCGAGGTGTCGTGCCCGCACTTCGTGCATGCGCTGGCGACCTACTACCTGATCCTGCCGGCCGAGGCGTCGAGCAACCTGGCGCGCTTCGACGCGATGCGCTACGGGCTGCGCGTGCTGCCCGAGGGCCTCGACGCGCCGTCGGCCGAGGACGTCATGCGCGCCACCCGTGACGCCGGCTTCGGCGACGAGGTGAAGCGCCGGATCATCCTGGGCACCTACGCGCTCTCGAGCGGCTACTACGACGCCTACTACGGCCAGGCCCAGAAGGTCCGGACCCTGATCTCCCAGGACTTTGCCAGCGCGTTCGAGCAGGCTGACGTCCTGGTCTCACCGACCGCGCCGACCACGGCGTTCCCGATCGGCGACAAGGTCGACGACCCGATGGCGATGTACCTCAACGACTTGGCAACCATCCCCGCCAACCTGGCCGGCGTGCCGGGCATCTCGGTGCCCAGCGGTCTCGCGGACGAGGACGGCCTGCCCGCCGGCTTCCAGATCCTCGCGCCGGCGCTCGCCGACGACCGGGTCTACCGGGTCGGTGCGGCGCTCGAGGCACTGCTGCTGGAGCAGTGGGGTGCCCCGCTGCTCGACAAGGCCCCGGCCCTGGACGGAGCGAGCCGATGACGACCACCGCCGACAACAGGGAAACCCTCGTCCCCTTCGACGAGGTGCTCGAGCGCTACGACCCGGCCCTCGGCCTCGAGGTGCACGTCGAGCTCAACACCGCGACCAAGATGTTCTGCGGCTGCCCGGCGGCCTTCGGCGGCGAGCCCAACACCCACGTGTGCCCGACCTGCCTGGGGCTGCCCGGCTCGATGCCGGCGGTGAACCGGAAGGCCGTCGAGTCGGCGATCCGGATCGGGCTGGCACTCAACTGCGAGATCGCCGAGTGGTGCCGGTTCGCCCGGAAGAACTACTTCTACCCGGACATGCCGAAGAACTTCCAGACGTCCCAGTACGACGAGCCCATTGCTTACGAGGGCTTCATGGACGTCACGCTGTCCGATGAAGGCGGCGACGGCGAGACGTTCCGCGTCGAGATCGAGCGCGCGCACATGGAGGAGGACACCGGGAAGTCGACCCACGTGGGCGGCCTCACCGGCCGGATCCACGGCGCCGACTACTCGCTGGTCGACTACAACCGGGCCGGCATCCCGCTCATCGAGATCGTCACCAAGCCGATCGTCGGAGCGGGGGAGAAGGCGCCGGCCGTCGCTCGCGCCTACGTCAGCCAGCTCCGCGACCTCATCGTGGCGCTCGGCGTCTCCGAGGCCCGGATGGACCAGGGCAACCTGCGCGCCGACGTCAACCTCTCGCTGGCGCCGAAGGGTTCGGGTGTGCTCGGCACCCGCACCGAGACCAAGAACGTCAACTCGTTCCGGTCCGTCGAGCGGGCGGTCCGCTACGAGATGCAGCGGCACGCCGGCGTCCTCGACGGCGGCGACTCGATCCTGCAGGAGACCCGGCACTGGCACGAGGACACCGGGATCACCACGAGCGGCCGGGAGAAGTCGGACGCCGAGGACTACCGCTACTTCCCCGAGCCGGACCTGGTCCCGATCGCGCCCTCGCGCGAATGGGTCGAGGAGCTGCGAGGCACGTTGCCGGAGAACCCGACCGAGAAGCGGGCCCGGCTGCAGTCGGACTGGGGGTTCACCGACCTCGAGATGCGCGACACCGTCGGTGCGGGCGCGCTGCGGCTGGTCGAGGAGACCGTGGCCGCCGGTGCCGCCCCGCAGTCGGCCCGCAAGTGGTGGCTGGGGGAGCTGGCGCGGCGGGCGAACGACGCCGGCCTCGAGATCGCCGACCTCGGTGTGACCCCGGCCGACGTGGCTCGCGTGCAGGCGCTGGTCGACGAGGGCGCGATCAACGACAAGCTGGCCCGCCAGGTCTTCGACGGCCTGTACGCCGGCGAGGGCACGCCCGACGAGATCGTCGCCGCCCGCGGGCTCGCGGTCGTGTCCGACGAGGGAGCCCTCTCGGCCGCCGTGGACGCCGCGATCGCCGCCAACCCGGACGTCGCGGACAAGATCCGCGAAGGGAAGGTGGCCGCCGCTGGGGCGCTCATCGGCGCCGTGATGAAGGAGATGAAGGGCCAGGCCGACGCGGCCCGGGTGCGCGAGCTGATCTTGGAGAAGCTCGGGTAGCGGCTGCGCGTAGGCTGCCGGCGTACAACTCCATTCATCACGCCCGCCGTTGGGGAAGCCGGTCCAATCCCGGCGCTGACCCGCAACCGTAGGCGCGCATCCCTCAGGTCTGGGGGGAAGCGCGCGAGCCGGAGCACCTGCTGCGGCGCGTCCTGACCAGTCGCTGTCGAGGAAACGCAGCGGGTCGAGCCCGGGCCGTCCGGTGTCCTACCCGC
>Ga0075368_10000583_pt1 | contig 10981 bp, 9 predicted proteins | sample EndMethybrTD3033_FD_71518 | JGI IMG/M metagenome (GOLD analysis project Ga0075368, IMG submission 71518) | Populus endosphere microbial communities from Tennessee, USA - Endosphere MetaG P. TD hybrid TD303-3 | ecosystem: Host-associated > Plants > Roots > Endosphere | place: USA: Tennessee... | reverse complement strand
CGTCGAGGATAATCTGAAGGCGCGGCGGCAGCGCACCAAGATCAGCATCCTCTATCGCATCTGCCAGTGCATCGTCGGCTTCTTCGTGATCGCGATGATGCTGATCGCCATTCCGGGCGTACGGACGATCGGCGTGTCGCTGATGGCATCGGCGGGCCTCGCCGCGCTGGCGGTGGGCGCGGCGGCGCAACCGGCGCTCAAGAATCTGATCGCCGGCATCCAAATGGCCTTTTCCGAGCCGATCCGGCTGGACGATGTCGTCATCATCGAAGGGGAATGGGGGCGGATCGAGGAGATCAGGCTGACCTATGTGATCGTGCGCATCTGGGACGATAGGCGCATGGTGGTGCCGGTGTCCTATTTTCTGGAAAAGCCCTTCCAGAACTGGACTACGAAGACATCGGACCTGCTGGGCACCGTCTTCCTCTATGTCGATCCGACCGCGGATATCGAGCGGATCCGCGCGCGCTTCGTCGAGGCGGTGAAGGCGAACGGGCGCTGGGACGGACGGGTGGCGATCCTGCAGGTGACCGATCACCGTGCCGATGCGCTGGAGCTGCGCGGGCTGTTGTCGGCGCGCAATGCCGGGATCGCCTTCGACCTGCGCTGCGAGGTGCGGGAGGCTATGCTGACCTTCCTGCGGACCGACATGCCCGAGGCGCTGGTACGTGGGCGTCAGACGCTGGAGAGGGATGAGGCCTTTACCAGGCGGTCCGGCGTGGTGGGATGAGCGCCATCATGGCGTCATAGCCGGCAGTCGGAACCGGCTCGGCAAATTCGAGGCCGATGCGGCCTTCCTCGCTCCAACGGACGAGGGCGCGACGATCCTTGAGCACCGGCAGCCAGATCAGCACCCGGCCGCTTATCGTCAGCAGCTCTTCGCTGCGACACATCAGGCCCAGCGGCGAGATGTTGATGATCCGCACGCCATGGGTGCGGCCTTCTGCAGTGATGTGGCTGACCATGTCGACCAGGTCGCGCGCCGCGCGCCGCTGATCGACGGACGGGTCGCGCGACCGCATGACATGGCCAAGATTGGCGAAAACCGAGGAGGACATGGGTTTCAGCCTAGCGGGCGGAAAGTGGAGGCTTTCCTACCTGTTAGCGTTAACTGGGCTGAAACCCTGTTTGTCCTCAGGCGGTGACCAGACCGTGCTTCTTGGCGCCAAAGCTGAGCTTGTCGCCGGCCTTGAGCGTGACGGCCGGGTCGGTGACGACTGCGCCATTCACCTTGATCGCACCCTCGGCAAGCTTGCGGCGGACTTCCTTGTTGGAGGTCGCAAAACCAAGGCCGGTGGTCGCCTGGATGACGGTCAGCCCCTCGGCGCCCAGCGCAACGGTGGGCAGGTTGGCGTCCGACGCGCCTTCCTCGAAGGTCTTGCGCGCGGTTTCGGCGGCCAGAGCGGCGGCTTCGATGCCACGGCAGAGTGCGGTCGCCTCGTTCGCCAGGATCTTCTTGGCCTCGTTGATCTCCGCGCCCTGCAGCGCGGCGAGACGGTTGACCTCGTCCATCGGCAGGTCGGTGAACAGGCGCAGCCGGTTGAACACGTCGGCATCGGCGGTGTTGCGCCAGAACTGCCAATAATCATAGTCGGACAGCTGGTCCTGGTTCAGCCAGACGGCGCCGCCCACGGTCTTGCCCATCTTGGTGCCGTCGGCATTGGTGAGCAGTGGCGTGGTGAGGCCGAACACCTGCGTGCCATCGACGCGGCGGGCCAGTTCGACGCCGTTGACGATATTGCCCCACTGGTCCGATCCGCCCATCTGCAGGCGGCAATCGCTGCGACGCGACAGTTCCAGGAAATCATAGGCCTGGAGGATCATGTAGTTGAATTCGAGGAAGCTCAGCGACTGCTCACGGTCTAGGCGCAGCTTGACGCTGTCGAAGCTCAGCATCCGGTTGACCGAGAAATGCTGGCCGATGTCGCGCAGGAAGGGGATATATTCGAGCTTGTCGAGCCAGTCGGCATTGTCGACCATGATCGCGTCGGTCGGGCCGTCGCCGAAGGTCAGGAAGCGCTCGAACACGCGCTTGATGCTGGCGACATTTTCCTGGATCAGGTCGACGGTCAGCAGCTTGCGCGCCTCATCCTTGAAGCTGGGATCGCCGATCTTGCCGGTGCCGCCGCCCATCAGGACGATCGGCTTGTGACCCGCCTTTTGCAGCTGGCGCAGCATCATGATCGACACGAGGTGGCCGACATGGAGCGACGGCGCAGTCGGGTCGAAGCCGATATAGCCCGGCACCACCTGTTTGGCGGCCATGGCATCAAGCCCTTCCGCGTCGGTCAGCTGGTGGATGTAGCCGCGTGCTTCGAGCAGGCGGAGGAGATCGGACTGATAGTTGCTCATGACGCGCGCCTGTAGCATTGGGGCAGCAAGTGGAAAAGAGGCGGAGTTTTCGATCATGTTGGCAATCGGTCTGATGTCCGGCACCTCGCGCGACGGGATTGACGCCGCGCTGATCGAGACGGACGGCAAGGGCCAGGCCGAGGCAATCATTTTCCACGCCCAGCCCTACAGCGATGATTTTCGCGAGCGGCTGGCTGCCGCCTGTGCGCGGGCGATGGCGATGGAGGCGCCGGGTGACGACCCCCTGATCCGCGCGGTGGAGATGGACCTCACCAATTTCCATATCGATGCGATTGCCGACATGCTGGGCCGCAGCGGCCATGTGGCGGAGGATATCGGGGTGATCGGCTTTCATGGTCATACCGTTGCCCACCGACCCGAGCGGCGCTGGACCTGGCAGATTGGTGACGGCGCGGTGCTGGCCGGCGCGTTCGGCATTCCCGTGGTCGCCGACCTGCGCAGTGCTGATGTGCGCGCGGGCGGGCAGGGGGCGCCGTTGATGCCGGTCTATCATCGGGCATTGTCCGATGGTCTGGCCAAGCCGGTCGGCATCCTCAACCTGGGTGGGGTGGCGAACATCACCGCGATCGGATCGGACGGTAGCCTGGTTGCCTTCGACACCGGCATGGCGAGCGGCCTGATCGACAACTGGATGCAGGCGCATGGGGACGCCGCCTATGATGCGGGCGGCGCGACAGCCGCGCAGGGCCAGGTGGACGAAGTGCGGCTGGCGGCGATGATGGCCGATCCCTGGTTCGCCGCGCCGCCGCCCAAGAGCATCGACCGCGAGGCCTTCACTATCGCGCCGGTCGAGGGATTGTCGCTCGCGGACGGGGCGGCGACACTGACCGCCTTTTCCGCGCAGGCGGTGGCGCGGGGCATGAATCATCTGCCCGAACGGCCGGCGCGTATTTATGTGGCGGGCGGAGGGCGTCATAATGCGACGCTGATGGCGATGCTGGCGTCGCGGACCGGCGCCGATGTCCGGTCGGTGGACGAACTGGGCTGGGATGGCGACGCGCTGGAGGCGCAGGGCTTTGCCTATATGGCGGTGCGGCACCTCAATGGCCTGCCGATCAGCTTTCCCGGCACCACCGGCGCACCGGAACCGATGACCGGCGGCGTGCTGTTCCAGCCCTGAAAAAGGGGGATGGGGCGGCCGGGCGCCGCCCCTGATCCTTATTGGCGCAGACGCTCGATCGCCTGGGCAAGGGCGACATAGAGCTTGCCCATGTCGGACGAGAGGATGGCGACGCCCAGAGCATTGCCATCGCGCGCCGACAGGATGATCCGCAGCATCGCCTCGAAATCGTGGATGTAGCGGTTCACATGCTCGCGGAAATCGGCGTCATTGTCGTAATGGAGCGCGATTTCGCGAGACTCGCCGGCGTCGAGCAGCTTGACCGCACGACGGGTGAAGACGCCGCGATCGCCCTTGAGATAGGCCGACCAGTTGGTGTCGGTCACATCGTTGGACAGGATCTTGGCGACGTCGATCGCGGTGCTGTTGAGCGATTCGATCAGTAGGGCGGAGCGGCGCGAGAAATGGTCGCGGTCGCGTTCCTCGGCGGCGCGACCGCCCTCCTCGATTCGCTGTTCCAGCACGGCGCTGGTATCGGCGATCGTCATCAACTGGCGGGTCAGCCGGTCCGAGGCATTGTGCGCGGCGCGCACGGCCTCTTCCGCGACATCGGCCAGCTTCTCGATCTGGGCCGAAACCTGATCGCCGACCGCCTGCTGCATCGCCTGCTCGCTGGCTTCGGCCAGGTTCTGCACCGCGTCGGGGATGGCGCGGCCGAGCGCCTGACGGGCGCGCTCGGCAGCCTGCTCGGCGGTGTCCTTGACGCGCAGCAGCGCGGTGATGAGCAGCGGGCCGGCACCTTCGGTGATGCGGGTCGTGTCCTCATGCGCGGCGTCGAGCGCGGTGCGCAGCTTTTCCACCAGTTCGCGGTTGGATTCGATGCCGCTCTGGGTGCTTTCCAGCCATTCGGAGAGGCGACGACCCTGGCCGCGCAGCATCTCTTCGGCTTCCTGGGTGCGGCCGACCAGTGCTTCCGAAATGGCTTCGAGCCGTTCCAGTTCCGGCGTCGCGGCGCCCAGCATGGCGCGGCTGGTTTCCAGCCGGGCGTCGAAGCGGGCGAGCGCGCCGGGGTAGGTTTCGTCCAGTTCGCGCACGCTGGAGTCGAGCGCGACCATCAGCGTTTCGGCATTGCCGATCAGCTTTTCGGCGGTGGTGCCGCCGTCATGCAGCGCCGTGTCGATCCGACGGGTTTCCTCGGTCAGGCGGGTCAGCGCGTCGGTCAGCTTCTGGCTGCGGGCAAGGGCATCATCCTCCAGCGCGGCAAAGCGGGCCTCGGCCTGGTCGATCGTCTGGTTGAGCGTGCCGTGCAGCCCGGCCATCAGGCTGCGCTGGCCTTCGACCAGATCGTTGATCTGGTACAGGCGGCTTTCGACCTCGCCAATATCGTCGGCAAGGCCGGCGACGGTGTCGGTGCCGATCGCGGCGATGCTGTCGCGCGAGCGGGTGATGAGGCTGTCGAGCGCACCGGCCTGATCGCGCAGCCCGGCATCGGTCAGAGCGAGCGTTTCGCGGGCCTGAAGCAGGGTGGCGTCGAGCCGCTGGCGCAGATCGTCCTCGATCGAGCCGAGATCCTGACCCAGCGCAGCGAGCGCATTCTGGCTGGTGGCGGTGATGCTGGCCTGGGCACGGGCGACCAGCGCCTCCAGCGTGGCGCGCTGGGTCGAAAGTCCTTCCTGCGCGCGCTCCATCGTGTCGCGCACCTGATCCATCGAGGTTTCGAGGCGACCGCGCAGCGATGCCTCGACCAGATCGAGATCCTGGGTGAGGGCGCGGACCGCGCCGTCGCTGGTTTCGCCGAGCGACAGGGCGACGCGGCTGACCAGCGCCTCCAGCGCGGCCGACTGCGTATCGATATCCTGCCGGGTCTGCTCCATCGCGGCCCGCGCGCTCTGCGCCGATGTCTCGATCCGCCCGGCGGCGATGTCGGCCAAGCCGTTCACCTCGTCGGTGGCGCTGCGGGTCGTCTCCTGCAACTGGCCAAGCTGGCTCGACAGGCTCTTGGTCGCGGACAGGGTGCGGGTGCGGGTGTCGTCGGACAGTTCGCCCAGCGCGTGGAGACGCGCTTCGAGCGTGTCGATCCGTTCGGCCAGCGCATGGCCATTGTCCATGATCTGCGCGGCCATGCGCACGGATCGTTCCTCGAGCTGCGGCATGGCGGCGATCAGCGCGTCCATCCGTGCGACCAGGGCGGTGCCGGCCCGCTCGGCGCTTTCGGCGCGATCGGCGGTGGTCTGGGCGCGGCCGGCGATCAGTTCGGCCGATGCCTCCATATTGCTGCTGGCGGCGGCGCCATAGCTGTCGAGCAGTTCGGCCTGATCCTGCATCGTCTGGCGTGCGGATTCGAGCCGGTCGGCGATCCGGCCGAGGCGCAGTTCGAGCAGTTCGGCCTCGGTCCGCAGCGCATGGGCGGTATCGAGATAGCGGCGGGATTCGGCGCGGCTGTTGCGCACGATCAGCAGATAGGCGATGCCGAGCAGGCTGATCGGCACCAGCAGCGTGGCGACGAGCGCGGGCCAGGCGGCCGGGCCGGCCCGCCACTGATCCGATACGATCGTTGCCCAGAGCGCGAAGCCGAGCCAGAGCGCGGCCAGCAGGCCGAGCCCGATCCGGGCATTGCGCACCAGCTTTTCGCCTTCCCCCTGCGCGTCGTCAGGGGCATCATCAATGTCCAGTACGGCCTGCTTCAATAGCAGGATGTCATCCGCGGCCGGCGCGTTGCCGGTCGCGTTTCCCTCGTCTCGCCAGAATTCGACGATTGTGCTGCCCCCATTCATGGGTGTGATCCTATCATCTTTTCCGTCTGCGCAAATGCCTTGTTACCAAAACTTAACGCAATTTCGATAGCTTCCGTCCCCATGTCCTATGATCCTGGCGCTCTTAATGCGGCATTGGCCGCCGCCGTCGGCGAAGACGCGGTGCTGATCGCCGATCTGCGCGTGGCTTTTCTTGAAAGCGCAGAGCGCCATCTCGACCTGATGAGCCGGGCGCGCTGCGACGCCAATTGGGAATTGGCGGCCTGGCGTTTGAAAGGTCTGGCGGCGAGTTTCGGCCTGGCCAGCCTGATGGCGCTGGCGGACGAGGCGGTCGAGGCCGCGCCGGGCGATCCGCGCGTCTTGCAGCGTTTGCGCAGCACGATCGCGCTGTTGCAACAGGGCTGACCGACGGCTTGAAACCGGCGATTTGAAAGCGCCTGCTTGCGCTGCGTCGTTCGGCTTGCAAGAAGATCGTCGCAATCAAAACGGGTCGGTTTCCAGACAATATGACATTCGCGGCCATTCTCAGTGCCAGCCGGGCTTCAAGTGATTCGCCTGCAGCGCTTCGCGCTACCCTGCATTTCGCCGGCCAGACGCTGGTCGAATATCAGGCGCGACAGGCGGTCCGGGCCGGTGCGGACCGGATCATGATCCTGGTCAGCGTCATTACGCCGGCCATTTCGCAGGCGGTCGATCGGCTGAGCGCGGACGGCATCGCGGTCGCCCTGATCCGCGACATGGTGTCGATGGTGCGCGATGCGCCACGCGATGCCGATGTGCTGCTGGTGGCTGATGGCGCGGTGGTGGCACAGGGCCATTATGATGCGCTGGCGGGGCAGGCGGGCAATGCTTTGCTTGTCACCGACGACAGCCGCGCCAGCGCGCCGTTCGAGCGCATTGACGCAGGCCAGCGCTGGGCCGGGCTGGCGCGGATCAATCCGGCGCTGCTGTTCGGCACGCTGGACATGATCGGCGACTGGGATCTGGCGCTGACGCTGGTTCGATCGGCGGTGCAGGGGGGGGCGGTGCGAATCACCGTGCCGCAGGACGATCTGCTGGAAGGCCGAGTCGCGCTGGTCGACGGGCAGGAGCAGGCGGACCTGGCCGCACAGGCAGTGATGTCGACCGGGACGCGATCGGGTTCGTCCAGCCGAGGCGGGATCGAACATTATCTGTTCGGGCCGCTCTCTCGGCTGCTCGGCCCCGCATTGATGCGCAGCCAGGTGCCCGCGATGCAGGTGCGGATCGGTTCGATCGCGCTGGCCGGCATTGCGCTGATGCCGCTGGAACTGGGCTGGCCGGGCGCCGGGCTCAGCCTGTTGCTGCTCGCCCTGCTGCTGGCGGAATTGGCCGATCGGCTCGATGAAATGGCGCTGCGCCGGCCGCCGAGCGGCTGGATCGCCTTTCTGGCGCCGGGGCTGGCGCTGATCGGGGTGATGCTGTCGGGCAGCGGGATGGTGCCAAACTATCTGGCGCTGCTGTTGGGCATCATCACGGTTGCCGATCGCTGGCGCCGGACCGGGGCAGCGCGCCCCTGGATGATCTTCACGCCGGGCACCGCGCTTTCGGTGCTGCTGGCAGCCCTGCTGACGGGCGCGGAGGCACTTGGTTTCGACGTTGCGATGCTTGCGGCAATCGGATCAATCGGGGCGATCATCCTGTCGCGTCGGGGCGGATGATTTTTGTCGCTCCGCGACGCGTGAATTTGCTTTCAGGGTTTAGTGCATTTTAACGACGTGGGGTTATGCTGCCTTGCATGAGCGCCCACACGTCCCTTGCCGGATCCATCATGGCGGACAGCTGGCCCATGGCACATGTCATGGCCGGCATGTCGGCCGTGCCCGTCGGCCATGCGATTGATCTCGCCTTTTTCTTCCCGGTCGAGGACCGGGCGCGCCATGATGCGCTGATCGCCGAGACGCGCCGTCATCTGGGCGGATGCCTGACCGCGATCGAGACCGCGCTGCGGCTGAGCCTGGCAGGCGATCCTGCCATTGCCGCGGCGCTGGGGCGTTGGCCCGATGGGTTGTGCTGGCCGACCATCTGTGCGCAGCCGACCCTGCTGGGGCCGGCCCTGCTGGCGCATATGCAGATGCGCGCGGGGGTGAGCCTGTTGCTGCGGCAGATCGGGCGCCCCGATGGCGAGCCGCCGGAACAGCCCGAGGCCGAATCGATCCTGTCGTCGGATGACCCCGAAATTGGCGATGCGATCGTCGCGCTGGCGCTGGCCGAGGGGCAGTGGCAGGCGATGGGGGGCGAGGATCAGCCGATGCGCCCCGATCTGCCGGCCGAACATTTCGCCGAACTGGTGTGGACGGCGGCCGCCTGTCTGGCGGCGGTGGTGCAGCGGACCGCGCTGGAGCCCGACAATCAATTGCTCGGCGCGTTCGAGCGGGCGGGCTGGGCACTGCTCGCCAGCCATGACGAAAGCAATGGCCCGATCGCGGCCGCCGACCAACTGGTGCGCCGATTGGGACCGCAGGCCGATGCGCCTGACCTTCTGGGCGCGGCGCTGGGGCAGCGGCGCTTCCTGCTGTTTGCGGCGCTGGCCGGGCGACGGCTGCGCCTCGGCACCGCACAGGTGACGGACATATTGATTATGGGGCCGGTGATGCAGGTCGCGACCCTGTGCCGGGCGCTGGGCGGAACCGGGGCGGATTATCGCCATCTGCTGCTGGCGCTGCGGCCGGTGCGGCCGGGCCTGTCCGACGCGGTGATCGTGGCCGAGGCCGACCAATATCAATTGCTGAGCGATGGGAAGGCGGAAGCCGTGGTGGGCGCCTTGCGTGCGCCGGCCGCCTTCCGCGCGAAGCTCGATCATTTGCGGCGCGTCACGGGATGAACATGACGCTCCACCCCTCCATTGTCCGGGCGACGGCATCGGCGGACGGCACGCTTCTGAGTGCCGACGCGCCGCTGCTTGCCCTGCAACGGGAGGCGGGGAGTGATCTGCTGGGGCCGCTCGCCATTCCGCAACTGGCCGCCGTGGTGCGGCTGGCGGCGCGGCTGGGTGTCACCGTATCGCGTCCTGTAGTCGCGGCGGCCGAGCGGGGCGATATCGACATGTGGGTGCGGGCGCGCAGCGACGAAGGGCCGGACGGACGCATCGTGTCGCTGGCGGTGGTCGACTGGAGCGAGCGGCCTCCGCTGGCCAATGCCGGTGACCATAGCCGGCGCGAGGCCGATCTGGCGGCGCTGGCCGATGGCTGGACCTGGCAGATCGACACCCAGTTGCAGTTCCAGATGGCGATTGCCGGGACCGACCGGCAGGGTGCATTGCCGACGCAGCCGCCCCTGCCGGGCAGTCGTTTTTCCAGCTATTTCGAACTGCAGAGCGATGGCGAGGGCGACATGGCGATCCTGCGCGGCTTTACCCAGCGCCGCGCCTTCCGCGATCAGGTTGCGACACTCGTGCATGATCCCGAACAGCATGTGCGGCTGGCGGGCTTTCCACTGTTCGACCTGGCCGGCCATCTGGTCGGCTATCGCGGCAAGGCCTGCCCGATCGAGCGGCCGCCGGCGCTGGCGCGGGCGGATATGACGCAATTGTCGCTCTATCCCGGCGAGTTCGGCAAGCGGCTTGATCGCTCGCTGCGTCAGCCGCTGGGGCGGATCATCGCCAATGCCGACACGATCGGCGCACAGCTGGAAGGGCCGTTGCGGCCCGATTATGCCGACTATGCCAATGATATCGCGACGGCCGGCCGTCACCTGATGGCGCTGGTCGACGATCTGGCGGATCTGCAGGCGATCGACCGGCCCGATTTCGGCGTGATCATCGAGGATGTCGACCTCGCGGACCTGGGCCGGCGGTCCGGCGGCCTGCTGACGGTCAAGGCGCTGGATCGGCACATCAAGATTCATTGCCCGGACGTCGATCAGGTGCTGATGGCGAAGGGCGAGTTCCGCCGTGTGCTGCAGATACTGGTCAATCTGGTCGGCAATGCGGTGCGCTATTCGCCCGAGGGATCGCAGGTCCGCATCGTCGTCGAGCGCGAGCATCGGCAGGCACGGGTGCTGGTGATCGACCAGGGGACGGGCGTGGCGCTGGAGGATCGCGAGAAGATTTTCGACAAGTTCGAGCGGCTGGGGCGCGACGATCCGGGCGGCAGCGGGCTTGGCCTCTATATCTCGCGCAAACTGGCGCGGGCGATGGGCGGCGACATCAGCATCGGCGGCACTCCGGGCGAGGGCGCGCGCTTCATCCTGACCTTGCCCGCGCTCGACTGACGCGCGCGCGATCGCGCTTATATGAGATAAAGAGCGCTTGTTTGTCCGGCGGATGCCGCCCCGATAGGGTGGCGGCATGGACAGATCGCATTGCCTGGCCACCTATGGCACGCTGGCGCCCGGACGGGCCAATCATCATCAGCTGGCGGAACTGCAGGGCCGTTGGCAGGCGGGGCATGTGACCGGCCATCTGGTCGCGCATGGCTGGGCCGCGTCGATGGGTTTTCCTGCCTTCATTCCCGACGAGGGCGGCGCAGCGGTGCCAGTCTAGCTGTTCCGCTCGCCCGACCTGCCGGCGCATTGGGCGCGGCTCGATGCGTTCGAGGGGACGGATTATCGCCGTGTCGCGATCGATGTCGTTACCGATCAGGGGCGGGTGCCGGCCTGGATCTATGTCTATGCAGGGGTAGGCGGCTGAGCCTTAACGAAAAACGGCGCCCGATGGGGCGCCGTTCCTCTTGTCTCTTGTGACCGCGTCTTAGCGCTTGTCGACGGCGACATAGTCGCGCTGCGTCGGGCCGGTGTAGAGCTGACGCGGACGGCCGATCTTCTGCGCTGGGTCCGA
>Ga0075368_10000581_pt1 | contig 10990 bp, 8 predicted proteins | sample EndMethybrTD3033_FD_71518 | JGI IMG/M metagenome (GOLD analysis project Ga0075368, IMG submission 71518) | Populus endosphere microbial communities from Tennessee, USA - Endosphere MetaG P. TD hybrid TD303-3 | ecosystem: Host-associated > Plants > Roots > Endosphere | place: USA: Tennessee... | reverse complement strand
CGCGAGTGCGACGGCGGCATCTACCTGCACGCCGGGCCGGAGGTCGCGGTGGCCTCGACCAAGGCGCTCACCAACATGTTCCTGGGCTTCGCGCTCCTTGCTCTACAGCTCGGCCGGGTGCGGGACCTGTCGATCGCCGACGGCCGCCGCCTCGTCTCCGGACTGCAGCGACTCCCCGAGCAGATCGGCGAGGTGCTGGCCCAGGAGCCGGCGCTGGCCGAGCTGGCCGGTCGGCTGGCCGGCGCCGAGAGCCTGTTCTTCGTCGGCCGGGTGCGCGGCTACCCGGTGGCCCGCGAGGGCGCGCAGAAGTTCAAGGAGATCAGCTATCGGCATGCCGAGGCATATCAGACCTCCGAGCTCAAGCACGGTCCGCTCGCCCTCATCGACGACTCGGTGCCGACGGTGGCCGTGGTCCCGGAGGACGAGCTCACCGAGCGCAACGTCGCCGCCCTGCACGAGGTGGCGGCGCGCCGCGGCCCGCTGGTCGTCGTCACGCACCCGGCGGTGGAGCTCGGCGACCTCCCGAGCCAGGCGTCGGTGGACCGGATCGACGTGCCTCGCAACGAGCGCGAGCTCGACCCGATCCTGATGACCGTGGCCCTGCAGCTGCTGTCGTACCACGCCGCGCTCGCGCTGGGTCACGACATCGACAAGCCGCGTAACCTGGCCAAGTCGGTGACCGTGGAGTGAGCGGGGCGTGGGTCGGCTGCGACCTGGGCGACCGGGACGCTGCCGTGCACCGTCGCGCCGCGACCCGGTGCTGACTCCACGCGGAGCGTCCCACCGCTGGCGCCGAGCCGGTCCTGCATGTTGACCATGCCGCCCGAGCCGGGAACACCCGGGTCGAACCCGACGCCGTCGTCCTGCACGGTGAACCACACCGAGCCCTGGTCCGCGCCGAGCGAGACCCGCACCCGGTCGGCCCGGGAGTGCTTCGCGGCGTTCTGGAGCGCCTCGACGCAGCAGAAGTAGACCGCCGCCTCCAGCTCGCTGGGGTGGCGACCGGGGTCGTGCAGGTCCAGGGTCAGCGGGAGCGGGTAGCGATCCACGGCCGACCTGAGGGCCTCGACCAGCCCGTGCTCCGAGAGCACCGGAGGGTAGACACCCTGCGCGAGGCTGCGCACCTCGTCGTGGGCGAGGTGCAGCTGGCGGCGCAGGTCGGTGAGGGCCGTGACGGCGGCGTTCGGGTCGGTGCGGCACAGCGGCGTGGCGCCGGCCAGACCGATCCCGATCGAGATCAGCCGCTGCTGCGCGCCGTCGTGGAGGTCGCGCTCGATGCGCCGTCGCTCGCGGTCGGTGGCGGCGACCACGCGGGCGCGCGACCTGCGCAGCTCCTCGGCCTGGTCCGCAAGCCTCTCCTGGGCCGCCAGCGCGTCGGCCAGCGCGCCCTGGAGTCGCAGGCTGTTCTGCAGGACGATCAGCCCGACCATCGCGGCCATCGCCGGGATGAACAGCACCAGCAGCCAGTGCTGCAGCCCCACGGGTGTTTCGTCGGTCAGCCCCGTCACGTCCTGGAGCTCACCCAACAGCACCACCGCGGTGCAGACCACGATCGACGCGACGACGTACCGGACCAGGGTGCGACCGCTGGCCGTCGCCGTGGCCAGCACGGCCGGCAGCAGCGCGGCCAGCATCATGAGCGGCCAGGCGAAGGTCGCGGTGGCGGCCGCGATGATCGCGATGCCCCAGTTGGCCGCCGCCCACCACAGCACGGCCTGCGACACGTCGCCGCGGCGCAGCGGCCAGAGAGCACGCGCCATCACCAGGCCGGCCACGGCCACCGCGGCCGTGACCGCCGGGAGCGCTGGGGAGTCCACCCACAGCAGCCAGCTGATGAGCATCAGGAAGGCGGCGGTGAGTGCGGTCACCACGTCGACGACGATCAGTGCCCGCAGCCGGTCGAGCTGCTCCTGGGACGGTGTCATGCGCGACCCGGAGCAGTCGCCGGCGACGGCTCGGACGCGGTCGGGGTGCGTCCGGCGAGGAACATGACGACCGCCTTCACCCGGCGGTTGACCTCGAAGTCCTCGGCCAGCCCGAGCTTGGCGAAGATCGCGCTGGCGTGCTTCTCGACCGAGTGCGCCGAGACGCACAACGAGTCGGCGATCGCGGCGTTGGTGGCGCCGGTCGCCATCTCGGTCAGCACTTCGAGCTCGCGTGCGGAGAGCGACTCCAGCGGGGAGTCCACGTTGCGCGTCTGCGATCGGACGAGGACGTCGACGACCTCGTCGTCGATGAAGGAGCCACCAGCCGCGACCGTCCTGATCGCACGTGCCAGGCGGTCGACCTCGTCGACGTGGTCCTTGAGGAGGTAGCCGCGGCCGCGCGTCCCGTCCTCCAGCAGGGCCAGGACGTACGCCGCGTCCAGGAACTGCGACAGGACGAGCACGCCGAGGTCAGGGTGCGAGGTGCGGAACCGGTTCGAGGCGCGGATGCCCTCGTCCCGGTGGCCGGGCGGCATCCGGATGTCGGTGATGACCACGTCGGGGGAGTAGTTGTCGACGGCGGCGAGCAGGTCGTCGTAGCTGCTGCACGACGCGGAGACCCGCAGCCCGTCGATGTCGGCGACCAACCGGAGGACCCCTTCCCGCACCAGCAGGTTGTCCTCGGCGACCACCACCGTCAGCTCTCGCACTCCATGAGAGTAGACGCGCGGGGGCCCGCTCGGACGGTGGTTGGCCGGGCTCGTGGGGTAGGGAAACCCCTACCCAGGACGGCTGCCCCCCGGACCCGAAAACGGGGGCTGGCGCCGTACTCCGCGGCCCGGCGAACGACGAATCTTCTCGATGTCGGTCGCGGATCTCCGTGACCAGCACCCAGAGGTCCGGACAGTGAGGTCCGGGCCGCCCAGAGAGGACTCGGAAGAGATGAACGACAACAGCACCAGCACCACCCGCTCGCCCCGCCGCTACCGCGGCCGCCTGCTCGCCGGCGCCACCGTCGTGGCCGGCCTCGCGGTCATGGCCGCCACCGCTCCGGTGGTGGCGAGCAACCTCGTGGACACCGGTGACCTGGCCAAGGGCGCGGTGACGTCGCCCAAGATCGCCAAGAAGGCGGTCAAGACCAAGAACCTCGCCGACGGCGCGGTGAAGACGATCAAGATCCAGGACGCCGCGGTGACCTCCTCGAAGCTGGCGGCCGGCTCGGTCGGGCGCACCCAGCTCGCCCCCGACCTGCAGCCGCTGTGGGCGTTCGTGTGGGGCGGTCCGACCATCAACAAGGGCAAGGGCGCCGTCTCCGTGGCGGTCGAAGGCGTCGTCGGGAACTACCGGGTCACCTTCGACCGCGACGTCTCGCAGTGCGGCTACACCGCGACCATGGCGTCGCCCAAGTCGACCGACCCCGAGCAGGTCGGCTTCATCGACGTCTCGTCGTTCAGCGCTGACCCGAAGGCGGTCATCGTCCGCACCCGCGACACCGCCGGACCCCTCGCGCCCCGCGGCTTCACGGTCCAGGTCTGGTGCTGACCCGGTCGTGAGCCGAGCGGGCCGGCAGGCCTCCCCCCCGAGTGGGAGGGGCCTGCCGCCCGTCAGGCCGGGCTACGGTCGGTGGGTGACCACTCCGACCCCGCTGGCTGCGCTGCTCGCCGCCGTACCGTCGCTCAACACTCCCGACCGGCCGTTCACCTTCGCGGTGGACGGCCGCAAGATCGTCGGCACCTGGGACGTCGTGAAGGCGACCTCGCTCTACCCGACCGAGGTCACCCACATCGACAAGGACTACCGCCTCGAGGTCGAGCTCGACGAGGACGAGCACAGCTACGACTACGTCGACCACGAGTCGGAGACGAGCGCCAGCGCCGACGGTGACGGGCTGCACCTCCAGAAGGAGTTCTTCAAGGGCAAGACGAAGAAGAAGGAGTTCTCCTTCGAGTTCGGGGGTCTGAACAAGACCGACGAGGGCGTGTCCACGGACCCGGTCGTCTACTCCTTCGACACCGACCGGATCAAGGAGCCGCTCTTCGGCCTGCTCGAGCAGCACGGCTGGGAGCAGAAGAAGGGCTTCTTCAAGAAGCTGTTCAGCTAGGGCGTGTCTCCCAAGTCCTGGCGGCGCCGGACGCCGTCCAGATCACGCGCTGGCGGCGTTGCCGTCCCTTCGGAGACGCCCAGTCTGCGCGCGTGCCGGCGCCTGGCCAGCGCGCGCCTGGACGACGCCGGCATCCACCACGACGTGGGAGACACGCCCTAGGGCCCCCACGCCCTCCGGTCCAGCGCGGCCGCCTTGGTGCCGAGCTTGCCGGCCTGCACCATGCTCGCCAGCGAGTCCATGATCACCCGGGCCGACAGCAGCGCGGTCTGCTCGGAGGTGTCGTAGGGCGGCGAGCACTCCACGACCTCGATGCCGGCCAGCCCCTCCTTGGCGATCGCGCGCACCATGTTGAGCCCCTCGCGCGGCAGCAGCCCGCCCGGCTCCGGCCAGCCGGTGCCGGGGACGAACCCGGCGTCGAAGACGTCGATGTCGAAGGACAGGTAGACCGCCTTGGCGCCCTTCCACGCCACCTCGAGGGCGGTCTCGACGACCTTCTCCCAGCCGGTCCGCTCGACGTCGCCGACCGTGATGACCGTCGTACCGCGCTGCCGGCCCACCTCGACCCCGGGCCGCGGCGCCTGCCAGCCGCCGATGCCGACCTGGACCAGGTTGGTCGCCGGCGCGTTCTTGATGTTGGTGGCGTGGAACCACGGCGTGGTGTGCATCCGCTCGTCGAGGTCGGTCTCCTGGGTGTCGACGTGGCGGTCGAAGTGGATGATCCCGACGTTGCCGTCGAGGTACGGCGCCAGCCCGCGGATGGTCGGGAAGCCGATCGAGTGGTCGCCGCCGAGGACGATCGGCATCGCCCCGCTCTGGACGACGTGCGCCATCGCCTGGCTGATCTGGTCGAAGGACTTCTCCAAGTTGCCCGGGATCGTGAACACGTCCCCGAGGTCGACCATGTTCAGCTGCTCGCGCAGGTCCACCCCGAGCTCGTAGGAGTAGGTGCCGAACAGGTTGGTCGCGCGCCGGATCCCCTGGGGGCCGAACCGGGTGCCGGGACGGTACGTCGCTCCCGAGTCGAGCGGGACCCCGAAGAACGCCACCTCGGCGTCCCCGACGTCGTGCACGTCCTCCAGGAACGGCGACTTGAGAAAGGTCCCGGTCTCGCCCGCGAAGTGCGGCAGCTCCCCGCGCACGAACGTCGAGATGCGCCTGTCGACGATCGTCGGCGCGGCCTCGAGTCCGTGGGTGAGGCCCCGGTCGATCTCCTCCTGGAACCGTCGCTGCGGCAGCCGGCCTTCGGCCTGCTGGGCCCAGTAGCCCTCGTCGTTGACGCCTTCGAAATGGTTCGGGGCTGGGCTGTCGTCGGTGGTCATGGCTTCTCGTTCCTCGCGTCGTCTTGTCGCAGACCGGGTACGACGCGCCTCGTCCGGGGAGCCCATGACCGGCTCCTGACCACGATTGTTCTCACGGCCTTTCGACCATGTCCAGCCGGTCCGGGCCGCGAAACAGCATCGTTACGAGGAGGGGTCGTTCGGCGTAACGCGACGGCGGTCGACTGGTCGGGACTCACTTCGTGAGGCGTGTCTAGGGTTCCACCGGCCGCGGCACCGGGCCGGGCTCGGTCCGAGAGACACAGGTGGTCGTCGCCGTTGACGTCCGCCCCACGGCGGGACAAAAGCCCGGGAGATTCGTCCAGTTCCTTGGAGGTTCTCCGTGACCGCGGCCACCGACACCGTTCCGACCGACTTCGGCTACGAGCAGGAGCTGCACCGCGGCGTGGGGCACTTCGCCTCGTTCGCCGCCGGCTTCTCCTTCGTCTCGATCCTCACCACCGTCTTCCAGCTCTTCGGGCTGGGGTACTTCCTCGGCGGCGCGTCGTTCTTCTGGGCCTGGCCCGTGGTCTTCGCGGGCCAGCTCTGCGTGGCGCTCTGCTTCTCCGAGCTGGCCGGCCGCTGGCCGGTCTCGGGCGCGATCTTCCAGTGGTCGAGCCGGCTCGCCGGTACGGCGTGGGGCTGGTTCACCGGCTGGGTGATGATCTTCGGCCAGATCCTCACCACCGCCGTCGCGGCGATCGCGATCCAGGCCGTGCTCCCGTCGATCTGGTCCGGGTTCCAGATCGTCGGCGGCTCCGGGGCGGACTCGTCGATCCTGTCCTCGACCGGCGCCCGGAACGCCGTGGTGCTCGGGGTGGTTCTGCTGGTCGTCACGACGATCGTCAACGTCCTCGGCATCCGGCAGATGGCCGCGGCGACCAGCGCCGGCGTCGCGGTGGAGATCGGCGCGGTCGTCGTGCTGATCGTGGTCCTGTTCGCCCTCTCCGAGCGCGGCCCCGCTGTGGTGCTGCACCACACCGGCTGGAGCGCCGAGGACACCGGCATCCACACCTACGCCTTCGCGTGGCTCGCGTCGTCCCTCATGGCGGCGTACGTCATGGTCGGGTTCGACTCCGCCGGCGAGCTCTCCGAGGAGACCTTCGCACCCCGCAAGACCACTCCGAAGACGATCATCCGGGCCCTGACCACCTCCGGGGTCGGCGGGCTACTGCTCATCCTCGCCGGGCTGATGGCGGCCGGCAGCCTCACCGACGGCAACCTCGCGACCGGCGGCCTGGCCTGGGTGGTCACCGACCGGCTCGGCAGCGTCCTCGGCCGGCTTCTCCTGTGCTGCGTGGCGGTGGCCGTCTTCGCGTGCACGCTCGCGTGCCAGACCTCCGGCGCCCGGATGATGTACTCGATGTCGCGCGAGCGGGCCTTCCCGGGACACCGCTACCTGGCGAAGGTCTCGCCGCGCACCGGCACTCCGATCATCACCTCGATCGTGGTGGGTCTGGCCGCCGGCGTGGCGCTGCTGGTCAACATCAACTCGACGACGATCTTCACCGCCCTCTCGAGCTTGTGCATCGGGCTGCTCTACCTTGCCTACTTCGGGGTCACCGTGCCGCTGCTGGTGGTTCGGATCCGGCACTCGGGCACCGACAAGTTCCCGGCCGGGATCGACGAGGACGGCAAGCCGCTGTTCTCGCTGGGCCGCTGGGGGATCGCGGTCAACGCCCTCGCGGTGGCCTACCAGGCCGTGATGGTGCTCAACCTGCTCTGGCCGCGCGCGGTCATCTACGACCTGACCGGCGACACCTGGTGGCTGCGGTGGTGCGCGCCGCTGTTCGTCGGGACCACGCTGCTCGTCGGAGCGGCGTACTACGTCTCCCGCCGGCTGCACACGGCGATCGACCTCATCCACGTGCCGCACTCAGCCGCGCTCGCGCCGGTGCGGGACGCGGACGTCGCCTAGGTCGCCTAGGTCGCCGTCACACGGCCTTCCGCAGCCCGGCGTCGACGACGACGTCGGAGCCGGTCGTGCTTGCCGAGCGCGGCGAGGCGAGCAGGACGATCGCGTCCGCGATCTCCTGCGGGTCGATCAGCCGGCCGGTGGTCAGGTTCATCATCACGGCAGCCGACTTCTCCAGGACCGTGTCGCGGTCCGACCCGGTGGCCTGGGCCAGCACGTCGGCGGCGCCACCCTCCTTGGTCCACCACTCGGTGCGCACCGGGCCCGGGCTGACGGTGTTGACCCGGACGCCCCGCGGTCCGAACTCCTCGGACAGTGCCTGGGTCAGGTTGTTGACCCCGGCCTTGGCCACGCCGTAGTCGACATTGATCCCGCTGGGGACGTGGGCGAGGGTCGAGGAGACGTTGACGATCGCGCCACCACGCTCGAGCAGGTGCGGAAGCGCAGCGCGTACGGCGCGCACCGTGCTCAGCACGTTGAAGTCGAACATGCTCGACCAGTCCTCGTCGCTCAGGGCGTCGAACGAGAACCGCGGCATCGTGACGCCGGGCGGCGGGCCTCCGAGATTGTTCACGAGGATGTCGAGACCGCCGAACAGCTCGACGGCCGCGCGGATCGCCTGTGCCGGTCCGTCCGGCGTGCTCAGGTCGGCTGACACGTGCGCGAGGGTCTCGTCCGTGAACGCGTCGAGCTGGGGTGAGGCGCCCCGCGAGACTGCCACCACGCGCGCGCCCTCGGCGTGCAGGGTGCGGGCCGTCGCCAGCCCGATCCCCTGCGACGCCCCGGTCACCACGGCCACCTTGTCCTTCAGCATCAGGTCCATGTGCACCACCGTGCCGGGAGGGCGCACGGAGTGCTGGCGGGATTCGGCTCGGGCATGGTCGCGGGAATCGGACCCGGCATCGTGCCTCATCCTTTGGGGTACACCTGAGCCTGCTTCGGACGAAGTCGATCGAGCAGTCGATCCAGGACACCGACGAGCCCGACCACAAGCTGAGGAAGGACCTCGGCGCCCTCGACCTGGTCGTGTTCGGCGCCGGCACAGCCGGCTCGGTCAGACTCAGGACTCCGCTCGGTAGGCCTCCAGCCCCGCGAGGTACGCCGCCTCCTTGCGCCGGCGGACCACCGGGTCCGTGTTGTCCACCCAGTCGGCGGCCACATCGATGACGGTGTCGAGCATCAGCGCGCGCCGGGCCACGGCGTACGCGGGTCCGCTCGGCCAGTGGTGCGGGTCGGGCCCGAGCGCGTCGTGGAGAAGGATCGCGTGGTCGACCACCGGGTCGCCGACCGACAGGTCCTCCCAGTCGAGGAGCCAGAGCCGGTCGCGCCCGACGAGGAAGTTCTCGTGCCACGGGTCGCCGTGGACGGCGGCCCGCACCCGGTCGTGCAGAGCGTCCACGGCGATGCCGAGCGCGTCGACCTCGTCGGCGAGGTAGGCGTGCAGGTCCTTGGCGACATACCCCTCGATCACGTCGAGATCGGCCTCGAACCGCTCCAGCCACACGGTGCGGAAGGAGTCGGCGGTCGTGGTCGGGCCGCCCAGCAGCGCCGCGAGCTCGGTGTCGGCGTGCAGCCCGGCGAGGATCTCGCTCGCCTCGTCGTACCGATCCCTGAGGGCGACGCGGTCTCCCGTCCGAGCCTCGATGAAGGGGAACAGCAACGCCCTGTGGCCGTCCACCTGCAGCTCGTCGAGGACCGGCGGCGCGGCATGGCGCGCGGCGAGCAGCGGGGCGACCCGCACCCAGGTCGCGAGCGACTCGTCCTCGTCCGCGTCGGCCGCGACCTTGACCCACAACCGCTCCTCGCCGACCCGCACGGCGAACGACAGCTTGCCGACGCCGGTGTGGTTGGCGTGGTGCTCGACGTGGGCCCCAGGACCAAGTGCGCCCTCGAGAGCCTCGCGCACCCGGCGTACCGACATGCACCGAGTCTGCCCGCGTGACCGAACCCACCGCGACGCAAAATCACCCACCCGCCGCGAACGGCCCTACCGTTGGCAGGTGAGCAACGCCGACGAGCAGCAGGACGTGCAGTCCTTCGCCGACCTCGGGCTCGCCGAGCCCGTGCTCAATGCGGTGGCCGGCGTGGGCTACGAGGCACCTTCCCCGATCCAGGCCGCGACCATCCCACCGCTGATGGCGGGCCGTGACGTGGTCGGGCTCGCCCAGACGGGCACCGGCAAGACGGCGGCGTTCGCGCTGCCGATCCTCTCCCGGCTCGACCTCTCGCAGAAGACGCCGCAGGCGCTCGTGCTCGCGCCGACCCGCGAGCTCGCGGTCCAGGTGGCCGAGGCCTTCGAGAAGTACGCCGTGGACCTGCCCGACGTGCACGTGCTGCCGATCTACGGCGGCCAGGGCTACGGCGTGCAGCTGTCGGCGCTTCGCCGCGGCGTCCACGTCGTCGTCGGCACGCCCGGCCGGATCATGGATCACCTCGAGAAGGGCACCCTCGACCTCGGCAGCCTGAAGTACCTCGTCCTGGACGAGGCCGACGAGATGCTCAACATGGGCTTCGCCGAGGACGTCGAGACGATCCTCGCCGACACCCCCGAGGACAAGCAGGTCGCGCTGTTCTCGGCGACCATGCCGACCCAGATCCGCAGGCTCTCGAAGCAGTACCTCCACGACCCGGTCGAGATCAAGGTCCAGAGCAAGACCGCGACGGCGGCCAACATCCGCCAGCGCTACCTCCTGGTGTCCTACCCGCAGAAGGTGGACGCCCTCACGCGCATCCTCGAGGTCGAGAACTTCGAGGGGATGATCGTCTTCGTCCGCACCAAGCACGAGACCGAGACGCTCGCCGAGAAGCTGCGGGCCCGCGGCTTCTCCGCCACCGCGATCAACGGCGACGTGGCCCAGCCGGTCCGCGAGCGCACCGTCCAGCAACTCCGGTCCGGGGAGCTCGACGTCCTCGTCGCCACCGACGTCGCGGCCCGCGGCCTGGACGTGGAGCGCGTCAGCCACGTCGTCAACTACGACATCCCGACCGACACCGAGTCCTACGTGCACCGCATCGGCCGGACCGGCCGGGCCGGCCGCAGCGGGGACGCGATCTCGTTCGTCACGCCGCGCGAGCGCTACCTGCTCCGCCACCTCGAGAAGGCCAACGGCACCCCGCTCGAGCTGATGGGGCTGCCGAGCGTCGAGGACGTCAACAGCACCCGGCTGGCCCGCTTCGACGACCAGATCACCCAGGCTCTCGAGGCCCGCTCGCGCATCGAGGGGTTCCGGGAGATCGTCGCCCACTACGTCCAGGAGTACGACGTCCCGGAGGTCGACGTGGCCGCGGCGCTGGCCGTCGTGGCCCAGGGCGACGAGCCCCTGCTCCTCTCACCCGAGCCCGACCCGCCGGCCCGGCAGCCGCGCGCCGAGCGTGGTGAGCGTGGTGAGCGGAGCGACCGCGACCGCGGTCCGCGGGTGGCCCGTGACGGCAGCCCCTTGGCGACCTATCGCATCGCCGTGGGGAAGCGGCACAAGATCGAGCCGCGCCAGATCGTCGGCGCCATCGCCAACGAGGGCGGCCTGCGCCGCCAGGACTTCGGCGCGATCACCATCCGCCCGGACTTCTCCCTGGTCGAGCTCCCCGCCGAGCTGTCCGCCGAGACCTGGGACGCGCTGCGCTCCACCCGGATCTCCGGCAAGCTGATCGGCCTCAAGAAGGACGACGGTCCTCCACCCGCCCGCTCCACGTCCTCGTCCCGCCCGCCCGGGAAGAAGCCGCGGCACAAGAC
>Ga0075368_10000578_pt1 | contig 11036 bp, 9 predicted proteins | sample EndMethybrTD3033_FD_71518 | JGI IMG/M metagenome (GOLD analysis project Ga0075368, IMG submission 71518) | Populus endosphere microbial communities from Tennessee, USA - Endosphere MetaG P. TD hybrid TD303-3 | ecosystem: Host-associated > Plants > Roots > Endosphere | place: USA: Tennessee... | reverse complement strand
CTACGGCGGCCGGATCGAGGCGTCCGTCGGTGATCTTGGGGCGCTGGATGGCCTGCTCCGCGGAGCAGGCCATCCAGCGCCCCAAGATCACCGACGGACGCCTCGATCCGGCCGCCGTAGCCGCCGGCGTGGTAGACAGCGGCGAGCCGGACGCCCCGCTCAAGGTCGGCGAGGTCCTGCCGCGCAGCTGATGCGAGCCAGCGCCGCTGTCGCCGCTCGCCGCCTTACTCGCGGCCCGGGTTGCAGCTCCCCTTAACGCCGGGCGAACCGGCGCACGATACATATCCCTTCTCCACACTCTTCCGTGCGGAGAGGGTTAGAAGGCAGCGGCGTTATTGACGATGGACGACGGCGCAAAATTATCCCCGATCTCGCACCGGCTGCTGCGCGCTTCGCGCCGTGGCCTGATCGGTGTCCTCCGGCTTGTGCGCGAAGCCATGCGCCACCTTGGGCCGGCGCTGGCGGCCTTCTGGCGGGTCGCCAGACCGGTCCTGCGCACTGCCCTGCAGATTCTGCTCGCCCTCATTATCGTGTTCGAGGAATGGGGCTGGCAGCCCCTCGCCGACCTGCTCGGCCGGCTCGCCAAATGGCGCCCATGGGCAGCCGTCGAGACAACCATTGCCCGCCTGCCGCCCTACGCCGCCCTCGTCGTGTTCGTCTTGCCTTCAGCCGTCCTGCTGCCTCTGAAATTTCTGGCTGTATTCCTGGTCGCCAAGGGACAGATCGTGCTGGCGGGCCTGCTGTTCCTCGCCGCCAAGGTGGTGGCGACCGCGCTGATCGCGCGCCTGTTCCTGCTCACCCAGCCGGCGTTGATGCAGATCGGCTGGTTCGCGCGCGGCTACGACATCGTCATGCCCTGGAAGGACGCCCTCGTCGAGCGCGTGCACAATTCGCTGGTGTGGCGGGTGGCGCGCGTCTGGAAGGAGCGCGTGCGTCGCGCGGTCCGCCGCCAATGGTGGCAGATGCGGCCGACCTTGCGGCTATGGCGTCGGCGTCTGATCATAGCTGGCCGCGCCGCACGTGCGCAGATCCAGCATTTCGCGCGGATGGCGCGGCAGCGCATCGACACCTACCGCGCACGGTAGCGGGCATACCCCGCCACCCACCTAACCGTGCAGCACCTTGCTCCAGGCCTGGCGCTGGCCCTCGAGCGCTCGCGCACGATACGCGGTGAGACTATTGCTGAGATCGGCCCGCCGCTCATGATCGGCCAGCAGAACGGCGGCCAATCTCGCAGCGGCCGGTGCGTCATCAAGGTCGATCAGCGGTGCCTCCAGGCCAGGCAGGCCGCTGAGCGCATTGCGCGTCGCCAGGAACGGCGTACCGAGCGACAAACATTGCAGCAGCTTGATCTTGCTGCCGTGGCTGTTGGCAATCGGAGCCAGGAACAGCCCGCACTCCCGGCACAACTGCTCGACAGCTTCCGTCGTCGAGGCGCCAAGCAGATCGACATTGCCCGGCACGCCTGACAGAAAGGCGTCAGGGCCGGCCCCTACGATGACGATGCGCGCGGCGCTGTGCTTGGCAAGTTCGGGCGCGAGGTTGAAGCACAGCCACTCGATGGCTTGACGGTTGGGCAAGTGGTTCACGTTGCCCACGAAGCAAAGCGTCCCTTCGCCGCCATGCCAGGATTTAGCACCCCCCTCGAATATCGGGGCGATAGTGACGCGCCTTAGCCATGGAAACGGCGGCACATCCGAACCATTGAGGGCAACGACCGTGTGACTGCGCGCATAGATAGACTGCTCATAGAGCCAAAGGCGGCGCACCACATTGCGGAGTGCCGACGGTGAATGCTGAGGCGTGGGCAGCTCCGCGAAGAAGCGGCTTTCCTTGTTCAAAGTGATGGTGATGCGCCGCAAACCGCGGCGACGGTATATGGCTGGGGCGTACAGCGCGCTGAACAGGTAGTCGACCACGACAATGTCGGGGCGCACATCGTCAATCACTTGGGCGATTTCCCGGTGCACACGGATTTGCGCCGCCGCCTCGCGCTCGAACAGGAACGCCGACCGAATTTCGGGTTGCCTCGCATCCTGGTCCAGCTCGAGGAACCGGAAGTCGGCGTCTATCTGCCGGGCAAAGGCTTCACTGCCACTCCGCTGTGCGGAGGGCCCTACGTTGCAGATCGTGAGCGAAACCTTTGCCGTCTCGGCGATGCGCGTCGCATGATTTCGGCAAACCAAGCCGCCGCCGTTGTCGACCCTGCCGATGTCCACAATGGTGAAATAGAGAACCCGAAGGACCGCGGGCTTCACCACCACGGCCCGCAATCCGCGCTCCAAGCTCACAATCGATCCCATGCGAACACGCTAGCGCGCGGTCACGCGATCGAACAGCGCACGCGCTTTGGCGAAGTAGCGCTTGCCGCGAGGCGCGCTGCGATGACGGTACAGCACGTCCTGGACATGAAACTGTCCGCCATCGCTGGCGGGCCGGTCTGCCATGGCGTCTTCGACTCTGCGTCAAAGCCCAGCTTCCGAAACTGATCCGCGAGCTGGTCCACGGAAGTGTTGTTCATTTTCAGCCAACCCGAATTGAATTCGCACAGAACCCGACGAATCCGGCCGGCGGCAATCAGGCCCTTCATGCCGTCTACAACGTCGGGTTCCGAGCCCTCGACGTCGATCTTGACCATATCGATGACGGGCACATCGTGCAGCGCGTCGCTTCGATCAAGCGAGACCATCGGCACGCGTTGGCCGCGAAAATCCCCAGGGGTTGCCACGGCTTCCAAGAGCCCGCTGTAGCGTCGCGAAGGCGACGGGACTGGGCTCGAAGGCGGAGACGTGTCCGCGGCTGCCGACCCGACGCAGTGCCAAGGTCGTGAACCACCCGAAGTTAGCGCCCACGTCGACAAACACCGATCCGGGTCTGAGGTGCTGTCGGACCCACCCACTTTCGGTTGGCTCGTAGTTGCCAACGGCCATCTGCCCTTGAATGGCCTCGCTCGTGTCGAGATCCATCCGCACGCCGTTGACAGCATAAGATTGCATCATCGCGCGCTCCCCAACGTCCCAGTCCGCAGCAGGATTACAGGTCACACCGGGCCGAGGCTACGACGCGCACATGGAAAGCCACAGCTCATCCACCTCTCGCCGATTTGCACTGCATGACGTCTGGTATCCGACCTAGTGTCCCCCAACATCTCTGCGGTTCGCGCGGCAAACCTGCAGACTGCCGCCTCATTGGGGAGCCATTGCCCGCCATGCTCGATATCCGCCAGCGCCGCGCGCACAAGCTCCGCAACGCCAGCCATGCGCTGCTGCTGGTCGGCGGCCTGACCATCGTCACGGCCTTCTCGGCCTGGCTGCTGTGGTCGTGGCCGGGCGTGATCATCACGCTGGTGTCGATCCTCGGCCTCTTCCTATTCGCTCCGCGCGTTCCGCCCGAGATGGTGATGCGCATGTACGGCGCGCGCCGAGTTGATCCACGCCGCGGCGATCCCATCACCGAGATCGTCGCCACGCTCAGTCGCCGCGCCGAACTCGCTGCTGTGCCGGACGTCTACATCATCCCGAGCACCACGCTGAACGCATTCGCCACCGGCCAGCCCGACAAGGCCGTGATCGGTATCACCGAGGGACTGTTGCGCCGGCTCGATGCCAATGAGCTGGCCGGCGTGCTCGCGCACGAGATCAGCCACGTGCGCAACAACGATCTGGCCGTCATGGGCCTTGCCGACGTCATGACGCGCTTCACGCAGATGCTGTCCTACCTCGCGCTGTTCCTCGCCTTCTTCAATCTGCCGGCGATCCTGGCGGGCCAAGGCGACATCTCGCTGCTCGCCCTGGTGCTGCTGTATCTCGCGCCCAGCATCGGCAGCCTGCTGCAGCTGGGGCTGTCGCGCACCCGCGAATACGATGCCGACCTGGAGGGCGCCTACCTAACCGGCAACCCGCACGGGCTGGTGTCGGCGTTGCAGAAGCTGGAGCGCTACCAGGGCCGCTTCTGGGAAGATCTGGCGTTTCCGGTGCCCGGGAGACGCATCCCGCAGCCGTCGCTGCTGCGCTCGCATCCCACCACGCAGGAACGCGTCGAGCGACTGCAGGCGCTGGAAGGCCGCCCCACGCTGCCACCCATCGAGGTGGCGCCGGAGCCGGTCACCGCACTGAGTGGCGCTGCCGCCATGCGGCCCCGCACCCGCTGGCCGGGCGTGTGGTATTGAGCGCTATAGCGTTGTCCAAACGGCGCGCACGAACTGCAGGCGCATGCCGGCGCGCTGCATGTTGCGCTGGCTGGCCGACAGGAAGTCGGCGCCGCTGCAGATGAAATCCACACCGGCGGCGCTGGCGTCGGCGATACGCCTGTGCAGCAGCGCCGTCTGCAGGCCGCGGCCGCGGAAGGCCGGGACGGTCGCTGCATCGGCGCAATAGCCGACTTTGTCTTTGACGTACAGAATGCCGGTGGCGGCCGCCTTGCCGTTGATGCGGCCCAGATAGAGCGACCATCCCTGCTCGTCGATCCAACCGCGTGTATTGGCTTTGAAGCCCGCGGCATCCGGGACGTTCCAAGCGGCAGCATACGTGTCGAGAAACTCGTCGAGCCCGGAGCGCGTCACGCACTCGATGGCGAGCAACTCATTGTCGGCCAGCGCAAGGTCGGGCTCGCAGATGAGCGAGCAATGGAAATCCGACTGAAAGCAACCGAGCCGGGCAAGCTCGCGGCAGAGTTCGACCGTCGCCACACCGGGCACCACCTCGAAGCGAGGCGCCACGCCGTGCTCGCGATACCAGGCCAGCAGCGGTTCGATATGCGCTTCGTGCCCCGCCCCGAGACCGAACACGCTGTTGAAATACGGCACCGGCAGCTGCCGCGCCATCAAAGCTGTGACCCCGCCTTCCAGGCACCGATAGGCAATCCCGACCGGATTGCCGGGTAGCCGCTCCAGTACCTGCAGGCGCGACAGGACGCAGGCCGCCTCCACATCGAGCGTGCGTCGTATCAAGTCGAACGAGGGAGCGAGCATTTGGCGCCTGTGATCTGTTGGCTTAATCCACACCTTCTGCTGGCTCCGATCATTGACCAGCTGCCTACTGACGTGCAAATGCCGTATTCGGTGGAACCGACGCGCCGCAGCGTGGTTCTCGACGTGCAGCAATCAACTGCGCCGGGGACTGCCATGATCGACAATCGCGTTCTGGGAGCTGTTGCCATAGCCTTTGCCGGCACCGTATTCGGCTTTGCGAGCGGCAGATTTTCGGCATGGCTCGTGCCTCCGTCCGGGCCGGCGACGGTGAGTTCAACCGCCAAGCCCTCGGTTCCCGTGCTGCCTACCACGGCCACCAAACAGGCCGACCGCCCGGCGAAACCGGTTGATAGCACTTCTTCCATAACCGCTATCGTCCAGGATGGCCGCAAGGCACCCGATAGCGCCAATCCGCAAAAGCCAGTCGACCGTCCCGCCGAACAGACGGAAGCGACCGCGCCTGAAAGCACCAAGCTCGCGCCTCATGTCACCTCACGGGCGCTGAGTCCCGGCGAGTCGCCAGCCGACGCCAGCCGGCTGGATGCCAGGGTCATCAATCCGGGGAGCGCGGACCGGCCGGAGCCGCAGGAGCAGGCTGTCGGTGGCGACCTGCGCATGCTCACGGCCAGCCCCGACGCCCTTGAGCTGTGCCGGCGCAAATTCCGCTCGTTCGACGCAGTTGACGGCACTTACAAGCCATTCGGCCAGGACACCCGCGCGCCCTGCCCATATCTTGCCCGCTAACTAAGCCGCCTTCTTGCCCTGCCCGGCAATCTCTGCCAGCTGCGTCACCAGCGCGCGCACACCCTTGAGACGCTTCTCCGGCAGGTCCCAGTCGGCCTTGAACACCAGCTTGTGGTCGGCCTGCATCTTCACATGGCCGCGCGACTTCTGCATGAAGGCGACCAGGCCCTCGGGATTGGCGAACTGGTTCTTGCGGAAGCCGATCACCGCGCCTTTCGGTCCGGCATCGACCTGGGCGAGGCTCGCCTGCCGCGCCAGCCCCTTGATCTCCATCACGTCAAGCAGGTGGGTGACCTCGGTCGGGAGCTCGCCGAAGCGATCCACCAGCTCGGCGGCGAAATTGTCGATGTCTGCACGCTTCTCCAGCACCGACAGGCGGCGATACAGCCCGAGCCGCAGCTGCAGGTCGGCTACATAGGTGTCTGGAATAAGCACGGATGTGCCGAGCGATATCTGCGGGCTCCATTGATCCTGGACCTCGCCGAGATCGCCGCCCTTCAGCGCCGCCACCGCCTCCTCCAGCATCGACTGGTAGAGCTCGAAGCCGACCTCACGGATGTGGCCTGACTGCTCCTCGCCAAGAAGGTTGCCGGCGCCACGAATGTCGAGGTCGTGGCTGGCCAGCGAGAAGCCCGCGCCCAGCGTGTCGAGCGATTGCAGCACCTTGAGCCTTCGCTCGGCGCCGGCCGACAGCTTCTCGCCGTTAGGCGTGGTGAAGTAGGCGTAGGCGCGCGTCTTGGAGCGGCCAACGCGGCCGCGCAGCTGGTAAAGTTGGGCGAGGCCGAACATGTCGGCGCGATGCACGATCAGCGTGTTGGCGTTGGGGATGTCGAGACCCGATTCGACAATCGCCGTCGACAGCAGCACGTCGTACTTGCCATCGTAGAACGCCGTCATGACGTCCTCGAGCGTGCTCGGGACCAGCTGCCCGTGCGCTCGGCCAACCCGCAGCTCCGGCGTCTGCTCGGCCAGGAACTCGCCGACGTCCTCGAGGTCCGAGATGCGCGGCACCACGTAGAAGCTCTGCCCGCCCCGATATCGCTCTCGCCGCAACGCCTCGCGGATGATGACGGGATCGAACGGCGAGATGTAGGTGCGCACCGCCAACCGGTCGACCGGCGGTGTGGTGATCAGCGACAGCTCGCGCACACCCGACAATGCCAATTGCAGGGTGCGCGGAATGGGCGTGGCGGTGAGCGTCAGCACATGCACGTCTTCGCGCAGCTGCTTCAGTCGCTCCTTGTGGGCGACACCGAAATGCTGCTCCTCGTCGACGATCAGCAGGCCGAGCCGCTGGAAGGCAATCGACTTGCCGAGCAACGCATGCGTGCCGACCACGATGTCGATCGTGCCGTCGCGGATACCGGCTTTCACCGCGGTGAGATCCTTGGCACTGACCAGGCGCGAGGCCTGCGCGACCCGGATCGGCAATCCCTTGAAGCGCTGCGAGAAGGTGGCGAAGTGCTGGCGGGCCAGCAGGGTGGTCGGCACCACCACCGCCACCTGGAAGCCGGCCAGTGCCGCAATGAAGGCAGCGCGCAGCGCCACCTCGGTCTTGCCGAAGCCGACATCGCCGCACACCAGCCGGTCCATCGGCTTGCCGGAGGCCAGATCATCCAGCACCGTCTGGATGCTGGCCGCCTGGTCGTCGGTCTCGTCGTAGGGGAAGCGCGCCACGAATTCCTCGTAGGAGCCATGCGGCGGCGCCATGCTGGGGGCCTGCCGCAACTGGCGCAGGGCCGCAATCTTGATCAGCTCGGAGGCGATCTCGCGCAGGCGCTGCTTAAGGCGAGCCTTGCGTGTCTGCCAGCCGGCTCCGCCCAGCCGGTCGATCTGCGTGCCGGACTCGGCCGAGCCGTAGCGCGTCAGCAGCTCGATGTTTTCGACCGGCAGGTAGAGCTTGTCGCCACCTGCATAGCCGATCTCCAGGCAATCGTGCGGGGCGCCGAGTGCGGTGATGGTGGTCAGCCCGTCGAAGCGGCCGATGCCGTGATCGGCATGCACGACGAAATCGCCGACGCCGAGACTGGTCGCTTCGGTGATGACGTCGGCGGCGCGCCGCGCCTTGCGCCTGGGCCGCACCAGCCGGTCGCCCAGGATGTCCTGCTCGGCGATCACCGCGATGCCCGGCGCCTCGAAGCCCTGCTCGAGCCCAAGCACAGCCAGCGCGGTCTGGCCAACCGGCAGGGCGAGGGCGGCGGCGTAGCTGTCGATCTTGCGCGTGTCGGTAAGTTTGTGCTCGGCCAGCAGCGTCGAAAGTCGCTCGCGCGCACCTGCGGTGAAGGCGGCGATCACCACCCGCCGCCCTTGCGCCTCGAGATTGCGCACGTGCTGGGCCGTGGCATCGAACACGTTGCGATCGGGCGCGGCGCGCTCGGCCGCGAAGTTGCGCCCCGCCCGCCCCTGGAACGATCGCACCACCCCGCGCGAGGCATCCGGCGCCTGCTCGAACGCCGTCATGCGTCGCACCGTGCGCTCGCCCAGCAGCTTCGCCCACTCTTCAGCGCCGAGGAACATGCTCGCCGTAGGCACCGGCTTGTAGGGCGGAGCGCCGAAGGTCATCGTCTCCAGACCGTTGACGCGCGCCTCGTAGTGCTCGCGGATCAGGTCGAGCCGCTCGCTCACCGCCTCGTCGGCCAGATGATCGAAACTGACCGCAGCCTCGGGCAAGTAGTCGAACAGCGTCTCCAGGTGCTCGTGGAACAGCGGCAGCCAGTGCTCCAGCCCCGGATACCGCTGTCCGGCGCTGATCGCCTCGTACAGCGGGTCCTCGGCCGTCACGGCGCCGAACATCTCGACGTAGTTGCGGCGGAAGCGCTTCTCGGCGTCGGGCCCGAAGGCGGCCTCGCTGATCGGCATCAGGGTGAGCTTCTGGACGATGCGCGATGTGCGCTGCGTATCGGGATCGAACGCCTTCATCTGCTCCAGCGTATCGCCGAAGAAATCCAGGCGCACGGGCGTGATGCGGCCGGGCGGAAATACGTCGACGATGCCGCCGCGCACCGCGTATTCGCCGGGCTCCATGACGGTACCGGTGCGCTGGAAGCCCGCCAGGTTCAGCCGCTGCAGCAGCCGGTTCATGTCCATGCGCTGGCCGGCCGCAATGGTCTTCAGCGATTTGCGGATGAACTCGCGTGGCGGCAGGCGCTGCAGGACGGCATTGACCGTGGTCAGCACCACGGTCGGGTTGGTGCGCGCTCCGACCGCCAGACGCGCCAGCCCGGCGATGCGGGTTGCCACGATCTGGGCGTTCGGGCCGATGCGGTCATAGGGCACCGTGTCCCAGGCCGGGAAGGCGATCACCCGCAGCTGCGGCGCGAAGAACTTGAGCCCCTCGGCCAGCGCCTCCAACCGCCGGTCGTCGCGGGCCACGTGCAGCAGCAGCGGCGCCGCACTGCCCACCTTCTGCGCCTCCTCGATCAGCTGCGCCAGCACCAGCGGCCCGAGCCCGTCCGGCACTCCGGTCAGGATCTCGCGGGCGGGCTTGGCTTCGGTTTTGAGTTTCGCTGTGTCGTTCATACCGTTGCTCTACCCGTCATCCCGGACGTCGCACAGCGGCGATCCGGGACTGGAGCCACAGCCCTTGGCGCTGATTGGTCCCGGATACGCGCTGAAGCGCGTTCCGGGATGACGGGCGCAAGGGCTCAACCTCACGTGGCACCCCCCAACCCGTGGAACGCGCGGATCTCGACGATCAGCGCGGCCAGTCCCTCGTCTGCCACCGGCACACCGTCCATCACCATCTGGTGCAACGCCGGATCCGGCAGCTCCAGGAGTTCCTCGAAGGCGACCAGCCGCGCCCCCTCCATATCCGCCAGCGCCTGTTCGGCAAAACGGCCGAGAACCCAGTCCATTTCCTTGGTCCCGCGGTGCGCCGCGCGATAGGCGGCGCGCCGGCGGCGCGTTTCGGCATCGTCGGTCATGAAACTTCGGCTTTGATATCCGGTCCGGGCGCTTGACGGCTCGAGTTGTGGCCGCCACCTTCGCCGGCTTATGGCCGTCATATAGGCCGATAACCGCGGTTCGCAAAGCGCGTTCGCGTGCGTGAGCGCCATCGCCGCAGGAGCCCCATCTTCGCCTGATGCGCCCCCTTGAGCTCATACCGCTGTTTGCTTCGGCCAAGAGCCTAACCGGCATCGGCCCGCGCATGGAGATTCTGCTGCGCAAAGCCTTGCGGATGCCCTCGGGCGTCACCGAGCCGCGCGTGGTCGACCTGCTGTGGCACGCACCGACCGGCGTCATCGACCGTCGCGCCACGCCGACCGTCGCGGCCGCCGTGCCAGGGACTATCGCCACGCTGGAGGTGCGCGTCCTCAAGCACAAGCCGGGCCCGCGCGGCAACAGCAAGGCCCCCTACAAGGTCACCTGCGAGGACGACACCGGCCGCATCGACCTCGTGTTCTTTCATGCCGAGCACAAATTCATCGAACGCCAGCTGCCGGTCGGCACGATCCGCTGCATCAGCGGCCGCGTCGAGGCCTACAACGACGTCAAGCAGATGGCGCATCCCGATTACATCGTGGCGCCCGAGGCACGCGCCGAGCTGCCGCTGCTTGAGCCGGTCTATCCCCTGACCGCAGGTCTGTCCGGCAAGGTGCTGCTGAAGGCCGTGCGCCAAGCCCTGGAGCGGGTGCCCGAGCTGCCGGAATGGCAGAACCCGAGCTGGCTCAAGCAGCAGGCTTGGCCTGAGTTTGGGACGGCGCTGGCCCGCCTGCACCGCCCGCAGGATGCCGCCGACGTATCGCCCGCCTCCTCGCCCTGGATGCGGCTTGCCTACGATGAGCTGCTGGCTGGCCAGCTCGCGCTCGCCCTCGTCCGGCAGAGCTACAAGAACCAGCGCGGCCGCCCCATCACCGGCGACGGCCGCATCCGCGCCCGCATTGCCGATGCGCTGCCGTTCGCGCTGACCAATTCGCAGCGCCAGGCACTCAAGGAAATCGCCGAGGACATGGCGGCCCCGCATCGCATGCTGCGTTTGCTGCAGGGCGACGTCGGCTCGGGCAAGACGGTGGTGGCGCTGATGGCCATGGCAGTCGCCGTGGAAGGTGGCGCGCAAGCGGCGCTGATGGCACCAACCGAGGTCCTCGCCCGCCAGCACGCCGACACCATGGCCCCGCTGGCCGAAGCGGCCGGCCTGCGCATCGGCCTGCTCACCGGCCGCGAGAAGGGCCGCCCCCGCACAGAGCTGCTCGCGCGGCTGGCTGCCGGCGAGATCGACATCCTGATCGGCACGCACGCTTTGTTCCAGCAGGACGTCGCCTTCCATGACCTCGCCTTCGCGGTCATCGATGAGCAGCACCGCTTCGGCGTGCACCAGCGCCTA
>Ga0075368_10000577_pt1 | contig 11047 bp, 9 predicted proteins | sample EndMethybrTD3033_FD_71518 | JGI IMG/M metagenome (GOLD analysis project Ga0075368, IMG submission 71518) | Populus endosphere microbial communities from Tennessee, USA - Endosphere MetaG P. TD hybrid TD303-3 | ecosystem: Host-associated > Plants > Roots > Endosphere | place: USA: Tennessee... | reverse complement strand
GTCATCCCAATCGTGGACCCATCTCCTCGAAACGTATGACGTAAGCCCCGGGGCGGCCGCGCGGCCGCCCCGGGGCTTACGTCATACGTTTCGAGGAGATGGGTCCACGATTGGGATGACCTCACGCGCACCGGGGAGTACGCAAACGCTTACCGCGCGATCTGCATCCGTCTGGCAGACGCAGATCACGCACTAGTGGAGTTCCCGGCTCTTCGGGTGCCCGCGTATGCCGACGGCGTGGCGAAGCCCGCCGTTGGATGCGCCGTCCACCCGATCGCGAGAGGCTCGCAGTCAAGGACGCCGAAGGCGCCGCGCAGCGGACGGGCGCAGCCCGGTCCTTGACGGCGAGACGCGATCGGGTAGGCGCGCGGGCACCGGCAAGCGGCCACGCAGGCGGATCAGCGTCGCCGCAGCTCGGCCCCGACGTCGTGCAGGTGGCGGAAGGCCTGGGCGTAGGAGTCGATCAGGCCGGTCACCTCGTAGGGGACGCCGATCTCGGCGCAGTAGGCCTGCACGATCGGCTGCGCCTTGCGCAGGTTGGGCGTGGGCATGGCCGGGAAGAGGTGGTGCTCGATCTGGTGGTTGAGCCCGCCCAGGGCGATGTCGACCAGCCAGCCACCGCGGACGTTGCGCGAGGTCAGCACCTGCTTGCGCAGGAAGTCCTCGGTGCCGTCGGGGTGCGGCATGCCCTTGTGGTTGGGCGCGAAGGTGAGCCCCAGGTAGATGCCGAAGAGTGCCTGGTGCACGACGACGAAGGCGAGGGCCTGCAGCGGCCCGAGCACGGTGAGCAGAGCAGAGAGGTAGAGGACGAAGTGCGTGGCGAGCAGCCCGCCCTCGAGTCGCGGTCGCTTGACCGTGCCGTCGCCCGCGGCCTGGGTGGGTAGGGCATCGGAGGGTAGGACCTTGGGGCGTAGCGCCTTGATGCTGTCCCTCTTCAGCGAGATGCCCAGCAGGCTGAGCAGCGGGAGGAAGAAGAACGCCTGGTAGCGCGTGAGGAAGCCGCGGCCACGCGCCGCCTCGCGGCTCCAGACCAGCACGCCGGGGCCGACATCAGGATCCAGGTCGTCATGGTTCGGGTTGGCGTGGTGCTTGGTGTGCTTGGTCATCCAGTAGCCGTAGGACATGCCGATCGCCAGGTTCCCGGCCACGAGCCCGGCCCGGGCGCTGGGCCGGTTGGTGCGGAACACCTGCCGATGCGCGAGGTCGTGCGCCACGAGCGCGGCCTGGGCGAACACCACGGCGAGGGCGGCGGCGACCGCCAGCGTCCACCAGGAGGCACCGACCAGGAAGAAGGCGGTCCAGCCCCCGACGTACGCCGCGGCCACCAGGCCCAGCCGGACGGCGTAGTAGCCCGGGCGCCGCTGGAGCAGGCCGGCCGCGTTGATCCGTCGGTTCAGCTCCGCGAAGTCGCTCCCGGTCCTGGCGGCCGGCCGTACGTCCGTGGTGATCGTCATGCCGTCCAGCCAATCGGCGATCCGCTCCCGGATCAGGAGTCCCAGGACCCCGACCGCGGTGGGGCTAGCACCACTGTTCCGCGCTCAGACGGCCCTTCGCAGCGCCGTGTACGACGCCACCAGCTTCTCGCGCTCCTGCTGGAGAAGCTCGTCGTCGAGACTGCACCCCGCCTCGACCCAGCGGTCGGACAGGTCCATCGCGTCCACCCGAGCCTGGGCCGCTGGCAGCATCGCCTCCGGGTCCGCGTCGTAGACGTAGCTGTAGAGGTCGACCAGGGCCTGCACGAGGGCGCGTTCCTCGGTGCCTTCGTGGTGCTGGTGCGCGCGGTGCTGGCGCCACCACTCGACCTCGAGCTCGGCGGCCCGGACCGGGTCGAGCACCAGCTCGCCGCTGGTCCGCGACACCAGTGCGTAGAAGCGGCGCATCTGCTCGCGGGCACCGTCCGGGTCGTTGTCGGGGTACGGCGCCCAGAGCTGGTTGGCACGAAGCACGTAGTAGGCGCCCTGCACCGTGCGGAGCGGACCCATCCCGAACCCGGCTCCGACCATGCCGACCGCCGCCTTGAGGAAGCTGCGCCACTCGTGCCGGTAGTAGGCCGCCCACGCGTCGGTCTCGAGGTTGCCGACCTTCACCGGGTCGAAGGCGCGCGGGCCCGGCCGCCTCCCCCGCCTGCCTCGGCTCACCCGGCCAGTCTGGCCCGTGGGCCGCCCAGGTGGAACGCCCGGGGCTCGCGGACACCGGCGACGCGCGCTGAAAATCTCTCGTTCTCGCGGGCGACGCGCCTCTAGGCTGACCTCGTGACCACACAGCTCACACGCGCTTTCGCGAGCCACCACGACGTGGCCCGCGCGATCGGTGTGGCCTGCCCGCGTCCCGCCCGACTCACACCGCACCACATATGACCGAGAGGAGGTGTCAGCGGTGCCTGCGCAACAAGTAGCCCTGCTGAACGCCTCCTACGAGCCGCTCGGCCGGGTGACCTTCCAGCACGCTGTCCGCATGCTCTTCCGCGAGGTCGCCCTCGTCGAGGAGCAGCACGGCGACCGGATGATCGGTCCGCACCCGTGGCCCCGGGTGATCCGGCTGGTCCGCTACGTCGCCGCACACTGGCTGCACCGCCCGGCCGGCTGGTCCCGCGCCGGCGTGCTCACCCGCGACCGGCACGCCTGCGCCTACTGCGGCCGCCACGCCACCACGATCGACCACATCCTCCCGCAGAGCCGCGGAGGTGGCTCGACCTGGCTGAACACCGTGGCTGCGTGCGCGTCGTGCAACCACCGCAAGGCGAACCGCACCCCGCACGAGGCGGGCATCCGGCTGCACGTGACGCCGTACGCCCCGACGCGGGCGAAGCTCGCCGCGATGTGACCCGAAGCAGAGACCCGGACTCCTGTGAGTCCGGGTCTCTGTCGGCGCCCGCCGAGGACTGCGGTCGAGAGGGCGGTCCGCCCACGTCGCACCAGTGGTCACCGCCGGAAGTCCATCGGGTGTCCCGCACCCCCGACGAGCCTCCGGCGGCAACCACTAGGCTGCCGGAACAAGTCTCGTGGGACAGGAACCCGGTGCGAGTCCGGGGCGGTTCCGCCACTGTGTGTCGCTGCAGGAGTCACGGTATCGACCAGCCAGACACTGGCCACGGGACCTCCGACGACAGGGGCGAGAACCCCAGGAGAAACCATGCGCATCGCGTTGCTGTCCACATCCGACACGGACCTGCTCTCGGCCCGCGCGTCCGGGGCCGACTACCTCTGGGCGAACCCGGCCCGAGGGGTGCCACCTCTCGACGACTGTGCCCTGGTGGTCGTCCGGTTGCTGGGCTCCGCCCAGGACCTCGATCCGTGGCGTTCCGAGCTGGACTCCGCAGGCCGGCCACTGGTCGTGCTCGGCGGGGAGCAGGAGCCGAACGCCGAGCTGATGGAGCTCTCGTCGGTCCCGATCGGGGTCGCGGCCGATGCCCACCGCTACCTGGCGGAGGGTGGCCCGGACAACCTGGCGCAGCTCCACGCGTTCCTGTCCGACACGGTGCTGCTCACCGGTGAGGGGTTCGAGCCGCCGCACGAGATCCCCAGCTGGGGCTGGGCCCGCGAGGTTCCTTCGAGGCTCGCGAGCTCGCACCTCAGGACAAGCGCCGAGCACGCCGCCAAGCCGCGGGTCGGCGTGCTCTTCTACCGCGCCCACGAGGCCAGCGGGAATGCGGCGTTCGCGCACGCGCTGGCCGACGCGATCGACGCGACCGGTGAGGCAGTCGGCGTGCCGGTGTTCGCCGGGTCGCTCCGCTCCGCCCCCGACGAGCTGTACGCCGCGCTCGGCACTCTCGACGCGCTCGTGGTCACCGTGCTCGCGGCCGGTGGCAGCGCCCCGGCGACCGCCAGCGCCGGCGAGGAGGACGAGGCCTGGGACGTCGAGCGGATGAAGGCCCTGGACATCCCGGTGCTGCAGGGCCTCTGCCTGACGAGCAGCCGGGCCGAGTGGGAGGCCTCCGACGACGGCGTCACTCCCCTCGACTCCGCGACCCAGATCGCGATCCCGGAGTTCGACGGCCGGATCATCACCGCGCCGTTCTCCTTCAAGGAGATCGACGAGGACGGCCTCCCCCACTACGTCGCCGACCCGGAGCGGTGCGCACGGGTCGCGCGGATCGCCGTCAACCACGCGCGGCTGCGGCACACGCCGACCGCCGAGCGGAGACTCGCCCTGGTCTTCTCGGCCTACCCGACCAAGCACGCGCGCGTCGGCAACGCGGTGGGCCTGGACACCCCGGTGTCGGCGGTCCGGCTCCTCCGCGAGCTGCGCGACGCCGGCTACGACGTCGGCGGCCCCGGGGAGATCCCCGGCCTCGACCTCGACGACGACACCGAGGCGGGCGACGCGCTGATCCACGGCCTGATCGCGGCGGGAGGCCAGGACGAGGAGTGGCTCACCAACGCGCAGCTCACCGACGCGCATGTCCGGATCAACGCCGACGACTACCGCCGCTGGACCGCCGACGTCCCGGCCGGGCTGATGAACGACATCGTCGAGACCTGGGGTGAGGCACCCGGGCGGCTGTTCGTCACTCAATCCCCGGAGACGGGCGCCGACGAGATCGTGCTCGCCACGATCCGGGCCGGCAACGTGGTGCTGCTGATCCAGCCGCCCCGCGGCTTCGGCGAGAACCCCGTCGCGATCTACCACGACCCCGACATGGCGCCGAGCCACCACTACCTGGCGGCGTACCGCTGGTTGGAGCACGAGTTCAAGGCCCACGCGGTCGTCCACCTCGGCAAGCACGGATCGCTGGAGTGGCTGCCCGGCAAGAACGCCGCGCTCTCCGCCGAGTGCGCCACCGACGCGGTGCTCGGCAACCTGCCGCTGGTCTACCCGTTCCTGGTCAACGACCCGGGTGAGGGCGCCCAGGCCAAGCGCCGCGCCCACGCCACGATCGTCGACCACCTGATTCCGCCGATGGCGCGGGCGGAGTCGTACGGCGACATCGCCCGGCTCGAGCAGCTGCTCGACGAGTACGCCAACATCTCCGCGATGGACCCGGCCAAGGTGCCGGCCATCCGCGGTGAGATCTGGCAGCTGATGCACGCAGCGGAGATGCATCGCGACCTCGGCCTGGAGGAGCAGCCGGACGACGAGACCTTCGACGACTTCGTCCTGCACGTCGACGGCTGGCTCTGCGAGATCAAGGACGCCCAGATCCGCGACGGGCTGCACGTCCTCGGCGCCGCACCCGAAGGTGCGGCCCGGGTCAACCTGGTGCTCTCGATCCTCCGCGCGGCGCAGGTCTGGGGCGGCCAGTCGCACGCCGTGCCCGGTCTCCGCGCAGCGCTCGGCCTGAAGGAGGCCGGACCGCAGGGGCAGGGCGAGGCGCTCGCCGCGGTCGACGCCATCGAGGAGCGCGCCCGCGACCTGGTCCAGCAGATGGAGGACACCGGCTGGGACCCGACGTCCGCAGCCACGCTGCACGACGACCCCCAGGTGCAGGAGGTGCTGGCGTTCGCCGCCACCCAGGTGGTGCCGCGGCTGGCCCGCACCACCGACGAGCTCGCCGCGGTGCTGCACGCGCTGGACGGCGGCTTCGTCCCGGCCGGACCGTCCGGCTCCCCGCTGCGCGGGCTGGTCAACGTGCTCCCGACGGGGCGCAACTTCTACACGGTGGACCCCCGCGCGGTGCCGTCGCGACTGGCCTGGCAGACCGGGCAGGCGATGGCCGAGTCGCTGGTCGATCGATACCGCGAGGAGACCGGGGGCTACCCCGAGTCGGTCGGCCTCTCGATCTGGGGCACGAGCGCGATGCGCACCTCCGGCGACGACATCGCCGAGGTGCTCGCGCTGCTCGGCGTACGCCCGGACTGGGACGAGGCGTCGCGCCGGGTGCGGGACCTGCAGGTCGTGCCGCTCGAGGAGCTGGGGCGGCCCCGGATCGACGTCACGGTGCGGATCTCCGGCTTCTTCCGCGACGCGTTCCCCCACGTGGTGGCGATGCTCGACGACGCGGTCCAGCTGGTCGCGGCGCTCGACGAGCCGCTCGACCAGAACTTCGTCCGGGCCCACGCCCAGGCAGACCTCGCGGAGCACGGCGACCGACGCCGGGCGACCACGCGGATCTTCGGCTCCAAGCCGGGGTCCTACGGCGCCGGCATCCTCCAGGTCATCGAGTCCGGCACCTGGCGCGACGACCAGGACCTCGCCGAGGTCTACACGGCGTGGGGTGGCTTCGCCTACGGCCGCGGACTGGACGGGGTGGCCGCGAACGACGACATGCGCGCCAACTACCGCCGCATCAAGGTCGCCGCGAAGAACATCGACACGCGCGAGCACGACATCGCCGACAGCGACGACTACTTCCAGTACCACGGCGGGATGGTCGCGACGGTCCGCGCGCTCACCGGTGCCGATCCCAAGGCGTACGTCGGCGACTCGACCTCGCCCGACGCGGTCCGCACCCGGACGCTCCAGGAGGAGACCAACCGCGTCTTCCGGGCCCGCGTCGTCAACCCGCGCTGGATCGGGGCGATGCAGCGGCACGGCTACAAGGGCGCCTTCGAGCTGGCCGCGACCGTCGACTACCTGTTCGGCTTCGACGCCACCGCGGGCGTCGTGCACGACTGGATGTACCAGGCGCTGGCCAAGGAGTACGTGCTCGACGAGACCAACCAGGCGTTCATGAGGAAGTCCAACCCCTGGGCCCTCCGCGGCATCGTCGAGAAGCTGCACGAGGCCATCGACCGGGGCCTCTGGGCCGAGCCCGACGCCGACGTGGTCGAAGAGATGCAGCGGGTCTATCTCGAGCTCGAGGGCGACCTGGAGGACCGATGAACCACCCCACGAAAGCAAGGGTCCGCATCATCGGGATCGGGATGGGGCCGCGGCACGTGACTCCCGAGGCCGCGGACGCGCTGCGGGACGCCGACTACGTGATCGCCGCGGAGAAGCGCGAGGGTGACGCGCTGCTGGCGATCCGGCGCGAGATCGCGAGCACCTACGGCGTGCCGGTGGTGGCCGTGGCCGATCCCGCGCGCGCCCGCGAGGCCGCCGGCGACGGCGGGTACGTCGATGCGGTCGCGGGCTGGCACGCCGCCCGGGTGGCGGCGTACGAGGAGGTGCTCGCCGAACGGCAGGGCACGGCGGCGTTCCTCGTCTGGGGGGATCCGGCGTTCTACGACTCCACGATCCGGATCGTGGAGGCGATCGCGCAACGGGAGGTGGTCGAGGTCGACTACGACGTCGTGCCCGGGATCAGCGCACTCCAGCTCCTCGCCGCTCGCCACCGGATCGTCCTGCACGACATCGGCCAGCCGCTGCACGTCACCACGGCCCGCCGGCTGTCGGAGGCCATCGCCGCCGGCAACGACAACCTCGTGGTGATGCTGGGCGGCGAGCCGGCGCTGGACGGTCTGGACGACTGGTGGATCTGGTGGGGGGCGAACCTCGGCACCACGACCGAGGAGCTGGTCGCCGGCCGCGTCGGTGACGTGCTCTCCGACCTCGAGTCGGCCCGCGGGCGCGCCAAGGACTCGGCCGGCTGGGTGATGGACATCTTCATGCTCAGAGGACCTGCGTGACCGGGCTGCTCGTCGCCGGCACCACCTCGGACGCCGGGAAGTCGGTCGTGACCACCGGCCTGTGCCGGGCGCTGGTCCGCCGCGGGGTGCGGGTGGCGCCCTACAAGGCCCAGAACATGTCCAACAACTCGATGGTCGTCTCGTCACGAGGGGCCGAGGGTGCCGAGATCGGTCGGGCCCAGTGGATCCAGGCGCTCGCCGCGCGGGTCGAGCCCGAGGCGGCGATGAACCCGGTGCTGCTCAAGCCCGGCAGCGACCACCGCAGCCACGTCGTCGTCATGGGCCGGCCGGCCGGCGAGGTGTCGGCGACCGACTGGGAGTCCGGGCGGGCTCACCTGGCGGAGGCAGCTCATGCGGCCTACGACGACCTGGCTGCCCGGTTCGAGGTCGTCGTCGCCGAGGGGGCCGGCAGCCCGGCCGAGATCAACCTGCGGCGCAGCGACTACGTCAACATGGGGTTGGCCCGGCACGCCGACCTGCCGGTCGTCGTGGTCGGCGACATCGACCGGGGCGGGGTGTTCGCGGCGTTCGTCGGCACCCTCGCCCTCCTCGACGAGGAGGATGCCCGGCTGCTGGCCGGCTGGGTGGTCAACAAGTTCCGCGGCTCTCTCGAGCTCCTGCGCCCCGGCCTCCAGGAGCTGGAGGCGCGCACCGGGAGGCCGGTGCACGGGGTGCTGCCCTGGCACCCCGACGTCTGGCTGGACAGCGAGGACGCCCTGGACCTCGAGGGTCGCCGCTCGGGCGGTGGTTCCCGCCGGGTGGCCGTGGTGCGGCTCCCCCGGATCAGCAACTTCACCGACGTGGACGCCCTCGGCCTCGAGCCCGACCTCGACGTGGTCTTCGCCTCCACCCCCCGTGGCCTCGCCGACGCCGACCTGGTCGTGCTGCCCGGCACGCGCGCCACGATCGCCGACCTGGCCTGGCTGCGCGAACGGGGCCTTGACCGGGCGGTGCTCGACCACGCCGCGGCGGGCCGGCCGGTGCTCGGGATCTGCGGGGGCTGCCAGATGCTCGGCCGCACGATCGCCGACCCGCTGGGGGTCGAGGGGCCGCCGGTGACCGTCGCCGGGCTCGGGCTGCTCGACCTGGCCACGGAGTTCACCACCGAGAAGGTGCTGCGCCGCCACGAGCCCGCCGGCTACGAGATCCACCACGGACGTGTCGCCGGCCAGCTCACCAGCGGCGCGGTCACCGGCACGATGGTGCACGGGTCGTTCGAGGAGGACGCTGCGCGCGCGGCGTACCTCTCCGCGACGCTGGGCGTCACCAGCCGGACGTCCTTCCCTGCCGCCCGCGAGCGCCGCCTGGACCTGCTGGGTGACCTGGTCGAGGAGCACCTCGACGTCGACGCGCTGCTCCGGCTGGCCAGGGAGGGCGTGGCGTGAGGATCCTGCTGCTCGGGGGTACGGCGGAGGCTCGGGCGCTGGCATCGGTCCTGGTCGACGACGGCCACGACGTGACGACGTCCCTGGCCGGCCGGGTGGCCCGGCCGCGGCTGCCGGTCGGCGCGGTGCGGATCGGCGGCTTCGGCGGGGTGGAGGGGCTGCGCGCGGCCGCCGCGGCCTACGACGTCGTGGTCGACGCGACCCACCCGTTTGCGGCCCGCATCTCGGCGAACGCCGCGGCCGCCTGCTCCGACCTTCCGCTGCTGCGCCTGCAGCGACCGGGCTGGGCGGGCGACCTCGGCTGGGTCGACGACCATGACGAGGCGGCCGTCCGTGCGGCCGGCTTCGAGCGTCCGTTCCTGACCATCGGCCGGCAGGAGCTCGGCAGGTTCGTGCCAGCCCTCGGCGACCTACGGGTGCTCGCGCGGGTGGTGGAGCCGCCGGACGTGGCGGTCCCGGCGACCTGGGAGCTGCTGCTGAGCCGTGGCCCGTACGTCCTCGCCGACGAGCGGGCGTTGCTGTCCGAGCACGCCGTGGACGTGCTCGTCACCAAGGACTCCGGAGGCGACCTCACCTGGCCCAAGGTGCAGGCCGCCCAGGACCTCGGGATCCCGGTCGTCGTGGTGCGTCGTCCGCCGGCGCCCGAGGGCGTCGAGACGGTCAGCGACGTCGACGCCGCGCGGCGATGGGTAGCAGCACGATGAGTGCCGCCACGTCGACCCGGACGGCGAGCTCCCTCGCCCGGGGGACGTCATGAGCCGCCGGGGGCTGACCGTCGCCGAGCACCACGCGCTGCTCGACTCGGTCGCCGTAGGTGTTGGCGCCGCCGAGGCGGATCCCGAGCGCCCCGGCGAACGCCGCCTCCACCGGGCCGGCGTTGGGACTCGGGTGGCCGGCCGCGTCCCGCCGCCACGCCCGCAGCGCGCCCGCCCGGTCCGCACCGAGGAGCACGGTGAGCGCTGCGGTGAGCCGGGAGCCCGGCAGGTTGAGCAGGTCGTCGAGCCGCGCCGCCGCCCAGCCGAACCGCTCGTAGCGGGCATTGTGGTGGCCGACCATCGCGTCGAGCGTGTTGGCGGCACGGTGGGCGAGCAGGCCGGCGGGACCGAGGAGGGCGCCCCAGACCAGCGGGGCGACGACCGCGTCGGAGGAGTTCTCGGCGACCGACTCGATGACGGCCCGGGCGACTTCACCCTCGTCGAGGCTGCTGGTGTCACGGCCGACGAGATGGGTGAGCCGCTGCCGTGCCGCGTCGAGCTCTCCGGTGTCGAGGAGCTCCTGGACGGCGGCGGCCTCCCGGTCGAGGGATCGGCCACCCAGGACCGCCCACGTCGCCGCCGCGGTCGGCAGGGTGCCGTCACCCAGCCTGCGGCCGGCGTACGCCGCGGCCCCGACCAGCAGCGCCACGTGGGCCGCCCCGCGGGCCCGGGAGTCGGCGTGCAGCGGGCGCTCGAGGGCGGCGGCCGTGCGGCCGAACCCAGCCACGGGATGCCAGCGCTGCGGGTCGCCGAGCAGCCAGTCGGCCGCGAACCCCAGCGCCAGCCCGAGAGCCCGACTCATGGGAGGTCCCGATGAAGGTCCTGGTCACCGGGGGCGTGCGCTCCGGCAAGTCCACGCACGCCGAGGCACTGCTCGCCGACCGGCCGACGGTGCGCTACGTGGCCCCCGGGCCGGCGTACGACGATGCGGACTGGGCCGCCCGGATCGCCGCCCACCGCGCGCGCCGGCCCGCGTCGTGGACGACGCTCGAGACCCACGACCTGGCCGAGGCGCTCGCCACCGACCAGCCGGTCCTGGTCGACTGCCTCGGCACCTGGCTGACCGCCGTCATCGACGACGCCGGGCTGTGGGAGGCCCCCACCGGCGTGGTGCTCGACCTGGTCGAGGAGCGGGTGTCGGCGGCGCTCGAGGTGCTCGGCGACGACGTGGTGCTGGTGACCAACGAGGTCGGCCTCGGGGTGGTGCCCGAGCACCGGTCGGGCCGGCTGTTCCGCGACCTGCTCGGGACCGTCAACCAGCGGTTCGCCGCGGCCTGCGACGAGGTGCACCTCGTGGTCGCCGGGCGGGTGCTGAGGCTCTAGGGCGTGTCTCCCAATCCGTGGTGGATGCCGGCGTCGTCCAGGCGCGGGCTGGCCAGGCGCCGGCACGCGCGCAGAC
>Ga0075368_10000574_pt1 | contig 11047 bp, 10 predicted proteins | sample EndMethybrTD3033_FD_71518 | JGI IMG/M metagenome (GOLD analysis project Ga0075368, IMG submission 71518) | Populus endosphere microbial communities from Tennessee, USA - Endosphere MetaG P. TD hybrid TD303-3 | ecosystem: Host-associated > Plants > Roots > Endosphere | place: USA: Tennessee... | reverse complement strand
GATCAGATGAAACGGCTTGTACATGGCGGCATAGCGGCCGGTTGAATCCGTCGACAGGCCGTATTCCTTGAAAGATCGCGCCGCGTAGTCGTTCGGCGCTTTCAGCACAACGTACACGCCCCAACGCAGGTCGCGGTACACCGGCTTCCCGTCGCGCTGGAGCGAGGAGATTACCTCAACCATGCCATCGCGTTCGAGTTCGCCGCCGACGGATTTCGGCCGCAGCACCCTGGCAAGATCGTCGACGCCGCAGGGCGGAAACTTCAAGCCGTCCTCCGGCACGTCGAGGCCGCAGGCATTGGCAATAGCCGCCATCTCGATGGCCGACTTGGTACCGTCCAGAAACGAATTGAACATCTGCGGGTTCATGCCGCCGGCTTTCGCCTCCTCCGGCGTCAGGCCGTAGTGCTTCCAGACATCGTCCGGCGTCACCGTGTGATAGAACGGCAGATACTTGGTGCCCTTGCCGGCGGCGACGACCTGAAAGCCTGCCGAGCGCGCCCAGTCGACCATCTCCGCGACGAGCGCCGGCTGATCGCCGTAGGCCATCGAATAGACGAGGCCCTTGGCGCGCGCCTTCTCGGCAAGCAGCCAGCCGACCATGCTGTCCGCTTCGACATTGACCATCACGATGTGCTTGCCGGCGTCGATCGAGCGGATCGCATGCGCGATGCCGGCGTCCGGCCGGCCAGTCGCTTCGATGACGACTTCGACGGATTCATCGAGACAGGCGTCGCGGCCGCGGTCGGAGAATTTGGTGCGCGCGATCCGCGCTTCATCCCAGCCGACGTTGCGGCAAGCTTGCTTGCCCTTTTCGATATCGATTTCCGAAATCACCGCGACTTCGAGGCCCGGAATGTGCGGCACCTGCGCAAGAAACATCGAGCCGAATTTCCCCGCGCCGACGAGGCCGACACGCACGGGCTTTCCGGCCGCGACGCGGGCGGCGAGTTTGGATTGAAGATTCATGTCGGGATTTCTACTCCGCCGCTACTTTCCGTGCCCGCGCATATTCCGCCAGCGCGTCATCGTTCACCGGCTTGATTGGTGTGAAGTCGCGATGCGCGATCCATTCCGCACGGGTAAATTTGGTGATGTGGTTCGAGCAGGCGCAAAGCGTCAGATAAACGATCTTGCGTGGGTAAGGCGTGATGTTCGGCGCGGAGGCATGCACGAGGTTGCCGTGGAACATCAGCACCGAGCCTGGCTTGCCGGTCGGCGCAACGATGCCCGGTCCACCATCTGGCGGCTCGGCTTCCTTGGCAAGCCGCGTGACGGTTTCCTGATCGAGCGTCCATAGCGGATAGGACGTCGTCGCGAGATCGTGCCCTGCGTTGAAGACGCCTTGTTTGTGGCTCTTCGGAATCAGCATCAGCGGGCCGTTTATCGGCATCACCTCGTCGAGAAACACCGCAATGTTCATGGCGCGCGGTTCCGGCATGCCGTCGTCGCGCGCCCAAGTGCCGTAATCCTGATGCCATTGCCAGACGTCGCCCTCGAACGCCGCCTTGGCGTTGAGCTTGAACTGGTGAACGTAAACATCCTCTCCAAAATGTTGCCGTAACGGTTCGACAAGGCGCGGATGTGCGCCGAGCAGGCGGAAGACTTCGTTGAAAGTGTGCGCGGCAAACGCCGTGCGCGGCGCGCCGGTCTTCTCGCGCCAGACTTCCTGCCGATGAGATTTGAGGATCGCCTCACCCTCGTCGCACATCAGCGCGACCTCTTCTTCCGAGAAACAGCCGGGCAGGAAAATGTAGCCCTTGTCCTCGAAATCGGCGAGTTGCTGCGGTGTGAGCTGCATGGCGCCTCTCCCTTGGATTTCTCCCGGCTGGGCCGGGGCCGGGCGCTTGTTTTGCCGCCCTGAAACCGTTTCCCGGCTGTCCGCCCGGCCGGTTCGTCTAGTGGAAGGTTAGGGTTGCCAAGCTATCGCCGCAAGCGGGCCACTGGTCGTTTCGCGATGCCGGTAAAGCAGCACTGCTTATAAGGCTGGACTGTTTCCGGCCAAATCGTTATGAAATATAACAAATTCCGGTACGCCAAATTCGAGGGCGTGCAGCGTGCAGAAAGAGACTGGCATACCGCATGCAGACTTCAGCCGCGCTGCGGCGTCGGAACCTGATATAAGCGCCATGCTGATTAATTCGCATCCTTTCATCTTTCAACCATTCGGTGTTACGTTGCCGCCGTTTTCACTAGCCGGCAGGCTCAAGGGAGAGCGGGATGCAAGTCATTAGTCTTCCCGACGTTGGCAAATTCGACGATCCGTGGCGCGCGAATGTCAGCCGCCTGATCGATGCGGTCGCGACGCCGAAGTTCGAGTCTGAACTTTTCTCGATCTCGCGCGCCGCCATCAATTGCGAACACATCACCGCTTTCGCCGTCGGCGAGAATAGAGCGCCGCGCGTGCTGATCGCGGCCAATGCGGGCACCAAAATGGTCGCACGGCCGCTCGCCGACAAGTACATGGCGCAGTACTGGAACCTCGATCCGATCAGCCGCACCGAAGAACCGCGCGAAGGCGCGCGCGTCGCGCTGCGCATCGTGCCGGAACAGGACATCAACGACGAACTTTACCGCAACGACTGTTACACCAACCTGCGGATCGCGGATCGCTTCTCGATCTTGCAGCGCCACGGCTCGGATGTATATCGCCTGAGCTTCTATTCCGGCGCGGGCTTCGGCCGCTTTGCCGAGTGCGACGTCGTGCGTATGGCGAATTCCGGCGACCTTCTGATGTCGCTCCTGATCAAGAACGACGCGGCGAACGCCGTGAAATCCGAAGCGTGGACAAACGAAGCATTGATGGCGCGCCTGCGCATGGTCGCGCCAGGCATTCCGACCCGCGAAGCGGAAGTCTGCACGTCGATCATGCTCGGCATGACCTCGGAAGCCATCGGGCTCAAGCTCGGCATCAGCGTGAATACGGTTCTGACTTATCGCAAGCGCGCCTACGGCCGCCTGCACATCTCCTGCCAGAACGAGCTGATGCGGCTGATCCTGTCGTAGCCGCGGCGCTTCGATCCCTCGACAAGCAAAAGCCTGCCTGCAACATTGCGGCAGGCTTTTTTATTGCCGCAAATATTCGGAGAATTCAGATGCACAAGATCCTCGTGCTCTATCCCAAAGGGCAGGACGACAGGAAATTCCGCGCCCACTATGAGTCGAAACATCTGGCGCTGACCGCGAAGCTGCCCGGTATGATCGCGCAGCGCCATAGCTTCGCCGTCGAGGGCATGCGCGGCGCGGAAGCGCCCTACTACTGCGTGTTCGAGGCGGACTTTCCGGATGCCGCGACCATGGTGAAAGCCTTGCAGTCATCGGAAGGCGCGGCGGTCGCCGCCGATGGGCCGAACTACGTGACGGTCCCGCCGACGATCATGCACTACGAAGTGAAAAGCTGAGCCGGTGGCGGAATATGAGCGACGACATCGAGCGGATGCGGCTGGGTGTTCTCTACGCATTGGGATTGACGCTCGCGAACGGAGCGGAGACCGACCTTTACCTCGGTTACGCCGCGGTGCTCGGAGGCAGCTATCCCATCGACCACCCGATGTTGCCCTTCCCTTGCCGCCGCGAAACCCACGGCTATATCGAAGCGATTTACATGCTGCGCGAAGAAACCTCACTGCATGACGACGACGTCGTGAGCATCGTTTGCGCAGTATCCGAGCAAACATTCGTGGAAGTATGCGAGCCGCAGGCAGAAAAGACCGCGCCGCAGACGACGCACGAAGCAAAAAACAGCCTGCCCTATTGCGTCGCTGCTTCGCTCGTCCTCAACAAGATCAATCGCAATTCGTTCTCGGAAGAAGCGATCCGCAACCCGCGCATCCGGGCACTGATGCAAAAAGTATCCTGCGTCGCCGATCCGCACATACCGGCGGAAGAAAGCCGCGTCACAGTCAGCCGTACTCGCGGCAAGCCGGTCGAATGTGTCGTTACCGTCCCGCTCGGCGACCCCAACAACGAAATGACCGCCGATCAGGTTTATGCGCATTTTCGCGACGACATGATATTCGCTAGGTACGGTGAGCTAGCTGACGCAGCAATCGCCATCGTCGAGCGGATACGGACGCCGTCCGACACCGCCGCGCTGCGTGATCTGTTCCTCAAGCACCCACGTTGATCGTCTTGTCGCGTTTCGCGCGTATATGACAGCGATGCGTCAATTTCCGGCCTTGGCTGATAGGGCTCGTTAGCCCCTTCAAGATCGTCCAAAAACCGCTATCCTGCCCACCAACGCTGCCGCAGGCCCAACGCCGTTGGGCTTTGACGAAGCAGCGAAGTCAAAACGCATTTCCAACGAGGGAACGCCATGTTCATCGCACGCCCGGCTGTGTTTGCCGCTGCCCTGCTCACGCTTGCCGCCGTCACGACCGCAAACGCTCAAACCTATCCCGATCGCAACATTACCTTTGTCGTCGGCTTTCCACCGGGATCGTCGTCCGACACGTTCGCGCGAAACCTCGGCTCGCGCATGGGCGAGCGCATGGGCAAACCGTTCGTCATCGAGAACAAGCCCGGTGCCGGCAGCATCATCGCGGCTCAGACAGTCGCGCGCGCGGCACCCGATGGTTACACGATCATGGTTGCGCCCAGCGGCACGATCGCGATCAACCCGGCGCTCTACAAGAACCTGCCCTATGACCCGCTGAAGGACTTCGCCTTTCTCGCTCACACCGCATCGTTCCCACTCATCCTTGTGGTCAATCCGGACTTTCCTGCAAAGACGGTGCAGGACCTGATCAAGCTGGCCAAGGAAAAACGGCTGACGTTCGCATCGAGTGGAGCCGGCACCTCGATTCATCTGACCGGCGAATTGTTCAAGACCATGGCCGGGATCGAAATGACGCACGTGCCTTACAAGGGTCCCGCGCTGGCGGTCACGGATATTCTTGGCGGCCGCATCGACATGATCTTCTCCGATCCCGCGACCGTCGTGTCGCTGGTCAAGGACGGCAAGCTGCGCGCCATTGCCGTCACGTCCCTCGACCGGTTCCCGGTACTGCCCGATGTGCCGACCATTGCGGAATCCGGCCTGCCCGGTTTCGACGCCGCCTCCTGGCATATGATGATCGCCCCGGCGGGGACGCCCGAAGCCATCGTCACCAGACTGCGTACCGAGATCAAAACCGTTCTTGCGATGCCCGACATGAAGCAGCAGATGCTTTCCGTCGGTCTTGTCGCGGTCGACAGCCCCGGCGCGGCCGAACTGCGCAAGTTTGCCGAGGTCGAAACGGCGCGCTGGACCAAGATCGTGCAACAGGCTGGACTAGCGGGAACCGAATAAGCTAATTCAGCCGCGCGGACCAACTGCGGGCCAATCTCATGACACTTGCATTCTTCAGCCGGCGGCTCGCGCTGACACTGCTGGCCTTGTTATGCGCGCTCTCGCTGGCTCAAGCCGCTTCCGTCAAAATCATCGCCATCGGCGCGAGCAACACTTCCGGCTGGGGCGTGCAATCGGGTTACGCTTATCCCGAGCGTCTGCAGGCGATGTTGCGCGCGCGCGGCATCGACGCGCAGGTGAAGAATGCCGGCATTCCGATGGAAACCACCAACGGCATGCTGGGGCGGATCGACAGCGACGTTCCCGCGGGCACCAACATCGTCATCATTCAGCCCGGCGGCAACGACCTGCGCTTTTTCGGCAGCAAGGACAGGCGGACTGCTAACGTCCGCGCGATGGTCGCTCGCCTTCACGCACGCGGGATCAAGGCGATCGTCTACGATCCGGTGTTCCCGCCGGAAGATTATCAGTGGGATCGCATCCACATCACAACCGAGGGTCACGCCAAGATCGCGGCGCAGCTCATGCCGCTGGTGATCTCGGCAATGGGCGGCGCGCAACGCTGAGGATTAGGTTTCCTTGTAAATCGGCATCAGCCGGTCAAGGTTTCTCGCCAGCAAGGCGACCTTGTCGAGCACGACATCGACGTCGCCCGATCTCTTCTTCAGCGCGGCAATTGCGTCGAGCACGTTCGGACCGACGAAGCACTCGGACACCAGGCGCGCGTCGGCGGAAATCCGCAGCGCCCCGGTTTCAACGCCGTCCATCTCAACAGCAACCGGCTGGCCGATGTGGCAGATCGTTGCTGCGAGCCGCTCCTGCCCCTCGCACGACACGATCTCGCAGACATCGTCGTTGAGCGCCCTGTAGATCGTCCGCGCCTCCGCGGCCGAAATCGGCACGCCGTTACGCTTCACGACGAACGGAAACACCGTGCGGACACTGAATTCATCGTCCATGTCGGCTTCGTCCGATACCCAGGCGGGGTCAGGCAGAAGCGTGAGATCGCCGCGCTTTTCGAACATGCGCCCGACAGACAACGAAAACTCGCCGAGCGCCAGGCGTCGATAGAGTTCAGGCACCGCGAAATAGGCTTTCATCTCCGTCAGCGCCGCAACCCAACGCAGATACTGGCCGAGATTTTCGCGGCGCGGCAATTGTTCGCGAATGCCCGCGAGGCTTTCCGGCCAGTCGTAGGCCGTCGAGTAATCAGCAAGGCCTGGTGGAATTTTCGTGTCCGCTGCAATACGTGCGCGGAACTGCTCGGGGACGATCACAGCACCGCTCAGCGGCGGGCCTGCGAAGAATTTCGAGCCAGTAACAAGAACAAGGAAGCCCTGTTCGAGATATTGCCGCAGCTTGCGGCGGCTCAGGCGGAACTGGCAGGCGTCGAGCACGAACTGGATGTGCATGCCGTGCTTTGCGCGAAGCTCGGCAACACAGGCGGCGCTCGGCGAGCGCGTGCCGATCTTCGAATGGTGCATGACATGCAGCACGACGCGGCGGCCGGCCTTGATCGCCTGCGCAACCGCGCGGCTGACGTCTTCGTCAATCCTCGCGAGGTCGCATGTACCCTGCGCATCGCGCACCGGGATCGAGACATGGGTGATGCCATCCATGCCGGCGACGGTCTGACCTTTGGCGGCTTTCGTACCCGCCGAGGTTGTCGCGTTGAAATGACAGCCCGTCGCCGCCAGCGGCACCCCGCTGCCGGTCTCTTCCGCGGCAACGACAATACTGGTGATTTCGCCGCCGCCTGAATGCGCATGCCAAAGCCGAGCGAGATGCAGCGCGTGAATTTCGGAATCGGTGCCTGATGGGGAGAACACGATGTCGCTGTCGCAGATATCGAGTTCGAGCAGCGCCTTGAGTTCACGGCGCATTTTCTCGATCGCAGTCTCGAATACGGACGCAAGGCTGGCATCCGCCGCTCCGCGGAATAGCGTGCTGTAGGCGGCTTCCACCGCGGCGAAAGCCCGCGGCGAAATCGTCGAGGCGGTGGACGAGGAAAAGGCGAGCGCTTCGGGACAAGGAACCGCGCGGACACCGTAACCGTTGCAGCCCGTGGCGACGTTGATGGCGATGCGTCCGTCGCTGCCCGAAGCCAGAATGCGGCCGAGCACCTGCGCCAACTGGGCGTCACGCGGCACGGCGGGCCGCAGCTCAACGGTCCGAAAAGCCGGAGACAACACTTTGGCCGTTGAAGGATCGATCATCCGGATTTCGCTAAGACGCTCACCCCGGCGCGGCGCGCGCCCAGACCCGCCCACACCCCAAGGCAGACCATTTCATTAACCGTAGGAGGGTAAACAAACCGGTAAGGATTGAGCCGCGCCGACAGCCCATGACCTCGAATTCAGCCCGGAATTCCACCGCAGAACCCGATCTCGACCCGCAGAACTGGGACGAATTCCGCGCCGACGCCCATCAGGCGCTGGACGACATGCTCGGCCACCTGGAATCGGTGCGCGAGGGCGAGGTCTGGCGTCAGGCCCCCGCCAAGGTGAAAGCCGAATTCGCCAAGGGTCTTCCACGCGCGCCGGCAAGCCTTTCGGATGCACTGGAAGTCTTCGACCGAGCCATCGTCCCCTATGCCAACGGCAATCGGCACCCGCTGTTCATGGGCTGGGTGCATGGCGCGGGTACGCCGGTCGGCATGGTCGCCGAAATGCTGGCGGCCGGGCTCAACTCGAACTGCGGCGGGCGCAATCACATCGCGCTCGATGTCGAGCAGCAGGTGGTGCGCTGGGCCGCCGAGATGCTCGGCTTTCCGCAGAACTCTTCCGGCCTGTTCGTCACTGGTACCTCCATGGCAAATTTTCTCGCCGTGCTGGTAGCGCGCAATGCCGCACTTGGACACGATGTTCGCAAGGTCGGCCTGCGTGCCGCGCCGCAGCTCGTCGCCTATTCGTCGGCGCAGGCGCACGGCTGCATCATCCAGGCCATCGAGATGGCCGGTATTGGCTCGGACAACCTCCGGCTTATTCCGGTCGATGCCGATGGCCGATTGCGCACCGACCTGCTGAAGGAAGCCGTCGCGAAAGACCGCGCCGCCGGGATAAAACCGTTTCTGATCGCCGGCACCGCAGGCACGGTCAACACCGGCGCCATCGACGACCTCGGAGCGCTTGCAGATTTCGCCAGCGCGGAAGCGCTCTGGTTTCATGTCGACGGCGCATTCGGCGCGCTCTGCGCGCTCTCGCCGAAGCTCAAGCCGCTGATCGTCGGTCTCGAGCGCGCCGACTCCGTCGCCTTCGATTTCCACAAATGGGCGCATGTGCCCTACGACGCCGGCTTCCTGCTGGTGCGAGACCCGGAAATGCACCGTCGCACCTTTGCAGGCGAGAACGCCTACCTCACCCGCGCGCCGTCGGGCCTCGCCGCAGGCGAAGTATGGCCTTGCGATCTTGGGCCGGATCTCTCGCGCGGTTTCCGCGCTCTGAAAACCTGGTTCACCTTCCGCGTCTTTGGCACCGACCGCATCGCCGCGTGTATCGAGCACACCTGCGACGTCGCGAAATATCTTGAAGGCAAGCTGAAGCAATCGAAGGCTTATGAAGTCTGCGCGCCGGTTGCACTCAACATCGTCTGCTTCAGCCTGAAATCTTCTGCCGACGGCGAAGCCAACAAACGCATCGTGATGGACCTGCACGAAAGCGGCGCGGCCGCGCCTTCGATCACGATTCTGAATGGCAAGCCGGTGATCCGCTGCGCCATCGTCAATCATCGCACGACGATGGGCGACATCGACACGTTCATGGAAGCACTGAACAAGGCGGCGTGATCGCCGCTACCCGGCACGTGGCGGATAAGTGTGCAGACGACCCTGGGGATCCTCGACCTTATACTCTGTGTTCTCGTCGCCGTTGCAAACGTGCCGCAGATACGCCGGCCCAATCGGCACTTTCCCCGCGCCGCCGGGAATGTCGAGCACATACGCCGGCTGCGCGATGCCGGAGAGCCGCCCGCGCAGATCGCGCATCAACCGCTGGCCGTCCTCTATCGTCGTGCGCAGATGCGACGTGCCCGCTGCTAGATCGCCGTGGTGCAGATAGTAAGGCTTGATGCGGCACTCGACGAGCGTGCGCAGCAACGCTTCGAGCGAAACCGCATCGTCGTTGACGCCACGCAACAGCACCGATTGGCTGAGCATCGGGATTCCCGCATCGACTATGCGGGCGCAAGCGGCGCGCGCGGCTTCCGACATTTCTCTCGCGTGATTGATGTGGGCGACGACATAGGTTGCCTTGCCGCTCGCTTTCAGCGCGCGGATCAATTCGGGCGTGACGCGTTCGGGCGCGACCACCGGCGTGCGGGTATGCACGCGCACGATCTTCACATGGGAAATTTCGGCAAGCGCCTTCATCACACCACGCAGGCGGCGCGGCGAAAGCAGCAGCGGCTCGCCGCCGGTCAGAATGACTTCCCAGATTTCCTCGTGCGCGCGGATGTAGTCGAGCGCGGCTTCGATCTCTTTCGCGGTCAGCGTGCCGCGGCCGTTCGGCCCCACCATTTCGCGGCGGAAGCAGTAGCGGCAATAGATCGGGCAGACATGTACTAGCTTGAGCAGCACGCGGTCGCGATAACGGTGCACGATACCGGGAACCGGCGAATGCGCATCGTCGCCGATCGGGTCGGCGCGTTCTTCCGCCGTCGTATTGAGTTCCGCCGCATCGGGCACGAACTGCCGCGCAACCGGATCGTGCGGATCGGTCGGGTCGATCATCGCCGCCAGCGCCGGACTGATCGCCACCGCATAGCGCGCGGCGACCGCGTCGAGCGCGGCGCGCTCGCGTTCCGGCGCAAGACCCGCCGCAATCAGATCGGACGCGGAACGCAATGTCTTTGCGTTATTTCGCATGGCTCTTCCCATGGTCATTGTTGCCGCCGCCGCTAGAATGCGGCCTGTGCTGGCGCATTCATGCAACGGCACCAAGCGATTGTCGAGGACGCCATGACGCCTAACCGCCAGGAAGTAAAGCTCTCGTCCGGCCCCGTGACCTACACCGTCCTCGGCGAAGGCCGGCCGCTTCTCTACCTCCACGCCGCCGGAGGCCCGCAAATCTCGCCGTTCCTGAAGGAACTCGCGAAGACCCACCGCATCTATGCGCCGACCGCGCCGGGCTTCGAAGGCACACCCGCTCACGACGCCGTCGCCAGCATCCGCGCGCTCGCGGGGCTCTACGCGGAGTTTGCAAAGACCGTCATCAAGGAACGCTGCGACGCCATGGGCCACTCGTTCGGCGGCTGGACGGTGCTGTGGCTCGCGGCCGATTATCCGAACGTCGTTGAGCAGATCGTGCTTGAAGCGCCGGGTGGCTTGCGCTTCGGCGCGAAGCCCGCGCCACCGCTATCACCCGAGCAGGCACGCAAGATTCTTTATGCCTATCCCGAGAAGGCTGAGGGTCTTATCAAGCCGCTGGAAGTCACGGCAGCGAATGCAAAAACGTTCGGGCGCTACAACAACGGCATTCTCGTCGATGAAGACTTGCTGTCGCGGCTGCCGGAGATCACGGCGCGCACGCTGATCCTGATGGGCTCGAAGGAGAAGATGATTCCGGCACAGACGGGCCAGGTGCTGAAGGAGAAAATCCGCTCCTCTCACCTCGCCTATATCTACGACGCCGCGCACGGCATCGAGGTCGATCAACCCGAACGCACGCTGCGCATCGTGAAAGCGTTTCTCGAGCGCGGCGAATCCTACATCGTGAATTTCGGCGAGACGGCAGTCGCATAGCGCCTGATCCCGAAAGTTGC
>Ga0075368_10000573_pt1 | contig 11051 bp, 10 predicted proteins | sample EndMethybrTD3033_FD_71518 | JGI IMG/M metagenome (GOLD analysis project Ga0075368, IMG submission 71518) | Populus endosphere microbial communities from Tennessee, USA - Endosphere MetaG P. TD hybrid TD303-3 | ecosystem: Host-associated > Plants > Roots > Endosphere | place: USA: Tennessee... | reverse complement strand
TCTAAACCAGTCCTTCACCGCTAACACCAGTCGGTCCACCTCGTCCTCTGACATCGGACAGCAGTGTGCAATCGGAGCCGACGAACTCAGCCTTCGGTCCGAAGAACCTCCGCGCCGCCTAGTCCGTTGAGCGCTCGGGTCCGGCGGCTAAGGACTTTGCAATTACGCGGACGGCGTCGGCGAAGATTTGCGCGGCGGGATTGAGCGTCCGATTTTTCAAGGTGACGAGCGCCAGAGGCCGCGCAGTCCCCGCCAAGTCGATCGGCAAAATTTTGAAAAGCCGGCTCTTGGGTGGAAACTGCATGACGACCCGAGGAACCATGGACAAGAATTGGCCGGTCATGAGCAGGGCTGTGCGGAGAGGTAGCGTCGAACCGACAACCACTGGAGGAACCGCCAGACCCTGGGCGCGAAATGCCTCATGCACTACGCTGCCGTATGGCTGATCCGCCAGCGGTAAAGTCCAAGGTTCCTCCATCAACTGCGCCAAGGCAACCCGGCGCCGGCGCGCCAGAGGATTTTGTGCGCCCACCACCACGACGTGAGGGTCTTGCAACAGCGGTTCTACATTCATGACGTCTTCGGCCGGCGGGTGAATAAGATGCACGACTGCAAGATCGATTTTGCGATCAAGCAGGGCCTGATAGGCCGTCGCCGTATCTGTCGCGTGGACCTGAAAGGAGAGCCGAGAGTAGCGGCGAGCAAGACGGCTAATCACGCTACAGATAAGACCTTCGGTGATGGCGATCGATGCACCAATGGTCAGATCACCCACGGTCGGATCGGCGAGAGATCGAATATCCTTGATGCCTTGCTGCAACTCGTCGAAAACTGCCGTGCCACGCTTCAGAAGTGCTTGGCCATAGGGTGTCGGTTCGATCCCTCGGGCGCCACGATCGACAAGACGAACGCCAAGCGCGTGCTCGAGCTCTGCGATTGACCTTGAAACGGCCGGTTGGGATGTCGCTAGAATTTTTGCAGCCTTGCCCATGCTGCCAGCCGTCACCACCGCCATCAGGACACGTAAATTGTGCAGGCCGATGCGGCGTTCGATGCGCCCGATCTCGTCCATAGTATGCGCTCCCATATCGGTCCCGATATGACCTCATCGAACGATATCATTACCGGGCTTCGGCCGAATGTTTTTATGGTGGCTGCATCGAGCGCATTTGTTCGAAGGAGCAACATCATGTTTGCGCGAAGAACGCTGCTGGTATCCCTCGTCTGCGCCGCCGTCTTCCCTCACATCGCCACGGCTTCCGCTCAAAGCTATCCAACGCGACCCATCACCATGATCGTGCCTTTTCCGGCGGGAGGGGCAACGGACACGATCGCGCGCGTTATGTCGGAGCGGTTGAGTGTATCCCTGGGTCAGCCGGTCATTGTTGAGAATGTCACCGGCGCCGCCGGAACGATTGGTGCCGGCCGCGTGGCTCTGGCACCGCCTGACGGCTACATGCTCTGCGTCGGCTTTCTCGGCACGCACGTGCTGAATGGAGCGATCTACAGTCTTCAGTATGACGTCGTGAAGGACTTCGAGCCCATCGCCCTGCTGGCAAGCAATCCACAATTGATCGTCGCAAAGAAGGCCACACCGGCCAGAGATTTGAGGGAATTCATTGCGGGGCTAAAGGCAAATCCGGGAAAGGCCACTCAAGGATCGGCAGGTATAGGAAGTCCGGCGCATGTCAGCGGGGCATACTTCCAGAGCGCAAGTGGCACGACTTTTCAATTCGCTCAGTACCGCGGTGCAGCCCCGGCGATGCAGGACTTGGTGGGCGGACACGTCGACCTGATGTTCGATCAGCCGCCGAACTCTCTACCCCATGTGCGTGCTGGCAACATCAAGGCTTATGCCGTCACCGCCAAGACACGACTCGCGTCCGCGCCGGACATCCCCACGGTGGACGAGGCAGGCTTGCCGGGATTCTACATTTCTGTTTGGTCCGGAATGTGGGCTCCCAAGGGCACTCCGGCTGCGGTCATTTCCAAACTCAACGCAGCAATTATCGATGCGCTTGCTAATCCGGGTGTCCAACGCCGGCTCGGCGAGTTGGGCCAAGAGGTACCAGCTCGTGACCAGCAGACCCCCGCCGCTCTTGCCACCTTCCAGGCGGCGGAAATTGAGCGGTGGTGGCCGATCGTCAAGGCGATGAATTTGAAACCCGAGTGACGGCCGCACCGCGGTAAGCGCATGACCGAGCCTTGCGACCTTTCCGCTGTCGAGGCGCGACGGCTTATCGTCAGGCGATCACTTTCGCCCACGGAGTTGCTGCAAAGCTGCATTTCACGAATCGAGAGAACGAACGGAGCCGTGAACGCAATCGTCGCCATAGACGTTGATACGGCGCGCAAGCGCGCTGCGGAAATAGAGGACGCGCTGGTACGCGGAGAAGAGATCGGCATACTTGCGGGACTGCCGGTCGGTGTGAAGGACCTGCAAGCTACGGCCGGGCTCAGGACCACGAGCGGGTCGTTGCTTTTCAAGAACCATGTTCCGGATCAGGACGAGCAAAGCGTTGCCAACGTCCGCAACGCAGGCGGCGTGATCCTGGCCAAGACTAATACCCCCGAATTCGGCGCCGGCGGCAACACCACCAATCGGGTCTACGGACCCACAAGCAACCCGTTCGACTTGGCGAAGACCTGCGGCGGCTCCTCCGGCGGCTCTGCCGTGTCTCTGGCGCTAGGCCACGTGCCATTGGCCACGGGCACCGACTACGGCGGAAGTGTCCGAACGCCGGCCGCATTTTGCGGCGTAGTCGGTTTTAGGCCCTCTCCCGGTGTTGTTCCGAGTGGTGACGGTGCGGCAAGCGCCAACCCGTTCCGCGTTACAGGTCCGATGGCTCGCACCGTGGCCGACGCGCATCTTCTGCTGCGCGCTCAGATCGGTGACGAGAGAAGCTGCCTGCTTTCGCAACACAACAATTGTCGGATTCCAGCAGAGCTCACAGGAGCCGATCTCGCCCAGGTTAGGGTGGCCGTCTCGACTGATCTCGGATGCGCGCCGGTCGACCGCAACATTGGCAGAATTTTCAACGGTTGTATGGCCCACTTTCGGTACGTTTTCAAAGAGCTCGATGAAAGTGCGCCCGACTTCGGCAATGTTCACGAGGTCTTCGAGACTCTGCGCGGCGTCGATTATGCCGCCGCACACGGCCAACGCCTACAGAAGTCGCGTGAGCTTCTTGATCGTAACGTGATCGACAACACCGAGCGAGGACTTGAATTGTCCTTGCATGACGTATGCCGAGCGAAGGCTGCGCAAGATGCACTCCACAATCGATTCCTGGCATTCTTCAAGAAAGTCGACGTGCTTATCTGTCCGGCCGCGTCGGTCTCGCCGTTTCCACTTTGTGAATTGTTTGTCGAGGACATCAACGGCGAGAAAATGCCAACCTACATGCGCTGGCTCGCGCTCGCCTATGCCCCGACTATGGCGCTAGCGTGCGCTGTAGCCCTACCCTGCGGCGTTGATCATTTGGGGTTACCGTTCGGCATCCAGTTGATTTGCCCGAACGGAAGTGACACCCGCCTGCTGCAAATCGCCTACGCTCTCGAACAGGTACTGAGCCAGAACGAGGCCACGCGCAGGCCGCTATCCGCTTTGATCAAAAGCAGAGATTTGACCACTTAGATCATTGCCATCTGGCCTCTGATCGCAAACATTCGTAGCGTCGGGCGTTGATTATTCTCTCACCGCAACTGACAAGCTTTCGGTTATTTCCCAGCCAGGCTGGATAGGAAAGATCATTTTCCTAGCCCGTTCGACAGTCGTCCGCTTTGTGCCAATAGCGGACATCACCCGCCAACCGCACCGCCGCTGTATCCGCCAGGTCGCCGGCATAAGATGCCGACAAAGACGTAGGCGGTGTCTCGATTATCTAGTGCACTTCTAACATGGCGAGCCATTTGCGATCGCGTGTCGAGGGGCGACGATGCAGACGGTGGTCGATCAGAGCACGCGCCTTCCTGGTCTCGCCGCCCCGCAGGCAGGCCACGATCAGCATGTCTTCCCACAATTCGCGCTGAGCGTGGCTGCCGCCAATTCGGACCACGTCGGGCATTAGCGGCTCGAGAATGCGGATCGCTGCCGCGTTGTCGCCGTCCGCTACGGCGTGCGCGCCCTTACACATTGCAACTGCGACGCTCCCCGGCGCCAGCCGGCCATTGGCGTGAAGTGCTTCGAGCTCCGACACCCGCTTGTGAAATCGCGCCGGGTCGCTCATCGCGGCGGCGAGCACATAGTGCAGGTCAATGAAATGCCCTCCAGCCATCGGTGCACGTCGGTCGCCGTAGTCGGCGATCTCGTCCCAATGCGCTTGCGGGATATCGAAACCGTCGAGCGCCAACCGCCACAGCAGCGAGGGGCCGTCGCTCAGAACATTGATCGGTGGTGCATCCGAGACCGCCGGCCGGATCTGATCTTGAAAAATTCTTAGCGCTGCTTCGTTGTCGCCGACTTCGACATCGAGCAGCGCGCGGTGCCAGACCAAGTGCCAGTGCATGAAGCCAGAGCGTGGATGCTCGCCGAGCCAGCCCGAGAGGAATTGGTTGCCGGCCGTCGCGTCGCCGGTTTCGAAATAGCCGTGCGCAAGAATGTGCGCGACGTGGCCATTTTGGCTGCGCAACGCCAGCGCGCGCTGCGCCTGTTCGATACCGACAGCGGGATTTCCGGCCTCGATATTCGACCAGCCGAGATAAGCCAGGAACCACCAGTCGTCGCCGTAGTGAGCTGCCAACTTCTGGCAGATTGAAAGCCGCGCTTCGTCATGATCGTTGCGGCCCGAGAAGGCGTAAAGCCCAAATGCGCCTAGCAACGACACCAGCACCAGCGCATCGCGCGGATATGCATCGATATGGCGCTCCGCATCCGCGAGGGCCTGCGCCGCCCTACCTTCGATCGCCGAGGCGATGACGTGGACGTGGCCGCGCTCACGTTCGGTCGTTTTGGCGGCAAGATCGCGCGCTCGCGCAGCACAGGCGCGCGCTTGGGCGCCATGACCGAAAACCGCATACAGGCGGGCGCGGGCGATGTGGGCGAGCGCAAAGTTAGGGTCAGCCGCGATAGCGCAGTCCAGCGCCTCTTCGGTGCCGCTCCACGCCGCCAACAGCCGGTCGAAGCCGTCGCGATAAGCCGAGGCGGCTGCTTCGGATACGGTTGAAAGCGGCAGGCCGTATCGGTCGCGATGCATCTGTCTCCTGTAGGTTCACGGTGACTAAGAATAGTATCTCACCGGAAGCTGATCCATTGCGCTAGGCGACCGCGCTCAAATGTACGCCAATCTACCGCCTGCGTAAGGGCCCGCCAGCCATCTTGAGCGGGCGCAACGAGTAGATGCTCGTGCGACTTCTGCTTTGGGTTAAAGGCCGACATTTTTGGGTCTGGGCCCGGCGTCCGCTAAGTGCCAGAAGCGGACATTCAACCTCGCGGGGTCAATGCACCAACGGAAGCAAGAGCTGGTTATTGTCTCGCGAGATACTGGCGCGCTGTAAGAACGTCCGGCCGCATGTTCTCGGCATTACTGGTCAGGGCGACGAGCCTCTCGTAGTAGCTCTTTACTTGCGTACGATCGCCGGTCCGTTCGGCGGCCTTCGCTGCTCCCGCAAATGAGCGATATCGGTTCGGATTGTTTCTTAGCGACGCTTCGAACTCTTTCAAGGCCTGCGCGGGCTCGTTGGCTTCGAGCAGCAATTCGCCGAGCATTTCCCGAATTGGCGAGAGGCGATTTTCCATTGCGACATGCTTGCCGCTTCGATCCTCAAGGTCAGCAGCCTTTCGCATGGCCGGGATGGCATCTGCTTTACGGCCCTCAGCAAGCGCCAGCCAAGCGTCGGCCGCATGCTCTTGGATGGCAACCTGGCCCGTCCAATAGGCGTCGTTTGCCTTGGCGAGTCTGTCCTTGAGAATGCGCAACTGATCGATGGCGTCCTTCGCCCTCGCCAAGTCTCCGCTGCGAGCAGCGCCGACCGCGCGGCCGAACCAGCTAATCGCCTCGGCTTGCGGGAATGGCGTCTTGGGAATCGCCAGTGCCGCAGCCTCTGCCCAGGCGGTACGCTCGAAAGCGTACCGCACTGGGATTGCTGCGAAGGCCGTGTGTCCGCTGTAGCGGAAGTTTGCCGGATATTCGGCAACGCTGTTGCGTGCATCGACGATGCGTTTCACCTGCTGATCCTGTCCCAATTGCAGATAGGCGTTCGTCAGAAAGTCGAGAAAATGATAGCGCCCCGGATCTTTCGCAGGCTCGGCAGCGGCCTGCGGATTGACGCGGGCCGTGTAGGCTATAGTCGCGTCGTCGGCCGCGCGATCCGAGCCAATCACCTCCTGCCACATGCCGAGTGTCGAGAAGACGTGCGAGGGCATATGCAGCGCATGCGGCGCTGACGGTGCAAGTTGCGCGCAGCGCGCGGCCGCGAGCACGCCCCGCATAGCGAGCTCGGGATAATCGTAGCTGTGGATGATGTAATGCGGGATGCCAGGGTGGTTGGGGTGCTTTGGCTCCAGCCTTTCAAGGATATCGGCGGCCTTGAGCTGCTTGGCGTAGCTTTTATCGGCCGGATCGGCTGCTTCGTTGAGGGCGAGCGCATAGAAGATCGCGGCCTCGGCGTCATCGGGATAGCGCGCAGCCAGCCGCGCCATCGCGGCTTCGTAGTTTGCCGTGCGCGTCGGCTGCGGGACGGTCCCGTAGTCTTGGTAATAGGCGGCAAGCGCCTCGATCCAGGCGGTCTCGCGCTCGGTTTTTTGCGAAGCGGTGCGAGCCATTTCGACGGCGTCCCAGCCGCGCTTGAGAACATCGCCGGGGAACGGACCGACCAGCGGATTGGGTCGCTGGCTGATAGCAACGCCCCAATAGGCCATGGCACAGGACGGTTCCTTTTCGGTGATGGCTGTGAACGCCTTCACGGTTTCCGGAAAGAAGAATGAATGCTGCATTGCGACGGCTCGATTGAATTGCTGCTGCGCGCCCGGACTGCACGAGATCGGGAAATTGACCTCTCCAAGCCGCTCGTCATTCGCGCGCACAACAGCCGGGTTTGACAGCGCGACCAGCGTCGATGCGACGAAAAAAAGTGCGATTCGAAGGTTTGCCATGGGAGGACTCGCGGTGGGATTGAGAGCGACTACGGTAGGCAAGAGCCCACTGATGTGTCCAATTCATTTGTGGTCTTATAAATCATGAGAAATTAGAATGTACCGCCATGAACCTCCGCTTTATACGCACCTTCGTCGCGATCGCCGACAATGACGGTTTCGCGCGCGCGGCCACGCGGCTGAACCTGACTCAATCGGCCGCGTCGCGCCAAATCCAGGCGCTTGAAAGCGAGTTGGGTCTGAAACTCTTCGCACGCATCGGGCGGAACGTGCGGCTGACGCCGGAGGGTGAGGATCTGTTGGTGCGAAGCCGTCGCCTGCTGTCCGACGCAGAGGCCATCGGCCAACGCGCGAGCGCGCTCAAGACTGGAGAGGTCGGCGTGCTGCGGGTGGGCGCCACACCGCAGGTCATCGAGAATCTGCTGGCAGATTTTCTGTTGCGTTACCGCAAGCGCCACGCAGGCGTGGAGGTCCATCTGGTGGAGGATGGTGGCTCGCGCTTGCCGGGCCGTCTGGAGCGGGGCGACATTGACGTGGGTCTCATGCCGGCCGGTGAAGATCGCTTCTCGAGCCGATTGCTCTTTCCGATGCACGTTCTCGCCGTGCTGCCGCGGGGCCACCGACTGAGCCGTCGTGCAATGCTCGACGTAACGGAGCTCGCCGACGAACCGTTGCTGCGTCTCAGTTCAAGCTTCGCATCGCATGGTTGGTTCGAGGCCGCCTGTCAGGTCGCGCACATTCGGCCGCGTGTGCTGCTCGAAAGCGTCGCGCCGCAGACGCTGATCGCTCTGGCCCGGACCGGCCACGGTGTGGCCGTGGTTCCATCCCCAGTGCGGATTCCTCGTGCGGGCGTCCGCGCAGCAGTGGTGGTGCATCGCGGCGTGTCGATTGGACGATGGAATGTCGCTGCCTGGGACTCGCAGCGATTCTTGCCACCCTATGCCAGGCAATTCGTCGAACAACTGGTCGCCCTTTGCCGGCGCGGCTATCCGGGCCACGAATACGGCCGGCGCGCTCCACCGCTATCGCGGCCGAAAGAGACGATCAGCTAATCGGCGCTCGACGTCCGCTAAGTGCCAGAAGCGGACACGCCGGCTACGTGCCAAGCGGAGTGCAAGTGCCCATGGCCCTATCACACGGGCTCGCTACGGCGACACCGCCACTCCGTCGGACGAAATCAGATGCCCAATCTGAAGGCCGCAGAAATCGTGCGGATGGGCCAGGAGCCAAATAAGAACATTTCCCTAGTGATGGAAAAATCTAAACGGTCCTCTTACTTCGCAGCCCGACCTTCTTCGTGATGCTGATGCTTATTTCCGCCGTGTCGATGGCCAAAGACATGCATCAAGGGACAGGCCAGAAGGATCAGATACGGCAGAGCTGAGAAAACATGTCCGGTGTGTGCCCAGAGCAGGTACCCACCCAACGCCGCGAGTAAAACGCAAATCGCAAGCCCAACTTTCGAACCGAAAAATGTCCACAAGCCGTCCATGTCTGCCTCCCTCGATTACCGACCATTCCGGAGTGGCCACTCAGTCAGCGCAAGGGCCCATAGCGCCGCCAAATTGACGAGCGGTACCAAGGCCAAAACCGACCAGAATGGCGATAGCCCGAGGCGCTTTAGAATGCGCCCAATGGGATAAAGCACGACGGCAACCGCAAGGACGAAGATCACCCAGTGGAGCCAACCTACGGCCATCGAGTCCGACCACCACCAACCATGCATCATCTCGGCCTCCAATGGTTCGCCTAAACAATACCGTCACGGCGGTACATCGTTTTGATCAGGATCAATCGCCATAGCTAGCGGGCAGCGCTTTCGGCTTCTGCTCTTGCTGCAATAACTGCTTGAGCAATCCGGTCCGTCAAATCTATCCGGTTAGAAGGATGCTGAACCGTATTGCAGGTAACGACTGTCGCTCCTTCTGCGGCCAGAAGCTCATATGCGTCTCCCGCGAAAACCCCATGAATGGCGAGGCAGATTGTAGCTGGGAGGCCATGTCTTTTGAGCGCACGAGCAGCCTGAGCCATCGTGCGGCCTGTCGAAATGATATCGTCCACGAGGACCGGTGTGCGTCCAGCGATTGAATTCAGGTCACGAAAAATGACCTCAACATCGCGATCGCCGCGCCTGGTTTTTTCCATGACCGTGTACGGCGCGCCGCACGCAGCCGCCACTGCTGACACCCATTGTTGACTTTCGCTGTCCGGCCCAATGATCACGGGCTGCGAAACATTTTCCTTGATCCACTTGGACAGCAACGACGCTGCATGAGCGGCTTGCGTCGGCATCGTATAAATTTCTTGAAGGTCCTTGTACCTGTGCAGATGCGGATCGACGGTAACCAGCCAGTCGAACGCAGAGGATAAGAGGCTCGCGACATGACGCGAGGATATGGCTTCGCCGGGATTAAAGCGCTTGTCCTGCCGCATGTAGCTCAGGTAAGGCGCGATCAGGCCTATCCGGCGCGCGCCAAGTTCTCGTGCGCTTGCGGCCGCCAAATACGCGCCGATCAATTTCTCGTTTGGACGATCGAGAGTGCAGACAATCGCAAGCTCCTGCCCATCAATCTCACGGAGGTGGCGAATGTATAACTCCCCGTCCGGGAAGCTTCTCGTTTCCAAGAGAGCAATGCCAGCGTCCAGGTGACGGGCAAGGCCTTCCGCGAGAGCTTCGTTCCCGGGTAGTGCGGAGATCAAAAGCTTCATCACGTTTCCCCGAGCACGAAAATGTCATCGTTTACGGCGACGTAATCGAACGCATAAGCGAGCTCTCCGACAGCCTCTGCGTGGACCGTGCACAAAGGCTCTCCCGGCTGAACATCAGAACCGACCCTGACGTGCAACTCGACGCCGGCGGCTTTTTCTTCCGGTGCGCCGGCGAGTTTTGCCAGCTTGGCGATTTTTCGATTGTCGATTGACCGCACTTTTCCGCCGTGAGGCGCCGGCAGCGGCCGTCTTTGACTTGCCTGCGGCGGCGTGCGCATGCCGCCTTGCGCGTCGCAAATTCTCTGAAACTTGAGCCAGGCCTTTCCACTATCAAGAGTGCTGGCGGCCAGGCTCTTTCCATCACCCGCCACGCCAGCGAGTTCTAGAAGAGCGCCCGCAAGTCCGATCGCGCGTTCTCGCAAATCCGAGGGAGCCTGCGGATCATTTTGAAGAACCGCGAGCACATCGCGAGCTTCCAAGGCCGGCCCTATCCCTCGGCCCACGGGCTGCGTGCCATCGTTCACCATGCATTTCGTCTTGAGGCCGAAATGATCGGCAACCGAAGATAAGCCGCGGCTCAGCCGTTCGGCCGCTTCGGGCGTGCGAACCTTGGCCGTGGGACCCAGAGGCAAGTCTAAAACCAGATGTGTCGAGCCAGCGGCGATCTTTTTTGACAGCACGGAAGCGATCATCTGGCCTTCAGCATCGAGGTCGAGCGCCCGCTCTACCCGAATAAGGATGTCGTCTGCGGGGCTCAGTTTGACCGATCCACCCCATACGATGCAGCCGCCCTCGCGATCGACAACCTTTCGGATTGCGACCGTATCCAAGTCGACCGGCGCCATCGTCTCCATTGTATCCGCCGTACCCGCGGGAGACGTTATTGCCCGGGACGATGTCTTGGGCATCCTGAGCCCGAGCGCGGCGACAATCGATACGACGATGGGTGTCGTGCGATTGCCTGGAAGGCCTCCGATGGAATGCTTATCGACGACAATTCCTGCCGGCCAACTCATCCGGTCGCCCACATCGACCATGGCTTGCGTAAGGGCGAGAATTTCCTTGTGCTCAAGGGGGCGGGCGGAGCAAGCGGTCACAAACGAGGAAATATGAATGTCGGAGTAATTTCCGGCGACAATGTCTTTGATAATCGCGTGAAATGAAGGTTCAGCGAGTTCCCCTCCATAGATGCGTCCACGGAGATGGCTGAGAGATTCAACCGTGGGCGGGTGCCGGACGGAAATCATAT
>Ga0075368_10000568_pt1 | contig 11071 bp, 9 predicted proteins | sample EndMethybrTD3033_FD_71518 | JGI IMG/M metagenome (GOLD analysis project Ga0075368, IMG submission 71518) | Populus endosphere microbial communities from Tennessee, USA - Endosphere MetaG P. TD hybrid TD303-3 | ecosystem: Host-associated > Plants > Roots > Endosphere | place: USA: Tennessee... | reverse complement strand
CGCCATTGCGCCGGCCACCACCCGCACCGAGCGCGCGCTCAAGATGATGGGCGGCGACGAGACGGTCGCCCGGATCACGCAGAGCCAGCTGATGGGCATCGGCGAGCCGATCGATATCGCCAACGCGGCGCTGTACCTTGCCTCCGACGAGTCCCGCATGACGACGGGATCGATCCTGATGGCCGACAGCGGCACGACCATTTCCTGAGCCGGTGTTCCGGGCGGGACATATCAAGGCGGGCCAAACCGACCCGTCGCGAACAAGCAGGAGGAAACAACATGACATGCAACGCAAGGCGCTTTGCGCAGGCCGCACTGCCGGCGCTGGCCTTATGGCTCGGCGGCGCCGCACCGACGCTCGCCCAGGACGGCGTGATCCGCGTCGGCATCACGTTTCGCATGGTGGTCGAGAACGGCCTCAAGTATGGCCAGATGGCCAAGGACGAACTCGAGGCGGTGAATGCCACCGGTGGCATCAACGGCAAGAAGGTCGAGGTCATCCTGCTCGACGACGAGTGCAAGCCGGACAAGGGCATCGCCAACGTCAACCGGCTCATTCACCAGAACAAGGTGCACGTGGTGCTAGGCTCGACCTGCAGTTCCGTGTCGATGCCGATGGTCGACGTGACGGCGAAGGAGGAGATTCCGCAGCTGGTAACCTCCTCGACCAACACCAGCATCACGCGCAAGAACAGCAATTGGGTGTTCCGCACGGCAATCTCAGAGAGATTCTTCGTGGCGCTGCCAGCCAAGTACATGTCCGAGAACGCTGGCAAGAAGGTCGCCTATCTCTACACGACCGACGGCGCGGGCCTCGCCTTTGCCAAGGAATACATGGGCTACATGAAGAAGAACTACAATGTAGACCCGCTCTACGAAGCGCAGATGCAGGAGACGGATCTCGATTTTCGCGCGCATCTATTGAAGATCAAGTCGTTGAACCCCGAGGTGCTGGCGATCGGCGGCCAGCACGAAGCCCTGGCGCGCATCATGCAGCAGGCTCTCGAAGTCGGTATCCCCACGAGGATCCCGCGCGTGGCGAGCTCGGCGGCGTCCAATGCTCCAGTGCCGGAGCTGGCCGGTGACGCCGTCAAGGGACTGGTATTCGGCGCGGCCTTCAACTGCACCGACGACCGCCCCGTTGCACAGGCGTTCGTCAAGCTGACGCGCGAGAAGTACGGCATTCGCTGCCCGGACCACGATGTCAGCCAGGCTTATGAATCCGCTCAGCTCCTGAAGCTGGCTCTGAGCCGCGCCAAGCTTGGACTGACGGATGCGACTTTGAAGGCCGACCGGGTTGCCATCCGCGATGCCCTTGCCAGCATCAAGGACTACCAGGGGCTGGCCGCAGGTCCGATCAACTTCTGCATCGAGCCGACGCCGCAATGCCGTGACGGCAACCGCACCGGCATCCTGGTCGAGTACACCAAGGGCGGCAAGGATTACGAGACCAAGGTTCTGGCCCGCGTTGGCTTCGACGCCGACTTCGGGCTGTGATCGTCACGCTTTGATTGCGATGCCCGGTCGGTTGTCCGGCCGGGTATCGCTGCTGGCAGGTAGGCGATGCGGTCATCGACACGGGTGACCGCTTGCACCACTCTTCACTCACGCGAGCCACGGCAACATATTGGCCTAGTTGCTGCCTCCTCGGATGTCCCATATGCTGCACTGATTATCATGGTGCCGAGCATCCGGGGCCTTATGTTCCGTTCACTTGCAATTTTGATTTTGCTCAGCTTCTTGTCGGCGGCTCCCTCGCTTGCGCAAACAAAGCGTGTGGCGCTCGTGTTTGGGAACTCCGAGTACCAGAACGCGCCGCGCCTGGAGAATCCCAAGAACGACGCAAGCGATGTAGCCGAGATGCTGAGGAAGCTCGGCTTTGCGGTTGTCGCTGGATTGGATCTCGACAAGGCGAGCATGGACCGCACGATACGTGATTTCTCCGAGGTGCTCGCCGGTGCCGAGGTTGGCCTCTTTTTCTACGCGGGACACGGCATACAGGTGGGCGGCCAGAATTATCTCGTGCCTATCGATGCCAAACTGACTTCGGCATCGGCGATCGACTTCGAGATGGTGCGCCTCGACCTTGTGCAAAGGACGATGGAGCGCGAAGCCAACACCAACATCCTCATTATGGATGCGTGCCGCGACAACCCGCTGGCTCGCAACCTTGCCCGCGCTCTCGGGACGCGCTCCACCCAGATCGGTCGAGGCCTTGCTCCCGCGGAATCAGGTGAGGGCACGCTCATCAGCTACTCGACGCAACCCGGCAACGTCGCGCTGGACGGCCAGGGGCGGAACTCACCCTATACGGCAGCGCTGCTGAAACACATCGCCACGCCTGGCGAAGACCTGCCGACCGTGCTCATCAACGTGCGCAACGACGTGATGAGAGAGACGGCGCGGCAGCAAGTGCCGTGGGAACATTCGGCGATGACGGCGAAGTTCTTTTTCATCGCGCCGAAGCCGACCGAGCAGCAGATCGAGATGGAGTTCTGGTCGTCCGTCAAGGACAGCACCAACCCGGAAGTCCTGAGCACCTACGCTCAGAAGTATCCGGCCGGGGAGTATGCGACGATTGCGCGTGCGCTCATCGAGCACTACGACCGGCAGCTCAAGCTGGAACTGGCGGCGCGGGAGGGCGAGCGCAGGCGGCAAGAGGAACTCATGCGGGCCGCCGAGGCGAAGCGGCTCGAGGACGAACAGCGCACGCGCGAGATGTCACTTGTTGCGGAACGAGCCCGGGCGGAAGAAGCGAAGAATGGCCAGGAAGCGCGACGGCTCGAGAAGGAACTGCAGGATCGCAACGAACAGTTGCTTAAGGCCCGAGAGGAGGCGCGCATCGCGCGTGAAGCAGCCGAAGCGGCAGAAAAGCGACAGCTTGCGGCGCTCAAAGACGCGGAGGCAGCCACCAATGCGGCTAGGCAAGCAATCACCTCGAAGCAGGGCGAGACAACCGATCCTGTCAAGATCGCCACTCTCCCGAAGTTCGCACCATTGCCAGCAACCGGGTACCAGGGCTTCGATGGGCGCTGGGAGGTGACGCGAGTGGGCACAAATTGCAAAGCGGGAGCGTCGATAACTTTCAGCATCTTGATTGCGAACGGCAAGATTCCCAGTGGGGGGCGTGTTGCGAACTCCGGACAGATCACCCTGCAACGTACCTCCAGCACCACCGGCAGGCTTATGCACTTCAGCGGTACTTTGCGCGGCAACACGGGTTCCGGAACTTTCTTCACGGATGGTGGCCAATGCCAGGGGACGTTCAGGGCGGTGCGTAGATAGGCCGGTACACCGTCTCCGCGGCGTTGTCCGTGCGGGCGTTGTGGCCGGTACGCGCGTCATTCGCGCATCCGGCCGTCTGCAACCGCGCCTGCGGTGCGTCCCCTGTCCGAGCCAGGTTCCGGGAACGGCCGACGACGGTCGGTGTATGTGGCGCGAGACGCGTCCGTCGCCTGACGCGCATTGCACGCGACGTCCTCTCCGTCGCTGCGACGGGATGGGGACTGCTACACGACATCGGGCAGGACCGTCACCAGCACGAGCGCGGCAGTGGTCGCATGCTCAAGCAGCCCGCAGCGGGGATTGTTTCACGTGTGACAGCTATCCCCGCCGACCATCCATCACGACAACAAGGTGGCGAGCATCAGTGCGATGGCGATGGCCATCAGCACGAGGCCGGCCACCAGGGTGACGGGATGCTTCTCCAAGGCCTACCTCCGGCATTCGCGAACCAACGGGTGGCGAAGCGGCTCAGCTGACGACCAAGGCGATGCCGAGGATGAACCCGGAAATGGCTGCAGCCAGCAGGAATTCGCGCATGGTGAAATCTCCCCTCGAGAAGGGGAGACTTTGCCTGCTTCTACGCAGGGAGATTTGATCTGGATCAGCGGCCGGCGAAATTCTTACGACGGCATGCGCTTGGGCCAGTACGAGGGCAGGGTGGAGCCGTCGCGATCACCCCAGCCGTCCTTGGAGGCCTCGTCGAAGACGGCCAGCGTGCGCTCGGTGACGGGCAGGCTGGCGCCCAGCACCTTGGCCTCGGCGATCATGGTGCGCAGGTCCTTGCGGATCGAGTCGATGTCGAAGGCCGTGGCAACGCCGGGGCCGCCGGCCAGTGCCTCGGCGACGGCTGGTCCGCGCGTCTTGAGGACGTTGGGCGCGCCGGAGGTATCGGCGAACAGCTCCATCAGCCACTTGGGATCGGCACCCAGGTGGCGGCACAGCACGTAGGCCTCGCCCAGCGCCTGATAGGCGACCATCAGCGGCAGGTTGATGGCGAGCTTCATGCTGGCGCCGGCACCGACCGGGCCGACGTGCTCGACGCGCCGGCACAGCTGGTCGAGGATGGCGCGGGCGCGGGCAACATCGGGTGCATTGCCGCCGGCGAGACCAAGCAGCTTGCCCTGCCGCGCCGGACCGGTGGTGCCACCCACCGGACACTCGACGAACGCGCCACCCTTGGCGCGCACCTTGGCCGCCAGCGCGACGATTTCGGCCGGCTGCACGGTGCTCATGTCGATCACGAGCTTGCCCGCGATTTTGCCGGCCAGAATGCCCTGCGGGCCCTCATAGACGGCCGACTGAGCCTCGGCGTTGGTGAGGATGGTGAGGATGACTTCGGCCTCACTGGCCAAGGCCGACGGCGATACAGCGACCTTGGCGCCGGCTGTGGCCAGCGGAGCAGTCTTGTCCGCGGTGCGGTTCCAGACGGTGACCTGATGTCCGACCTCGATCAGGCGGAGCGCGATGGCTGCCCCCATCCGGCCAACGCCGGCGATCCCAATATGCATCGTGTCGCCTCATGCAAGAAAAGGTTTGCGCGGGCAGATGACTTAGCACGTGGCGGACGCGTCCGTCGACGTTGGTATATGACGTCGACGTCGTAACCTCGACGCGGCCGCGCTGGAAGCGATGGCGGGCCCGCGCGCTGGCACTCGCCACCGCATTCCGAGGACGCGGAAAGCCAGCGGAAAAGGCGGGAAAAACCCGGCAAAGGCCGGTGATGGGGGCAGTCGATGTACCTCGGTAGGGTCTTCGCATGGCTCGCTGATCGCGAGCCGGCAACAGGAGGCCAACCGATGAAGACCCTCATTCTTGCTCTGGCTCTGATGGTCGCCGGCACTGCAGCGACGATCGAACCCGCAGCGGCAGATCACGCCTGCCTGGTCGGCGATTGCTCGGCTTGACGCGCGCTGAACGTCCCGGCGGGCATCCTCCCCGACATGGTCGGCATGCAGGCCGCCATGGCGGAGCCCGTCGGGACACTACTCGGCGGCTTTGCGGCTCTTGGCCAGGCCTGCGTTGACGAGCGGCATCACCTGCTCGGCGAGCAGGATCATGGAGCGGCGGCCGAGGTCGCGGTCCAGCCAGTCCTTGCCGGCATAGAGCAGCGTACCGAACTCGCCGACCTCCTCGCGGAACTTGAGGATCTCGTCAGCCACCTTGGTCGGCGAGCCCCAGATCACCAGCTTGTCGCAGATGAAGTCGAGCGTGACGTCGACGTCGGGCATGTCGCGCGAGGTCTTGAACAGCTCGGCGCGGCCGTTCTTGATCAGTTTGGCGCCGAGCGAGCCATAGTATTGGCGGTAAGGGCCGTTGGCGGCCGTCGCGTAGTCGCGCGCGGTCTTGTCGTCCTCGGCGACGAAGATGCTCTTGGCGACGCGCCAGTTGGCGGGGTCGGCGGGCCGGCCGGCCTTCTGGCAGCCTTCCACATACTTCGGCCAATGGCTCTTGACCCACACCGGCATCAGGAAGTTGGCCGAGATCGGGTCCCAGCCGCGCGCGGCGGCCTCGGTCACGCCCTGCGAGGAAGGTGCGACCGCGGTGACGAGGATGGGCGGATGCGGCCGTTGCAGCGGTTTGGCGATCGAGCCCTGGCCGATCTCGCGGATGGTGGTGCGCGCCGTAGAGACCTTCCAGTATTTGCCCTGCAGGTCGTACGGCGCCTCACCGGCCCAGATGGCCAGTACCTGGTTGATCGCCTCGACAAACATCTCGTTGCGGTTGGCGTCGAGATTGCCGAACGCCTCGGCATCGGAGAGCAGTCCGCCGGGGCTGATGCCGAAATTGAAGCGCCCTTCGAGCAGGTGATCGAGCATGGCGATCTGGGCGGCCACCGCGGCCGGATGCGCGTTCGGCAAATTGACGGTGCCGGTGCCGAGCCGCATGCGCTTGACGCGATCGACCAGGGTGGCGAGGAACATGGCGCTGGAGGTGATGTTCTCGGCGCGATCGGTGAGGTGTTCGCCCGCGTAGCCTTCCACGAAGCCCAGCTCGTCGGCGAGGATGAACGCCTCGCGGTCCTCTGCCAGGGACACCCGCCAATCCTTGCCGAGCGGATGGATCGGCATCGTGAAAAAGCCGAGCTGCACGAGGCTCTCCTGGCGAGCGGCGAAGCGACCATGCAACTCCTAGCGGCTCGGGATGCGGCCGAAAAATCATATGTTCTGCAGGGCGGTATCGCGAATTGTAATGGCCGCAACACTTTCGGGTGCGCAGTCGGTGTTAGAGCGGGAGTCGCCCAACGCTCCGCCCAACGCCTGATCCGCAGACATCCTGGAGGCGTTCCAAAGGCAATTGCCGGGCAGGCACAGGCTGCCATCAAAATCGCACCTTGGGTGTGGTTTGGTTCTCGCGGCGCCCCCCGGGAGTTATGCTCGTGTCGGGACGGGAGTAGGGCTCAGAGGGAGAAACGCGCATGGCAGCGCTAGCATGGCTACGGCGCCTGGTCGTTTCGTTCGGCATCGGCACCACCAGCTACATCATCATGCTCGGCATCATGGTGCTGTCGGTGGTGTATGACAAAGAGCTGGAGCCCGTCATCACGTGGGCCTTCAACACCGGACGGGGAATCGTTGACGGCTTCGACAAGCTGGTGTCGGGCAGCCACTGGGGCCAGGTGGCGGTCAACCACCTGCGCGAGCGCGTGAATATGACCCACGTCATACTCTCGCTGCCGGCCATCATCATTGCCGTGCTGCTGGTCGGCATCCCGTTGAACAAGGTGCTTGGCGGCACGCGCACGGCCCTGCAGCGCATGGGCATCGCCCTGATCAGCATTCCCTCCACCGTTGTGCTCGCCGTCGTGCTGTTCAGCTTCAACGCGCTGTTCCCGGACGCCTACGCCTCGCTGCTGCGCTTTGCCGATTGGGTCTGGCAGGCCTCGCTCAACGCGCTGAGCGCCTCGGGCGATACCATTCCTGGCACGCGCAAGCTCACCAACGCGGCGCGCCAGGGTTTCTCCGGGCATCACTACGTGATCATGGCCCTGTGCAGCATGGTGGCCTCGTTCCTGGTCAACGCGCTGTTCGTGCTGTTCACGCGCCCGAAAGAGTACTAACCGCTTGATGGTGGACGAGCATCGGCCGTATCGGACGCGCACCAGCGTGCTGTTTGCCGCGCGCGCACCGAAGGCCGTGATCCTGCGCCGCGGCCCGCGCGTGCACTATCAGCTCATCCTCTGGAACACGGCGAGGGATACCTTCGAGCCGGGGCAGTGGATGCGCGGCAATGTCCGCCTCGCCGACCTGTCGCCGAGCGGCGACAAGCTGCTCTATTTCGCCGAGCAGTTCTATGCCCGCAGAGTAGCCAGAGGACCCGTCGGGCCTTACGAGCCGCTGCGACGTAGCGATTGGGCGCGACCGCGTCGGCGCAATCGCAAGGTGCCGCGTTATCAGCGCTCTTCGGTGTCGCCGGGCTCGCGCTCGCCGCCGCGCCAGGTCAAGGGCAGCTGGACCGCCGTCAGCACGCCGCCGTATTTCTCGGCGCTGGCCATCTGGCCGTCGTTCGGTCGCTGGACCGGTGGGGGTACCTTTCGCGCCGACCGCGATATCCTGCTCCGGGAGTCGGAGGACGGCCTAACGCCGATCGAGAATGTACCGATCCCGAGGTCGGTGCGCGTGCGCGCATCGCTGGCGCACTTCCAGCATCGGGCCTCGGCCTATGCGCCGTCGCCGACCGAAAGTGCCGAGCATGCGGAGCTGACGCAGGCGCTGCTCGCCGCAGGCCTCAAGTGGGTGGACTGGATCAACCTGCGCGAGGACATGCTGTTCGCCGGCGACGGGCGCGTGTTTCGCGTGCGCGGATGGCAATCGGTACCGGCGTCCGGCTTGCTCGCGGCTGCCGCAACGCTCGCGGATTTTCGCGATGCCACCTTCCAGCAGATGCCCGCGCCCGATTCCGCCATGCAGTGGTAGTTGTTGTCATCCTGGCACTTGTTGCCAGGATCCAGCCATGCGTTAGCGCCGGAGCGTGTGGAACCATGGATCCCGGGCACAAGGCCCGGGATGACACTTAAGGTTCAAACCCCCGCCAGCGCGTCGCGCATCATCTCGCCGACCTGGCGTGCATTGGGCGCGATCTGCACCCCGGCGGCGCGCAGCGCGTCGATCTTGTGCGCCGCGGACCCCGCCCGCTCGGTGGTGAAGGCGCCGGCATGCCCCATGCGGCGCAGCTTCGGCGCATGCCGTCCCGCCACCAGTGCAACGATCGGCTTGGCAGGGCGCAGGCGGGCGATCGTCTCGGCGGCCTGTTCCTCGTCCGAGCCGCCGATCTCGCCGACCAGGATGATGCCCTTGGTGTCGTCGTCCTCGACGAACAGCTCGACGCATTCGGCGAGCGTCAACCCGTGCACCGGATCGCCGCCGATGCCGACCGTGGTCGACTGGCCGAGCCCGGCCCTGGTGACCTGCGCCACGATCTCGCTGGTCAGCGACGCCGAGCGCGAGGCGATGCCGACGCCGCCTTTGGCGGCACTGGCCGTCGACATCACGCCGAGCTGGGCGATCCTGGGTGCCAGCACGCCCTGCGAATTGGGCCCGACCAAGCGTGTGCGGGTGCCGTCGAGCCCCTGGCGCACCCGTACCATGTCGAGCAGGGGTACGCGCTCGGTCACGCATACCACCAGCGGCACCCCGGCGCCGATGGCCTCGATCATGGCCTCGGCCGCACGGGTCGGCGGCACGAACACCAGGCTGGCGTTGGCGCCGGTCTCCCTGACGGCCTCGGCAACCGTATCGAACACGGGCAGGTCGAGATGCCGGCTGCCGCCCTTGCCGGGCGTTACGCCGCCTACGATGCGCGTGCCGTAGTCGAGCATGCGGCCGACGTGGAACGTGGCGGCACGCCCGGTCAGGCCTTGCACAATCACACGCGTTTCGCGACCAACGAGGATAGCCATGAGGGTCGGTCCTTCTTGGCGGATGCCACGGCTTTCTGCACGGCGTCCCACGGCGAGCTGCCTGAGATGTAGCGCACGCCGGTATTTTCAAGCACCGTCCTGGCGAACTCGGCATGGTTGCCGGCCATCGAGATGACAATCGGAACCTCGCGACCGCCGACGCAACGCCGCACGGCGATGCCGATGCCTTCGGCGATGGTGTCGCAGGCCTGCATGCCGCCGCCGTGCACGTTGACCAGGATGGCCCGCACGGACGGGTTTTCCAGGATCAGCTGGAAGCCGCGCGCGATATCGAGACTAGACGCCGTGGTGCGGATATCCATGAAGTTGGCGGGCCTGCCGCCGGCGTCGCACAGCATGTCGAGCGTGGCGAGCGCCAGGCCGGCGCCGTTCACCAGCACGCCGATATCGCCCTTCATGCGGATGTAGTTGATCTGGTGATGCTGCGCCTCGAGCTCGACGGGATCGCTTTCGTCGCGCACCGTGAAATCGCGCAGGCCGCGCAGGTCCGCGTGGCGGAACAGGGCGTTGTCGTCGATGGCGAGCTTGGCATCGAGCGCCACCAGCCGTCCGTCGTCGGCGAGCGCCAGCGGGTTGATCTCAAGCAGGCTGGCATCCAGCGTCACGAACGCCGTGGCCAGCCGGCGGAACAGCTGCTCGGCAGCCGCGGCGAACGCACCGGTCAATCGGATGCGGGCCGCCAGCTCGGCAAAGTCGCCGTCGGCGGTGCCGTCCCGGATGGTCAAGGGGATGCTCTGGATGATGTCGGGATCGCGCTCGGCGCGGGCCTCGATGTCATCGCCGCCCTCGGCGCTGGCAAGCAGCAGGGGGCGGCCGGTGGTCCGGTCGAGCACCACTGCCGCGTACAGCGACTGCGCTGCATCGATGGCCTCTTCCACGTAGACCCATTTGACCGGCAGGCCGGCCTCGGGAGTTTGCGCGGTGGCAATCCTCTTGCCGAGCAGGGCAGCGGCTTCTGTGCCGACTGCGCCCGCATCGGCGGCAAAGCGGACGCCGCCGTGCTGGGCCCGGTCCCCGGCCTTGATCTGGGCTTTCACGACAAAGCGGTGGCTGCCAAGTCTTTCTGCGGCCCGCTCCGCATCCGACGCCGTCTCGACAACCTGCCCGTTCGGGACACTGACACCAAAGCGGGCCAGCAGCTCCTTGGCCTGGAATTCGTGAAGGTCCATGTTCGTTGCCTCGCCTCAGATGTGTGACCTGGCAGGCAGGCGGCTCGGCACGCGATCCGAACCGCGTATTCGGGCCTCGTCAGCCGAGGCCGAGCATGCTCTCGATCGGGCCTTTCGGCAGCGGCACCAGGAACCAGCGCTCGAACATCATGAACAGCACGAGCGGCACCGCAATGCCGACGCCAAGCGACTTGAGTGGGTGCTCGCGGCCGACCATCAGCATAAAGCCTGTTATGAATATGGCGGACGCCACGTAAATGCCAAGCCCAGTGATGTCGACAGGTCCCAGCGAGACACCGCCGATCAGGGCGATGAAGGCAAGGCTCGGGATCAGCACGGTCAGGACCCGGGCAAAGGCCGGCCTGGTGACGAACGCTTCCTCGCCAGCGGTGCGGTCGTAAAGCGCCTGAGCCAGATTGATGAGGCTGGCGATCGCCAGGCCGGCCGCGATCCAGAATGGGAAGAAGCCGGCCGCCGGGCCCTCCTCGCGCCAGCCGAAGCCGATCCGGTTGCTGTCGTAGAAGACGATCGCGGCGGCGACCAGGAACAGCAGGGCAACGGCGATTTCCAAGGTGCGGTTGGAAACCAGCGTCGGCTCGGCCGTGGAGTTGTCGTCTTGGTGCATTGCGATACTCGCTTGTGATGGCGCGATGCGTCCTGCGATGAATTCCCGATTGCCGTCCCCGCGGCGGCAACCGGG
>Ga0075368_10000567_pt1 | contig 11075 bp, 10 predicted proteins | sample EndMethybrTD3033_FD_71518 | JGI IMG/M metagenome (GOLD analysis project Ga0075368, IMG submission 71518) | Populus endosphere microbial communities from Tennessee, USA - Endosphere MetaG P. TD hybrid TD303-3 | ecosystem: Host-associated > Plants > Roots > Endosphere | place: USA: Tennessee... | reverse complement strand
CGCCATCAACCCACAAGTCCACGCGCAACTCTCGCACAAGCAGTAATACCGAAGTCAATTGAGCGAGCCACTCTGGACCCGAGCGACGGCGCCGGAGTTATCGACTCTTCGTGGACACATTGGGCGCCGCTCACGGCAGACGGCCAATAGTGGATCAGTATGCAATGCATCGGCCGCATGGACCGACTTCCGGTCGTGCGCGAAACGCGACTTCTGGGGACAGTTACGTCCGCAAACGTAAGTAAGGCGGACGGCGCGCCACCCAGGCGCAGCGCGCAGTCTCTAGGAGCCGCGTAGCGTCTTGGCGCGGATGGCGTGGGTCTCCGCCTGCCCGGCCCTTCCGGCGGCTTCCTGCAACTCGTGGCGGAACTCGTCGCGCTTCTCGTGAATGGAAGCGATCACGAGACCGGTCGGCAGGCCAAGACCGACCAGGGCCGCTTCCGAGAGCTGCAGGCTCGACTCGATGGTCTCGGGCACCGCATCTGTGACCCCGATCGCATACAGATGGCGGGCGTGGGTGGCGTCGCGGGCGCGCGAGACGATCAGTATATCGGGCCGCAGCGCGCGCGCGACTTTCACGATCTCGTCGATGCCGTCCTGGTCGTGGATGGTGACGATGATGCCGTCCGCCTCCAGCAGGCCGCAGCTCTTGAGGAAGGCCGGGGTGGCTGCATCACCGTAGTAGACCTCGCGTCCGCGGCGGCGCCATTCCGACACCGCCGCAGGATTGCGGTCGGTCGATATGAAGGGGTAGCCGTGTTGCTCCAGCATGGCGCACACGATCTGCCCGACCCGGCCATGACCGACGACAATGGCGCGTCCCTTGCCGCTACCGGTCGGCACGGCAGTCAGCTCCGGCGGCACCGGCCGCTTGGCCTCGAGCCGTCCGGACAGGCGCCGGGCCAGCTGCGCCAGCACCGGGATCAGCACCATGGTGAGCGACGTCACGGTCAGCACGAACGTGCTGACGTTGGCGGGGATCAGGCCCGAGAGGCTGGCGAGCCCGATGCCGACGAAGGCGAACTCGCCGCCGGGGCCGAGCAGCAGTCCGATCTCGACCGAGGTCGGCCAGCTCAGCCCGAACAGGCGTGCCAGCCCGGTCAGGATGGCGGCCTTCAGGCCGATCAAGCCGACGACCGCGCCCAGCACCAGGAGCGGCTCGCGCGCCACCTCGCGGAAATCGACGCCCATCCCGACCGTGAAGAAGAACATGCCGAGCAGCAGGCCCTTGAACGGATCGATGGTCACCTCGATCTGCTTGCGGAATTCGCTCTCCGCCAGGATCAGCCCGGCCACGAACGCGCCGAGCGCCATCGACAGTCCCGCCACCGCCGCCGCCACGCCGGTGCCGACGATCACGAACAGGGTGGCCGCGACGAACAGCTCGGGAGTCTCGGTGGCGGCGACCAGGCGGAAGAACGGGCGCAGCAGCAGCCGCCCGATCACCACGATCAGGGCGACCGCCAGGGCCGCCTGCGCCAGCGCGATCATGACGCCGGTGGCGATCGAGGGACCGTTGTCGGCGCCCAATATGTTGACCAGCAGCAGCATGGGCACGACGGCCAGGTCCTGCAGCAGCAGCACGGCGAAGCTGGCGCGGCCGGTCGCGCTCATCAGGCGGCGCTGCTCGGACAGCAGCTCGATGACGATCGCGGTCGACGACAGCGCCAGGCACAGGCCTATGACGACGGCGGCAGCTCCCTTGCTGCCGAGCACGGCGGCGGCGATGCTGATCGCGGTCGCCGACAGCACGACCTGCAGGCTGCCCAGGCCGAACACCAGGCGGCGCATGGTCATGAGGCGCTCGAAAGACAGCTCCAGGCCGATCAGGAACAGCAGGAACACCACGCCCAGCTCGGCGATGGCCCCGACGTTCTTGGCGTCCGTGATGGTCACCCATTGCAGGCTCGGCCAGACGCCCTTGAAGGAGCCGAGGCCCAAGGGTCCGAGCACCGCGCCGGCCACCAGAAACGTCAGCACCGGGTTGACGCGCCACCGATGCACGGCCGGCACGATCACCCCGGCGGTGCCGAGCACCAGCAAGGCGTCGCTGAAGGCGAGCAGATCGATGTTCGTGGCGGCCATTCAGCCCTCTTCGTCGCGCAGCATTAGTGCATGTAATCGGTACTCAGAACAAACGCTCAGCCGCGCCGATCGGACTGGATGTCGGCCAGCATGGCCATGGCAATCTCGTGCTCGCCCATGACGACCGTGCTGGCGCCGAGCGACTTCAGGTGAGCGGTCTCCTGCTCGGAATGCGAGCGCGCGGTGATCGGCAACGTCGGGTTGATCCTCCTCGCCTGCATCACGATCTGGCCGCCTTCGAACGCATCGGGGATGGCGACGATCAGATGGTGCGCGCCGGCGAGATTGGCCGCCTCGATCACCTCGGCGCTGGCGGCGTTGCCATGCAGAACCTCCAGCCCGGCCGCGCGCGCTTGTGCGGCGAGCGGGCGGTTCTCCTCGATCAGCAGCATCGGCACTCCGTGCGACCTGAGGCCTTCGCCGACCAGGCTTCCGACCCGGCCGAAGCCGACCAGGACGATGTGGCCGCTGAGCTCGGTCGGCCGGATCGGCTCGCGCAAGGCCTGCTCGGCGGCGGCTTGCAGGTCTGCGGCGGAGGTGGCGGCCTTGCCTCGGGCCAGGTAGCGGTCGAGCAGCACGAACAGCACCGGGTTGAGCAGGATCGACAGGATGGCGCCGGCCAAGATCAGGTCGCGACCGTGCGGCGGCAACAGCGCGAGGCTGACGCCGAGCCCGGCGAGGATGAAGGAGAACTCGCCGATCTGGGCGAGGCTCGCCGAGATGGTCAACGCGTGCGACGTCGGGTAGCCGAACACGCGCACGATGGCGAAGGCGGCGAGCGACTTGCCGATCACGATGATCAGCAACGTGGCGAGCAACCAACCCGGGTCGTTCACGACGATCAGCGGATCGACCAGCATGCCGACCGAGACGAAGAACAGCACGGCGAATGCATCGCGCAACGGCAGGGTCTCGGAGGCGGCGCGCTGGCTGAGCTCGGACTCGCTCAGGATCATGCCGGCGAAGAAGGCGCCGAGCGCGAACGACACGTCGAAGATGACGCTGGCGCCGTAAGCAACGCCCAGCGCGATCGACAGCACCGCCAGGCGGAACAGTTCGCGCGATCCGGTGTGGGCCATGTAGTGCAGCACCCAGGGGATGACGCGCTTGCCGATCACCAGCATCACCGCCACGAACGCCGTCACCTTCACCAGTGTCCAAAGGATCGGCAGTGCCAGCGCCGCCATTCCAGCCGACGTGTTGCCCTTGAGAACGCCGGCCAGTGCCGGCAGCAGCACGAGGGTGAGGATCATCACGAAGTCCTCGACCACCAGCCAGCCGACGGCGATGCGGCCGCGCTCGGTCTCGATCAGCCGCCGCTCCTGCAGCGCGCGCAGCAGCACAACGGTGCTGGCCACCGACAGGGCGAGGCCGAACACCACGCCGGCACCGATCGACCAGCCGAGCAGATAGGCGAGCCCCATGCCGAGCAGCGTGGCGACGGCGATCTGGCCAACCGCGCCCGGCAGCGCGATGGCGCGCACCGACAGCAGGTCGTCCAGCGTGAAGTGCAGGCCGACGCCGAACATCAGCAGGATGACGCCGATCTCGGCGAGGTCATTGGCGAGCTTCTGATCGGCGACATAGCCCGGCGTGAAGGGGCCGAGCAGCACGCCGGCCAGCAGGTAGCCGACCAGGGGCGAAATGCGAAAGCGGTTGGCAAGCGCGCCCAGTGCGAAAGCCAGCACCAATCCCACGACGATGGTCGAGATGAGGGGTCCGTGGGTGTGCATCGGCATGCTCCATGGCTGCGTAAGGCGGGTTTCCCGGCAGTATCAGCTGCCGTTCAAAGCGCTCCGGAATCGACCGCGGCACAGCCTTGGCCCCTTCTGGGGTCGCGCACCTCCTGTGGCGTTTGCGTCTCACATAGAACAACACGCAGCGCCGGGGGCCAAGCTTAAACTTGCCCTAGGGCTCGGCCGACGCTGCCAAGCCTGCCTGGTTCAGGCCGAAAAGCGGATGTGATGCCGACTCGTGGCGACGATGAGTTGGAGCCACGAGCGGTCCTCGCACCGACCAGCCGCCATAGGTGCCAACTTTGCATTGACCATGAAGCGCTAGCCGGTGTTCAAAGGTAAGTGGCGAACGGCGACGCCGGGAGAGCTTCGACGGAATAGAGCCATGGACGATCGCCTCACTCTGTACGGCAGCTTCACCTCGAGCTCCTCGTACAAACCGATGCTCTTCCTCGCCCTCGCACGGCTGCCATTCTCGTTCAAGACCGTGAACCTGAAAACGGGCGTCCAGCACTCGCAAGAGTATCTGACCATCAACCGCTACGGTGCAGTGCCGGCACTGCGCCATCGCGGCCTGACGATTGTCCAGTCGAACGTGATCTTGGACTACCTTGCCCGTACCACTGGCAAACTCGACGCCGCCACTGAGCAGGAGCGATGGCAGGCACGCGAATGGCTGTCCTGGGAAGCTGACGCCATCACCAACGTCGCGCGCGTTCGCCATTTCAGCCGCTTCCGCACGGTGGATGCCGCCGTCATGGCGCACTTTCGCCCCCTGGCCGAAGCAGCGCTGAGTTTCGTCGACAAGTCCTTGCAAGGTCGCGACTGGTTGGTCGGCAACACGTGCACACTTGCCGATATCGGTTGCTGGGGTCGTATGGTGTTCATGAAGGAAGGCGGCATGGACATCGCCCAGTGGCCCAATATCGTAGCCTGGTCGCGGCGGCTCGCAGATATGCCGGGGTTCGCATTGCCCTACGACCTCATCCCGAAAAAGGACGCAGAGATAATTCCGGTTTGATCGCCGGCTATTGCCGGGAGGCCTGAAGCTCGACCATGGCGTCTCGGTCTTCCCCAAACTGACGCCTTGCATCAGAGTAACAGGCCGGCCATGCGCTTGGCCCGACACAACCAGAAGAATCGGCCCTCGCGAGCGCCGATCTCGCACTGACCGGGAGGAAATTCATGAGACGACTTGCTCTTTCGCTGATGCTGATCACGGCGCTGGTCGCCGGCGGACCTCCGACCCCAGCGGCGGCCCAGGAGGTGAAAGAGATTGCCGTCGCGCAGCAGTTCGGCGCCATCTTCATTCCTTTGATGGCCATGGAAAACTTGCAGCTCATCGAGAAGCAGGCAACAGCCCGCGGGATCGGTGATATCAAGGTGAATTGGGCGAAGCTCGCGGGCCCGTCGGTGATGGTGGACGCGATACTGTCCGGCAATCTGCACTTTTCGGCCCAGGGCGTCCCCTCGCTCGCCCTGATGTGGGATCGCACCAAGGGCGGCGTCGGCGTACGTGCCGTCTCGGCGATCACCAATACCGACATCTATCTCAACACCCGCAATCCCAACATCAAGTCGATCCGGGATTTCACCGAGAAGGATCGCATCGCCGTTCCCTCGGTGAAGGTATCGACGCAGGCTCTGTTCCTGCAGATCGCGGCCGAGAAGGAATGGGGCCCCGGCCAGCACGCCAGGCTCGACTACATGACCGTGGGGCTTGCGCATCCTGACGCAATCGCGGCTGTACTCAACCCGATGGGCGAGGTCAGCGCTCATTTCGCCACCTCGCCGTTCCACGAGGCAGAAATGAAGGCCGGCTTGAAGACGGTGACGAGCGGTTACCAGATCATGGGCGGCGAGGTGAGCAACCTCGTGTTCGTGACGACGGAGAAGTTTCGCACCGCTAACCCGAAGGTCTACGCCGCGGTCGTGGCTGCGCTGGATGAGGCGATTGTCTGGACCAACGCCGACAAGCGACGGGCGGCAAAGCTCTACATGGAGATGACAAAGGAGAAGAAGCTGAGCGAGGACGACGTGGTGGCCATAATCTCGGCGCCAGGCTTCGATTTCACCAAGGTTCCCAAAAAGACCTTCAAGTTCGCTGAGTTCATGCACCGCATCGGCACGCTTAAGAGCAAACCCGAGAGCTGGAAGGACCTTTATTTCGCCGAGGCACATGCGCTCGGGGGCGACTGACCGAACGGAGTAGCAGCGCACTGCAGCGAGCCGCGCCTCTCACCGGCACGGCGCCTAATGTGGTGTCTCGCACATGCCTTCCCCCTATGCGGACAGGTTCTACAAGGCATTTGCGAGACGCAAACCACACTAGAATCATAGATTTTCTAGTGTCCTTCAGCCTCCGAAATATCGCCCAACCGTGCCGCGAAGGATGACGATATTTCGGAGACAGGACACTAGTACGACTTCGGCAGGCCGAGCGCCTTCTCGGCGACGTGGCACAGGATCAGCTCACGCGTCACCGGCGCGATGCGGGCGAGCATGACTTCGCGCATCAGTCGTTCGACATGATACTCCTTGGCGTAGCCCATGCCGCCGTGCACCAGCACGGCCGTCTCGCAGGCCTCGAATCCGGCTTCCGCTCCGAGGTACTTGGTGGCGTTGGCCTCCACGCCGCACGGCAGGCCGGCGTCGTAGAGGTGGGCCGCCTTCATCGCCATCAGGTTGGCTGCCTCCAGCGCCATCCAGCACTTGGCGAGCGGATGCTGGATTGCTTGGTTCTGGCCGATCGGCCGATTGAAGACGATGCGCTCCTTGGCATACTTCGCGGCTCGCTGCAGGGCCGCGCGTCCGGTACCGATTGCTTCCGCGCCGATCAGGATGCGCTCGGGGTTCATGCCGTGCAGGATGTACTCGAAGCCGCGGCCCTCCTCGCCGATGCGGTCCTCGACCGGCACGGGCAGGCCATCGAAGAACAGTTGGTTGGAGTCGACCGCCTTGCGGCCCATCTTGTCGATCTCGCGCGCCTCGACGTAGCGCCGGTCGAGTGCGGTGTAGAACAGCGACAGGCCCTGCGTCGGCTTCTTGACCTGCTCGATCGGCGTGGTGCGGGCCAGCAGCAGCACGCGCTCGGCGACCTGCGCCGTCGAGATCCAGATCTTTTGTCCGTGCACGAGGTAGCGGTTGCCGTCGCGCACCGCCCGCGTCTTGAGCTTGGTGGTGTCGAGGCCGGCGTCGGGCTCCGTGACAGCAAAGCACGCCTTTTCCTCGCCCTTGATCAGCGGCGGCAGGAAGCGCTGCTTTTGCTCCTCCGTGCCGAACACCACCACCGGGTTGAGGCCGAAGATGTTCATGTGCAGGGCCGACGCGCCCGAGAAGGCGGCGCCCGATTCGGCCACCGCCTGCAGCATGACCGCGGCTTCCGTGATGCCGAGGCCCGCCCCGCCGTAGGCCTCCGGCATGGCGATGCCGAGCCACCCGGCCCCGGCCATGGCGCTGTGGAACTCCTGCGGGAAGCCGCCGTCGCGGTCTTTCGCCAGCCAGTAGTCGTCGCCGAAGCGCGCGCAGATCTTCAGCACGGCTTCGCGAATCTCCTGCTGGGCAGGGGTTAGCGAGTGTTGCATGGCGGCACATGCCTCTTGGTTCGGCGAGGCAGCTTCGCACGGATGGACGAAGCTTGGCGAGTGCGCGCCAGGCACTGCGCCGTTGACAGACAAGGGCTCGGCGAGGCCCCTTCTTTTCTTCGTCTTTTTTCTGCGCAACGATGCGCGCGAGCGCCTGATTCTTGAGGAGGGAACGCATGACACCGGAAGAGTTCGCGGCAAAGCTGGAGGAGCTGCGTGCCGTGTTCGCGGACAAGCTGGTCGAGCTCGAGGAGAATCCGAAATGGGCCAGCGAGGATGAGCGTGAGGAGATGGTCAAGGCCCTCGATGAGCTGAGCGACCAGATCGAGGACTTGATGGAGGCGCTGCAGACCGAAACCGACGAGGACGAGGAAGGCAAGGAGGAGGACTAAACTCTGCTTCCTTCCATCTCAGGCGCCTGCCGGCTCGCATTGGTTCAATACAAGCGGTTCACAGCGAGGGATACTCCTGCATCGTGCGCAGGCAGGTTGCCCGCCACTCCGGCTTGCTCATGTGCGTGGCCGGCTCCCAGAAACCCATGCAGGCGGCCAGACCTTTGCCGCCGCCTCCAGGGGTGCTCGGTGCAGACTGACTGGGGCTTGAAGAGCCTGATGACAGATCGACTCCGCTCGACCCGCCGGTCGCGAATTGGTCCGGCAGTTGCGGCAGGGACGGCGCTAGCGTCTGAGGCAGCTCCTGCCTCGGCGGCAGGCCGTCGGAAGGTCCGGTGGACGGCGTCAGCGTCGTGAAGGGCAGCGGCGCCGTATTGCTGACGCCCGTGCTTGAACTGCTCGACGCGCCGCCGCTCCGGTTCGATCCCGAGCCGCTCGATGCGCCGCCGCTTTGACCCGTTCCTGAACCAGGCGGCGACCGGTTCGGTGAGCCCGGCGTCGCGCTTATCGTGGCGCCGACCTGTCCAGGCATCGTGCCATGACCAGCCCCGCCACGCGCGAGCGCGGCTTCAGCGCCGGAGAACAGGGTAATGCCAAAGGTCACGGCCACCAGGGTGCGAGAGCCGCGGTCAAGGGGCATGGCACTTTCCTTCCTGGCAGTGCCCACCTGCCAACGCGCCCAACAAGGATCGGTTTTTGTCCAAGGTGTCGCGGGTAGCGCTGCACCGCTTCAACTCTTCGTGCCTCGTCCTGCAGCGCTGTGAATGGGCCACCTGACGAGGGATGTATTGACCGTGATCAAGGGAGAGTGGCTCCAGCGCCCCTATGGGTAGACGTGGGCGATCAGGAGTACGTCTCATGACCATGAAGCGCATCCGGCTGGAACTGGCGCGCGACCACGAGTTTCCCGAGGGCAGCCGGGAACGCGGCTATGAATTCGCGGCCCCGATCGATGACGCCGGCCACCTCTCCGCCGACGAATGGCGCAAGCAGCGCGAGCGCTGCCGGGTCAAGCGCTTCTGGCCGGGCGAGAAGAACGAGATCGGCCACCTGGTGCACCGCCGTGGCGGATCATGGGCGTTCGACTATAACCCCAAGGCCAGCGCGGACGACGAGCCCGGCTTCAAATTCGATAGCCACCGTTTTGTGCCCGGCGAGTACGTGTCCATCAAGGAGCACGACGGCGTGCTGCGCACCTTCCGCGTCATCTTCGTGCGCGACCTAGACGACTAGAGCAGATCGCCTCGCCTTGATTGATGCGTGGTCGGCCGCGGCCTGAATTCCCTCCATTCTCTGCGTTGGGGTGACCTGGACGAGCACGCCGACGGTGTCGCATTCCTCCGCGGCTGGCGCTCATTCTATACTGCCCGGCAGCATCATCCGGGTGGATGGTGGCCTCATCCGGGGCACCTAGCGAGACGCTGCATGACACTGACCCGCGAACACACCGATATTCTGAAGGGAGTATCGACGGCAACCATCACCACCATCCTGCTCAAGAAGGGCCTGCGCAACATTTGGATGCGGGGCACCAAGCCGGTCAGGCCCGGCCAACAGAGAGTGGTCGGCCCGGCGTTCACGTTGCGCTTCGTGCCGTCGCGGGAAGACCTGGCGACGCCGGCATCATGGGCTTCGCCGACCTCCACGCGGGCCGCCATCGAGGACATGCCGGGCGGCTGCGTGGCCGTCGCCGATGCCATGGGGGTACAGGACGCGGGCATTTTCGGAGACATCCTCTGCGCCCGCATGGTGAAGCGCGGCGTGTCGGCTTTGGTGACCGACGGCGTCCTGCGCGACGTTGTCGGCGTGCTCGGAACAGGCCTGCCGGTCTGGGGCAACGGCTATGCGGCCCCGCCCGCGGTGGCAGGGCTGACGTTCGTCGCCTGGCAGCAGCCGATCGGCTGCGGGGGAGTGGCTGTGTTCCCGGACGACATAGTCGTCGCGGACGAGGATGGAGCCGTTGTCATTCCCAAGGCACTGGTCGCGAGCGTCGTTGCGGAGGGCCCGGAGCAGGAACGACTGGAGGCCTGGATCATGAAAGAGGTCGACAAGGGCATGCCTCTGACGGGCCTGTATCCGATGAACGAGCAAACCAGGCAGCGCTACGAGGCCGAGAAGGGTGCCTCGGGAAAAGCCTGACGGCTGATCGCGCCAGACGTTCCTCGAGGCGTTCGCGACAGCGCACGCGAAGTAGCCGCCCATCAATGCGCACCAGCCCGTCGACGTGCTGCGCGGTGTGGTGATCCCAAGCTGGTCGTTGCCGCTTGCACTGTCACGTGCGGATGCAAGCCACCGTGCTGCGAAGCCACGGCCGGCCACCAACGGTGCCGCTGACACACGCAACGGCCGCTGCTCGCTGATCCTCCGTACTCGTGTCGATTCATCCGGCCGGACACGCATCGGCAGTCAAGCACCTGCGAGTTGTTGAAAACCGGCCGACGCACCTTCGATTGCGTTCGAACGTGTGTATTGTGCCGGCCTGACAGCGAGTTCGCGTCCCGCGTGCATCGGTTCGTCCGCCCGCGGTTCATTCTAAGTCGCTGTCCGTCAACCTTTGTTCGTTGACTGACTGGCCGGAACGGACGCGAGAGGTGCTATGGCTCACGCCGCGACTTTCCTGACGGAGGTTGCAGAAATCGCGCGACGCACGCCCACCGAAGTTGTGGAGAACCTTTGTGACGAGCTGGTCGCGCTGCGCGAGCGGGAAGGTCGGCTGTTCATCCTCGGCGTCGGTGGCAGCGCCGGCAACTGCGGACACGCCGTCAACGACTTCCGCAAGCTGTGCGGCATCGAGGCCTACGCTCCCACCGACAACGTCTCCGAGCTGACCGCGCGCACCAACGACGAGGGCTGGTCGACGGTGTTTGCCGAATGGCTCAAGGTCAGTCGCGCGAAGGCCGCGGACGCGGTCCTCATCTTCTCCGTGGGCGGCGGCAATCTGGAGCGCAACGTCAGTCCCAACCTCGTCGCCGCCATCAAGGAGGCCAAGGCGCGAGGCCTCAAGGTGTTCGGCATCGTCGGACGCGACGGCGGCTACACCAAGCAGGCGGGCGACGTCGTGGTGGTCATTCCGACCGTCGGCGAAGAGCGCGTGACGCCGCATCAGGAGGCATTTCAGGCGGTTGTCTGGCATTGCCTGGTCTCCCACCCGAAGCTGCAGAGGAATGCCACCAAGTGGTGACGCGCGCCGTTTTTCTCGACCGCGATGGCGTAATCAGCGCCAACGTACAGCGCGACGGGCGACCGGTGGCGCCGACCAGCCTGGACGATTTCCGCAT
>Ga0075368_10000566_pt1 | contig 11090 bp, 10 predicted proteins | sample EndMethybrTD3033_FD_71518 | JGI IMG/M metagenome (GOLD analysis project Ga0075368, IMG submission 71518) | Populus endosphere microbial communities from Tennessee, USA - Endosphere MetaG P. TD hybrid TD303-3 | ecosystem: Host-associated > Plants > Roots > Endosphere | place: USA: Tennessee... | reverse complement strand
CACCAAATACGTCGGCCAGAAGCGCTTTTCGCTGGAAGGCGGCGAAAGCTTCATCCCCTCGATGGACGAGCTGATCCAGCGCGCCGGCGAGCGCGGCGTGCAGGAGATCGTCATCGGCATGGCGCACCGCGGCCGCCTCAACGTGCTGGTCAACATCCTGGGCAAGATGCCCAAGGACCTGTTCGAGGAATTCGAGGGCAAGCATCTCGACGACCTGCCGGCCGGCGACGTCAAATACCACAAGGGCTTCTCCTCGGACGTCTCGACCCCCGGCGGTCCGGCGCACCTGTCGCTTTCGTTCAACCCCTCGCACCTGGAAATCGTCAACCCGGTGGTGGAAGGCTCCTGCCGCGCACGGATGGACCGCCGCGGCGACAAGGACGGCTCGCAGGTGCTGCCGATCCTGGTGCACGGCGACGCGGCCTTTGCCGGCCAAGGCGTGATCATGGAAACCCTGAACCTGGCGCAGACGCGCGGTTACGGCACCCACGGCACGGTGCACATCGTGATCAACAACCAGATCGGCTTTACCACCTCGGACCCGCGCGATTCGCGCTCGACGCTGTATTGCACCGATGTGGTCAAGATGATCGAGGCGCCGGTGCTGCACGTCAACGCCGATGACCCCGAGGCGGTGGTGATGGCCACGCAGATCGCGCTGGACTTCCGCACCGAGTTCAAGAAGGACATCGTGCTGGACATCATCTGCTTCCGCAAGCTGGGTCACAACGAGCAGGACACCCCGGCGCTGACCCAGCCGCTGATGTACAAGCGCATTGGCCAGCACCCCGGCACGCGCAAGCTGTACGGCGACAAGCTGGTGACCCAGGGCCTGCTCAAAGAGGGCGGCCCCGAGCAGATGGTCAAGGAATACCGCGACCTGATGGACGCGGGCAAGTCCACAGTCGAATACGTGCTCTCGGACTTCAAGAGCAAGTACGCGGTGGACTGGCTGCCGTTCCTGAACAAGAAGTGGACCGACACCGCCGACACCGCGCTGCCGATGGCCGAGCTGCGCCGCCTGGGCGAGCGCATCACCACCATCCCGGCCAACTTCAAGCTGCACTCGCTGGTCGAGACCCTGATCGGCAATCGCCGTAAAATGGCCAACGACGAGTTGCCGCTGGACTGGGGCATGGGCGAGCACCTGGCGTTTGCCTCGCTGGTGGCTTCGGGCTACGCCGTGCGCATCACCGGGCAGGATTCCGGGCGCGGCACCTTCGTGCACCGCCATGCCGTGCTGCACGACCAGAACCGCGAAAAGTGGGACGCCGGCACCTACATCCCGCTGCAGAACGTCTCCGACAAGCAGGCGCCGTTCACGGTGATCGACTCGGTGCTGTCGGAAGAGGCGGTGATGGGCTTTGAATACGGCTACGCATCGTCGGAACCCAATACGCTGGTGATCTGGGAAGGCCAGTTCGGCGACTTTGCCAACGGCGCCCAGGTGGTGATCGACCAGTTCATCACCTCCGGCGAAGTCAAGTGGGGCCGCGCCTGCGGCCTGACCTTGATGCTGCCGCACGGTTATGAAGGCCAGGGGCCGGAGCACTCCTCCGCCCGCATCGAGCGCTTCCTGCAGCTGTCGGCCGACCACAATATCCAGGTGGTGCAGCCGACCACGCCGGCGCAGATTTTCCACCTGCTGCGCCGCCAGATGGTGCGCGCCTTCCGCAAGCCGCTGATCATCTTCACGCCGAAGTCGCTGCTGCGCCACAAGGAGGCGGTGTCCGACCTGGGTGACCTGGCGAAGGGGCAGTTCGAGACCATCATCGGCGAGGTCGACAAGGCCATCAAGCCCAAGGAAGTGACCCGCGTGATTGTCTGCACCGGCCGCGTCTACTACGACCTGGTGGCGGCGCGCCGCGACAAGAAGCTGACCGATGCGGCCATCATCCGCGTCGAGCAGATGTACCCGTTCCCGCACAAGGCCTTCGCGCACGAACTCAAGAAGTACGAGAACGCCGCCGAGATCGTCTGGTGCCAGGACGAGCCGCAGAATCAGGGCGCGTGGTTCCAGATCCAGCACAACCTGCTGGAGAACATGGCCGAGGGGCAGAAGCTGGCCTACGCCGGCCGTACCCCGTCCGCTTCCCCGGCTGCCGGTTACATGGCCAAGCACGTCGAGCAGCAAAAGGCGATGCTGACCCAGGCCTTCGGCAAGACCAAGGGGCTGGTCCTTACCAAGTAAACGCAAGGTAGCAGGCATAACAAGATGCGGGGGCGCGTGACGCCCCTGCGCATACCCACAACGGAGTTTTGATTCATGGCAATCCTAGATGTAGTCGTTCCGCAACTGTCGGAATCCGTGGCCGAGGCCACTTTGCTCACCTGGCACAAGAAGGTCGGTGAGGCGGTGACCCGCGACGAAAACCTGATCGATGTCGAGACCGACAAGGTGGTGCTCGAACTGCCCGCGCCGGATTCCGGCGTGCTCGTCGAGATCGTCCAGGCCGACGGCGCCACCGTGGTATCGGGCCAGCTGATCGGCCGGATCGACACCGCCGCTACCGCAGGCGCCAGCGCACCGGCCGCCGCCAAGCCGGCGCCCGCCGGCCCGCCGCCTTCGCCGCCGATGGGCACCGCGCCTTCCGCGGGCGCCGCGATGGCGATGCCTTCGGCCGCCAAGATCATGGCCGAGCAGGGCGTCAACCCCGCCAGCGTCGCCGGCACCGGCAAGGACGGCCGCATCACCAAGGGCGACGCCCTGGCCGCGGGCAGCGCTCCGGCTCCCGCACCCGCCGCCAAGCCCGCCGCGGCGCCGCTTGCCGAAGTCAAAGCGCCGGTCAACCTGCAGGCCTTGGGCGAGCGCCCCGAGCAGCGCGTGCCGATGTCGCGCCTGCGCCAGCGGGTCGCGCAGCGCCTGCTCGAATCGCAGGCTACCAACGCGATCCTCACGACCTTCAACGAAGTGAACATGCAGCCGGTGATCGACCTGCGCAAGCGCTACGGCGAAAAGTTCGAGAAGGAACACGGCGTCAAGCTGGGCTTCATGTCCTTCTTCGTCAAGGCGGCTGTGTACGCGCTCAAGAAGTACCCGCTGGTCAATGCCTCGATCGACGGCACCGACATCGTCTACCACGGCTATTTCGACATCGGCATCGCGGTCGGCTCGCCGCGCGGCCTGGTGGTGCCGATCCTGCGCGACGCCGACCAGAAGTCGTTTGCGCAGATCGAAAAGGACATCGCCGCCTTCGGCAACAAGGCCAAGGAAGGCAAGCTCTCGCTGGAAGACCTGACCGGCGGCACCTTCTCGATTTCCAACGGCGGCATCTTCGGCTCGATGCTGTCCACGCCGATCATCAATCCGCCGCAGTCGGCGATCCTCGGCGTGCACGCCACCAAGGATCGCGCCGTGGTGGAGAACGGGCAGGTGGTGATCCGTCCGATCAACTACCTGGCGATGAGCTACGACCACCGCATCATCGACGGCCGCGAAGCGGTGCTCTCGCTGGTGGCCATGAAGGAGGCGCTCGAAGATCCGCAGCGCATCCTTCTGGAGCTGTGATCATGGGCCGCCTTGCGAAGCTGGGAACGCTGCTGGCGCTGATGGCGGGGCTGCTGGCCGCGCCCGCCGCGCATGCGTTTATAGAGCAGAACGCCGGTATTTACACCGTGATAGACCAGAAGGGCCAGCTGACCGACATTGCCTACCGCTTTTATTTGCAGAACGGCAAATGGATTGCCGAGGAGCGCGGGGCCGACGGCAGCTGGACGGCTTTCAAATGCGAGAAGGATTGCGACATCACGCCGCTGGCGGACAAGGAAGTGGCGCGCCTGTTCGGACCCAATGTGCCGAAGGTGAGCGAGCGCGCATGTGTCGGCAACAACAATTTTGCCGTGTGCCGGTACTTGTTCAAGGACACGCCTACAGCCGATCCGGTGGCGCGCTTCATGATGTTTGTCTCGACCCCGAAAGGGATCGTGGCGGTGCAGTTGGCCTGGACGGCTCCCATCTGATGGAAAACAGGAATCATGGCTGAGAAGAATTTTGATGTGGTGGTAATCGGGGCCGGTCCGGCCGGCTATGTGGCGGCGGTGCGCGCCGGGCAGCTGGGCTTGAGCGTTGCGTGCATTGAAGGCTGGAAGAATCCCAAGGGTGAACTGGCTCTGGGCGGCACCTGCCTGAACGTGGGCTGCATTCCTTCCAAGGCGTTGCTGGAATCCTCGGAAAATTACGAGAACCTGCAGCACAAGTTTTCCGCTCATGGCATTTCGGTCAAGGGCATCGACCTTGACGTTGCCAAGATGCAGAGCCGCAAGGAAGCGGTGGTCGGCAAGATGACCAAGGGCATCGAGTTCCTGTTCCGCAAGAACAAGGTGAGCTGGCTCAAAGGTTTCGGCAAGTTCACTGGCAAGGGCGAAGGCGGCTACCGGATCGAAGTGACCGGCGAGACGACCGAGACTGTCACCGCCAGGAACGTGATCATCGCCACCGGCTCGAAAGCGCGCCACCTGCCCGGCGTACCGGTTGACAACACCACCATTTGCGACAACGAGGGCGCGCTCTCGCTGCCCGCGGTACCCAAACGCCTGGGCGTGATCGGCGCCGGCGTGATCGGCCTGGAACTGGGTTCGGTGTGGCGCCGCCTGGGCGCCGAAGTCACCATCCTCGAAGCTCTGCCGGCCTTTCTGGCGGGTGCCGACGAGGCCGTCTCCAAGGAGGCGTGGAAGTCGTTTGCCAAGCAAGGCCTGGCGATCCACCTGGGTGTGAAGATCGGTGCGGTCAAGCAGGACAAGAAGGGCGTGGCTATCGACTATACCGACGCCGAAGGCAAGCCGCAAAAACTCGACTGCGACAAGCTGATCGTCTCGATTGGTCGCGTGCCCAATACCGATAATCTGGGTCTCGATGCAATCGGCCTGAAAACCAACGAGCGCGGCATGATCGACGTGGACGGCCATTGCCGCACCCTGCTCAACGGCGTGTACGCCGTTGGCGACGTGGTGCGCGGCCCGATGCTGGCGCACAAGGGCGAGGAAGAAGGCATCATGGCCGCCGAACTCATCGCCGGCCAGAAGGGCCACGTCAATTACGACGCGATCCCCTGGGTGATCTACACCTATCCGGAAATCGCCTGGGTCGGCAAGACCGAACAGCAGCTCAAGACAGAAGGCGTGGCCTACAAGGCCGGCTCCTTTCCCTTTGCGGCCAACGGGCGCGCGCACGGGCAGGGCGAGCCGGACGGTTTCGTGAAAGTGCTGGCCGACGCCAAGACCGACCGCATCCTGGGCGTGCACGTGATCCACGCGCATGCCTCAGAGCAGATCGCCGAGGCGGTGCTGGCGATGGAATTCATGGCCGCATCCGAGGACGTGGCGCGTACCAGCCACGCCCATCCGTCGCTTTCCGAAGTGATGAAGGAAGCGATGCTGGCCGTTGAAAAGCGCGCGATCCACAACTAGGCCATGCGCGACAGCGCGCTAGACGCCGACGACTCGATAGACGACATCAATTCGCTGGCGCAGTCCGGCGAGTTGACTGTCATGGACTACTACCAGAAGGTAGTAGCCCGGCGCGGCTACGTGAGCGACGAATCGCAACTGGCGGCGGTGGCCAAGCTGCAGGAGCTCTACGACGAGTGGGTCGGCTACAAGGCGCGCCGCAATACCGCTCTCAAGCGCATGTTCATCAAGCCCGAGCTGCCGCGCGGAGTGTACCTGTGGGGTGGGGTGGGGCGCGGCAAGAGCTTCCTGATGGACAGTTTCTACCTGTGCGTACCGCTGGTGAAAAAGCGCCGCGTGCACTTCCACCACTTCATGCGCGACGTGCACCAGGCGCTCGATGAGGTGAAGGGCGAGGAGGATCCGCTGGCGCTGGTTGCCAAGGACATCGCCTCCAAATACCGCCTGATTTGCTTCGACGAGTTCCACGTCAACGACATTGCCGATGCGATGATCCTCGGGCGCCTGCTCGAGCACCTGTTCGACAACCGGGTGATGCTGTGCATGACCTCCAACTACCATCCCGACCTGCTCTGGAAGGACGGGCTGCAGCGCGCCAAGTTCCTGCCGGCCATCGAGATGATCAAGGCGCACCTGGACATCGTCAACGTCGATGCCGGCACCGACTACCGGCGCCGCGCGCTCGAGTCGGCGCGCATCTACCACACGCCGATCACCGCCGAGACCGATGCAGCGCTGGCCTCCGACTTCGAGCGCATCGCCGAAGTCGAGGACGAGCACCAGCCGCTGGACGTCGAAGGCCGCGAGCTGCGCTACAAGCGCCGCGCCGGCGGCATCGTCTGGTTCGATTTCCAGGACCTGTGCGGCGGCCCGCGCTCCTATACCGACTACGTGGACCTGGCCAAACGCTTCCACACCATCGTGGTATCGAACGTGCCGGAGATGGGCCCGCGCCAGGCTTCCGAGGCGCGCCGCTTCACCTGGCTGATCGACGTGATGTACGACGCGCGGGTCAAGATGATCATGTCCGCCGCGGTGCCGGCCGACAAGCTCTACACCCAGGGGGCGCTGGCGCACGAGTTTGCGCGCACGGTGAGCCGCATCGACGAGATGCAGACTCTGGACTACCTGGGCCAGCCGCGCCTGGAGCAGCACGGCTTTCGCTAGGATATAAACGCGGCAGGTGCCGCGCGTGCTATTCGATTTCGGGCAGCACTTCGATGCTGTAGCCGTGCTGCAGGCGGCGCTTGAGCACCGGGTCGTCGATCTCCATCTCGAAGCGCAGCGCGGGGCGGATGCCGCCCTTGACGGGAAAGGTGCCGCAGAACAGCACCGTGCCGACCGGCAGGCCGTCGGCGCCGGCATGGCCGCCGATCAGTTCGTCCGGCGGCAGCATCTGCGCCAGGGTGCCTTCCTGGTAGAGCACGCGACGGCCGCCGCCCGGTTCGGTGATGTAGGAGCGCACGGTCAGCTGCCCCCAGTGTTCGGCGACCTCGCGGCAATCCCACAGGCAGTCGCCGATCACCTTCGGGCAGATCTGCTTGGAGACGGCGATCGACTGGGTCTCCAGCCTGCGGTCGATGTGGTCGGAGCCCACGCCCAGCCAGAGGCCGTCGCGCATCGAGAACAGCACCGGCCCGGCTTCCCCGGAAGTGTTGGGGCCCAGCACCTGGATCTCGTTATCCTGGGTAAGACGGCCGGCGGCGACCCGGTAGTAGACCGGCATTACCGAGGGGCGCTTGACGCCCACCGCCTCCAATTCGCGCACCTGCCGCTCCATCGCCGCACGGTCGCGCCCGGTCCACCCGGCCACCACCAGCTGCTTCGGCACGAAGTCGAAGGTGTTGGGGGCGAGGTTGGAAAAGCGGTGGAAATTCAGTTCGGTGTGCATGGAATCCCGGCCAGTCACCAGCGAACAGGTTGATAAGGTTCAGGCGGCAATCTACCACACGCACCTGCCCTTGGGCCTTGATATTGCCGAGCTGTCATGCGCGCGCAGGCGCAGGCGGGTAGTACTGCGGCGCCTGCGCGCGGTCGTACATGCCGTAGTCGCGCTCGACCTCGCAGATGCGGTAGCGGTATGCCGGCGCGCCGATGCGGCAGTTCTCGGTCACTTCCAGCGCCTCCGGCAGCGCCGGCACGCTCATCACGTGCACGAACTCGTCCGGGCGGTTCAGGCTGGCCCAGGCTTCGGGCGTGACGCCGGGCAGTGCATCGAACATGCCGCTGCTCGACTCCGCCACCACCATATAGCGCGGTGCGTGGTGTGCCGGGTCGTTGTAGGCGGAGAGGCGCTGCGGCTGCCAGGCGGGCTTGCCCGGCATCTCCTCGCGCACCACTTCGGCGATGCGCAGGCGGTAGTCCAGGAAGATGGCGTTGCGCCCGGCCTCCTGCGCGCGGTGATGGTTCTCCTGCACGCGCCAGACGGTGAGCGCAGCCTCGTCGCGCCAGATCGAGTGCGACAGCACCCAGCCTTCGCGCGTCAGGCTCTTGTAGCGGTCGATGCCGATGAAGCCGTCGGTCTTTTCCAGTTGCGGCTTGAGCGCGGCGGCCATGTCCAGATAGCGCTGGTAGCCTTCCGGCCTGGGATGGACTTCGAAGAACAGGGCAAGCATGCGTCTCTCCGATATTTTTGGCGGCACCCGGTGCGCGCGGCGGCGCTAGTGCTTATTATGCAGCCTGACACCATCTTCCACCAACGAACCGACATGAACTGGAATTTCGATACGCTGGAAAACGCCAAGCGCTACAAGCTGCTGGTGAGCCTGGTAGTGCCGCGCCCCATCGCCCTGGTGACCACCCTGGGGGCACCGGGCAGCGAGGGGGCGGGGGTGGTCAACGCCGCGCCCTTCAGCTTTTTCAACGTGATTGCCGACGAGCCGCCGATCGTCATCATCAGCATCGAGAACCGCGACAGCGGGCCGCTCAAAGACAGCTCGCGCAACATGCTGGCCAGCGGGGAGTTCGTGGTCAACTTGGTCGACGAGAGCATCGCCGAGCGCATGCACGCCTGCTCGACCGATTTTCCGCCCGGCGTCAGCGAACCCGAAATGGTCGGCTTCACCCTCGCGCCCTCCACCCAGGTGGCGCCGCCACGTCTGGTGGAGGCGCCCGCCTCGCTGGAATGCACTCTGTACCAGAAGATCGAGATGCCGACCCGCAACATCATCATCGGCCAGGTGCGCCATTTGCACGTGCGCGACGAACTGGTGGACCCGGACACTTTCCGCGTGCATATAGACAAATACCATCCGGTTGGGCGATTATTCGCCAACCGCTATTGCCGCATTAGCGACCAGTTCGAGCTGACCAACAACAGTTACCTCGAACAGCGCCGCAAGGCGGGCAAGGTTTAGGAGAGGCCCATGGACCGCACCCTGTTCGTCATCAATCCCAACAGCACCCAGGCGGTCACCGACCACATCAGCCTGGCCCTCGACCCGTACCGCATCGCCGGTGGTCCGAAGATCGTCTGCGATACGCTGCGCTCCGGACCGCCCGGTATCGAGAGCCAGGCGCATGTGGACGGCATCAGCGAAAAGCTGCTCGCCTACTTCGAGGCCAACCCGGACAAGGCCAAGTCCGATGCCGTGGTGCTGGCCTGCTTTTCCGATCCCGGCTTCTACGCCATGCGCGAAACGCTCGCCTGCCCGGTGTACGGCAGCGCCGAGTGCGCCTACCTGACGGCGGCGTCGATGGGGCCGAAGTTCGGGGTGATCTCCATCCTCTCGCGCGCTATCGCCCGCCACAAGCGCCAGGTGCGCCTGCTTGGCCTGGAGCACAAGCTTGCCGAGGACCTGGCGATCGAAATCGGCGTCGTCGATCTTGCGCAGGAGGACGTCACCTTCAAGCGCATGAAGGAAGTCGGCACCACCCTGGTCAAGGAACATGGCGCGAACGTGATCATCATGGGCTGCGCCGGCATGGCGCGCTACCGTGAGCGCCTGGAGGACGCGCTGAAGGTGCCGGTGATCGATCCGACCCAGGCGGCGGTTGGCATCGCGCTGGGCAATCTGCTGGCGCGTCAGGGGGCTTCGGTCAAGCAGAAGCTCGCGGCCTGAATTTTAAAGAGCGCAACTCCCCCATTGTCATTCCCGCGTAAGCGGGAATCCAGGGCCTGCCGTCTATATGGATGTACACACTGGATTCCCGCCTGCGCGGGAATGACGGCCATTAACTAGTGCATCGCGATGCTCTTGTGCTCCAGGCGGCTCAGCAAACGCACCAGCGGCCACAGCAGCACCAGGTACATCAGCGCGGCCAGCACGATCGGCGTCGGGTTATAGGTCAGCGCCTGCGCTTGCCGCGCGTTGTTGAGCAACTCGGGCAGCGCCACCACCGAGGCTAGCGTGGTCAGCTTGATCACCTCCAGCGTATTGCTGATCAGGTCCGGCAGCACATTGCGAATCGCCTGCGGCAGCACCACGAAGCGCAAGGTCTGCGCATTCGACAGGCCGGTCGAGCGCGCCGCCTCGAACTGCCCCTTGGGGATGCTCTCGATGCCGGCACGGAACACCTCGCCGTAATAGCTGGAGGTGTTGAGCAGAAAGCCGATCGCCACCGCCAGCAGCTTGGGTATGTCCAGCCCCAGGAAGGGCGTGCCGAAGTAGATGAAGATCAGCAGCACCAGCGGCGGAAAGGCGCGGAAGAAATCCACGTAGACGATCAGCGCGGCCTTCAGCAGCCGGCTCTTCAGCGTTCCCAGCACCGCCACCACCAGTCCCGCCATCAGCCCCAACGGCACCACGATGGCCGAGAGCATCAAGGTCATGCCCAGGCCCTTGAGCAGGAAGGGCCAGACCTTGGCGGCGATCTCCAGGTTGAAAAAGTTTTGTACGATCGCGTCCATTACTTTTTCCACGCAAAACGGGTTTCGATCCAGCGCCCGAAAATCACCACCGGGATGAACAGCACCAGGTAAGCCAGCGCGCCCAGCGTCATCGGCGTGGCGTTGCCGGCCTGGCTGGCCGAGGAGGAGGCCTGGTTGAGGATTTCGCTCAGCGCCACCACCGACCCCAGCGCCGTCCCCTTGGTGATCGCGATCACCCGGTTGGTCAGCGGCGGCAGGGTCATGCGCACCGCCTGCGGCAGTACCACGTGCGCCAGGGTCTGCAGCTTGGAAAGACCAGTCGAACGTGCTGCCTCCCACTGCCCACGCGGCACGGCGACGATGCCGGCCCAGAAAATCTCTTCGGCAAATGCCGCCAGCACCAGGCTCAGGGCCACCCAGGTCGCCGCGAAAGCCTCCAGCGACAGCCCTGCGTAGGGCAGGGCGAAGAACAGCAGGATGATCAGCACCAGCGGCGGCAGCGCGCGCATGATGTCGGCGAACATGATGATGAAAAAGTTGACGAGCTTGTTGCGATACGAACGCAGCAATGCCAGTACCAACCCCAACAGCACGCCGGTGACGATCACCGCCAGCGCCAGCCAGATGGTGGTGACCATGCCCTTGCCGATCGCGGGCAGGTACTGGCGCGCGATATCCAGATTGAAAAAGCTGAAAACGAAACGGTCCCAGGCGCCCATGGGTTGATCGTGACCTCTAGTGGTTGATGCGCGACAGGAACTCGCGCAGGCGTTCGTGGCGCGGATTGCCGAACATTTCTTCCGGCGGGCCCTGGTCGGCGATCACGCCCTTGTCCATGAAAATCACCCGGTCGGCGGCGGCGCGCGCGAAGGCC
>Ga0075368_10000561_pt1 | contig 11135 bp, 15 predicted proteins | sample EndMethybrTD3033_FD_71518 | JGI IMG/M metagenome (GOLD analysis project Ga0075368, IMG submission 71518) | Populus endosphere microbial communities from Tennessee, USA - Endosphere MetaG P. TD hybrid TD303-3 | ecosystem: Host-associated > Plants > Roots > Endosphere | place: USA: Tennessee... | reverse complement strand
CGATATCGCGACGGGCGTTTACCCGGACATGCGAGAAAAAGGATGGGCGACGGATGAATGGCCCGAGCTGTATAAAAAGGTACAAGAGGCGGATATCTTGGTGTTGGCCGGGCCGATTTGGCTGGGTGACAACAGCTCGCAGACCAAAAAAATCATCGAGCGGCTATATGCCAACTCGGGCGAGCTGAACAATAAGGGCCAATACGCGTACTATGGCAAGGCTGGTGGCTGCCTGATTACTGGCAACGAAGACGGTGCCAAGCACTGTTCCATGAATATCTTGTATAGCTTGCAGCACCTTGGATACGCTATTCCTCCGCAGGCTGATGCTGGCTGGGTGGGAGAATCGGGTCCTGGCGCGAGTTATGGCGACAAGGAAGCGGATGGTACGATCGTCGGCGTAAGCAACGACTTTACGAACCGCAACACCACGTTCATGACCTGGAACCTGATGCATGTCGCAAAGATGCTAAAAGATGCTGGTGGCATGCCAGCCTACGGCAACCAGCGAAGCGAATGGGATGGTGGCGCGCGGTTCGACTACGAGAATCCCGAATACCGCTAGAAAGTAAAACCCCGCCTCCTCGGAGCTCTACTGTAAGTCAGGAACTTCGTGGTGGCGGGCTATTCGGCCGAGGGTGCCGGCCGTGCCTTGCCGTGGGGTGCCCTAGCCTTCGCCAGGTTCTCGTTTGCGGCCACGTTGATGGCGGCCACGATTTCCCCGATGGTCAGGAACAGCGGAAGGTCGGGGCCGAACAGCCTGGGGTTGGGCTGCCATCGACCAGGGTCGAACTCTGATGCCACTCGTGCCTCCTCAGGCGCTTGGAATCGTAATGTTGAACATATGAACGAACCCTGGCAAGGCCTGTTCGCCGTACCCTTCGCTCATTACCGTAATACTAGGAAACGGTAGGCTGGTAGAGCGGAGCCGCTCCGACGCTTGCCGGACGACATCCTGGTCTTCGGCGGGGCAAAGCCGCTCCGCCAGTCGAACGATGGTCTCTTGAATAGCTGCTCTATGAGGAATATACGTCGACGGGAACTGTTGATCCGGTTTCAAGACGAGCCCGGTTGCCTCAGAGAGTTCTAGCCAATCTTTCTCATCGAGCCAGACCATCAAGATATCTTCCTCGACCATAAAGCGCATGATTCCTCCTGTCGTAGCGCTACGGCAATTTATATCATGATGGATTGTTTTCGTCAATGAGCGGCTTGGAATGCTACACTGAAACCATGATTGATGAAATGAAGCGAGCGGCGCAAAAAGCAGGGGCATTCATGCGTTCAAGTAGCGATAGGGGCGCGACTGAAAAAACCAATGCCAAAGATTTCGTAACGGTGGCAGATATCAAGTCGCAAGACATCTTGCGTCAGGAGCTTGGGCGGGCGTTTCCGGATGCTGTAATTTTGTCCGAGGAAGATACGGAAGAGGCACGAGAGGCGATGTACGCGCCAGATTTCACGGGCTTCGTGATCGATCCGATCGACGGAACGTACAATTTCAAGCGGGACATGCGAGAATCGGCTATATCGATCGGCTATATAAAAAACGGTGAATCCGTTTGCGGTGTCGTATACGACCCATACCGTGAAGAATTGTTCGAGGCCGAGAAGGGCGGGGGTGCATTTAAGAACGGCCAAAAACTGACCGTAAGCAGGCAGGGTGAACTGGCGGGCGCAAGCGTCGCCACGAGCAATAGCTACGACGACAAGGCGATGGCGCGTAATCTTCGCCGTCATCTGGCAATTTACGAAAAAACGGGGGTCATGCCATGGACGAGTTGTCCTGGGAGCGGCGTGCTCATCCTGGCATGGGTGGCTTGCGGAAGGATTGATGCGTATCATCACAATGGCTTGAAGCCCTGGGACAATGCTGCTGCATTCTTGCTAGTGCGCGAAGCGGGAGGGGTCGTCCGCACGTTGGCTGGTGGCGATGACGTGCCGTTTACTGCTGCTGCTATGATGGCGGGCACGCCAAGTGTCATTGGGCAGCTTGAAGAAGCGTTCCGATCGATCGAACAAGAATTATTGCAGTAGTTTCGCTTTTCGTCCTTTCGGACTCATCAGCATACATGCACATGTATGGAAGCGGGTGGGAACGGATTGCGCGAGCCGGGCCCGCGACTCCTGTCGGTGATGTCCTTGGTAGAGGACGACCGATGGAGCCGCGGGCCACGAGCTGGGATGTCAGCCGAGCAGGACGCTCTGGCGCCAGAGCGTCTCCAGCAGCTCCAGGTCGTTGTCGGCGAGGATGTCCCTGCGCGGGAAGTGCGGCGTCACCAGGCGTGCGCCCTCGGTGAGGGAGCTGATGAGGCCGGCGTACTTGATGCCGATCGCCAGGCTCATCATGCCGTCGCGGCGACCGGCCGTCCACTCCTGAGCCAGGTCGGTGAAGACCGGGAGCATGGCGTCGAACGCCAGCTCCTGGTCCTGCCGCAGCTCGGGGTCGTTCAGGACATACCCCATGGTGACGTTTGCCCTCATGCGATCGAGGGTCAGGTCACTCATGAAGCCGTCCAGGCGAGCGGAGGTGCCGGCGAGCCGGCTGGCCGTGAGGAGACGCATGTCTCACTCCTTCCGTTGATTCGTTCCCTAGTGCCGTCATGTGATATACGGCTGATATATAATACAATATAGTAATATATAAGTCAATAATTGTGATACACTTGGTGTATGAAAGCAGTTTGGAACAACGAAACCATCGCCGAGGCGGCGAAAGAAGACCTTATCAAGATAGAAGGTAACTGGTATTTCCCACCCAAGACGCTCCACTGGGAGTTCTTTGCCGAAAGCGATCATCATACCATTTGTCCATGGAAGGGCGAAGCGAGCTACTACGATGTCATCGTAAACGGTGAAACGAACGAGTTCGGTGCATGGTATTATCCAGAACCAAAAGAAGGCTCGATTGAGCGCGTCAAAAAGGACTTTGCTAATTATGTCGCGTTTTGGAACGGCGTAGAAGTTACCGAATAATGAAGATGTTGAATAATCTCGTCAGCTTTTTGCTTGAGTTGGCCATGCTCGCAGCGCTAGGGTATTGGGGCTTTACCGTAGGAAGTTCCGCGTTACTCAAATGGTTGCTGGGCATTGGCGTACCTGTGGCGGTAATCGTGTTTTGGAGCTTCTTCATGGCGCCGAACAGCGCACAGAGGCTGCCGTGGCCGTGGGTTCCAATCGTTTCGTTAGTGCTCTTTTTAGCTTCGGCCGTCGCGCTGTATGTCGCCAACGCTCGAAGCGCCGCTTTGTTGCTTGCCGCCATTACGATCGTCAATGTCACTTTAGTACTTATTTGGCATCAAAACTAAAAATACGAAAAGATTTTTTTAAGCACCTCTGGATAGCATATAAGAGGCGTATCTTGCGCGCCCTAAAAACGGGGTAGTATAATAGAAGTAACCTTATCGGAGGGGACGTGTAACGATATGAACGACGAAGAGATTTTGAAATTGGAAGACCCAACTAACGCCTCGTCTGTCCCCCGATCATCTCCCTACGAAATGCTCGTGCGCCAAAGCAAAAAAATGGGGCAAGTTGCCACGCACACGTTCCGTGACGTAAAAAACATTTTACATAAGGAGGTTACTATGCCATCAGCAGAACAATTCTTAGGTAATTTCCCGCATCTTTCCCGCACCGATGCAAAAAAAGAAAAAGAACTAGAAGAAGCCGACAAACTGAAGAAAATGGTCAAGCGCTCGCACCAAGTACTTGCCAGCTCGCGGACGGTTTTTCCGATGACGTTGTTTCCGGACAGCATCGTCGTCGATCGTTCGAAGATTAGCATTATCAAGCGCAACTTCTTCTGGTCGTCGAACGTGATCAGCTTCCAGATTGAGGATGTCCTGAATGTTTCTTGCGCCGTTGGACCGCTGTTCGGTTCGCTAACGGTAGCCAGCCGGGTGATGAGTTCGGTAGATCATTTTACTATCAACTACCTCTGGCGGAATGACGCGATATTCATGAAGCGGCTGCTTCAAGGCCATATTATCGCTAAGAACAACAAGCTCGAAACCGACAAGCTGACACGGGATGAAATGGTAGAAATGCTTTGCGAACTTGGTGGCGATTCGGACGGATAAACCCCAAGCTGCGCTATACTTAAGAGCATGATTACGTACTACACAGACGGGAGCTGCAGCCCTAACCCTGGGCCTGGCGGATTTGCTGTCATAAAAAACATGGAGCCGGCGATTCTTGGCGCCGAAGCCGATTCGACGAACATTCGCATGGAAGGCAAGGCTCTCATCGCCGCATTGCAGGATGCCGATGGCGCTGAATGTGAAATATACACCGATAGTGAATTTTGGATAAACGTCATTACCAAGTGGTCGCTTGGCTGGGAAAAAAACGGCTGGAAAAAGAAGGGCGGCGAAATCAAGAACCTGGATATCGTCAAAGAGGTATGCCCGCTATACCGTGACTCGAACGCGACGCTTATTTGGGTGCGTGGACATAACAACGACGAAGGCAATGAGCTTGCTGACGAGTGGGCGAACAAGGCGCGCGAAAAACATCTTTTGGAAAAGTAATGACGGCCGAAGACCTAATAGCAGCCCTGAACGAGTATGCGAGAACTAACGACGTGACAGTGCTGGGGCGCTTTTTCAAGACCGGAGAAGGGCAATACGGCGCCGGCGACGTATTTATCGGGGTACGTGTGCCTGATACCCGAAAGGTTTGCAAAGCATTTGCCGAGCTTTCGCTCGGCGAGATTGAAAAACTGCTTGCGAGCGCCATTCATGAGCATCGTTTGGCAGCGGTCATCTTGCTTGGCAACAAATACAAGAAGGCGGGCGCTACCGAACGAAAAGAAATTTACGACGCGTATCTCGCGGCAGTATATGCAGGCCAAATAAACAACTGGGACATCGTCGATACGTCGGCTGAATTTATCGTAGGCGAGTACCTAGCCGATAAGCCGCGCGGGCTTCTTTTTGAGCTGGCAGCCTCGCCAGACGTTTGGCAACGGCGTGTGGCAGTGCTCAGTTCGTTCGCGTTCATTAAAAAAGGTGATGCATCGACTACGTTGAAACTAGCCGGCCTGTTGCTCCACGACGATCACGACCTTATCCAAAAAGCCGTGGGGTGGATGCTACGCGAAATAGGCAAGCGGTGCGACCGGCTGCTCCTGTTGAAATTCCTTGATGCGTATGCTGCAGAAATGCCGCGAACGATGCTCCGCTATTCAATCGAGCACCTAGCACCCGCGCAAAAGAAAGCGTATATGGATGCTGCGAAAAAGGTAGGACGATGAGTATAGCGACGAGCGACATAGCACGCGCCAAAACGATGCAACTAGCGACGTCCCGTGATGGCCAGCCTTGGGTATGCACCGTGTATTTCGTGATAAAAAACAGCAACCTGTACTGGCTTAGTTTCCCCGATCGACGTCATAGCAGCGAACTGGCTGATAACCCAAAGGCTGCTGTCGCTATTGCCGTGGAGCAAGACGTTCCTGTGGTCGGCGTGCAGGCCGAGGGCGACGTACGGCTGGTGAAAGATCCCGCCGAAGCCGAGGGCGTATTGGAATCGTACGTTGAGAAATATGGCAAGGGCAGAGATTTCATAGGGCTTTTGAAAGAAGGCAGGAATCGCCATGACCTTTACTGTCTCGTTCCTCGAAAAGTGATGATATTTGACGAGCGGTCGGGCGAAGGTGTACCATACAGGCAAATAACGCTGACTGACTAGGAAACGATATGAGTGAATTTTCAGGCTCTAAAGGAGTCATTATTGACGGCCGCGAACAGGACGGCCGCACACGCATGGGCGAGGATGGATCGTACGATGCACTCGACCTGCAAGATGTACGGCCGCACGAGGTGGTGACGATCGTTACGGATCATCGGGTGCAAGAATTCGTAAAAGGCGAGGCTGGCGAACACGAATCAGTCTTGAATAACTGGATGCTAGGGCCAACGGCGGTGCGACTAGCCCTTAGCGAACCGACGAGCAAAGGTACGGATTTCATACATCATGGCGTCGTCGTGAAAAAAGGACTTGGCCTTCAGGTAAGCTATCCCGAATCCAATCACCCTAATGTTACGTACGGACTAGGCGTGATAGTCGATATTACCAAATCATCATCGAGAACGTGGGACGAACGAGGGCGGCGAGCAGCAGCAGGCTTGGAAAACTAGCCGGTTTGTTATACACTAACGTAGTTAACAATTTGAATATCAAGAGCGCGACGAGGGACTGGCCCGATGACCCGCCGGCAACCTGCCACTAGGCAAGGTGCTAAATCCAGCCTGGCAACAGGGGAGATATGCGAGCAGTCTTGTACTCTTTCCTGAAGCTTGGGCAGATAGGAAGGAGTATTTTTTATGTCTGCAAAACAACTTTACCGAACCGCTGAAAGCGTTTCACCAAAACACCCCGATAAGCTTTGCGACCAAATATCGGATGCGATTTTGGACGCCCATCTAGAAGAAGACCCGAGCGCGCGCGTTGCCGTAGATGTTGCTGGGGGCCATGGCTACGTATTCGTGACGGGCGAGGTGACGAGCCAGGCAAGGAACGTGGACGTCAAGGCAATCGTACGTCGGCTAGCGGGTGACAACACTGCAGTATATGAGCATCTGGTTTCCCAAAGTGGCGAGATTGCCCAGGGCGTGGACACGGGTGGCGCAGGAGACCAAGGTATCATGATCGGGTATGCAACGAGCGAAACACCGGAGCTATTGCCACTAGAGGTCGTGCTGTCGCGACGGCTCAACGAGCATCTTTATAAGGAATGGCCGTTTGACGGAAAGACCCAGGTGACGCTACGGGACGGCGAGATCGTTTCCGTGGTAGCGAGCTTTCAGCATGCGCCAGGGGCGGAGCTTCGAAAAGCGGTAAGGAAATGGCTGGCGCAGCATGCTGCGGCCGAAGACGTTACGCTACATATCAACCCGAGTGGCGACTGGAACCAAGGTGGATTTGATGCCGATGCCGGCCTTACCGGCCGCAAATTGATCGTTGATAACTACGGCCCCCGCATATCTATTGGCGGCGGTGCGTTCAGTGGGAAAGACGCCACGAAGGTAGACAGGAGTGCCGCGTATATGGCCCGAAAAATTGCCGTTGACTATCTTCGCGAACGAGACGCTCGGGAGGTATTCGTACGGCTGGCGTATGCCATCGGCGTGGCCGAACCACTAGAGGCGACCGTGCTGGTCGACGGCGTGCATGAGCAGGTGACCGGATACGATCTCACGCCGAGAGGCATCATACGACAGCTCGATCTTTTGCGTCCGCAGTACGAAAACACGGCGCGATACGGGCATTTTGGGCATGGGTTTACCTGGGAAAAATAAAATAGTTACGGTACAATAGACCTAGTTTTAAAAAAGAAAGTTAGAATATGGAAACCGAAACACCCCAAACGACCGATATTTTTCTATGGGCAAACAACACTGATGGCATAAAGAATCAGCTGGACGTAGAGTTCTTTTTGTTCAACAAGAACTACACGCCATACAGCACGCATTTCGCAACCGATCTGAACGCGCAGATCAAGCCGTTGTTTTTGTTTGACATGATTAATTTCGTGAACATGGGCGCGGGAACGGGGCTGTCGGTTCGTGACTTCGAGCTTAGCGAGGGTGAAGAGAACGTACTGCTTCGTACCGACCTGCAAAAGGTCGGCCGTGCCGAGACGCTTCTTCATCTCATCGAAAAAGAGCGCCATGATATCGTGGAGTTCAGCCAGGAAGAGCACGAGTTCAAGCGGATCAAAGGTATCGTGGCGCGGTTCACGCATAAGGATGATCCCAAGAAGGTTTTTTATGTCGTAAAGGCGATTTCGCAGGGGCAGGTGCTGAACGGGGCGACCAGTTGGGAGTTCCGTGATGGCAAGTTCGGTTCGTTCCAGGCGGATGTCGGCCTGAAGATGCCCGATGACAACCAGGTGCTTATCATAGACGGGGATATTTTTGTCTTTAACCAGCCTAAGTTCGAAAAACTATTCAATTACGAATACAAAAAACAACTGCTGGCTGACCAAAAGGTCGAAGAAATCGAGAAGCAGTACAAGCTGAGCTTTCCGGATGGGCTCGATTTGCAAACACTCGTTCGCGAACGCAAGAAGATTGTCAACAAGCTGCAAAAAATGGAAATTGGCGGCGTGACGCAGGAACAGGCGGTGGAGTATGCCGATGAAATGCAGCTCGAGCTGATGACAGATGACGCCGGTGCCATCATTATCATGGATGGCAACGACCTAGACATGTTCGTCAACCTCATCAACGAGGACTATATCACGAGTGAAATTACCGGCAAACGTTACGAGATCAAGAGCAAAAAACTGCTTGATGAGCCTGACGGCGAACCACCGCGCGGCTAGTAGGTGGCGCCACTGGCGTATTCGCCAAGAACGGTGACGGTCGCGCCGGTTTGGCGCACGTCGCCAAGAAGCGAGTGTAACTGCGTGCCCGCAGTCTCCAGGTCGACATAAAACCGATATTTCCAGGCGTCGCCAACGATTGGTCGTGACTGCAGCTTGGTAAGGTTAACTCCCGCATGAGCAAAGATTGATAGCACGTGGGCCAGCGCGCCTGGCGTGTGGTCCGTGGTAAGGACAAGCGACGTTTTGTTCGCTCCGCTTACGACCTTGCCGGTCGGATCGATAACCAAAAAGCGCGTGAAGTTCTGCTTGCTGTCCTCGATATCCTTGGCGAGTATCGTCAACCCGTATTCTTTGGCAGCATCCACGCCTGCAACGGCCGCGATCGACGGGTCGTTTTGCTCCTTTACATAGCGAACGCTCGCCGTCGTATCATGATAGTCGACCGGCGTGGCGTTCGGCAGGTTGGCTGCAAGGTAGCTGTTGCACTGCGCCAAAGCAACGGGCTGAGAGTACACGTACCGCAGGCCGGAAAGCGGCGCGCCTGGCAGCCCGATGAGCTGCTGGTGAATGCGCAGATATAGCTCGCCAACGATAGGGTAATGATGCTGCTCGATAAGGTCGAGCGTCTCCGTAAGCGAACCATGGATAGAGTTTTCAACGGCTAGGATGGCAAGGTCGCTATCGTGATTTTCAAGAAGTGAAAAAGCTTTCGTGAACGTTTCGGCGGGCACGATCGAAACGTCGCTGCCGCCAAACCAAGCCTTGACGGCTTGGTGATGGAACGATCCGGCAGTACCTTGAATTGCAACGCGCATGGCGTTTATTGTAGCACGTAAAGGGTTATTCGGGCGACTAATTGATCGTCATGCCGCAGATGAGCACGCCGTTGCCGTCGTCCCAGTTGTAGTCCATGCCTTTGGGGCAGTTGGTTGGTCCGCCTTCGAACTCCTCGGTCAGGTACATGCCGGTATTCCAGTAGTTTACGTACGGTCCGACGATCCAGCCTTTTACAGGGGTAGGGTTGATGGTTGGCAATGAACCGATTTTTTTCAGCTCGGTCATGAGCGCGGCATTGTCCGATTCAAGGTACGTGTTGGCGCCCGACGCTAGATATTCACGGCACTTGCCGTTCGGAAAGCCCGAGCCGAGGCAATAGGAGTCCTTGTTGGCAACCGCAGGGAAGGTGCCGTACTTGGCCTTGTAGAGCTGGAACAGCCGTTCCCAGGACTTGACCTGCGTGTAGCGATCGGCATTGCGGGCGTTTTTTTGTACGCCGTTATAAGTGACGACGACGATCGAAGCCAAAATGCCAATGACGACCACGACGATGAGCAGTTCGACGATGGTGAAGCCGCTTACGCTTTTTCTCATGATGTCATTATAGCATCACGCGATGCCCTGCCAATGCTCTATACTAGAAATTGATGAAACAGGAGTTGGCACTAGAAATCATGCTTTCGGGGGAAAGCGTCTTGTTAACCGGTCCGGCGGGAGCGGGAAAGACCTACGTCTTGAACCAGTTTATAAAATTGGCCAAGGCAGAGGGAAAGCATGTCTCGGTGACGGCGACGACAGGACTTGCCGCGACGCATTTGGGAGGCACGACTATCCACTCCTGGGCGGGAATCGGCGTACTCGATCATTTGCCGCAAGGCTTTGCCGAACATTTGGCCAAGGGACGATTCGAGATCATCGAAAAAACCGACGTTCTTATTATCGACGAGATTTCGATGCTGCATGACTACCGGCTTGATATGGTGGATGAAGCATGCCGGCTAGTACGTCGCAAAGACGAGCCGTTCGGCGGCATACAGGTAATCATGAGTGGCGACTTTTTCCAGCTACCTCCTATTAACAGGGGTGACAGCCGGGCCGGAGGATTTGTCGTGCATAGCAACGTATGGCGCGACCTTGATCCGACGATTTGCTACCTGGCCGAGCAACACCGTCAAGATGACGAAGACTTGCTTGGTATCTTGAATGCGCTCCGTGATGGGGACGTTCGCCGGCACCATGCCGAAAAGCTGCTTGCCCGTGTCGATCAAGAGCCGCCGGCCGAGATGGTGTTGACGGAGCTGCATACGGTAAATATCGATGTCGATCGCTTGAACGAGCAGAAGCTTGACGAACTCTCTGGTGACGAACTTTTTTATACAGAGACGACCACAGGAAGTGCCAATTATGTGGAAAACTTACAACGATCAGTTCTGGCACCCGAGGTCCTACGACTGAAAAAAGGCGCGCTTGTCATGGCGGTCAAAAATGCAACGGATAGGAAATATGCCAACGGTAGCATCGGCGAGGTGATAGAGTTCGAGCCCGCAACCGAATACCCAGTCGTGAAATTTCGGAACGGTCACACCGTGAGCATGTCGCCGGACACCTGGGAACTACGTGACGGTGACAAAAAGCGCGCCAGTATCACCCAAATACCGCTGCGATTGGCGTGGGCGATTACGGTTCACAAAAGCCAGGGCATGACACTCGATGCGGCGCGAATCGACCTCCGCAAGGCATTCGTAGAAGGGATGGGGTACGTGGCGTTGAGTCGAGTAAAAAACTTGAACAACTTGTATTTATCTGGCATAAACCGCATGGCACTTGCGATCAGCGAAGACGCGCAAGCGATTGACGGGCAACTTCGTACTCGCGCGGGAAACGACACGGCAAAATTCTCGCATCTGGCTGAAAATGCCAAGAAACGCAAAAGCCAGCCGCCTAAAAAAGAGGCCAAAAGCGGCAGTTCGTGGTCGGACAAAATCGCCAAGATGCGCGAGACCTATCCTAACGCGTATCGCCC
>Ga0075368_10000560_pt1 | contig 11151 bp, 9 predicted proteins | sample EndMethybrTD3033_FD_71518 | JGI IMG/M metagenome (GOLD analysis project Ga0075368, IMG submission 71518) | Populus endosphere microbial communities from Tennessee, USA - Endosphere MetaG P. TD hybrid TD303-3 | ecosystem: Host-associated > Plants > Roots > Endosphere | place: USA: Tennessee... | reverse complement strand
GCATCGGCGTGCTGACCGACGTGGCACTCGATCCCTACACCAGCCACGGGCAGGACGGGCTGATCGACGCGGCAGGCTATGTCCTGAACGACGCGACGAGTGAAGTGCTGGTCGGCCAGGCGTTGAACCAGGCGGCTGCGGGCGCGGATATCATCGCCCCTTCGGACATGATGGACGGCCGTATCGGCCTGATCCGCGCCGCACTGGAACAGACCGGGCATGCCAATGTCCAGATCATGGCCTATGCCGCCAAATACGCGTCGGCGTTCTATGGCCCCTTCCGCGACGCGGTGGGGTCCAGCGGGCTGCTGAAGGGCGACAAGAAGACCTACCAGATGGACCCCGCCAATGGCGAGGAAGCGCTGCGCGAAGTCGCGCTCGACATAGCCGAGGGCGCGGACAGCGTGATGGTGAAACCGGGTCTGCCCTATCTGGATATCGTTCGCCGGGTGAAGGAGCGGTTCGAAGTGCCGGTCTTCGCCTATCAGGTGAGCGGCGAATACGCGATGATCGAGGCCGCCGTCGCCGCCGGCGCGGGCGATCGCGATGCGCTCGTCCTCGAAACGCTCACCGCCTTCAAGCGGGCCGGTTGTTCCGGCGTCCTCACTTACCACGCCGCGCACGCCGCCCGGCTGATGGGCGCATGACGGCAAGCCAGCCGGTCCGGCGGGCGCTCTTCGTCGCGACGATCCTGGCGGGCAGCTTCCTGCTGTTCCTGATCCAGCCGATGATCGCGCGGATGGTCCTGCCCCGGCTCGGCGGGGCGCCCAACGTCTGGAACAGCGCGATGCTGGTTTACCAGGCGCTGCTGCTGGCGGGCTATGCCTATGCCCATCGCCTCGCCCGCCTGCCGGTGCGGCGGCAGGCGACGATCCACCTGGTCCTGCTGCTTGTCGCGGCGGTGACCCTGCCCGTGGGGTTGATCGACCTGCCTTCGCCCGCGGCGGGCTGGGAAGTGGTCTGGGTGCCGCTGCTCCTGGCGACGTCGATCGGGCCGGTCTTTTTCCTCGTCTCCGCGCAGGCGCCGCTGATGCAGCGCTGGTTCTCCGCCCATCCGCAGGCTGGGGAGCCCTGGGCGCTCTATGCCGCGTCCAACCTCGGCAGCTTCGCCGGACTGATCGCCTATCCGCTCCTGGCCGAACCGCTGCTCAGCATCCGGCAACAAAGCTTAGCCTGGAGCCTGGGCTATGGCCTGCTGATCGTGCTTGTCGGGTTGACGGCCTGGACGCGCTGGAACAGCGCCGCCGGCGTGCCGGATGTCGGCGCAAGCTCCCCGAACGAAGACGCCCCGATCGGGCTGAAACGCATCCTGCTGTGGCTGGCGCTGTCGGCGGTGCCTTCGGGACTGATGCTGTCGACCACCACGCATCTTACCACCGATATCTTCGCCATGCCGCTGCTCTGGGTGATCCCGCTCGGCCTGTATCTGCTGAGCTTCGTCGTCGCCTTTTCCAATGGCCGGTTCCTGGCCTGGATATTGACGATATCCGCGCCCACCATCGTGCTGCTGGCGGGCGGGCTGGCCATGACATCGCGCAATTCGGGCACGATGATGCTGGTGATGGCCAGCGTCGCGCTGCTGTTCATGGTAGCGGTGACGCTCCATTCGCGGCTCTACGATCTGCGGCCGCCGGCCTCGCAGCTGACCCTGTTCTATTTCGTGATGTCGGCGGGCGGCGCACTGGGCGGGCTGTTCACCGCGCTGATCGCGCCGCTCGTCTTCGACTGGGTGTGGGAGCATCCGCTGCTCGTCTTCGCCGCAGCGGCGCTCATGCCGCTGATCCCCCTGCTCGACTGGAAACGCCTGCCGAGCATCGAACCGGGCATGGCGCGGCTGGCCGCCTTCATTTTCCTGGCCGCCGCCGGTTTCCTGTCATGGTGGCTGCTCGCCCTGACCGGGCAGGCGACGCCCGGCATCCTGCGGCTCTACCTGACGATGGCGATCGCCTTCCTCGGGTTGCTGCTCGTGCCCTGGCGCGGCATGTTCCTGGCGGTGCTGGCCATGCTGATGGTGGCGCAGGGCGGCGAGGAGACCTGGATGGGCACCTGGCACGGCATCCGCACCCGCAGCTATTTCGGTATCTACACGGTGCAGGATTATCACGACACGCGGCTGCGCACCCTGGCGCACGGCACCACGCTGCACGGCCAGCAATCGACCGAACCCGCCTTCGCCTGCGCGCCGATGACTTATTACGGGCCGGGATCGGGGGCGGGAATTGCGCTGGGCGCGGCGCAGAAGCTTTACGGGCGCGACGCGCGGATCGGCGTGGTCGGGCTGGGTACGGGAACGCTCGCCGCCTACAGCCAGCCGGGCGAGCAATGGCGCTTTTTCGAAATCGATCCGACCGTCGCCCACCTGTCGCGCGATCTGGTGTTCACTTACCTTACCGATTGCGCGCCCAGGGCGCGGGTGGTGCTGGGGGATGCGCGCCTGAAACTGGCGGAAGTGGCGCCCGGATCACTCGACATCCTGGCCATCGACGCCTTTTCGTCCGACGCGATCCCGCTGCACCTGCTGACCGACGAGGCGATCGGCGTATATTTGAACGCCCTGTCGCCGCGCGGTCTGCTCGTGGTCCATATCTCCAACCGCTACATCGAACTCGAACCGGTCCTGGCGGCGATCGCCCGGCATCGCGGGTTGAGCGCGATGATCCGCGACGACAATCCGCAGGACCGGACTTTTGTCACCCCATCGTCGTGGGTGGTGCTGACGCGCGATCCCGCGCAGCTGAAGGCCCTTGCGGCGACGCGCCCCGATGCGCCATTGACCGAACTCAAGGCCCCGGCCCCGCGCCTGTGGACCGACGACCATGCCTCCATCCTGCCCTACGTCCGCTGGGACAACGTGTTGAAAGCGCCATGAACGGAAACCGAACCGACATCACCATCGCCGCCGTCAACGGCAAGACGCCCCGCATCCACTCCTCGGCGTTCATCGCGCCGGGCTGCCGGATCATCGGCGACGTGGAGATCGGGCCGGACGTCAGCATCTGGTACAACTGCGTGATCCGTGCCGACGTCCACCGCGTCGTCATCGGCGCGCGCAGCAACGTGCAGGACGGCAGCGTCATCCATTGCGACAGCCCCAAGCCGAAACGGCCGAACGGTTTCCCGACGATCATCGGCGAGGATGTCCTTCTCGGTCACATGGTCATGGTGCACGGTTGCACACTGGAAGACCGCTCGTTCATCGGGCTGGGGTCGATCGTCATGGACGGCTGCGTGGTGGAATCCGATGGCATGCTGGGTGCGGGGGCGATGCTGACCCCGGGCAAGGTCATCGGATCGCGCCAGCTGTGGACCGGCAGGCCCGCCAAATATGTCCGCGACCTGACCGACGACGCCCTCGCAGATATGCAGCGCGGGGTGCAGAACTACGTCGTCAACGGCCGCATCCACCGCGAAGCGCTGGAGAGCGCGCAAGGTTGAGCAGACCCCGCGCCGCGCTGCCGCCGGCCGGGGCGATCCGCGCGCTGGCCGATGCGGAAGGTCGCCTGGCGTTGCGCGTCACCCCCGGCGCCCGCGTGGAAACGCTTGAGATCGTCGATGGCCGGCTATGGCTGAAAGTGCGCGCCAAGCCCGAGGACGGGAAAGCGAACGCCGCGGTATTTGCGTTACTTGCGCAAGCGCTGGGCGTGGCGGCGTCACGTCTGGAAATGTTGCGCGGCGCAACTTCTCGCGACAAGCTGGTGCGGCTTCGGGACTAGAGCGCGCGCGCGACAAACCACCATGCGGACGCAGTGATGGTCGCACAGGCCATTGCTGCCAGCCAAAAAACAGCGCCGCTAGACCACATGAATAGCAGCGCGCCGACGGCCGCGCCCGTAAACAGGCCGCACCACAAGAGCAGATAGCCGAACCAGCCGCCTTGCCTTTGCCCCATCAATGCAGCGGCGATGCCTTGGCCGAGACGGACAAGAGCGCCGGTCATGTAAGTCAGTCCCACGGCGATCTCGCCATTCCGCTGGAACGTGTTGTTGATTGCCCCCATGGCGATAACCAGTGCTCCAAGCGATCCGCCCGGCAATTCAAGCGCACGGAGCAGAGCAGCCAACAGCAGGAGCACGGTGATCAGCGCGAGCAGCACAGGTTTGCGCCATTTTCCGGCCTGGGCGGTAGTAACGCTGCCGCCGGCCACCCCGGTTACGAAGCCGCAGATGAGCAAGGCGGGCACAAGCGCTCTTGGCTGTTCCGAGGCGAGATCCACGGCCAGGCGGGTGGTGTTTCCGGACATGAAAGACACGAAATAGCCATCGGCCGAGAGGAAGCCGAGCGCGTCGACGAAACCGGCCAACCCCGCGATCCCGATGGCCAGCGCCTGCCGTGGTGGGTCGAAGCTGTTCATCGCCCGCAAGCTAAGCAGCAGGCGCTGCGGAATTCAATTCAATCCCGCACCATCGCCCGCAGCGTCTCGATCCGGTCCGCCTCATGCGCCGGCTTGTCGCTGCGGATGCGGTTGATGCGCGGGAAACGCATGGCCAGGCCCGACTTGTGGCGCTTGCTTTCATGCACCGAATCGAATGCGACCTCGAACACCAGGCTCTTGTCGGTTTCGCGCACCGGGCCGAAGGTCTTGACGGTGTGGTTGCGGACATGGCGGTCGAGCCATTTCAGCTCCTCGTCGGTGAACCCGAAATAGGCCTTGCCGACAGGCAGCAGTTCGCCCCCCCGGTCCGGATCGCCGTTCCAGCAGCCGAACGTGTAATCCGAATAGAACGAACTGCGCTTGCCCGAACCGCGCTGGGCATACATCAGCACGCAGTCGACCAGTAACGGATCGCGTTTCCACTTGTACCACAGGCCCGTTCGGCGGCCGGCGACATAGGGACTGTCGCGGCGTTTCAGCATCACGCCCTCGATCGCGTCGTCGCGCGCCCGTTCGCGGATGGAAGCAAGCTCGTCCAAGCTGGTGGCCGGGACTACCTGGCTGACGTCAAAACACCGCGGATCGAGCCGCTGAGCGAATTCCTCCAGCAGGGCGCGTCGCTGTTCCCAGGCGTGCGCGCGCAAGTCCTCGCCCTCGTCGATCAGGATGTCGTAGAGGCGGACGAAGGCCGGATAGTCCTCCAGCATCTTCTTCGAGACGGTCTTGCGCCCCAGCCGCTGCTGCAGCGCGTTGAAACTTGCCGCGCCGCCTTGTTCGCCGCCCTGGTGGCTGCCGCGAACGAGCAGTTCGCCGTCGAGCACGGCCGGTATCGTCAGGGCGGCGGCGATCTCGGGAAAAGTGCCGGATATGTCATCGCCGGAACGCGAATAGACGCGGGTTTCGCCGCCCGCCTCATTGCCGACATGAACGAGCTGGACGCGGATGCCGTCCCATTTCCACTCCGCTGCGTAGTCGGCCATATCGACGATGGTGTCGTCGAGCGGGTGGGCGAGCATGAAGGGCCGGAACAGCGGCAGATCTTCGCCCGAAGGCGGCTCCGCCCCTCGCGCGGCCCAGTCGAACAGCGGCAGATAGGGCGCGGCCTGACCGTGCCAGTACTCTTCGACGTCGTCCACGTTCACGTCGAAGGCCTGGGCGAAGGCGGTCTTGGCGAGGCGTGCCGAAATGCCGATGCGCATCGCGCCGGTCGCCAGCTTGAGCAGCGCGTAGCGGCCGTTGGCGTCAAGGCGATCGAGAAGGGCGGGGAGTTCGCGCGTGACATTGGCGCGCGTCATGCCCGCGAGGATATCGACGGCTTCCGAAACTGTGGGCGGGGTCGGTGGATGGGGCGGTTCGGGCCAGAGCAGGCTGGCGGTCTCGGCCGTGTCGCCGACGTAGTCGCGCGAGAGGGCGTAGAGCACGGGATCGACACGCTCCATCAGCAGGTTGCGGATCACCGCCGATTTCACCGCCGGAAAATCCAGCCCGTCGGTCAGCGCGGCCAGTGCCCAGCCGCGATCGGGATCGGGCGTGCGGCGCAGATACTCGGCGAGCAGCTTGAGCTTGGCGTTGCGCGAAGACGTATAGACGAGCGCGTCGAGCAGGGCGGAGAACTCTTCCACCTAGTCGTCCTCGTCCTCGTACCCGACCATCGACAGCGCCCGCGCCTTGCGCTGGTTGAGCTCGCACCAGCGCAGCAGCGCTTCCTCCCGGCCATGGGTTATCCAGGTTTCCGCCGGATTCACTTCGGTGATCGTACGGGTCAGTTCATCCCAGTCGGCGTGGTCGGAGATGACCAGCGGCAGCTCGACATTGCGCTGACGCGCGCGCTGGCGCACGCGCATCCAGCCCGATGCCATGGCGGTGATGGGATCGGGCAGGCGCCTGCTCCAGCGGTCGTTGAGCGCGGACGGCGGGCAGACGACGATGCTTCCGGCCAGTCCGGCCTTGGGCATATCCGCGACCAGCCGCAGCTCGCCAAGGTCGATGCCGAATTCCTGATAAAGCCGGCATATGCGCTCCATCGCGCCATGCAGGTAGATCGGCGCGGCATGGCCCGCGAGCCGCAGTTCGGCGATCAGCCGCTGCGCCTTGCCCAGGGCATAGGCGCCGACAAGCACGCAGCGCTCGGGGTTGGCGGCCCGCGCCGCCAGCAGGCGGGTGACCTCCTGTTCGACGGGGGGATGGCGGAACACCGGCAAGCCGAATGTCGCCTCGGTGATGAGGACGTCGCAAGGGGTGGGCTGGAACGGCGGGCAGGTGGGGTCGGGCCGGCGCTTGTAATCGCCAGTGACGATCACCCGCTCGCCGGCATGTTCGAGCAGGATTTGCGCCGAGCCCAGCACATGTCCGGCCGGCAGCCAGGTCGCCGTGACGCCGCCGCCAAGTTCGATGGGTTCGCCATAGGCCACCGGCGTGATGCCGGTGTTCACCGCATAGCGTGTTTCCATGATCGCCAGCGTCGGCGCGGTGGCCAGCGTCCGCCCGTGCCCGCCGCGCGCATGATCGGAATGGCCATGCGTGACGAGCGCCCGGCTGACCGGCCGCGCCGGGTCGATCCAGCAATCGGCGGGCACGACATGGATGCCGTGGGCTTCGGCGCGAATCCAGGAGATGCTCGGGCGCATCCCAACAAAATGGGGTGGAACAGCATCTGTTCCACCCCGCTTGTTCCGTGCCCGGATATTCCTGATCGCCGAAGGCTTACTCGACGTCGGTGCTGGGCTCCGGCTGCGAGCCGGACTTCTTCGCCGCTGGCTTGCGCTTGGGCTTCGCCGCCGCCTTCGCCGGCCTCTTGACCAGCTTGGGCGGTGCGGGGGTCAGTTCGAAGGACAATGCGCCCTCCTTCACCGAGACATGGACTTCGCCGCCGTGGTTCAGCTTGCCGAACAGCAGTTCCTCGGCGAGCGGCTGCTTGACCTTCTCCTGCAGCAGGCGGGCCATCGGCCGCGCGCCGTAGAGCTTGTCGTAGCCGCGCTCGCCCAGCCAGCCGCGGGCGTCGCCGTCGAACTGGATGTGCACGTTCTGGTCGGCTAGCTGCAGTTCGAGCTGGAGGATGAACTTGTCCACCACCCGGCTGACGACTTCGGTGCCGAGATAGGCGAACGGCACGATGGCATCCAGGCGGTTGCGGAACTCGGGGCTGAACATGCGCTTCACGGCTTCGTCGCCGGCATCCGCCTTGGAGACATCGCCGAAACCGATGCCCTGTTTGGCCATGTCGGACGCGCCGGCGTTGGTCGTCATGATGAGCACGACGTTGCGGAAGTCGACCGTCTTGCCGTGGTGATCGGTCAGGCGGCCGTTGTCCATCACCTGCAGCAGGATGTTGAACAGGTCGGGGTGCGCCTTTTCGATCTCGTCCAGCAGCAGCACGCAATGCGGTTGCTGGTCGATGGCGTCGGTCAGCAGACCGCCCTGATCGAAGCCGACATAGCCCGGAGGCGCGCCGATCAGGCGGCTGACGCTGTGACGCTCCATATATTCCGACATGTCGAAGCGCTGGAGCGGAATGCCCATGATGTCGGCCAGCCGCCGCGCGACTTCGGTCTTGCCGACGCCGGTGGGGCCGGAGAACAGGAAGCTGCCGATCGGCTTGTCGGGATCGCGCAGGCCCGCGCGGCTGAGCTTCATCGCCGAAGACAGCACTTCGATGGCCTTGTCCTGGCCGAAGACCACGCGCTTCAGGTCGCGTTCCAGGTGTTCGAGCACGGTGCGGTCGTCGGAGCTGACCGACTTGGGCGGGATACGCGCCATCGTCGCGATCACCGCCTCGATCTCGCGCGCGGTGATGGTCTTCTTGCGCTTCGACGGCGGCACCAGCATCTGCATCGCGCCCACTTCGTCGATCACGTCGATCGCCTTGTCGGGCAGCTTGCGGTCGTTGATGTAGCGGGCCGACAGCTCGACCGCGGTCTTGATCGCATCGGGCGTGTACTTGACCTTGTGATGTTCCTCGAACGCGGTGCGCAGGCCCTTGAGGATCTTGATCGTATCCTCGACGGTCGGCTCGTTCACGTCGATCTTCTGGAACCGGCGCAGCAGCGCGCGATCCTTTTCGAAGTGGTTGCGGAATTCCTTGTAAGTGGTCGAGCCGATGCAGCGGATCGTGCCGCCCGACAGCGCCGGCTTGAGCAGATTGGACGCGTCCATCGCGCCGCCGCTGGTGGCGCCGGCGCCGATCACGGTGTGGATTTCATCGATGAACAGCACCGCGTCGGGCATCTTTTCGAGTTCGGCGACGACCTGCTTCAGCCGTTCCTCGAAATCGCCGCGATAGCGGGTGCCCGCCAGCAGCGAACCCATGTCGAGCGAATAGATGACCGCGTCGGCCAGCACTTCGGGAACGTCGCCTTCGACGATCTTGCGCGCGAGGCCTTCGGCGATGGCGGTCTTGCCGACGCCGGGATCGCCCACGTAGAGCGGGTTGTTCTTGCTGCGGCGGCAGAGGATCTGGATCGTGCGATCCACTTCCGGACCACGGCCGATCAGCGGATCGACCTTACCCGATAGCGCCTTCTCGTTCAGGTTCACGGTGAACTGGTCGAGTGCGGAGTCCTTCTTGCTGCTTTTCGAATCGGACTTTTCCTCGGGCGGGGGCGCGTCGTTTTCCGAACCCTTGGGGCTGCGGTCCTCGATCCGGCGGCCGCCCTTGCCGATGCCGTGGCTGATGAAGCTGACCGCATCGAGCCGGCTCATGTCCTGCTGCTGGAGGAAATAGACCGCGTAGCTGTCCCGCTCGGAGAACAGCGCCACCAGCACGTTGGCCCCCGTCACGGTGTCCTTGCCCGAGGACTGCACGTGCAGGATGGCGCGCTGGATCACCCGCTGGAAACCGGCGGTCGGCGAAGGTTCGCCTTTGTCCTGGGTCTTGAGCGACTGATATTCCTGGTCGAGGTACTGGCGCACCACGTCGCCCAGATCGCCCAGTTCCACGCCGCAGGCCTGCATGACCTGCGCGGCGTCGGGATCGTCTATCAGGGCGAGCAGCAGATGCTCCAGCGTCGCGTATTCGTGGCTGCGCTCGGACGCATGGGCCAGCGCCGAATGCAGGGTCTTTTCGAGGCTTTGTGCGAAACTGGGCATCTATCGGTCTTTCACTGCTGGGAAGGACTCTCCGTTGCTCGGAAAGCATGAAGAAAAATGGTTAACCAAAGGCATACGCGCAGCGGGCCGAACGCCGCCGTCCGGGTCAATATGGTGCGCGCACGCCGGGATGCGAGAGGTGCGCCGATCATGCCGGCTTCGGCTTGAAAAAGGCTTCGGCGGCGAGCCGATGCGCGTCTGATTTCCCGCGGTGCGCAACGACCCGGGCGATCTCCGCCTCGAGCAGCGCGACTCGCGCATCGAGCTCGTCCCGCGAATAGCTGTCGAGGCTCTCGCCGGCGAGCAGGCTGGCGGCCCCAAAATTCCTTTGGGCTTCGCTTGGCCTTGGTCGATCATCGTCGTCCATTGCAGTGCAACATCGGGTGCTCTTGCCTTGCTGTCAACCGGGGCGATAAGAGTGGGGCGTGGCGTGTCGTCGCCGCAACAGGGGGGCCTAAATGCAGGCGAGACTTCCGCAATTCATGACTGCCATCGGATACGACGCACCGGGTGGGCCGGACGTTCTGCGTGCCGAAACGCTGCCGGTCCCGGCGCCCGGTGCGGGCGAAGTACTGGTGAAAGTGGCTTACGCCGGGGTCAATCGCCCCGATGTGGTCCAGCGAACCGGCAACTATCCCCCGCCGCCGGGCGCCTCGCCGATACCCGGCCTGGAGATTTCCGGCGAGATCGCGGCGATCGGCGAAGGGGTCGATTCGCTGATGCTCGGCCAGCAGGTCTGCGCGCTGGTGTCGGGCGGCGGCTATGCCGAATATTGCCTGGCCGACGCCGGCCACTGCCTGCCCGTTCCCTACGGCCTGTCGATGGTAGAGGCGGCGGCCATGCCCGAGACCCTGTTTACCGTTTGGCACAATGTGTTCGAACGCGGCTGGGCGATGGAGGGCGAGACGATCCTGGTCCACGGGGGCACCAGCGGCATCGGCGCGATGGCGATCCGGCTGGGCAAGCTGTTCGACCTGACCGTGATCGTCACATGCGGCGGACCGGAAAAGTGCGCCCGCGCGCTGGAGATCGGCGCGGCCCACGCCATCGACTACAAGGCGCAGGACTTCGTGGCGGAAGTGCAGCGGATCACCGGCGGCAGGGGCGTGGAGATCGTCCTCGACATGGTGGCCGGCGATTATGTCGCGCGCAATCTGAAATGCCTGGCGGAGGACGGCCGGCACGTCACAATCGCCGTGCAGGGCGGCGCGAAGGCGGAGATCAACATGGCCGTGGTGATGAGCCGCCGCTACACCCTGACCGGTTCCACGCTGCGGCCCCGCCCGGCGCAGTTCAAGGCGCTGCTGGCGCAGGAGATCGTCCGCAACGTCTGGCCCGCGGTGGAACAGGGCGAACTGCGTCCGGTGATGGACATGACCTTTCCGTTCACCGAGGCCGCCGCCGCCCATGCGCGGATGGAGGCCGGCGACCACATCGGCAAGATCGTGCTGGCCGTCGCGCCCTGAGGGGAGCGGGCCGGTGCCGTGCGAGCGCCGCTATTCGGTGGCCGCGTCGTCCATCGGCTCGGCGGCTTTCTCCTGCGCTTCCTCCTCGCGCCAGTCGGTGCGTGAGCGCGCGCTTTCGTCTGCCGCCCCGGCCTGCTCGGGATTGTCCATCGGCTGCGAGATATTCTCCGGTACGTTTTCGCCGCGCACCGCATCGCCGCCGAACGCATCCGGATCGAGCGCGGCCAG
>Ga0075368_10000559_pt1 | contig 11152 bp, 10 predicted proteins | sample EndMethybrTD3033_FD_71518 | JGI IMG/M metagenome (GOLD analysis project Ga0075368, IMG submission 71518) | Populus endosphere microbial communities from Tennessee, USA - Endosphere MetaG P. TD hybrid TD303-3 | ecosystem: Host-associated > Plants > Roots > Endosphere | place: USA: Tennessee... | reverse complement strand
CGACCCGGTAGGAGCGGACGCCCCGGTTGCGGCGCTCGCGGTCGAACTTGTCGAAGACCGACTTCCAGGACTCGTAGTCGCGGACGGTGTTCTCGACGTGCAGTGTGGCCATGGTGCCTCCTCGGTGGCGGGCCGCTGATCGGCCCGGTTGACGACGAGCGTCCGCCCGGGCCGGGGGCACCAACACCCCGGATTCTCGGGATCTTGCCGGGCGGCCGATCGCCGTACGCTCGCGGGATGGTGGCGTCCGGAGTCCTTGACCGCGTGGAGCGGCTGTGCCGGGAGCCGCTCTCGCCCAAGGCGCTCCGCGAGCGGGCGCTGGACGTCGTACGCCGCGCGGTGCCGTTCGACGCGCACGTGTGGCTGCTCACCGACCCGGTGACCTGCGTGGGCACCTCACCCCTGGCCGACGTGCCGATGATGCCGTGGCAGCGACTGCCCGAGCTCGGGCGGCACCGCTACCTGACCACGGTGAACCGGTGGACCGAGCTGCGCCGGGCCGGCACGCCGTCGGCGTCCCTGCAGACCGCGACGGGAGGCGAGCTGACCCGGTCGCCGCTCTGGGCCGAGGTGCTCGAGCCGATGGGCGTGACGGACGTGGTGTCCTCGGTCTTCGCGGACCGCTTCGGCTGCTGGGCCTGGCTGGACCTGTGGCGTTGCGGCGGGAGGTTCACCGACGCGGAGGTGGCGCTGATGGGCGAACTGACCGGGCCACTCACGACGGGGATCCGGGCGGCACAGGCACGGACGTTCGTGGACGAGGCCGAGCCGGTGGAGCTGGCCGGGCCGGCCGTCGTACTCCTCGACGCGGAGCTGCGAGTGACCAGCCAGACCGCGACCGCCGGCGCGGCGCTGCGGGAGCTCAACCCACCCGGGGAGGAGCCGATCCCCGACCCGATCCCCGCGGCGGCGCTCAACGTCGGCGCGGCACTGGTGGCCGCGGAGGCCGGCGTGCCTGTCGGGCCGGCGTGGTCCCGGGTGCACCTCGGCGCCGGGCGCTGGGTCACCCTGCGCGCCGAGCGGATGACCGGTGCCGACGGGCTCGCGGTCACGATCGAGGTGAGCACGGTCGCCGAGCGGCGAGAGGTGTTCGCTCTCGCTCACGGGCTCACCCCACGCGAGCGCGAGGTGCTCGGCCACCTGGCGACCGGCGCCGACTCGCGCACCATGGCCCGGGCCCTGGTGCTCTCCGAGCACACGGTCAACGACCACGTCGGCGCCGTCCTTGCGAAGTGCGACGCGCCGACCCGAGCCGTCCTGATCGGCCGGATCGCCGGCGGCTGAGCGTCAGCTCTCCCAGCGGAACAGCCGGGCCGCGACCAGGGTCACCACCGCGGCGAAGCCGACCAGGAACAGCGTCGGGAACACCGCCGCCCCAGGGCGAGTGGAGGCGCCGGATCAGCTTGGACTGCCGCCAGCCCTGGATCGTGGCCGCGGCACCGAAGGCGGCGCTCATCGCGACCGCCCAGCCGAGCAGCCCGGGCGTGTAGTACCGGATGGTCTTGAGCGAGTCGTCCTCGACCTTCTCCGCCTCGAGGTCGTACTTCGGCGGCCGGCCGGACGACGTCGAGAGCTGGGCGACGTTCGTGCCGTCCACGAACGCCCGCAGCGCGCCCTGGGTGATCGCGGCCTTCACCTGGTCGGTCTGCGTGTAGTGGGCAACCAGCGTGTCGCCTTGCATCTCGACGGCCACGTCCGCGTCGCCCTTGCGAACCTCGCGGATCGCCGCATCGAGGTCGTCGGAGTGCTCGACGTGGAAGGTCTCCTCGAACGCCGCGTCCGCATCCGCGGGGAGGTCGTCGATCAGCGAGACGTCACGCACCACGACCATGTCCACCTTGGACTGGGTCTGGTCGGCGAAGAGCCCGCCGAAGAGCACCAGGAACATCAACGGAAAGACGACCGCGAAGAACACCGAGGACTTGTCCCGCAGGAACCCTTTCACGATGGCGAGGGACAGGGCCCGGAAAGAGGTCATGCGCGGTACTCCCGGCCGGTGAGGTCGAGGAAGACGTCCTCGAGGGTGCCGGTGTGCACGCGTACGCCGTCGAGGTGGTCGGCATCGGCGAGCTGGGAGACCACCCCGGCGGGCTGCCGGGTGGTGAGCACCGTGCCCTCGGCGCCCTCGGTGGCGTCGTCGACCCCGGAGAGAGCGAGCGCCTCGTCGAGGCTCAGCTGCCCGGGCGAGACGGTGATCCGGGCCGGGGCGTCGAGACCGCGGATCAGCGCGGCCGGCGAGTCGAACTGCAGGATCTTGCCCTTGTCCATGATCGCGACCCGGTCGCAGAGCACCTCGGCCTCGTCCATGTAGTGCGTCGTGAGCACGACGGTGCGGCCCGAGTCGTTGAGCCCGGACAGCAGGTCCCACAGGTTGCGGCGGGCCTGCGGGTCGAGCGCCGCGGTCGGCTCGTCGAGGAAGACGACGTCGGGGTCGTGCACCAGCGCGCACGCGATGGAGAGCCGCTGGGCCTGGCCGCCGGAGAGGTCCTCGACGCGCGACTCGGCCTTGTCCTCGAGCCCGACCCGGGCCATCCACTCGTCAGCGGGCCTCGCGCCGACGCCGTGGAGGGCGGCGAGGGTGTGGAGCTGCTCGCGCGCGGTCAGCCGCTCGAAGAACGACGAGGCCTGGAGCTGTACGCCGATCCGCGGCAGCATGGCCGCGTTCCTCGGCCACACCGGCATCCCGAGCACGGTCACCGTGCCGGCGTCCGGCCTCCGCAGCCCCTCGGTGGTCTCGAGGAACGTGGTCTTGCCGGCGCCGTTGGGGCCGAGGATGCCGACGAACTCCCCCTCGGCGACCTCGAGGCTGACGCCGTCGACCGCCCTGTGCTCCCAAGGTTGACATTCGTTCGAATGTATGTTCGAATGTATCCAGCGGCCCCAGTCGGTCGCAGAGATGCAGTAGTCCCCCGGCCTGTGCTCCGGGGCTCGCCGTGTGGCGCGCTGGCATCGAGGTCCTCTGCAGTCCCGGTGGGTGGGTCCCCGGGCACCGGTTCGGATGTCCGGAGCTTGTCGTGGACTCATGCGCCTCTCCCACAGCGGTGCTGGCGGCTGCCCGCGCCCACGTGGCGGTGCTCGACGACCGGCTCATCACCGGGATCCCGGACGCGGAGCTCGTCGACGGCCTGGCCGAGGTCCAGGCGGTGAAGGGACAGCTCGCGGCGCTCGAGGCGCGGCTGCTCGCCGAGGCCGACCTCCGTGACCTGGCCCGCAAGCAGCTCCACTGGGGCTCGACGACCGACTGGTTCACCCACCTCGCAGGCCTGACCCGGCGCGAGGGTCGACGCGCCGTGGCGCACGCCCAGCAGCTCGTGGCCGACCGGCCCCGGACTCTCGAGGCCCTGCGCCGTGCGGAGGTCTCCCCTGCCCAGGCCGGGATCATCTGCGACGCCGTGGACACCCTGCCGTCGAGCCCCGCGCTGCGGGCTCGAGGGGAGCAGACGCTGTTGCAGGAGGCCCGACGGCTCAACGCCACCGACCTGGCCCGCACCGCCCGCCACCTCGCCGACGTCATCGACCCCGACCGCACCGAGCGCCGCGACGAGGCCGCCCTGGCCAGGGAGGAGCGAGCGGCCCACACTGGCCGCTTCCTCTCCGTCACCGACGACGGCGCCGGCGGGGTCCGCATCAAGGGCGGCGGCAGCTCGGAGGACGGCGCCCTCCTGCGCGCCGCACTCCTTCCGCTCACCAAGCCCGCGCCGGCCATCGACCCAGACACGCCCGGATGCGACGTCGAGACAGATCCTCGAGACCACGGCGCCCGCATGTTCGACGCGCTGGTCGAGCTCGCTCAGCACGCTCTGGACACCGACCGGTCACCCGCCTCCCACGGGGCCCGACCCCGGGTTGCGGTGACCCTTGACTTCCAGTCCCTCAGCACCGGCCTCGGCGACGACCTCAGCTCCGAAGCCCTGACCGACGACGGGCTCCGGCTCTCGGTCGCCGCGGTCCGGCGCCTAGCGTGCGACGCCGACCTGATCCCGGTCTGCCTCGGCACCGACGGCGAGCTCCTCGACGTCGGACGCACGGCGCGACTTGTCACCCCAGCCCTGTGGCGGGCCCTGGTCGTCCGCGACCGGCACTGCGCCTTCCCCGGCTGCACCCGCCCGCCGGTGATGGGCCACGCCCACCACATCGTCCACTGGGCCGACGGCGGCCCGACCTCACTGGGCAACCTGGTCCTGGTCTGCGGCGAGCACCACCGCGTTCTCCACCACACCCCATGGCAGGTTCGCCTCAACCCCGACGACGGCAGGCCCGAGTTCCTGCCACCGCCATCGCGCGGTGCCACCCAGACGTCACCCCAGTGGATCCGACACCGCCCTCGACGCGAGTGAACGCGCGACCGCACAGGTCAGTCGAGGAACGCCCTCAACGCGGCCAGAGTCTCGGCCGGGGCCTCCTCGGGCAGGAAGTGGGCGCCGGGCACCCCGTGGCCATGTGCGATCAGGTGCCACATCGCCCCGGTCTCCGGGTAGCCGTGCAGCAGCAGGACCGGCTCGCCTTCTCCTCCGACCCGGGCATGGATGCGGACGCCCGCCACGTCGACGTCGACGGTCTCGAAGCCCTCGAACATGTCCTCAGCCTGTCAGCTGGATCACCAGCGCCAGCAGGCCACCGTCGCGTCGTCCGCGTCCACGCCGCCCGCACGCTCCGCCTCACGGACCATGCGGATCAGGTCGTCCGGGTCGTGGGTGGGCAGCTGCGCCCAGGTCAGCAACCCGAAGCGGTCGACGACCCGGCTGGCGCCGTTGCTGAGCACGACGGCTCCGCGGAGCGTCTTGACGTCGTCGCTCCCGGTGACCGCCTCGGCGACGACGCTGCCGTCGTCCTTGGCGACCCAGAAGCCGCCGGGCTGGTTGCGCCTCGACCGGAACACGGTCCGCGCCTCCTCCAGCACCCGCGCGTGCTCGGGCGTGCCCTCGGCCACGCCGGACAGGGCCTCCCGGAAGGGCCGTGCCGTGTCGGGCTCTCGACGGTCCTCGACCACGTGCGGTGGACCTTCGACCAGGTCGAGCACGACGACGCTGTCGCCCAGCAGCAGGTGGTCCACCCGCCCGTCGGCGACCCGCAGCACGCCCACCGTCCCGCACGGGCTGCTCGGGTCGGTGACCCGGCACTCGTCGCGGTGCGCGTCGGTCACCTCCTCGATCGCAGCCGCGAGCACCTCGGCCAGGTCCGGGCGGGTCCGACCGGCACCGGCCAGGGAGAGGCGGGCCAGCAGGATCGTGCCGAGGCGGTGGGCATACCACGCGGTCCCGTGCCGGCAGATGTCCTCGGCTCCGGTGATGCCCGCTCCGTCCACGATCACCACGGCACCGGGGACCGCACCCACGAAGTCCTCGTTGGCGCGGCCGGGGTGCGCAGCAGAGGTCGCCCAGGTCAGCATGGCTCCACCCTGTCAGGCCACCTCGACCGGATCCGCAGGACGGACGAGCCCGAGGTCACCGACGGCGAGCCGGCGCGACAACAGCGCCGCGGCGAGGAGCAGGCCGGCCAGGAGCACCCAGCCGAGCCGGCCGCCCACCGTGAGGAGCAGGACCACCAGGAGCGGGCCGAGCGCCTGCTGGACCGACATCGCTGTCTTCAGGAGTCCAAGGACGGTGCCGGCCGCGCGGCCTTCGGAGAGAGCGACCGCCAGCCAGGCCTCGGCGGCGGTGTGCCCGGTCTCGCCGAGGGTCAGCAGCACGACCGCGCCGATCAGCACCCCCATCGCGGCCGCCTGCGGCACGGTCGCGCTCAGGGCGAATGCCAGGCAGGCCGTGCCCAGCACCAGGCCGGTGCGCGCGTAGCCGAGGCGCGCACCGGAGCGGGCGAACCAGCGCGCGACCGGCACCTGGGTTGCCGCGACCAGCACGGTGTTGAGCGCGAACAGTGCCGGGCTGACCGCTGGGGTGACCCCCGTCGACAACGCCCACGCCGGCAACCCGACCACGAGCATGCTGTCGTGGAGAGCCAGGACGCCGTGCAGCCCGAGCAGCGCCGCCGGGCGGGGCTCGCCGAGCAGCTCGCGGTAGGTGGTGCGGGGGCCCGCCTCGTCCGGCGGGACCGGCCGCGGGAGGGTCGCCACCAGGGCCGCACCCACGACGTACGACGCAGCGTCCGCGAGCACGACCGTGACCACCGCAGCATCGCTGCCGGCGAGCAGGACTCCGGCAGCCGCGAGCGCGCCGATGCCGTAGCCCAGGTTGCCCCAGGTCTGCTGCCACGCCAGGACGCCGATCGAGTCCCTGCTCAAGCCCAGAGCCAGGACGGCGGTGCCCGGTCGCTCCATGCGCGACGCCACCTGCAGGACCGTGGCGGCCGCCAGGACCCCGGTGAACGACCGGGCCTGCGCGTAGGCGGCGAGCGCCGCGGCGCAGGTCAGGAAGCAACCCGCGACCACCCACCGGGCGTCGAGCCGGCGCAGAAACCCCCCTGCGACCAGCGGCGCCACGGTCCCGATCAGCCCCGCCAGGGTCAGGACGAGGCCGATGTCGGTGAGCGACAGACCCACGGTGCGATGCAGGTAGACGACCGAGATCGGGACGAAGAGTCCCGAGCCGGCGCGGTCGACCAGGGCCACCGCGAGCAGCCGGGTGATCCCCGGCGCACGGCGCTGAGCGTCGGGAACGGTCACGCGACGGACGATAACCAGTCATACCGGTTATGACAACCGGTTAGAGTGGTGACATGACGGAGTTCCGCCTGGGGCTGGGCAGTCTTGCCCTCGACCTGGTCGCCACCGTGGCCGACCGACCGGGATCGCACCGCGAACGGCTCCAGACGCCGGGCGACCTCGATCGCTGGCTCGCGGAGGCAGAGCTGGTCGGCCCGTCCCCAGCCTCGGCCTCGGCCGGAGACCTCGCCGACGCGCAGCAGCTCCGGGAGGCCGTCTGGTCGCTGGTGCAGCGCTCACAGGCCGACCGGGTGCCGCGTGCGACGGACCGGCGCCTGGTCAACCGTTGGGCGGCCCGGGACCCCGAGGTTCCCCAGCTCGGCGGCGACTGGGCACCGGTCGCGAGCGCCCGCCATGACGTCGGGACGGCCTTGGCGACGGTGGCGCGCGACGCGGTCGACCTGCTCGCCGGTCCGGATCGGACCAGGATCCGGCGGTGCGGCGGCTGCACGCTGCTCTTCGTGGACCGATCCCGGCCGGGCAACCGGCGCTGGTGCTCGATGGAGCTGTGCGGCAACCGCAGCAAGGCCGAGGCGTTCCGGGATCGTCGGAAGCTTCGCTCGACCGGAGGCTAGTGGTCATCGCCGGAGGTTCGCCGGGTGTTCCGGCACCCCGACGAACCTCCGGCGGCAACCACTAGGCGAGCGACTCCAGCCAGGCGTCGTGCAGGTCGCTGAACCGCCCGTCACCGCCGGCGATCAGGTCCGCGGGAGCGCCGTCCTCGACGATCCGGCCGTGCTCCATCACCAGCACCCGGTCGGCGATCTCGACGGTCGAGAGGCGGTGGGCGATGATCACCGCGGTCCGCCCGGCCAGCACGGTGCGGAGCGCCCGCTGGACCAACCGCTCCGACGGCACGTCGAGCGACGAGGTCGCCTCGTCGAGGATGAGGACCGCGGGGTCGGCGAGGAACGCGCGGGCGAACGCGACCAGCTGCCGCTGGCCGGCGGAGAGCCGGCCGGCCGAGTTGGCGACGTCGGTCTCGTAGCCCTCGGGCATCGCGCGGATGAACTCGTGGGCGCCGAGCGCGGTGGTGGCGGCGACCACCTCGTCCATGGTGGCGGAGGGCCGCCCGAACCGGATGTTGTCGGCGATGGTGCCGGAGAAGAGGTAGTTCTCCTGGGTGACCATGACGACGGCGTCGCGCAGGTCGGAGGTGCTCAGCGCACGCAGGTCCGTGCCGTCGAGCAGCACCCTTCCGGCGGTCGGGTCGTAGAAGCGGGTGGCCAGCTTGGCCAGCGTCGTCTTGCCGGCCCCGGTGGTGCCGACCAGGGCGAGGGTCTGCCCGGCGGGCACGGTGAGGTCGAGGTCGGGCAGGACCGGGCGCCCCTCGACGTACGCGAAGTCGACGTGGTCGAACCGCAGCTCGCCGCGGGCGGCGCCGAGCGCCACCGGGGCGGCGGGCTCGGGGACCGACGGCTCCTCTTCGAGGACGCCCGCGAGCTTGTCGAGCGCCGCCGACGCGGACTGGAAGGTGTTGTAGAACTGCGAGATCTCCATCATCGGCTCGAAGAACTGCCGTAGGTAGAGCAGGAACGCCGCGAGCACGCCGACGGTGACGTCGCCGTGATAGGCGCGGTAACCGCCGTAGAGGAGCACCACCGCGATCGTGACGTTGCCGATCAGCCGGATGCCGGGCATGAACCACGCGACCAGTCGGAACGCGACCAGGTTGGCGCGGCGGTACTGGTCGTTGACGTCGTCGAAGATCTCCTGGTTGCGGGGCTCGCGGCGGAACGCCTGCACCGCGCGGATCCCGCCCATCGACTCGACGAAGTGGACGATGACCAGCGCGACCTTCTCGCGGGTGACCTTGTAGGACTTCGCGGACTCGCGCCGGAACCACAGCGTGATCCAGGCGAGGAACGGCCCGCAGACCAGCGCGACCAGGCCGAGCTTCACGTCGAGGAAGAGCAACAGCCCCGCGGTGCCGAACAGGGTCAGTGCGGCCGTGACCAGGCCGTCGAAGCCGGTCTCGAGCATCTCGTAGATCGCGTCCACGTCGGAGGTCTGGCGGGAGATCACCCGGCCCGAGGTGTAGCCGTCGTGGAAGGCCGGGCTGAGCGCCTGGAAGTGCCGGAAGACCCGGCGCCGGATCTCGAAGAGGATGTCCTGGCCGATCTGGCCGGACCGCACGAGGAACAGCTGCCGCGCCACCGCCTGGGTCAATGTCGCGACCAGCACGATCCCGACGATCACGAGCAGCGGCTCGAGGTTGTCGTCCTGACGGATGGGCGGGATACCGGTGTCGATGCCCTCCTTGACGAGGTAGGGGATCGCCAGCCGCGCGACGTTCTCGAGGACCACGATCGCGACCAGCACCTGGATGGCCCGCTTGTAGGGGACGAGCAGGTCGCGCAGCAGCCGCTTCGAGCCGCCGCCGAGCTTGCCCGCGGTCATCCGCTCGGCGGCCTCGTCGGCGTCGACCTTGGCCAGGCCCCGCCAGGAGGTGGTCTCGTCGACCGGGACCTCGGGCGGCGTCTCCGTCGTCATGCCGGCACCTCCTCGTCCTCGGGCTCGAGGTCGGGGAGCTCGGCGTCGGACCCGAGCAGGTCGCGGTAGGCCGGCACCGTGGCCAGCAGCTCGCGGTGGTCGCCGACGTGGGTGATCCGGCCGCCCTGCAGCAGGGCGACCCGGTCGGCCAGCATCACGGTCGAGGCACGGTGGGCCACGATCAGCCCGGTCGTGTCGGCCAGCACCCGTTGCAGCGCCTCCTCGACCAGCTTCTCGGTGTGCACGTCGAGCGCGGAGAGGGTGTCGTCGAGGACCAGGATCTTCGGCTGCGCAAGCACCGCGCGGGCCAGGGCGAGCCGCTGCCGCTGGCCGCCGGACAGGGACAGCCCCTGCTCGCCGACACGCGTGTCGAGCCCCCAGGGCAGCTCGTGCACGAAGTCGGCCTGGGCGATGTCGAGGGCCTGCTCGACGTCGGCGTCGCTCGCGTCGGCGCGTCCGAGCGTGAGGTTCTCGCGGGCGCTCATCGAGAACAGGGTCGGGTCCTCGAACGCCGTCGCGACCAGCGACCGCAGGTGGCCGAGCTCGAGCTCACGGACGTCGACCCCGTCGATCGTGACCCGGCCGGCGGTGACGTCGAAGAGCCGCGGGACGAGGGCGGTGAGCACGGTCTTGCCCGACCCGGTGGCGCCCACGAGCGCGACGGTTTCTCCGGGCCGGATGTCGAGGTCGACGCCGCGCAGCACCGGGGAGTCGCTGTCCGGGAACCCGAACTCGACGCCCTCGAAGCGCAGGTGACCGCGCGGGTCGGCGATGGTGCGGGCCCCGCCGACGATGTCGGGCTGGATGTCGAAGATCTCGAGGATCCGGGCGCTCGAGGTCATCGCCTCCTGGGCCATCGCCAGGATCACGCCGAGCGAGGCGACGGGCCAGACCAGCGAGAGCAGCAGGGTGATGAAGGCGACCAGCTCACCGGGGGTGAGCAGCCCCTTGCCGACCCCGATCGCTCCGGTCAGCAGCACGATGACCACGGCGACGTTGGGGATGACCTCCAGGAAGCTCCAGAACTTCGCGGAGAGCCGGACCTTGTCCATCGACGTGCCGTAGAGCTTGCGGGCGGCGGTCTCGTATTGCTGGGAGACGTGCTCGGAGCGGCCGAAGGACTTGATCACCCGGATGCCGACCGCGCCCTCCTCGGCGAGCGTGGCCAGGTCGCCCTGCTCGTCCTGGACCCGGCGGGAGACCACGACGTAGGCCTTCTCGAAGCGCATCGACAGCCAGATCACCGGCAGGGCGGCGGCAGCGACGACGAGGCCGAGCGGCCAGTAGAGGTGCAGGAGCACGCCGGTCACCACGGTGACCTGGAGGATGTTGAGGACCAGGAAGAGCAGCCCGAAGCCCGCGAACCGGCGGATCGACGAGAGGTCCTGGGTGGCGCGCGACAGCAGCTGTCCGGACTCCCACTTGGTGTGGAAGCTCATCGGCAGCTGCTGCAGCCGCTCGTAGAGGTCGTGGCGGATCTGGGTCTCGAGGCCGAGCACGGCTGTCGACTGCACCCAGCGGCGCACCCAGATCAGCACGGCCTCGAGCACGCCGAGCGCCAGGGCCAGCAGCCCGAGCGGGAGCAGGGCGCTCAGGTGGCGGTCGGTGATCGGGCCGTCGATGATCGCCTTGGTCACCAGCGGGATGGTGATGGTGAGCCCGACGGCCGCCACCGCGGCCGCGGCCATGATCGACAGCGCCGGGAGGTGCGGCCTCAGGTAGCCCCGCAGGCGCCACAGCGAGTGGATCCCCGCCGGTGGGTCTGAGCGCTCCGAGGTTGCCATCGTCAACGATGCTAGATCGGACCACCGACAGGGGCTAATCGATTTGTGGTGCTTACGCCGGGAGCGCCGCAGGAGAGCCACGCCGAGCACGATCCGGCCTCAACCGCGGTTGAGGTCAAGCCCGGCGGCCACTGTCGGAGGTCGGTTGCAGACTGTTGGCATGACCGATCCACGCACTCCCTACACCGTCCAGGTCGTCGTCGACTGCGCCGAGCCG
>Ga0075368_10000553_pt1 | contig 11218 bp, 11 predicted proteins | sample EndMethybrTD3033_FD_71518 | JGI IMG/M metagenome (GOLD analysis project Ga0075368, IMG submission 71518) | Populus endosphere microbial communities from Tennessee, USA - Endosphere MetaG P. TD hybrid TD303-3 | ecosystem: Host-associated > Plants > Roots > Endosphere | place: USA: Tennessee... | reverse complement strand
GTACTGTGCCGATTCGTCGGTGCGCACCCCGAGAATGCGGTGGCGCGTGGTTTGCGCCTTGCGCGAGGTGATGCTCACCTTGGCACCGATCAGGCGGTTGAGCAGGGTCGATTTGCCCACGTTGGGGCGGCCGGCGATGGCGATGGTGCCGGAGCGCATGGTGGCGCCGGGTTCGATCCCGGACATGGCGGGCGCGGCCGGTTCGTCCACTAGCGCGAACCGCCCTTGACGGGCAGCTTGACCGACGGAGCCTCTTCAGCCACGGTCTCGAGCGCCACCGGCGCGGGTTTGGCAGCCACGACCTCGACCACCGCGGGCTTCGTCGCGGCGGCATCGGCCACCGCCGCGTCCTTGCCGCCGTCCTTCGCTTCCTTCGTATTGTCCTTGCCCGCGGCGTCCTTGCCGGACTCTTTCACCGCGTCGCGGGGCGCATCCCTGACCAGTTCGAGGCGGGCGCGGCGCCCTTCTTCCTCGCGCGCGGCCGGCGCGGGTTCTTTCGCCTCCTTGGCCGGCGCTTCCTTTTCCTTGGGCGGCGGCGTTTCCTTGGCCGTCTCCCTGGCTTCCTGGGCTACTTCAGGCGCAGCCGTCTCCTTGGTGCCTTCCTTGCCGCTTTCCTTGCGGGCGCGCTTGGTCTTGCGCGGCGCGCCCTGCGGGGCCAGTTCCAGCGCCTTCTTGGCGGCGGCCTGTTCGGCAGCCCTGCGGCTGGCGCCGGCGCCGGTGACGCGGATTTCCAGTTTCGGGATCAGGCACTCGACCTCGAACTCCTGATTGTGCGCCGCACCGTGGGTGGCCACCACGTTGTAGGTGGGCAGCGCGATCTTGCGGCCCTGCAGGTATTCCTGCAGCAGGGTCTTGGCGTCCTTGCCCAGGGTCTGCGGATCGACGGTCTCGAGGATCGGGTGGTACAGCTTGGCGATGGTCAGGCGCGCCTTGTCGAATCCACCGTCCAGGAAAATCGCGCCGAACAGCGCTTCCATGGTGTCGGCCAGGATCGACGGGCGGCGGAAACCGCCGCTTTTCAGCTCGCCCTCGCCCAGGCGCAGGTACTGCGCCAGTTCGATGCGCTGCGCCACTTCATACAGGGTCTGCTGCTTGACCAGGTTCGAGCGCAGGCGCGACAGGTCGCCCTCGTCGAGCTTGGTGTAGCGCTCGAACAGCAGGTGGGCAACCGCGCAGTTGAGTACCGAATCGCCGAGGAACTCGAGCCGCTCGTTATGCGGCGCGCTGTGGCTGCGGTGCGTCAGCGCCTGCTGCAATAGCTTCTGCGCGCCGAACTTGTAGCCGAGCCGCGTTTCGAGTCCAGGCAAATCCATGCGCGGCTCGCCTCTACCTTAGGGGTTGTTGCTGTCGGCAGCGAATTCGATCAGGATGCTGACGTTGGCAAACAGCGGAATCTTCTTGTCGTAATGGAAGCCCACCACGATGTTGTTGCCTTCCTTGGTGATTTCCAGGTCCTTGCCCGAAATCACCGAGATGCTGTTGATGTCCGCGTTGCGCTGGAACGCCTTCTGGATGTCGACCACCGTCTTGGCGCCGCTTTCCTTGGCGGCCATCATCGACTTCTTGACCGTGCCGAATTCCATGTAGGCCGGCGTCACCTTCAGCGCCAGGACCGCCACCAGCACGATCGCCACGCAGATGAACAATATCGCCAGAATGCTGACGCCGCGCTGGCGGCTCTTGAAACCCGCTTTAATCATCTTGACACCCCTTTTTGTTCGCAATTGCAAAGTTTGCCGATCAATCAAAACCGCCGATTCGGGACAGCTCCGGCCCGCCGTTCCAGCTCATCCAGATGCCGAAAGCCCGTCCAACGATGTTTTCTTCCGGCACAAACCCCCAGAAACGGCTGTCCAGGCTGTTGTCACGGTTGTCGCCCATCATGAAATAGTGACCCGGCGGCACCGTGCACTCGACACCCGCATTATTGTAGAGGCAATTCTCGAAGTACGGGAAACGGGTGATCGGATCGATCAGCAGGCTGCGCTCGTCGTCGTTCAGGATCTTGTGCGGCTTGCCACCGATGGTCTCGACCAGTTGCTTGGAATAGACCGCGCGGTCCTTGTGCAGGTAATCGGCGGTGGCGGCGGTCGGCACCTCAACCCCGTTTATCGACAACCTCTTGTTTTTATAGGATATTTTATCTCCCGGCACGCCGATTACCCGCTTGATGTAGTCAAACGAGGGGTCGACCGGATAGCGAAACACCATCACGTCGCCGGGCTTGGGATCGCCCACATTGATGATCTTCTTGTTGATCACCGGCAGGCGCACCCCGTAGCTGAATTTGTTCACCAGGATGAAATCGCCGATCAGCAGGGTCGGGATCATCGATCCGGAGGGTATTTTGAACGGTTCGACCACGAAGGAGCGCAGGCCGAACACCACCGCGATTACCGGGAAAAAGCTGGCCGGAAACTCCAGCCAGCCCGGCGGGGTGCGGGTGGTCTGGTCCAGGCGCGCCACCTCAAGGTCGCGGTAGTCGGCCGCGTAAGCCCCCGGGTTGGCGGCCATGCGCGCGTCCAGCGCCGTCACCTCGGCATTGAAGGCGGCCTGGCGGCGCTTCTTGAAATACAGCAGATCGGCGAACCAGAACACGCCGGTAAACACCGTCAGGCAAAACAGGATCAGGGCAAAGTTCATGATCAGATAGGTGTGGCTTCAGCCGTCCACTTGCAAAATGGCCAAAAAGGCCTCCTGGGGTATTTCCACGGTGCCGACCTGCTTCATGCGTTTCTTGCCGGCCTTCTGCTTTTCCAGCAGCTTCTTCTTGCGCGAGATGTCGCCGCCGTAGCACTTTGCGATCACGTTCTTGCGCAGCGCCTTGACGTTCTCGCGCGAGATGATGTTCGCGCCGATCGCCGCCTGGATCGCCACGTCGAACATCTGGCGCGGGATCAGCTCGCGCATTTTCGACACCAGCTCGCGGCCGCGGTACTGGCTGTTGGCGCGGTGCACGATGATCGACAGCGCATCGACCTTTTCCTGGTTGATCAGCACATCGACCTTGACCACATCCGACGCCCGGTATTCCTTGAACTCGTAGTCCATCGAGGCATAGCCGCGCGAGGCCGACTTCATCTTGTCGAAAAAGTCGAGCACGATCTCGTTGAGCGGCAGCTCATAGGTGAGCTGCACCTGGTGGCCGTGGTAGGCCATGTCGATCTGCTGGCCGCGCTTGGTGGTGCACAGGGTCATGATGGCACCGACGTATTCCTGCGGCAGGAAAATCTTCACCGTCATGATCGGTTCGCGGATGGTCTCGATCTTGCCGGGGTCGGGCAGCTTGTCCGGATTGTCGATGCGGACGGTCTCGCCGTTGCGCATGGTGACCTCATAGACCACCGAAGGCGCGGTGGTGATCAGGTCCATGTCGAACTCGCGCTCCAGGCGCTCCTGCACGATGTCCATGTGCAACAGGCCGAGAAAGCCGCAGCGGAAGCCGAAGCCAAGCGCCTGCGAGACTTCCGGCTGGAACTGCAGCGAGGCGTCGTTGAGCTGCAGCTTTTCCAGCGACTCGCGCAACTGCTCGTACTGGTTCGACTCGACCGGGAACAGGCCGGCGAACACCTGCGGCTGGATTTCCTTGAAGCCGGGCAAGGCGGCATCGGCCGGGCGGTCGGCGAGCGTCACGGTGTCGCCCACCTTGGCGGCCTTCAGTTCCTTGATGCCGGAGATGATGAAGCCCACTTCCCCCGCCGACAGGCTGGTGCGTTGCAGGGATTTGGGGGTGAACACGCCGATCTGCTCGCACAGCACTTGCGCGCCGGTGGCCATCAGCCTGATGCGGTCCTTCGGCTTGAGCGTGCCTTCGAAGACGCGCACCAGCATCACCACGCCGACATAGTTGTCGAACCAGGAGTCGATGATCAGCGCCTTGAGCGGCGCGGCGCGGTCGCCCTTGGGCGGCGGCACGCGGGCGATCATCGCCTCGATCACGTCGATCACGCCCTCGCCGGTCTTGGCACTGCAGCGCACCGCGTCGGTGGCATCGATGCCGATCACGTCCTCGATCTCGGCGATCGCGTTCTCCGGGTTCGCCGAGGGCAGGTCGATCTTGTTGAGTACCGGCACGACTTCGACATTCAGGTCGAGCGCGGTGTAGCAGTTGGCCACGGTCTGCGCTTCGACGCCCTGCGAGGCGTCCACCACCAGCAGCGCGCCCTCGCAGGCGGACAGCGAGCGGCTCACCTCGTAGGAAAAGTCGACGTGGCCGGGGGTGTCGATCAGGTTCAGCTCGTACTTCTGGCCGTCGCGCGCGGTGTAGTTCAGCGCTGCGGTCTGCGCCTTGATGGTGATGCCGCGCTCGCGCTCCAGGTCCATGGAATCAAGGACTTGCGCCTCCATTTCACGGTCCGACAGGCCACCGCACAACTGGATGATGCGGTCGGCCAGGGTCGACTTGCCGTGGTCGATATGGGCGATGATGGAAAAGTTGCGGATGTGCTGCATGTGCCCTTGAGACGACGCGGGAAAAATCACGGCTTTCCCCGCCCGGGCGGGAAAAAGCCAAAACAACAAGGGCGCGTTTCACACGCGCCCTCAATATCATGCGATAAGCCCTTATTTTAACTGATTTTCGGGCTTAGCTTCGCGGCATTTCACGCCTTACCTGGGCACCGGGCGGATCGGCACGTATTGCGAGGTTTCGCCGCGCTTGACCAGCAGCGCGACCACCTTTTTCAGGTCCAGCTTGGCGATCACGTCGTTGAACTGCTTGACCGAGGTGATATCGGTATTCTGCACCTTGACGATCACGTCGCCCGCGCGCAGGCCGGCGCGCGCCGCCGGGCCGTCCGCCGCCTCGATCACCACGCCGCCATCGACCTTGAGTTCCTTGCGCTTGGCGTCGGTCAGGTCGGTGATCACCAGGCCGAGCGCGTTGGGAGGCGCTTCCTTCTTCTCGTCCTTGCCCTTGCCCTTGTCCGGGCCGCCGCGTTGCGCGACGGGCTTGTCCGGCTCCATCTCGCCCAACACCAGGTTCAGTTCACGGGTGGCGCCGTTGCGCCAGATCTGCACCGCGACGCGCTGGCCTGGCTTGGTATTGCCGACAATGCGCGGCAGGTCGGTATGCTTGTCCACGGTCTTGCCGTCGAACTTGAGGATCACGTCGCCTTCTTTTAAGCCCGCCTTCTCCGCCGAGGTATTGGGCAGCAGCTTTTCAACCACCGCGCCGGCCGGCTTGGCCAGGCCCAGCGATTCGGCCACGTCCTTGGTCACCGCGCCCGGCTGCACGCCCAGGAAACCGCGCGTCACGCGGCCGCTGGAACGCAATTGCTCGCCCACGCGCATCGCCTCGTCGATCGGGATCGCGAAGGCGATGCCCTGGTAGCCGCCGGAGCGGCTGTAGATCATCGAATTGATGCCGACCACTTCGCCACGCAGGTTGATCAGCGGCCCGCCGGAATTGCCCGGGTTGATCGCCACGTCGGTCTGGATGAAGGGCACGTATTCGCCGGTGTCGCGCCCCTTGGCGCTGACGATGCCGGCGGTCACGGTGTTGTCCAGGTCGAAGGGCGAGCCGATCGCCATCACCCACTCACCCACGCGCAGCTTGTTGGAATCGCCGATCGTCACCAGCGGCAGGCCGGTGCCCTCGACTTTGATGATCGCCACGTCGGTGCGTGCATCGGCACCGACCAGTTTGGCCTTGAACTCGCGCTTGTCCGGCAGCTTGACGTAGATGTCGTCGGCGCCGCGTACCACGTGCGCATTGGTCATGATGAAGCCGTCGGCCGAAAGGATGAAGCCGGAGCCGACGCCGGACGGCACTTCGTCACCCGGGCTCTGGCCGCGGCGCGGCGGCTGCGGGGTGCGCGGCGTGCCGCCGCCCCCGCCACCGGGCGGGCACATCCAGGGAAACAGTTCGCACAAGGGATTGGCTTCTTCATCGCCACCCGGCGCGCCGGGCCGACCGCGTGCTCCCGCCGGCACTGTCTGGGTGGTGCGGATATTGACCACCGCCGGACCGACGCGGTCGACCAGGTCGGCAAAGTCCGGCAGGCCGCGCACTTCCGGGGCAGCGGCGCGAGACTGCGCGTGGGCAGGAACGGCCACCAAACCGGTAGCGGTCAGGGCACAGGCGAACAACACGGTCCGCATCAGGCGTTGCATGGAATCCCCTTGAATCGAAACTGCGCTAAAACCGCAGCGCAATGCGGGCGGCGCTGCACTTGCCTAAACTTGCCCAATGCGGCATCCGCATGAAATCGCCAGCCCGGCTACGTGCCGGACTTGAACTGAACCGCCTTGCCGATCCGCGTCACGCAGGCCGGCGGCGCTTCGCCCAGCACGGTCACCACGTGGTTGCCGACCTTGCGGCGATAAATATTGACCGCGCCCTGCGATGATAATCCCTCCGCGGCCTTGGCACCTTCCTTGAGCGGCTCCAGGAATACCGAAACAGAGGCCAGCCCGTCTGAAAACACGATCTGCCCGACCTCGCCGCCGCCCTCGCCCATGCCGCGCTTCATTTCCAGCAGCTTGCGGAAGCCCGGCAGCGGCATCTCGACCTTCCAGCCGGCCTCGGCAAAACTGGCCTCGGTGACCGGCTGGCTGACGGTGCGCCAGTCGCGCCCGCCGTCGCGCTTGGCCAGCAGCGCGTTATAGCGCTCCACCGGCCCGCCGATCTCCACCTGCGTGAAGGCGATCTGCTCGACCACGTCGCCCTTTTCATTGAAGGACTGCGCCTTGAGCAGCAGCCCGGTGGCCTTGTCGGCCCATAGCTTGCGCGCGTAGCGCATACCGTCCTTGGATTCGAGCAGCAGCACCTGGCAGTCCAGTCCCGCGACACGCTGCTGGTCCCACAGGCGCACGTTGTAGTACTCGGCAATGGTTGCCGCCGGCGCGGTCAGGAGCGAGGGGAAACTGGTCTTGTTGCGGCGCTTTTCGACCACGATGGTCTTGGTGTCCGGCGCGTAGGAACGCACTTCCTCGTTGTTGCGCACGATCACCACCGGTGCGCCGTCGAGCAGTTCCAGGCGCTCACGCTCGCCGCTGCCATCCACCACATGGGTGACGCGCGAGGTCAGGGGCTGGCCGCCCTGCTGGAGATAGACGAAGGTGCCCGAATAGTTGAGCTTGATGGCCGACTGCTGGATCTTGCCCAGCCACAGCAAGGCATCGGCGTTGGCCTGCGCCAGCGCGGTTGCCGAGTAAAACGCCAGGAATGCTGCCAGCGCCAGGGAGCGGCGCCGCACTGCGGCAGACCTACTTTTCACTGTCATGCGCCACTGTGCGTACCAATCCTGCCGCACCCGGCACAGCCAGCCCGGAAGCGTATTGACGATGCGCCGCAACATAGGCGCTGGGAACATTGGCCACCGGCACCACGTCGGCCACCGGCGCGGTCGGCACCGGGGTGGTAGCCACTTGCGCACCGCCGCCGTCGCGGGCGCCGGTCTGCAGCATCACCATGCCGGCGACCACCGCCACCGCGGCTACCGAGGCGGCCAGCGACGCGGGCTTGAGCCAGCGGCGGCTGCCCAGGCGGGCGGCGTTGGCGCGCGCGACCTGGGGGGCATACACATAGGGTTCCTGCGCCAGCCGCTCGGCCAGGCGGGCATTGAAGCCGGCCGGCCGGTTGGCCAGCTCGTCACTGCGCAGCACGTCGCCGATGCAGTGGTACAGGCTCCATTCGGAGCGCAGGCAATCCGGGGCACCGGCCCGCTGGGCCTTGATGCGGTCCAGGAGCTCTTCCTGGGACCCGGCCGCCAGTTCGCCGTCCATGCACGCGGACAGGTGCTCTAGCGGGGACTCCAGCACCGTCGCTTCTATGTTGACGCTGGAATCAATATTTTGCTGGTTCATCATACTCACCTTCCCGAACATAGCCGGCCTTACCACCTCTGGTCCGCCGAGGTGCCCAACAGCGGGCGCAACTCTGCGGCGATTGCTTCACGTGCCCGAAAGATTCGCGATCTTACCGTACCGATCGGGCAATTCATCACTTCCGAAATTTCGTCGTAACTCAGGCCTTCGATTTCACGCAGGCTGATCGCGGTGCGCAATTCTTCGGGCAGTTTGGCCATCGCCGCGTTGACGGTGGTGGCGATTTCCTTGGAAAGCAGTATCGACTCGGGAGTATTGATGTCTCTTAGTGCGTCGGCATCATCAAAAGTTTCCGCTTCCTCGTTGTCTTTTTCAGTCGAGGAAGGCGGACGCCGGCCCTGCGAGACCAGGTAGTTTTTCGCCGTGTTCACGCCGATCCGGTACAGCCAGGTGTAGAAGGCCGAATCGCCGCGGAACTGCGGCAGCGCGCGATAGGCCTTGATGAAGGCTTCCTGCGCGACGTCCTCGGCCTCGGCCGGGTCGCGCACCAGACGCGAAATCAGGCGCAGCAGCTTGCGCTGGTACTTGGCCACCAACAGCTCGAAGGCATGCTTCTCGCCCTGCTGCGCGCGCACCACCAGCTGCTGATCGATATCTTTATCCGACAACCGCCCACCCTGGAACCATGTTTTTATGACTACGGCTTGTTGCGGCCCGTGGGGCCGCCGCTGCGATCATCGAATTGTTAAATCTGGTGTCCGGAATTCCGGGCACCGGCTGTGACCTTGCGTCAGACCGGGATGAATGAGCGCGATGCAACATCATTAGGACACTCCGGCGCGGCGCGAGTTCAATGCGGGACGCGGCGCCACCAGCCGCAGCCAGACGCGCAACTGGCGCAGTTCCTCGGCGCTGGCCGCATCCGGCGCCAATACGAGCACCCGGCGCATGCCGCCGCCCAGGCGCAGCACCAGCCAGCCGGGGCCGGCAAAAGCGGCATGGACACTCAATTCCTCCTTGCCCGTCCCGTCCAGGGCGCTCACGCCCAGCCGCCCATCGGCGCCCAGCCGCAGGCGCAGCGCCGGCTGGCGCGCGCGCCAGGCCCACAGCACGGCCAGCAGCGCCGGCGCGGCCGCGAACGGCATGCCGTTCGCGAGCAGCCACAGCACCAGCGCGGCGGTCACGCCGGCGGCCAGCCAGCGCAACTGCGCCAGCAGGCGGGAGGGTTGGAGCACTAGCGTATGCATGGGTCGATTTTACCTTCCTGCAACCGCGCCGCCGGCATGCCGGGCGGCGCGGGCCGACCTGCGCTCAGATGCGTTTGAACACCAGGGTGCTGTTGGTGCCGCCAAAGCCGAAGGAATTGGACAGCGCAACCTCGATTTTCAGGTCCCGCGCGGTGTTCGCGCAGTAGTCCAGGTCGCATTGCGGGTCCTGGTTGAAAATATTGATGGTCGGGGGCGACTTCTGGTTCTTGATCGCCAGGGCCGAGAACACCGCCTCGATGCCGCCGGCGGCGCCCAGCAGGTGGCCGGTCATCGACTTGGTCGAATTGACCACCAGCTTCTTGGCGTGGTCGCCAAACGTGCGCTTGACCGCGACCGTCTCGGCGATGTCGCCCAGGCCGGTGGAGGTGCCGTGCGCGTTGACGTATTGCACCTGGTCCGGATTGATGCCGGCGTTGCGCAGCGCCGCGGTCATCGAGCGGCGCGCGCCGTCGCCGTCTTCCAGCGGGGCGGTCATGTGATAGGCGTCGCCGGACAGGCCGTAGCCCGCCAGTTCGCAATAGATTTTCGCGCCGCGCTTTTTGGCGTGCTCGTATTCTTCCAGCACCACCACGCCGGCACCTTCGCCCAGCACGAAGCCGTCGCGGTCGATGTCCCAGGGACGGCTGGCGGTGGCGGGGTCGTCATTGCGCAGCGACAGGGCACGCGCGGCTGCAAAGCCGCCCATCGCCAGCTGCGTGACGGTCGATTCGGCGCCGCCGGCGAGCATCACGTCGCAGTCGCCGTATTCGATCAGGCGCGCCGATTCGCCGATGCAGTGGTTGCCGGTGGCGCAGGCGGTGACGCAGGCCAGGTTCGGGCCGCGCAGGCCGAACATCATGGAAAGGTGGCCGGAGATCAGGTTGATGATCGATGCCGGGATGAAAAACGGCGAGATGCGCCGCGGGCCGCGGTTGAGCATCACCGTGTGCTGGTCCTCGATCATCGGCAGGCCGCCGATGCCCGAGCCGACGTTCACGCCGATGTTGTCGCGGTTGGCGTCGGTGACTTCCAGGCCGGAATCCTTGAGCGCCTGGACGCCGGCGGAAACGCCGTAGTGCATGAACACGTCCATGTGCCGCGCTTCCTTCGGCGGGATGTAGGTGTCCAGGTTGAAGCCCTTGACCTCGCCGGCGATGTGGCAGGCGATCGGCAGCTTCTCGTCTTCGGGGTTGAAACGGGTGATGCGCGCGATACCGGACTTGCCGGCCACCGCGCTGGCCCAGGCCTCTTCGGGATTGTTGCCGATCGGGCAAACGATCCCGATGCCGGTGACCACGACCCTGCGCTTGGGATTACCAAATGCCACGAACGGCTCCTTCGGATGCTATGCGTATCACGGCTGCCTTCAAGGATTCAGGCTGCCGGACCTTGTCAATCAGGCCTTCTTGTGCGAATTGATGTAGTCGACCGCTTGCTGCACGGTGGTGATCTTCTCTGCTTCTTCATCCGGGATCTCGGTCTCGAACTCGTCTTCCAGTGCCATCACCAGTTCGACGGTGTCCAGCGAGTCCGCGCCCAGATCGTCCACGAACGAGGACTCGTTCTTGATCTCGGCCTCGTTTACGCCGAGCTGCTCGGCGACGATCTTCTTGACGCGTTGTTCGATGTTATCCATTTGCTAGGGACTCCTTCCCGTTGGTAAGAATAAATGCGGCGCGATTTTAACAGCTTTGGCGGGCTTTTCCCGTCGCGCCGCAGCGAATTTAATGCTTGAAAACTACATATACATGCCGCCGTTGACGTGCAAGGTCGTGCCGGTGATGTACGCAGCGCCCGGAGAAGCGAGGAAAGCCACCGCTGCGGCAACGTCTTCGACTTGTCCCAGGCGTCCGAGCGGAATCTGCGCCAACAGGGCCTTGCCCTGCTCTTCCGAAAGGCCCTTGGTCATGTCGGTGTCGATGAAACCCGGGGCCACGCAATTGACCGTGATGTTGCGGCTGCCGATCTCGCGCGCCAGCGCGCGGGTCATGCCGGACACGCCGGCCTTGGCGGCGGCGTAGTTCATCTGCCCCGGGTTGCCGGAATGCCCGACCACCGACGTGACGCTGATGATACGCCCGGCCTTGGCCTTCATCATGTCGCGCAGCACGGCGCGCGAGAGGCGGAACACGGCGGACAGATTGGTCTGGATCACCGCGTCCCAATCCGCGTCCTTCATGCGCATGGCCAGCGTATCGCGT
>Ga0075368_10000551_pt1 | contig 11246 bp, 11 predicted proteins | sample EndMethybrTD3033_FD_71518 | JGI IMG/M metagenome (GOLD analysis project Ga0075368, IMG submission 71518) | Populus endosphere microbial communities from Tennessee, USA - Endosphere MetaG P. TD hybrid TD303-3 | ecosystem: Host-associated > Plants > Roots > Endosphere | place: USA: Tennessee... | reverse complement strand
GTGCTGGGCAATCACGACCTGTTCCTGCTAATGCTCAATGCCGGGGTCGGCAAGCTGCACCGCGGCGACACCATGCATGAGATATTTGATCAACCCGACAAGGAAGAACTGCTGACTTGGCTGAAATCCCGCCAGCTCGCGCATTTCGAAGATGGTCACCTGCTGGTGCACGCCGGGGTGCTGCCGCAATGGGACGCGCGCAAGGTCATCGCCCTGGCTCACGAAGTCGAAATCGCGGTGCGCGATGATCCCAGCCTGTTCGCCGACCTGCGCGGAGGCAAACCCGACACCTGGGATGATGATCTTGAGGGCCACGACCGCCTGCGCCTGTTGATCAATGCCTTCACCCGCATGCGTTTCATCACACCGCTGAAAAAGTCTGGCGGCGGCGCGCAAATGGAATTTGCCACCAAGATCGATGTGGCGCCGCCCGGCTACATCCCCTGGTACGACGACCCACGCCGCGCTACCCGCAAGGTGCATGTGATCTATGGCCACTGGGCGTCCGCCGGCCTGATCCTGCGGGATGACATTTCCGGCATCGATACCGGTTGCATCTGGGGCCGGCAACTCACCGCGCTGCGGCTGGAAGACCGCAAGCTGTTCCAGGTTGAGTGCCTTGCAGGACCGGCAGGATACTTTCCTGAAGACTGAAGGAAGGCGTCCGCGCTCGGCGCGCCGTGTGGCCGCTACCGGTCCTGTGCCGTATGCCCCTGCAGCCGCGCCCTCACCATCTGTTCGGCCGCGGCCGCGAGTTCGCGGCGGTTGCGGCCGTCCTGCGCCAGCGGGGTAAAGAAGGTCAACTCGCAATGCAGCTTTTTCTCGCGCAACACCAGCTTGATCGAATCCCAGAACGACAGGTCGCCGATATAGGCGGGTGCATCGCTGTAGTTGCCGCGCGCGTCGGTATAGCGCAGGCAAAAGGGGGAAATCTCGGCGCCGCCGTCAAGTGCCGACTGCAGCAGATTGCCGTGGAATTTGAGCACGTCGCGCCCGTCGGTGGTGGTGCCTTCAGGAAACACGCCGATGATCGCCCCGTCATCTAAGCGGGCGCGAATGGTCTGGTTGATGCGCAGGGTGTCGGAGCGCTTGCCGCGCTCGATGAATACCGTGCCGGAGTTGGCGATCAGGCGGCCCAGCACGGGCCAGGCAGCGAGTTCGGACTTGGCCACGAAGCGCGCGGCGGTGACCGCCTGCAGCACGTAGATGTCGAGCCACGAAACATGGTTGCCGATCAGCAGGCGCTTGCCCGCCGCAGGATCGAAGTCATGCGGCTTGACCACCGTCAGGCTCATCGCGAAGATTCCCAGTACCTGATGCGCCCAGGTGCGCACCATCTGGTCGCGCCGGGCGGGCGTGGCTTTGGGAAAACTGGTGGCCAGGATGACCAGGCCGGCCAGGATGTGCAGCGTCATCCGCGTGAGCCGCCATCCTCGGGTAAACAGCGAGGTTGGCCGGCTCAAGACGCCTGTGCGGGGGTTGCGCCAGCGGTAGGCGCGGTATGTACGACCACGCCCGCCACCAGTGTGGCGCGGACGCGGCCCTGCAGCTCGTAACCGATGAAGGGCGTGTTCTTGCCCTGCGAGAGGAGGGTGTCCGGCGCGACGCGCCAATACTCGTCCGGCGCCAGCAGCATCAGGTCGGCAGGACCGCCAGTGCTCAGGCGTCCGTAAGCCAGATTGAGCGCCCCGGCGGCGCCAGAGGTGATGCGTGCCAGCGCCTGGGCGAGATCAATCTTTTCCTCACGCGCCCATTTCAGGGTGAGCGGCACCAGCAGTTCTACAGCGGTGACGCCGGGCTCCGCCTCACCAAACGGCAGCGCCTTTTCGTCCTCATCGACCGGCGCATGGTCCGAACAGATCGCATCGATGGTGCCGTCCTTGAGTGCTGTGCGGATCGCCTCGCGGTCGCGCATGTCGCGGAACGGCGGCACCACCCGGCACTGGGCGTCGAAAAAGCCGATGTCCAGCTCGGTCATGTGGATGTGGTGCACTGCTACGTCACAGCTCACCGGCAGGCCTTCGGCCTTGGCGGCGCGCATCAGTTCCAGCGCGCGGCCGCTGGACAGGCGTGTCACGTGCACCCGGGCGCGGGTGGCGCGCACCAGTTCCAGTATACGCATCAGGCCGATGGTTTCGGCGGTGACCGGTACGGGCGTCAGGCCCAGTCGCGCGGCTACCTGGCCTTCGTGGGCGATGCCGTCGCGCGCCAGATGGGCGTCCTCGGGGCGCAATACGATGATGAAGCCGTGGGTGGCGGCGTACTGCATGGCGCGCAGCATCACCTGCGTATCGTTGAGTGGCGCGTCGGCTTGCGAGAAGGCGACGCAGCCATGCTCGCGCAGTTCGGCCATCTCGGTGAGCTTTTCCCCTTCGAGATTGACCGTCAGCGCGCCGGCCGGAAACACGCGCGGGCCGCGCAGGTTCTTGGCGCGAAAGCGCAGCATCTCGACCAGGCCGGGTTCATCGAGCACCGGGTCGGTGTCCGGTGAGCACACCAGCGCCGTGATACCGCCGGCGACCGCCGCGTGCATTTCGGAGGCCAGCGCATTCTTGAATTCCTGGCCGGGCTCGCGCAGCCTGGCGCACAGGTCCACCACGCCGGGCGCGACGATCAGGCCCTTGGCATCGATCACCGTCTCGGCGCTGAAGTCGCCGGGCTTGACGCCGATGTGGGTGATCTTGCCGTCGGCAATGTGTACGTCGGTGACCTTGTCCAGGCCCGTTGCTGGGTCAATCACCCGGCCGCCCTGTATCAGTATCTTGCTCATCCTAATTGCCCGCCACGATGCTCATCACCGCCATGCGCACGGCGATGCCGAAGGTCACTTGCGGCAGGATCACCGCCTGCTTGCCGTCGGCCACGCTGGAGTCGATCTCGACGCCGCGGTTCATCGGGCCGGGGTGCATGACGATCGCATCCGGCTTGGCATGCGCCAGCTTCTCCGGGGTCAGGCCGTAGCTCTTGTAGAACTCCTGCGCGCTGGGCAGCAGGGCGCCGTTCATGCGCTCGTTCTGCAGGCGCAGCATGATCACCACATCCACGCCCTTCAAGCCTTCGGCCATGTCATGGAACACCTTGACGCCCATGTTTTCCACATGGCTGGGCAGCAGGGTGCGCGGACCGATCACGCGCACCTCCGGGCAGCCCAGGGTGGTGAGGGCATGGATGTCCGAGCGTGCCACCCGTGAATGCAGAATGTCGCCGACGATCGCCACCGTCAGGCCGGTGAAGTCCTTCTTGTAGTGGCGGATGGTGTACATGTCCAGCAGTCCCTGGGTGGGGTGGGCATGGCGCCCGTCGCCGGCATTGACCACGTGGATGTGCTGCGCGCCGGTGCGGATCAGGTGCTCGGCGATCAGGTAGGGCGCGCCGGATTGCGCGTGGCGCACCACGAACATGTCGGCCTGCATCGCCGCCAGGTTGTCCACGGTGTCGAGCAGCGACTCGCCCTTGCTGGTCGATGAGGCATTGATGTTCAGGTTGATCACGTCGGCCGACAGGCGCTTGGCGGCGATTTCAAACGTGGTGCGGGTGCGCGTCGAATTCTCGAAAAACAGGTTGAACACCGATTTGCCGCGCAGCAGCGGCACTTTCTTCACCTCCCGGTCGCCGACGCTGGCAAACGCGTCCGCCGTGGTGAGGATGTGCTCAATAATGGATTTCGGTAAGCCCTCGGTGGAGAGCAGGTGGGTCAGTTCGCCGTTTTTGTTGAGTTGTGGGTTGTTCACTGTTCAGGCACTCTACGCCGTGCTTTTTTCCACCAGGGAAAAGCTTAAATGCCCGCCGCCGTCGCGGGCCAGGTTCAGACTCTGATTATCGCGCAATTCCAGGTTTGCCCCGGTGAAGCGCGCCGCCACCGGCAGCTCACGTCCGCCGCGGTCCACCAGCACGGCCAGATCGATGCGGCTTGGGCGCCCGTAATCGAACAACTCGTTCATTGCCGCGCGTACTGTGCGCCCGGTGTAGAGCACATCGTCGACCAGGATGATGGCGGCGTCCTCGATGTCGAAGGGGATGGTGGATTTCCTCACCTGCGGGTTCAGGCCCACGCGGGCGAAATCATCACGGTAAAACGAGATGTCGAGCATGCCAAGCGGCGACGTCAAACCGAGCGCGGCATGCAGCTTTTCGGCGATCCAGGCGCCGCCGGTGTGTACGCCGATCATCACCGTGTTGGGCTGCACGGCCGGGCGCATCTGCTCGAGCAGCGCGGCGCACAACTGTTCGGCGTCGGGGATTTTGTCGGGGCTCACGTTCGGTGCGATGAATGTCAGGAGGGTCGTTGGTCCAGCCAGGCCTGCAGGATGATCGCTGCTGCAGCGGCGTCGATTTTTTCCTTGTCCGCACGCCTGGGCTTGAGCCCGTCCTCGGCGACTGCCGAGGAATAGCGCTCGTCGACGAATTCTACCGGCAAACCGAAACGCCCATGCAACTGGTTGCCGAAGCGCCGCGCGCGTTTGCTGATCTCCGTCTCCGCGCCGTCCGGCGCCAGCGGCAGTCCCACCAGCAGGGTGTCCGGCTTCCATTCCTCCAGCAGGGCCGCCACCGCGGCGAAGCGCTTGTCGTTCTCTTCCGCGACGATGGTTGTCAGCGGCCGCGCCCCGCCGCTTACCGTATTCCCCACTGCAACGCCGGTGCGCTTGAGCCCAAAGTCGAAGGCCAGCAAGGTTTGGTGCGCGGTCACGTCGTTCGCCGGCGCCTCAAGGCAGTGCCAGCCTACGCATGCCCTGCCACATCCATCAGGTTGGCGAAGTTCGCGCCGATCAGTTTCATGGCAGCTTCGAGGCGCTCCTCGATCGGCAGGTCAAACATCACCGCCGGGTCGGCCTCGACGGTGAGCCAGGCGTTTTGCGCGATCTCGCTCTCGAGCTGGCCGGCCGACCAGCCTGCATAGCCCAGGCTCATGATCATGTCGATCGGCCCGATACCTTCGCTGACGGCCTGCAGGATGTCCTTGGAGGTGGTCAGGCCGATGTCCTCGGTGACCTTGAGCGTGGACGACCATCCGCCCAGCGGACGGTGCAGCACAAAGCCGCGGTCGGTCTGCACCGGGCCGCCGAAATAGACCGGCGAACTTTTCAGGGCTTCGATCTCGAGTTTCAGGTCGACCTGCTCGAACAGGGTGGCCAGTTCGAGGTCGAGCTTGCGGTTGACCACGATGCCCAGGGCACCCTCATCGTTGTGCTCGCAGACATAGGTGACCGTCTTGCCGAACACCGACTCGCCCAGCGAGGGCATGGCAATCAGGAAATGCCCCGTGAAATTGGGCTTGAGTGCGTGGCTTGAAGGTTTTGAAGAAGCCATGCGCGCATTGTAACTCCGGCTGCGGCGGCGGCAATTGCGGGAGCGCCGCGCAGCGCCATAAGGGAACTTCGGGGCAGGCAAGCCCCTCGGAGCATTGTTCCGGAACCCGGGTTTCCCCGAGGCATATATGCCCCTTGCATAGGTCTTTCCGGATAAAATTTTAGGCCGTACTCGTGGCGGGAGGCTGCGATGAAGGTTCGCCCGGCGGGCCGCTGGCCGCTGATGTGGCCGCTCAAATATGTGTTGCTGGTGCCGTTCTGCGTGCTGATGCTGGCGCTGGCCGCAACCATCGGCTGGCGTTCGTTCGCCACCGGCGCCGCCGCGGTCAACGACCTGGACAACCAGTTGCTGGCCGACATGGCCTATCGGGTCGACCAGGCGGTCAACGACCACCTGAAGGCCGCCGACCTCATCCTAAACGCATTCGCGCCCGACGTCGCCGGGGGCGCGCCGCCCGCCTTCGATTACTCCGACGACCTGGCCCTGGAAGCGCGCTTTTTCGAGCTCACCGCCATCAGCGAAGGGGTGCGCTACATCTACCTGGGCCGGCCGAACGGCGACTTTGTCGGCGTCGAGCGCGAGAACGACGGCACGGTGCTGGCCAAGTTCCGCAACGCCCAGCATCCACAGCGCGTCAACTACGCGATCAAGCATCCGGGCGACCGCAGCCGCATCGCCCTGATCGACGCCGACTACGACCCGCGCACCCGTCCCTGGTACGCCACCGCGATGCGTGCCGGGCATATCGCCTGGTCGCCGCTGTATGTCTCCTACGCCAAGAAGGACCTGATGGTGACGCGCGTCAAGCCGGTGCTGGGCGCCAAGAACACGGTGGTCGGCATCGCCGCCATCGACGTGCCGCTGGAAGCGCTCAGCCATTTTTTGCGCAAGCTCAGCCTCTCGGCCAACGGCGTGGCCTTCATCATGGAGCCGGACGGCCGCCTGATCGCGACCTCGACCACCGAGCCGCCTTATGTGATGGGCGGCGACGGCCGGCAGCAGCGCCTGGCCGGGCAGAACAGCAAGTCGCCGCTGCTGCGCGCCACCGTGACCCACCTGCTGGGGAGCCAGGGCGGGGTGGGCGGCAACAGCGCGGCCGGCGTGCGCGGCGTCGAGGGCGCGGTGTTCGAGCACGAAGGCGAAACCGTGCATGTCGCGGTCAAGCGCATGACCACCATGCAGGGGCTGGACTGGGTGATCGCCGTGGTGGCGCCGCAGAGCGACTTCACCGCCGACATCGCCAAGGCCACGGTGCGGACCATCACCATCTCGCTGGTGGCGCTGGCGATGATCGTGTTGCTCGGCCTGGCGATCGTGCGCTGGGTCACCAGCGACCTGGACCGGCTCACTGCCGCCACCGAGCGCTTCGGCCGGGGCGAGGCCCCGGGCGCGCTGCCGACGGAACGCAATGACGAAATCGGCCTGCTGGCGCGCAGTTTTTCCGGCATGACCACCGAGATCACCGACCTGATCACCACCATCCGCCGCCACAACGACCAGCTCGAAGCCGGGATCGCCGCGCGCACCCGCGTGCTGTCGGAACAGAACAAGCGCCTGGCCGAGGAGATTCGCGAGCGCAAGGCCGCCGAGGAGCGCAACCTGCAACTGTTCAATATCGTCGAGCAGACCGACGAAGGCATCATGGTGTGCGACGCCAACGGCAAGGTGCGTTACGTCAACCCCGCCTTTACCCGCCTGACCGGTTATGAACTGGAGGAAATGCAAAGTGCCGCCAGCGGTGGAGCCAACCTGCTGGCGCCCGGCCGCTACGATGCCTCGGTGTTCGACCTGACACTGCAGCAGGAAATCCTGCGCACCGTGCGGGCCGGCAAGACCTACCGCGGCGTACTGCGCGCCAAGCGCAAGTCGGGCGAGGGCTACCACGCCGAAATCACCATCACCCCGGTGCTCGATGCCGCCGGTACGGTAACCGCGATGACCGCCATTGAGCGCGACGTGTCCCAGCGCGAGGAAGCGCGCGAGGCCGTGCTCAACCGCCTGCAGATCGATAGCCTGACCGGCCTGCTCAACCGCGATTCGATCACCAAGCGGCTCTCCGACCTGAATCGTGAAAATTTCGAGCGCCGCCACGTCAAACCGCACATCGCCTTGCTGTTCATGGACCTGGACGGCTTCAAGGCGGTCAACGACACCTGGGGCCACGACGCCGGCGATGCGGCGCTGATCGAGGCGGCCAACCGCATCCAGAGCTGCGTGCGCGTCTCCGACGCGGTGGCGCGCCTGGGCGGGGACGAGTTTGTCGCCGTGCTGGGCAACGCCCCGGACCGGGCGGCGGCGCAGGCGGTGGCGACGAAGATCGAGGCGGCGTTTGCGGCGCCCTTCAAGACTGGGGCCGGGGAAATGCGCCTGGGGGTATCGATCGGCATCGGTGTCTATCCGGACGACGCGCATGATTTCGACGGCCTGATGCGCATTGCCGATCAGGCCATGTACGCAGTCAAGCGCGAACATCGGCGTGATCGCGGCGATATTCGCGGCGAGCAAGACAACGAAAATAGCCGCGGCGCTTGAGGTACGGGAGCTCGCCCAACACCGCCATTTCGATTGACGAGCGTACCGGTCAGTGATTCAATTGAGTAAGCGCTTACGCATGCGCTAAATATTGCTGGATAAAGCATGTCAAGGGGAGGAGACCGCCGCGGCTGGTGGTCAACAGGCCTTTGAGCGCGGCTCCTGCAGGCTCTTATCTCCACCCTAACCGCGCAGAACCGCCACCATGCCCCGTTCCGGAGACCGCAAGACCCAGATCCTGCAACTGATCGCCCAGATGCTGGAAAATCCCAAGAGCGAGAAGATTACCACCGCCGCTTTGGCGGCCAAACTCGATGTTTCCGAAGCCGCGCTGTACCGGCATTTTGCCAGCAAGGCGCAGATGTTCGAGGGCTTGATCGAGTTTATCGAGTCGACCATTTTCGGGCTGATCAACAAGATTACCGCCGATGAAGTCAGCGGCCTGAAACAAACCCACGCCATTCTCGCCATGCTCGCGCGTTTCGCCGCGCAAAACCCCGGCATGACCCGGGTGCTGATTGGCGACGCCCTGGTGGGCGAGAACGAGCGGCTGCAGGCGCGCATCAACGCCCTGCATGAAAAAATCGAGTCCAGCCTGAAGCAGTCCCTGCGCGTCGCGGTCACCGCGCATGAGATGCCCGAATCGCTGGATGTGGCGGCCCAAGCCAATGTATTGCTCTGTCATGCTGTTGGACGCTGGCATCAGTTTGCGAAAAGCGGCTTCAAAAAGAGTCCGGTGGAGGGTCTGGAAAAGCAGCTGCCGCTCTTGCTGGGTTGAGGTTAATGCATTGATTATAAAAAGAAAATTAGGCTGTTCGTGCCGAGGTGATAAATTCCCTTGACAAGTCGTATTCGTTTGAATACATTTGAATTCAAGTGCATTTGCACCTGAACAAGGAGATCCGTCATGGTTCGAGTCACGATGGAACCCGTCTCCGCCCGGCTGCCGAGTGATCTTTATCTCTGGCTGGCGGGCTTGGAGATGGAAGGCGCGCCGACCAACAGCGACAAGGTCCGCGAGTTGCTGGCGCAAATCAAGCGCCAATACGACGGTGCATTCGATTACGCTGCCGCCCATGCCTGGGTGCGCGACCTGATGCGGCGCCTGAGCGATGGGCTGGTGAGTGCCGAAATCGAGTCCGGCGGACACTCGGACCTGCTGGTCGGCCTGCTCGAGCATGTTACCGCGCTGCTGGCGCTGGTGGTGTCCGCGCGCCCCGCCAATGCCGCCGAGGCGGCACAATTGGAGGACGCGCTGGTGCGCCGGGTATTTTCGATGACCAATACCCTGCTGCGCCAGGCTACCACCACGCAAGCGGCCGCATTTGATCCCGGCGTGGTGCGCAAGCATTGCGCGCCCACACTGGAACTTGCCGATCTCCTCAACCAGAAACAAGGAGCCCATCATGGCTGAGTCGCTGAGCGCCCGCGTCGGGCGCGTGATTGCCGGTAGCGTGCATGCGCTGCTTGATCGCATCGAGGACGCCGCGCCCGAAGCGGCGATGGAGCAGGCCCTGCGCGAAGTCGACAAGGTGATCGACGAAGTGCGCCACGAACTGGGCACCATGGCGGCCAACCGCCACTTGGCGCAGCAGCAGCATGCGACCCTGAACCGTCAGCACACCCAGCTGGCCGAGCAGATCGAGCAGGCCATTGACCAGGGCCGCGAAGACCTGGCGCGCGCCGGCGTGGCGCGCCAGCTCGATATCGAGGCGCAGATTCCGGTGCTGGAAAAATCCCTCGCCGAACTGTCTGGCAACGAGACAGAACTGACCGGCTACGTCAACGCGCTGCTGGCCAAGCGCCGTGAAATGACCAGTGCGCTGGAAAACTTCCGCAGCGCGCGCAAGATCGCCGCCAGCAGCGTGCCGCAGGCGGCGGGCGCGCGCCGCAGCGAGGCGCGAATGGAAAGCGCCAGCGGCGCCTTCGACCGTGTTTACCAGCGCCACGCCGGCCTGTCGCCCGCAGCGGCCGGCGCCAGCCTGGAGCAGGCGGCGCGGCTCAAGGAACTCGACGAGATGGTGCGTAACAACCAGATCGAAGAGCGTCTGGCCAAATTGAGGGCCGCGCAGCCGTGACCCTGTTCACCGCGCCGCAAAACCTGCCGTTCGGCGTGGCGCTGGTGGTCATGCTCGGCCTGGCCGTGCTCGAAGTGCTGGGGCTGATGCTCTCGTTCAGCGTCAGCGACTGGATCGACCATTCCGTACTGCCCGAACATGCCGGTTCCGATACCGGCGTCGAAGGCATACTCGGTTGGCTGCACGTGGGAAAAGTGCCGACCCTGGTGTTGCTGGTGCTGTTTCTTACCGGCTTTGCGCTGATCGGCTATGCGATCCAGATCGCGGCGCGTGGTGTCATCAACGTTTTTTTACCCGCGCTGTTCGCCGCGCCGCTGGCTGCGGTCGGTGCCGTCATTTCAGTGCGCACCCTGGGCGGCTGGCTGGCGCACGTGATTCCACGCGACGAGACCTCCACTGTCAGCGATACCGAGTTCATTGGCCGGGTTGCCACCATTACCGCGGCGACCGCCAACAAGGAACTGGCGACCCAGGCGCGACTCAAGGACGTGCACGGCCGCAGCCATTACATCCTCGTCGAGCCGGACGGTGAGCCTTTTGAACTGGCCGACGGCATGGAAGTACTGATCGTCAAAAAAGTCGGCGCAATCTACCGGGTGATCGAGAACCCGCATCCGACCCTGATGTGAACCAGCTCATTTAACGTGGGAACAACAATATGAATAATTCAGGTGGTTTGAATAATCTGTTTGAAATGCTTACCCTGGCCGGCATCGCGCTGGTCGCCATCATGGTGGTGGGCATCGTGCTGGCGCGACTATACAAGCGCTCCACCAAGGAAACCGCGTTTGTGCGCACCGGTCTGGGCGGCCAGAAGGTGATCATGGACGGTGGCGCCATCGTGCTTCCGGTGTTCCACGAGCTGGTGATGGTCAACATGAACACCCTCAAGCTCGAAGTGATGCGTCGCGAGCGCGAGAGCCTGATTACCAAAGACCGCATGCGCGTGGACGTGACGGCGGCATTTTTCGTGCGTGTCAAGCAGACCACCGAGGCCATCAGCACCGCCGCGCAGACCCTGGGCGCACGTACTCTGAGCCCAAACGAACTCAAGGCCCTGGTGGAAGACAAATTCGTCGACTCCCTGCGCGCCACCGCCGCCACCATGACCATCCAGGAGCTGCAGGACAAGCGCCGCGACTTCGTGCAGGCGGTACAGAACGCGGTGGCCGAAGACCTGGAAAAGAACGGTCTGGAACTCGAATCGGTGTCGCTCACCAGCCTGGATCAAACCGACAAGCAGTTCTTCAACCCGAACAATGCGTTTGACGCCGAGGGCCTGACGCGTCTGACCGAGCAGACCGAGTCGCGCCGCAAGCAGCGCAACGA
>Ga0075368_10000549_pt1 | contig 11253 bp, 10 predicted proteins | sample EndMethybrTD3033_FD_71518 | JGI IMG/M metagenome (GOLD analysis project Ga0075368, IMG submission 71518) | Populus endosphere microbial communities from Tennessee, USA - Endosphere MetaG P. TD hybrid TD303-3 | ecosystem: Host-associated > Plants > Roots > Endosphere | place: USA: Tennessee... | reverse complement strand
CCGCTCCGCGACGGAGTAGATGTCACCGACGATGGTCATCCCGATCGGCTGCACGGCGCCGGCGCCGTGCAGCCGATCGGGATGACCATCGTCGGTGACATCTACTCCGTCGCGGAGCGGGCCAAGGTGCAGGGCTACCTCGCCAGCGTCTGGGCCCTGGCCTCCGTCGTCGGCCCGACCCTGGGTGGGGTCTTCTCCGACTACGTCTCGTGGCGGTGGATCTTCTTCGTCAACCTGCCGATCGGCGCCGCGGCACTGTGGATGCTCGTCCGGCGCTTCGAGGAGCGCGTGGAGAAGGCGTCGCACCGCGTCGACGTGCTCGGGTCGGCGCTGCTCAGCGGCGGGGGCGTGCTCCTGCTGCTCGCCCTGCTCGAGGGCGGCGTGCGCTGGTCATGGTCCTCCGGCACCAGCATCGCGCTCTTCGCCACGTCTGTGGTGCTGCTGGCCGCCTTCACGGTGGTCGAGACCCGCGCGGCCGAGCCGGTGCTCCCGCTGTGGCTGCTCCGGCATCGCGTGATCCTGCCGGCGATGCTCACCTCGCTGGTCGTCGGCGTGCTCCTGATCGGCCTCACCTCGTACATCCCCCTCTTCGCGCAGGGCGTCCTGGGCCACGGCGCGGTCATGTCCGGGTTCGCGGTCGCGGCGCTCACCCTGGGCTGGCCGCTGTCCGCCTCCAACGCCGGTCGCCTCTACCTGACCATCGGTTATCGCGCGACGATGGTCATCGGCGCGGTGTTCGGGCTGGCCGGATCCCTGCTGCTGCTCACCATCGACGCAGACTCCTCGCTCCTGCACCTCGCGATGCCTTGCTTCGTGATGGGCTTCGGGTTCGGCTTCGCGGTGGCACCGTCGGTGATCGCGGCCCAGTCGGCCGTCCCCTGGCGCTCGCGCGGTGTCACCACGGGCGCCACGATGTTCGCCCGCACGGTGGGAAGCGCCGTCGGCGTCGCCGTGTTCGGTGCGCTGGTCAACGCCGGGGTCACGGACCGGCTCGGCCACCCCACGCAGGACCTCGAGCACCTCGACGCGTCGATCCTCGAGCCGGCGATCCACACGACGTTCGTCGGCTCCGCGATCGTCGCGGTCGCCCTGGTGGTGGTCAGCCTGCTGATGCCGCGCCGGATCGAAGAAGCGGCGTCAGCGCCGAGCGCGGTAGCCGAGGAGCAGGCACCCGCCTGAGCGCCACGACCCTTCTCATGTCCCCGGACCTAGGCAGCGGCCGGGAGGGCGGACAGGGCCGGTTGGGGGCTCGTGGAGTCGTTCGCTTCCCCGTCGGTCTCACGCCGCGCCAGCAGCAGGGCCGGCACCATCGCCAGGCCGGTGACGATGAAGGCCGGGGTGAAGCCGACCGTCGTCACCAGCAGCGCAACGCCGGCGGCGCCGACGGCCATGCCCAGGTCGTACCCGGCGTTCCAGATCGCGCTCACGGCGCTGAAACCGCTCGCCGGCACCCGGGCGTACATCAGGCTGAGCGACGCGTTCTGGAGGACGCCGAACCCGGCACCGAACGTCGCGGCACCAGCCAGCACCAGCGTGTCGGAGCCGATGACGGCCATCGCGACCACGCCGGTGATCGACAGCGCCAGGCCGGGCAGCAGCAGCCGGGACTGGCCGCCGCGGTCGCCGAGCCGGCCGGCGACCCAGCGGCCGACCGTGGCCGCGGCGGGCTGGAGCAGCAGTGCGAGGGGCGCGACCCAGGCTGCGTTGCGGGCCAGCGCCAGCGGCAGATAGGTGACGACGACGCCGGCCGCCGCGGCGGACGCCGCGAAGATCGTGGCCGGCCGCATCAGCGCCCCACGCCGAAGGCTGCTGACGACACCGTGGTGCTCCGTCGACGTCGCCTCGCGCCGGGGCAGCCAAGGGATGGTCACGACGGCGAGCAGCGGTGCGGCGGCGGTGAGCACGAAGACGGGTCCGAACCCCCAGTGCGTGGCCGCCCAGGCGCCGAAGGGCAGGGCGAGCAGGGACGGTACGCCGCCGACCAGCCCGACCAGGGCCAGGCCCTCGCCGCGCCGCCCGTCCGGGATCAGGGCCGCGGTCAGGGCCCCTCCCGCAGTCACCGTGATCGCGAAGCCGACGCCGCGGACGGCGTTCACCGCGAACACGGCGGTGAACGACGAGGTGGCCAGCAGCACGAGGGCCGGGGCGCCGAGGAGGACCAGGCCGATGGACAGCGCCCAGCGGTAGCCGACCCGGGCCACGAACCGCGGCGTGGCCAGCTCGCCGGCGACGGTGGCCACGAGCAGCACGCCGTTCGCGAGCCCGCCCGCCGTCTCCGAGCCCGCCGCGGCGGCGTACATCGGGACCGCCGCGAGCGGCAGGTAGAACCCGATCGAGCTCGCCACGATCGACACGAAGCGCAGCATCAGGGGCCGAGTGACCAGCGGAGCCGTGGAAGTCGTCATGCCGAGGACGCTAGGGCAGAACTGGATCGCTGCTAAGGTCCACTTTCGTGTCCGTTGAGTGGTCCGGTTCGGGTCCCGAGCTGCTGATCACGCTCGACCGCGACCGACCGCTGCGCGCCCAGCTGGAGGCCCAGCTGCGCACCGCGATCCGCCTCGGGAGGCTGGCTGCCGACGAGCGGCTGCCCTCGACCCGCACCCTGGCGCGCGACCTCGGCCTGTCCCGCGGCTTGGTCCAGGAGTGCTACGAGCAGCTCCGCTCCGAGGGCTACCTCACCTCACGAGGCGGCTCCGCCACCAGGGTGGCCGCGCTCTCCGGGGTCCGAACACCCGCGCCGGCGGCTGGCGTGCAGGCGCCGGATGCTCTGGTGCCGCACGTCGCCGACTTCCAGTCCGGGGTGCCCGACCTGGGTCTGGCCCCGCGTGAGGACTGGGCGTGGGCGGTGCGCGAGGCGTGCAAGACGCTCCCCAACGAAGCCTTTCACTACGGCGACCCGCGGGGCGTCGCCGCGACCCGAGAGGTCCTGGCGTCGTACCTGGGCCGCGTCCGCGCGGCCGACGCGCACGCCGACCAGGTCCTCGTCTGCTCGGGCTTCGGGCAGGGGCTGGCGCTCACGCTCCGCGCGCTGGCCCGCCGCGGCCTGACCCGGGTCGCCTGCGAGGACCCGGGGTCGATCGGTACGGTCACCGCTGCAGCCACGTCGGCGGGTGGCGAGGTGGTGCCGATCCGCGTCGACGAGCACGGCATCGACGTCGAGGCGCTCAGCGCGAGCGGCGCCCGGGTCGCCATGGTCACCCCGGCGCACCAGTGGCCGACCGGTGTGGTGCTCAGTCCCGAACGTCGGCACCAGCTGCTCGCCTGGGCACAGGAGTGCGACGGCATCATCGTCGAGGACGACTACGACGCGGAGTTCCGCTATGACCGCGACCCCGTCGGGTCGATGCAGGGCCTCGACCCGGACCGGGTGGTCGCGCTCGGGACGGTGAGCAAGTCGCTGGCGCCCGCGTTGCGGCTCGGCTGGGCCGTCGTACCGGCCGCGCTCGCCGAGGACGTCGCCGCCGAGAAGCAGGTGGCGGACCGCGGCAGCTCGGGCATCGACCAGGCCGCCCTCGCCAACCTGATCGAATCGGGTCGCTACGACCGGCACCTGCGCCGGATGCGCGCCGAGTACTCGCGTCGCCGCGGCGTGCTGGTCGCGGCGCTCGAGTCGCATGCACCCCAGGTGCGCCTGACCGGCCTCGCCGCGGGCTTCCACGCGGTCGCGCACCTGCCCGACGACGGCGACGAGCGCCGCGTCGTCGACCGGGCGCGACAGCGCGGCGTGGGTCTGTGCGGGATGGGCACCTACCGGTCCACCCACGAGCCCGTCCCGCCGCAGCTCGTGCTCGGCTTCGGCAACACCAGTGGCCGCGAGATCGAGGCCGGCATCCGGGCCGTCGCCGACCTGCTCGAGTAGACGAGCCTTGCCTTGCTTGCCCGCCGGTCCGACGGCGACGACGATCAGCGCATGACCACGGACGACCTCGATCTCTCGAACCTCGAGGCCGGCCCGCACGAGGACGAGCCGCACGAGGGCGGCCTCAACAACCGGCTGAACTGGCTGCGGGCCGGCGTGCTCGGCGCCAACGACGGCATCGTCTCGACCGCCGGCATCGTCATGGGCGTCGCCGGTGCGACCAGCGACCGCGGCACGATCCTGGTCGCCGGCGTGGCGGGGCTCGCCGCGGGCGCCCTGAGCATGGCTGCCGGAGAGTACGTCTCGGTGAGCACCCAGAAGGACTCCGAGCTCGCGCTGCTCGAGAAGGAGCGTCGCGAGCTGCGCGACGAGCCGGAGGAGGAGCTCGAGGAGCTCGCCGGGCTGTACGTCGAGAAGGGACTCAGCAAGGAGCTGGCCCTCCAGGTGGCCAGGCAGCTGACCGAGCACGACGCCCTGGGGGCGCACGCCGAGGCCGAGCTCGGGATCGATCCCGACGACATCTCCAGCCCCTGGAACGCGGCGTTCGCCTCGATGCTCTCCTTCATCGTCGGCGCGCTGCTGCCGCTCCTCACGATCACGCTGGTGGCGCGTGACTTCCGGGTCTGGGTCACGGTGGCCTCGGTCACGGTGGCCCTGGCGCTGACCGGGTGGGGGAGCGCGAGGTTCGGTTACGGCCCGTCCGGCCGGGCGGTCGTGCGCAACGTGCTCGGAGGGCTGTTCGCAATGGCGATCACCTACGCGATCGGATCGGCGCTGGGTACGCGCATCTAGCGTGATGTCGATGCGGATGTTCGCGGCTCTCGCGCCGCCGCCCGAGGCGCTGGAGCACCTCGACGAGTTCCTGGACGTACGCCGCGGCGCCGGCGACTTCCGGTGGGTCCAGGCCGACCAGGTGCACGTCACGCTCGCCTTCCTCGAGTCCGTGCCCGAGCGGGCCTTGGACGACCTGGTCGAGCGGCTGGCGCGCGCCGCCGCGCGGCGTACGGCGTTCGACACCGCGATCACCGGCGGAGGTGCCTTCCCGAACGTGGGCCGAGCCAAGACGTTGTGGGCCGGCCTGGACCTCGACGAGGCCGGCCGCACCGAGCTGGAGCGGTTGGCCACCGGCTGCCGGGCGGCGGCCACCCGCGCGGGCATCGAGGTGGACGGCGCCCGCTTCCGCCCCCACCTGACCGTGGCCCGCACCAGGTTCCCGCACGACGTGACCAGCTGGGTCCGCCTGCTCGACTCCTACGAGGGGCCGCGGTGGCGGGCCGGGGAGCTGACGCTCGTGGCGTCGTACCTCGGGGAGGGGCCGCGCGGACGACCGCGACATGTGCCCATGGACACATTCCCGCTCACCACCGGCTGACCTCGGTAGGGTCCGCGACGTGATAGTCGCTGTGCCCCGGGAGACGCGTGAGGGCGAGACCCGCGTCGCCATGGTGCCCGAGCTCGTCGGCAAGCTGACCGGGCTGGGCTACGAGGTGGCGGTCGAGCCCGACGCGGGCCGGCACGCGCTGCTCTCCGACGAGGAGTACGTCGAGGCGGGCGCGGTGCTCGACGCCGACGCGATCTCGACCGCGGACGTGGTCGTCTCGGTGCAGCCGCTCGCCCGGGACGCCGTCCGCAGGCTCAAGCGCGGCGCCGCCACGATCTCGTTCCTGCCGGTCAACCAGGAGCTCACCCTGGTCGCCGACCTGCGCGACGTGGGCGCGACCGCGTTCGCGATGGAGCTGGTCCCGCGCATCTCGCGCGCCCAGTCCATGGACGCGCTGTCCTCGCAGGCACTCGTCTCCGGCTACCGCTGCGCGATCGTCGCGGCCGGCATGCTGCGCCGCTTCTTCCCGCTGAACATGACCGCCGCCGGCACCGTCCAGCCGGCCGAGATCGTGGTGCTGGGTGCCGGAGTCGCCGGCCTCCAGGCCATTGCGACCTGCAAGCGGCTCGGCGCCGTGGTCAGGGCCTACGACGTCCGCGCGGCGGCGGCCGAGGAGATCCGGTCGATGGGCGCCAAGTCGATCGACCTGGAGCTCGACACCCTGGAGGGTACGGGCGGCTACGCGCGTGAGATGACCGAGGAACGGGCCCAGCTCCAGATGGAGCGGCTGGCGCCGTACATCGCCGACGCGGACGCGCTGATCACCACCGCCGCCGTCCCCGGCCGGCAGGCGCCCCTGCTGGTCACCTCGGCGATGGTCGAGGCGATGAAGCCCGGCTCCGTGGTCGTCGACCTGGCCTCCGAGTCCGGCGGCAACGTCGAGGGCTCGGTGGCCGGCGAGGTCACCCGGATCGGCAACGCGTCGGTGTGGGGCGGCAAGAACGTGCCCGCGTCGATGCCGGGACCGGCGTCCAGGCTCTACGCCCAGAACGTCGTCAACATCCTCACGCTGATGACCAGCCGGGCCGAGGGCGACGCGGGCGTCTTCGCCCCTGACTTCGAGGACGAGATCGTGGCCGGCTCGTGCGTCACGCACGACGGCGCGATCCGCCACGAACCCACCCGTGCTGCCATAGAAGGACCCAGCGAGGGGGAGCCCACCTCATGAACGACTCAGTCGTCTGGCTGACGATCTTCATCCTCAGCGTCTTCGTCGGCATCGAGGTCATCTCGAAGGTGTCCTCGACGCTGCACACACCGCTGATGTCCGGCGCCAACGCCATCCACGGCGTGATCCTGCTCGGCGCGATCATCGTGACCGGCAGCACCGACAACAACCTGGCGCTCGCGGTCGGGCTGGTCGCGATCGTGCTGGCCGCGGTGAACATGGTGGGCGGGTTCGTGGTCACCGACCGGATGCTGCAGATGTTCGTGCGCAAGAAGCCGGCCACCAAGCCGGCCGAGGGGGCCGACAAGTGATCCCCACCTGGGCACAGCTGCTCTACCTGTTCGGAGCCGTCTGCTTCATCCTCGCGCTCAAGGGGCTCTCCGGACCCAAGACCGCGCGCAACGGCAACCTCGTCGGCGCCTTCGCCGCCGTGCTGGCCTGCGCCATCCCCTTCTTCTACGGCGACCTCGACCACGTGCCGCTGATCGTCGCGGCGATCGCCGTGGGCACGGTCGGCGGCGTCTACGGCGCCCGCACCGTGCAGATGACCCAGATGCCACAGATGGTGGCGCTGTTCAACGGCGTCGGCGGCGGCGCGGCCGCGTTGGTGGCGCTGCTCGAGCTGCACGAGATCGTCGAGCTCGGTGGCGACGTGCAGAAGTTCACCCTTGTCGCGACGGCATTCACGATCCTCGTCGGCTCGGTCTCGTTCGCCGGGTCGATCATCACCTTCGCCAAGCTCCAGGAGCTGATGACCTCGCGGCCGGTGATCATCCCCGGCTTCCCGATCCTGTTCGGCGGCGGCTTCATCGGCGCGGTCGTGCTCTCGGTCCTGCTGGTGCACGAGCCTGCGATGTGGCTGGGCATCGTCATCGGCCTGCTCGGCCTGCTTGTCGGCGTACTCCTGGTGCTGCCGGTCGGCGGCGCCGACGTGCCGATCGTGATCTCGCTGCTCAACGCGTTCACCGGCCTCACCGTCGCCGCGGGCGGCTACGTGCTGTCCAACACGCTGCTGCTCGTGGCCGGCACTCTGGTCGGGGCGTCCGGTACGTTCCTGACCCTGCTGATGGCCAACGCGATGGGCCGCTCGGTCTCGAACATCCTCTTCGGGGCGCTGAAGGGCGGCTCCACGCTCGGTGGCGGCGAGGCCTCCGACCGGCCGGTGAAGTCCGCAGGGCCCGAGGACGTCGCGATCATGCTCGGCTACGCCGAACGCGTGATCATCGTGCCGGGCTATGGCCTCGCGGTGGCCCAGGCCCAGCACACGCTGCGCGAGCTGGTCGACCTCCTCATCGCCCGCGGCGCCGAGGTCGACTACGCGATCCACCCGGTCGCCGGCCGGATGCCCGGCCACATGAACGTGCTGCTCGCCGAGGCGCAGGTGCCCTACGAGCAGCTCATCGAGATGGACGAGATCAACGACGACTTCAAGGAGGCCGACGTCGTGCTCGTGGTCGGCGCCAACGACGTGGTCAACCCGGCCGCCCGCAACACCCCGAGCGCCCCGATCTACGGCATGCCGATCCTGAACGCGGACCAGGCCAAGCAGGTCGTGTTCCTGAAGCGGTCGATGCGTCCGGGCTTCGCCGGCATCGAGAACGAGCTGCTCTTCGAGCCCGACACCACGCTGCTGTTCGGCGACGCCAAGGACACCCTCGGCAAGGTGCTCTCCTCGGTGAAGGCGCTCTGATTCGGCCGGGGCGCGGCGATGGCGCGGCCGCGCAGCTGTAACTAACCGTCCGCATCACTGGCCTGCGGCAATAACCGCATGCCAGTGCACCGAACGGTTAGTTACAGCTGTTGCTGGGCGCTCAGGCCCCGCGCTGCCCGCGAATCTGCCTGGCGTTTCGCGCCAGCCGCTCCGGCAGCCGGTCACCGAAGCGGCGCACGGTCTCGTCGTACTCCTCCTTGAGCCGGAGCAGGGTCTGCGCTCGCTTCGGAGGCCAGCAGTCGTCCCAGTAGATGTGCGAGGTTCCGAGGCCCTCGCCGTGGAACTCCCGGTCGCGCCTCTGGGCCTTCCAGGCGATGACGCCGGGCGACTCCGAGGCGACACCGCCTTCGTCAGGAGTGAGGAGCTTGATCTTCCCGTGGGTCTCGAAGACGTGACACCCCACGCGGATGTCGCCCCACAGCACCCGGCCGTCTGCAACCTGGAGCGGGAACTGGGGGTCGGTGGGGCCGATGGCCAGCTCCTCGACCAGCATCCGGCCCAGAGTCTCGATGGCGGTCTGGGCGCCCGGGTGCGCGAACTCGACGGCTCGTCTCGTGCGCAGCATGTACGGCCAGTTCGTCATGGGCTCGTACGCCGCCCGGAGCTGGTCCTTCGTGACCCCGAGTCGCATCGCGGCGTCGCACGCGATCTCGCCGTACGGCTCGCCGTGTTCTCGGGCGATGTCGACCGCCGTGCGGGGCAGGTCGAGCACCTCCAGGCCGTTCACCTCGACCACCTGCTCGGGGCGAAAGCCGGCGTAGTGGTGCTTGACGCCGTACCGGGTCCACGCGGTCGTCGATCCGCGCCGAGTGATGTGCGTGTGCGGCACCGGCGGGAGGAGGATGTCCAGGCCCAGCTCGTGGGCGCTCGAGTCGTGGCTGACGACGAAGCCACGCTTGAGTCCGAGGATGACGGCCCGGGTGCGCAGTTGGTGCTGTTCGCGATGCGGGTCGAGCGACCGCCAGAGCTCCCCGTCGACGTAGAGACCTCGGCGCAACGGGACCAGGTCGCCGTTCCTGACCAGTGTCCTCACCGCCGAGGTGGACAGCCCGCCGTCCCGGGCCTCCGCCCAGGTCAGCAGGCCACCGTTCCGGGCCATCAGCGCCCGGATCGCATGATTCATCATGCCTGCGTTGTTCCCGCCGCATGACTGCCCCACCGGCGTCGGCGAGAATCTGTGGATGGCCGAGGGCCGCGGCCGCGCAGCTGTAACTAACCGTCCGCATCACTGGCCTGCGGCAATAACCGCATGCCAGTGCACCGAACGGTTAGTTACAGCTGGTGCTGGGAGCCACGAGCTACCCCACCACGCCGTACAGCCGGTCGCCGGCGTCGCCGAGCCCGGGGACGATGTAGCCCTTCTCGTTGAGCCTCTCGTCCATCGCCGCGGTGACCACGGTGACCGGGACGTCGAGTCCCTCGAGGTCGGCCTCGAGTCGGGCGCAGCCCTCGGGCGCGGCCAGCAGGCAGATCGCGGTGATGTCGTTGGCGCCGCGGTCGGTGAGGAACCTGATCGCGGCCGCCAGGGTGCCGCCGGTGGCGAGCATCGGGTCGAGCACGTAGCACTGGCGGCCGGCGAGGTCCTCGGGCAGCCGCTCGGCGTACGTGATCGCCTCGAGGGTCTCCTCGTTGCGCATCATGCCGAGGAAGCCGACCTCGGCCGTCGGCAGCAGCCGCATCATCCCGTCGAGCATGCCGAGCCCGGCGCGCAGGATCGGGACGACCAGGGGCTTCGGTGTCGCGAGCTTCACGCCGGTGGTGGGCGCGACCGGGGTGACGATGTCGTGCGGGTCCACCCGCACCTCCCGGGTCGCCTCGTAGGCGAGCAGCGTCACGAGCTCGTCGGCCAGGCTCCGGAACGTCGGTGAGTCCGTGTTCTCGTCGCGCAGGGCGGTGAGCTTGTGGGCGACGAGCGGGTGGTCGACGACGTGTGTGCGCACAACCGAACCCTAGTGGCGAGTCCCGGGGGTCAGTTGCCCGCGTTCTTGCCCAGGCAGGACTTGGTGTAGGTCGTCTGCTCCGTCAGCGGAGCCTTCACCGGCTTCTTCGCCTTGTCGTTGAGGTTCCAGTAGCGCAGCCAGTCCATCTGCATCCGGGCCTTGTTCATCCGCTTGCCCTTCTCGGCCTCCATGGTGAACCGGACCTGGAACTTGCGGCCGGACAGCGCCTCGGGCCGGGTCTCGGTGCGGATCACGTGGGCGTCGACGAACCACGAGATGTGCTTCTTGGTGACCTCGACGGCGAAGGTGTGCCACTGGTCCTGGCCGAAACCCCGCTTCATCGACGCCTGGAAGAGGTTGTCGGGGCGGGTGCGGATGTAGAAGTTGACCTTGTTGTCGCCCATCGTGAACTTGTTGAGGGCGATGTTCTGCTCGCCGCAGCCCTCGCCCTCGGCGGTCACCGGGACCAGCTCGGTGAGGACGCGGTACGGCGTGTGCTTGTGGCCGTACTGGCGCTGGCGGAGCCTGGTCTCCCAGCGGCCGTAGGCGCGGCCGGGGATCGTCATCTGGGCGGAGACGCTGCCCTTGGTGGCGGTGTTGAGGGTGAGCATGCCGTGCTGCGTGCGCACCGCTCCCGGGCCCTCGACGTGCCAGCGCTTGTGGTTGAGCGGACCGACGAAGGTCTCGTCGTAGACCAGCCCGCCGTGGCCGTACCACCCGAAGGTGTTGCCGGCGTGGATCGGGCCGGGTGCCTCGCGGGCGGTGGTCGCGCTGGGCACCTCGGCGGGGCCGGCGTGTGCCGCGGCGCCGCCGAGCGAGCCGAGCGAGCCGAGCGAGAGCGCCATGAGCGCTGCGGTGCCGGCGGCGAGGGCGCGGCGGGGAAGAGTCGCAGTCCGGTCGAACATGGGGATCGAACCTAGCGAACTCGGCGGGCGGGGTCACGTTCGCGGCCATACCGACGGTCGGTGAACGGCGGTTGCGACCGCGCTGGACCGGGCGATCCGGCAGCGAAAGGGGCTGGTCGCCCGTGGGTCGACCTGTCACTCTGGATGGGTGGGCGTGCGCGATGACGGGATCGACTTCGCCCTCGCGGCATACCGCGAGGGGGGTCAGTGGAGCGTCCAGGAGCTCGCCCACGAACAGCTCACCGACATCGAGACGATCTCGCACGGCCTGCGCAGGCTCCCCGGCGAC
>Ga0075368_10000542_pt1 | contig 11339 bp, 7 predicted proteins | sample EndMethybrTD3033_FD_71518 | JGI IMG/M metagenome (GOLD analysis project Ga0075368, IMG submission 71518) | Populus endosphere microbial communities from Tennessee, USA - Endosphere MetaG P. TD hybrid TD303-3 | ecosystem: Host-associated > Plants > Roots > Endosphere | place: USA: Tennessee... | reverse complement strand
GCCGCCACCGGCCCCGGCCCCGAGGCGATGCGCATCATCATGGCGCCGCAGAGCTGGCTGGTCGGCTTCGCCACCGTCGGACTGGAGGTCTTCTACTACCTGACGCTGACGCACATCTCGCCGACCACCGCCAGCGTGCTGGTGCGTGTGGCCATTCCATTGGCGATGGTGATCGGCTGGCTGATGTTCTCACGCCGTCCGCCACGGCTGGCGATGATTGGCGGCTTCGCCATCCTGGTCGGCGTGGTGCCGTTGGGCTTCACCGTGCCGGCCGAGCACCGCACGGCAGTGTTCGCGGCCGCCGGCGCCGCCGCGCTCACCTTCATCCTGCGCAGTTTCTCGTCGGAGTTCCATCCCTGGAACCGGCGCGCCAAGACGGTGATGGAGAAGCTGCGCGTCACTGGCCTGGTCGTGCTGGTCACCTGCATCGTGGGGCTGACGCTGGCGGGAGCAGGCAGCCTGGCGGTCGGCGTCGGCCTGCTGCCGCCCCTGCCGGTCATCCCGACGCCCGAGCAGATGCTGCACGTTCCCACTATTCTGCTCGGCACGCTGGTCGGCAGCGTCGTGATCACCTCGATCGTAGTGTTCAGCTTCTCCGCGGTGGTCAAGATCCGCACCGAGAACCTGACAGCCGCCAGCGCCTTCACGCCCCTCACCACCCTGCTGGCGCAGATGGCCGGCAGTGCTGCCGGCTTGATCCCGACTTACGCGCTCGACCCGGAGCTGCTGCCATCCATGGTCGTCGTGATCGGTGGCGTGTTGTTGATCCTCTACGCATCCGGTCGCCGCTGAGTGATCCAAGCAGGCCGGGTTTGCGTTCAAACAGCGTGTAGGTTGGGCCAAGCGAAGCGCGGCCCAACACTGTCCGGGTGAACACCGTGGAGGTCTGGCGTCGATGACACAGGCCAGCAAGCGCGCGACGGATCGACAGCCGCCGGTGATCGTCTGGCTGCGCGACGCCCTGCGCCTCGCCGACAATCGCGCGCTCAATGCCGCCGCCGAAACCGGTCAGCCGGTGCTGGCCATCTACGTCCATGACGACGCGAGCCCCGGTGTGCGCCCGCTTGGCGGCGCCTCGCGCTGGTGGTTGCATCACTCGCTGGCTGCGCTCGGCCGCGATCTCGCCGAGGCAGGTGCGCCCCTGAAGATCCTGCGTGGTCCAGCCGGCCGGATCGTTCCAGAGCTGGCGCAGCAGATCGGGGCGACGGCCGTATTCTGGAGCCGCCGCTATGGCGGCTCCGAGCGTGCAGTCGACACGGCCATTAAGAACAGCCTCGGCGAGCTCGGCATTGGCGCGCACAGCTTCAATGATTTCCTCCTTGCCGAGCCGTGGGAGGTCACCACGCGCAGCGGCGATCCATTCAAGGTCTTCACGCCCTTCTGGCGCGCGCTACGCGAGCGCGGTGATCCGGCGCCGCCGCTGCCCAAGCCACGCAAGCTGACAACGGCGCATGTGTCGTTGCCCGTCTCGCTTGGAACCGCGACGCTGGACAGTCTCGATCTGTTGCCGACCCGGCCCGATTGGGCCGGCGGGCTGCGCGAGACGTGGACGCCGGGCGAGCAGGGCGCCCGCGATCGCCTGACCCACCTCATCCGCAGCCGTCTCGACGGCTACGCCGCCAATCGCGACCGCCCGGACCTCGCCGGCACCTCGTGCCTCTCGCCGCACCTGCACTTTGGCGAAATCGGCATCCGCGAAGTCTGGCATCGGGTTGTGCGGGCCGCTGCCGATCGCAAGGTGCCGCATGAAGACGCGCAGAAGTTTCTGTCCGAGCTGGCCTGGCGCGAGTTCTCCAACCACCTGCTGTTTCACAACCCCGATCTCGCCACCCGCAACTTCCAACCGCGCTTCGATGCATTCCCTTGGGTCTCCAATCGGCGGCGCGTGCGCGCCTGGCAGCGCGGCAAGACGGGCTATCCGATCGTCGACGCCGGCATGCGTGAGCTTTGGCATACGGGCTGGATGCACAACCGCGTGCGCATGATCGCCGCCTCGTTCCTGATCAAGCACCTGCTGACCGACTGGCGCACCGGTGAGGCTTGGTTCTGGGACACGCTGGTGGATGCCGATGCCGCCAACAATGCCGCGAGCTGGCAGTGGGTGGCGGGCAGCGGCGCCGATGCCGCGCCCTATTTCCGCATCTTCAATCCGGTGCTGCAGGGCCGGAAATTCGACCCTGAGGGTGACTACGTGCGGCGCTGGGTGCCGGAAATCGCCAAGCTGCCCGCGGCCCATATCCACGCGCCCTGGGACGCACCGCCTTCCGTTCTGGCGTCGGCAAAGCTCGAGCTTGGCCGTGATTATCCGGAGCGGATCGTCGACCTAGACGAGGGTCGCGCCGGCGCTCTAGCGGCTTTCCAGACCATCAAGGGGGCGTAACGGCGAGAGGCCGGAGGGGACGTCCGGCCTCCCGCCGCCCCGCAAACACGCCGACCGGCATCGTGGACGGCGCACCACAGCTACGAACGAAATGACCGTTCGGATTAGCCGCACTGACAAATACGCAGGTTGCAGGCCGCTCGTTACTTGGGCGCGGGAATGAGTTTGGCGTGCAGGGCCGGCCCGGTCGGCCTGCCGGTCGGCGATCCGCCCGCAGGCTCCAAGCTGACGCCAAAGGTTGCCTTCTGCACCACCGCCGGGTCGTAGGCGTTGAGCACCGTCCGCGTGATGTCGCTGCGGTCCTCGATCAGGCCAAGCGATTGCGGCACGCCACCGCTCTGCTCGGTGGCGATCCACAATTGATAGCTTTTGCCCGGCTGCCGTTCGGCCGCCACCGTGCGGATCGACAGTGTGCGCGTTGCCAGATCGACCGAGAGCAGGAACGCCGGCGACACGTCGTCCTTCTGGAACACCGCGACGTAGCTCGACGGCACTTGCGGGCGCACCATCTCGCGCACGCCGATCACCACCAGCAGGCAGGCCGCCGCCGCCGAAGCCGCTGCCGCCAAGTTGCGCCAGCGACGCACGCGCTGTTGCAGCTCGACGATCTGCCCCGGTCCTGTCGACTGGCCGTTCGCGTTGGCCAGTCGCGCCTCGATGCTGGTGAACAGCCCCGCCGGCGGCTCGAGCGGCGGAACGGCCTCGGCCAGCGGCGACAGCCGGCGCTCCCACGCCGCGATCGCAGCGTCGAGGTCATCTTCGCGCTGGCGCCGTGCCGCCACGGCCGTGCGCTCGGACGCGTCGAGCGTGCCCAGCACGTACTCGGCAGCCAGACCGTCGATGTCCTCCCTGTCGTTCATGGCCTGTCGTTCATGTACCGAGGCAGTCTCTCAGTTGCGCCAGGCTGCGCCGCAGCCAGGTCTTGATGGTCGGTACCGGCCGGCCGTAGCGCTCGGCCAGCTCCTCGCGGCTCAGGCCCTGCCGGTAGGCCAGCACCACCATGTCGCGCTTGTCGGGCTCCAGGCCGTCCAGGCACCGGGCGAGCCGCTGCATGTCCTGGCTCTGGTTCAGATTATCCAGCGGGCTCGGCTCGTCGCTGGCCACCTCCAGCGTCTCAGGCGCATCCTCCAGCGACACCGGATTCTTGCGCCGCACCTCGTCGAGGGCGCGGTTGCGGGCGATCGTGGCCATCCAGGCGATCGGCGAACCCTTGGCCGCGTCGTAGTCCACCGCCCGCTCCCAGATGCGAATGTAAACCTCCTGCAGGACGTCGTCGGCGAGGTCCCGCCTGTGCAAGATACGCACCACCACTCCGTAGAGTTTCGCGGACGTGGCATCGTACAGGGCGGAAAACGCGGCCTTGTCCCTGGCTGCCACGCGGCGCAGCAGGGCCGACACGTCGCCGGCGGTGGTCATGGCTTGGCGTTGCAAGGCGGCTTCCACGGTTTCCTGGTCTAGCAGATACGCGCCAGACCCGGGTTCGGATCACCCTGACAGGCCATTCTGGCCATCCTTCGGCAGGTCAGTGAAATCCCCGCTCCCCGCTCTTCACCGTGAGGGTGGGTGAGAGGATGCCGCTCGAAACTACGTATAGATCATCTTGCGCGTCATGCCGCCGTCGACCACCAGCTCGGCGCCGGTGATGAACCCTGCCGCGTCCGACAGCAGGTAGGCCACCGCGCTGGCGATGTCCTCCACCCGGCCGACCCGACCCACCGGATGCTGCGCATGGTCGGACGGCTTGAGAGGCCCGTGCCTGCCGGTGTCGATCCAGCCGGGCGAGACGCAGTTGACGCGCACCTTCGGGGCCAGCGTCAGGGCCAGCGCATGCGTCAGCGCCACCACTCCGCCCTTGCTGGCCGAGTAGGCCAGCGTGCCGGGCTCCGACATATGCGCGCGCGTCGAGGCGATGGTGACGATGGCGCCATGCGCCTGCTTGAGGTCACTCGCCGCAGCCTTGGCCAGCAGGAAGGTGGAGGTCAGGTTGGTGGCCAGCACCTGGTTCCACATCTCGAGTGTCGTTTCGGCCAACGGCGCGAACCTAGCCAAACCCGCATTGGATACGACCGCATCGATGCGGCCGAGACGCGAGCGCACCACCGCCACCAGCCGCTCGATGTCGGGTTCCCGGCCGACGTCGCATTGCACGGCGATGCCGCCGATCTCGGCTGCAACTTGCGTAGCCGCCTCGCCGTCCAGATCGGCGCAGGCCAATTGCCAGCCAGTGCTCGCAAGATGTCGAGCAATGCCGGCGCCGATGCCGCGGGCGGCACCCGTGACGATGACGGTGCGAGGCTGGGTTGCTTCGGGCATGCGTGAGACAAATCAGATTTCGCGGACGGGCGCGAGTGCCTCACGCGCTTTGGGTAAAGGGACGCTTCTCCCTCTCCCCGCTTGCGGGGAGAGGGCCGGGGTGAGCGTCAGCTGCGGTAGTCGGCGTTGATCGAGATGTAGTCGTGCGTCAGGTCGCAGGTCCACACCGTGGCGCTCGCCTGGCCGACGCCAACGTCGGCGCGGATAACGATCTCGCGGCCCTGCATGTAGGCGGCCACTGTCTTCTCGACGTAGCCCGGCGCGCGCTCGCCATCTTTCGCTACCAGGTGCGGGCCGAACCAGATCGACAGCTTGTCGCGATCGGCCGCCTCGCCCGACTTGCCGATCGCCATCACCACGCGGCCCCAGTTCGGGTCCTGGCCGGCGATGGCGGCCTTCAGGATGGGTGAGTTGGCGCAGGCGAGCGCGATCCTGCGCGCCGCCGTCCAGCTCTCCGCCCCGCTGATCTCGAAAGTCACGAACTTGGACAGCCCCTCGCCGTCCTTGGCGACCTGGATGGCGAGATCGCGCATCAGGTCATGCAGGGCGGCGCTGAACGCCTCGAGCCGTGCGTCGCCGGCATCGCTGACCGGCTGCTGGCCGCGTTTGGCGGCCGCGCCGGTGGCAAACAGCAGGCAGGTGTCGCTGGTCGAGGTATCACCGTCCACCGTCATGCAGTTGAACGTGGTCTTGACGTGCTGGCTCAGCAGCGCCTGCAACGCCGGCTGGGCAATGGCGGCATCCGTGAACATGAAGCACAGCATGGTCGCCATGTCGGGCGCGATCATGCCGGCGCCCTTGCAGAAGCCATTGATGGTGACGGCCACCTCGCCGATCTTGGCCGTGCGGGTGGCGAGCTTTGCGTAGGTGTCGGTGGTCATGATGGCCCGCGCCCCTGTCAGAAACGCGTCCGGGATGGCCGACTGTGTCAGTCCCTGCAGCAGGTGCGTGAATTTGCCGGCATCGAGCGGCTCGCCGATCACGCCGGTCGAGGCGATGTACACCTCGTTGGCGGCGCAGCCGACGGCCTTGGCGGCAGCCTCGGCGGTCAAGCGGGTCGCCTCGCTGCCCTTCTTGCCGGTGAACGCGTTGGCGTTGCCGGAGTTGACCACCAGCGCTCGCGCTTTGCCGACGGCCAAGTTCGCCCGGCACCACAGCACCGGCGCCGAGCAGGTCTTGGATTGGGTCAGCACGCCGGCGGCGACCGTGCCCGGATCGAGCACGGCAGCCATCAGGTCGGTGCGGTTCTGGTAGCGGATGCCGGCCTCGCAGGCCGCCAGCCGCACGCCCGGCACGACCGGCATGTCCGGCAGCCTAGCCGGCGTGAACGGCGAAGGCGTTGCCCCGGATTTGGCCATTACACATCCCCCCAAATCTCCGGGGGATCAGCCCCCGGGCGCTACTTCTTCTGCCCCGGCAGGTCCAGGGGCGTCTGCATGTTGGGATCGATATACTCGATTTTGGCCTTGGCGCGCAGGTCGCCCGCGATCTGCTGGGCTTTCTGGTGGATGATCGCCCCGACGATGCGCTCCTTGACGCTATCGAACGGCACCACCTGCCCGGCACGTCGGTCGTCGACCTTGATGATGTGCCAGCCGAATTGGGTTTGGAATGGCTGGCTAACCTCGCCCTTCTGCAGCTTGAAGGCCGCCTCCTCGAACTGCGGCACCATCTGGCCCTTCGAGAAGTAGCCGAGATCGCCGCCCTGGTCTTTGCTGCCAGGGTCCTTGGAGTGCTGCTTGGCGAGTTCCGCGAAGTCAGTCCCGTAAGCGACCTTCTCGAACAGCTCGCGCGCCTGCTCCTTGCTGTCGACCAGGATGTGGCGGGCGCGTACCTCTTCCTCTGGCTTGGCGCCGACCTGGGTGTCGTAGAATTTCTTGGCTTCCGCGTCGCTGACGGAGTCCTTCACCGTCTTGTCGAAATAAAGGTCGCGCAGCGAGCGACGCCGCCAGTATTGCATGCGGTCGTTGTAGTCCGCCCCCGCGGCCAGCTTCTGGCCCTCGGCAGCGTCGGCGAACAGCTGGTTTTCAATCAGGAATTCGACCAGTACCCGGCGCTTGGTTACATCGGGCAGGGAGCCCAGCTCGCTGCCGATCTCGGCCTCCGCCAGCCGCATGTCGCCTTCCGTGATGTTCTTGCCGTTGACCTTGGCCACCACGGTCTCCTGGGCACCGGCTGCCACGCTGCCGAGCATCAGGATTGCGGCGGTCGCCGCCAGAATGCGAGTTGTTGCGCTCACCTGTCGGGTTTCCTTGAATTGGCGGTAGAACTCCGGCCATACCGGGGGCCCTGCTTAGACCTCCGGCAGGCAGGCCGACAAGTTACTATTGCGTCATAGGGAAACTGTGACGTTTACCCCAAGTTGACATCGAACCGGCCGGTCCTTATCTCACGTTGGTCCTCGGCGAGGCTGGCCTGTCGCGGCGCCTTCGCGCGGGCATTTGCTTCCCAGTAACGAAAATGTTCGCTTGCAGCGGCTGTGGAAGCGGTTGCGGGTGGAGGCATCAAAGTCGTCTATTCGCTCGCCGCACGACTTTCGCGGTCCCCTGTGCATGGCACGTGGATGTAAGGAACGGTTCGCATGCTGTCCATCGGCGCGTTAGCCGCCAAGGTCTTTGGGCGCTCCAACGATCGCAAGGTCAAGACATACCGGCCCAAAGTGGAGGCCATCAACGCGCTGGAGCCGGACCTGGTCCGTCTCACGGATGCGGAGCTGCGCGAGCGGACGGCGATGTTCCGCAAGCAGCTGGCCGAGGGTGTTTCCCTCGACGATCTTCTGGTGCCGGCCTTCGCCACCGTGCGCGAAGCCGCCAAGCGCGCGCTCGGCCAGCGCCATTTCGACGTGCAGCTGATCGGCGGCATGGTGCTGCACCAGGGCAAGATCGCCGAGATGAAGACCGGCGAAGGCAAGACGCTGGTCGCCACCCTGCCCGTCTATCTCAACGCGCTGACCGGCAAGGGCGTGCACGTCGTCACCGTCAACGACTACCTCGCCAAGCGCGACGCCGAGTGGATGGGCACCATCTACAAGTTTCTGGGCTTGACCGTTGGCGTGATCGTGCACGACCTGGATGACGATCAGCGCCGCGCCCAGTACGCCTGCGACGTCACCTACGGCACCAACAACGAGCTCGGCTTCGACTACCTGCGCGACAACATGAAGATGCGCGCCCCCGAGATGGTGCAGCGCGGCCACTCCTATTCCATCGTCGACGAGGTCGACTCGATTCTGATCGACGAGGCGCGCACCCCGCTCATCATCTCCGGTCCCGTCGAGGATCGTGCCGAGCTGTACAACGCCGTCGATATCCTGGTGAAGGGTCTGGTGGCCGAGAGCGACAAGATCGAGCGCGAGCTCGGCAAGGGCCACAGCAAGGAGGAGCTCAAGGAGCTGCTCAAGACGCAGGGGATGATCGATCTCGACGAGAAGCAGCGCCAGGTCGCCCTGACGGAACTGGGCAACGAACGCATCGAGGAGATGCTCGGCGAGAAGGGTCTGCTGAAGGGTGACTCGCTCTACGACATCGAGAACGTCACGGTCGTCCACCACGTCAACCAGGCGCTGAAGGCCCACAAGCTGTTCCTGCGCGACCGGGACTACATCGTCAAAGCCAACCAGGTCATCATCATCGACGAGTTCACCGGCCGCATGATGCAGGGCCGGCGCTATTCGGAAGGCCTCCACCAGGCCCTGGAGGCCAAGGAGCACGTCGAGATTCAGCCCGAGAACCAGACGCTGGCCTCGATCACCTTCCAGAACTACTTCCGCCTCTACAAGAAGCTGGCTGGCATGACCGGCACGGCCGCTACCGAAGCCAACGAGTTTATGGACATCTACGGCCTCGACGTGGTCGAGGTGCCGACTAACGTGGCTGTCGCGCGCGCCGACGAGCATGACGAAGTTTACCGCACCTTCCAGGAGAAGAGCCGGGCGATCGTCGCCGAGATCGCCGATTGCCACCGCCGCGGACAGCCCGTGCTGGTCGGCACGACGTCGATCGAGAAGTCCGAGCAGCTTTCCGACCTGCTGCGCAACCGCGCCTACATCCGCGACCTCGGCCAGTATTTCAAAAAACAGGCCGACGGGCTCAAGGCCGGCAAGGAGGACGAACTCAAGACGCAGCTCAACGACGTCGCCTCCTACCTGGCCAATCTCGGCGCCAAGAACAGCGGCACCGACGTCATTCCGCACCAGGTGCTTAACGCGCGCTACCACGAGCAGGAGGCGCACATCATCGCCCAGGCCGGCATGCCGGGCACCGTCACCATCGCCACCAACATGGCGGGCCGCGGCACCGACATCCAGCTCGGCGGCAATCCGCGCTACCGCATCCGCGACTGGATCAACGAGGAGATCGCCGCCGGCCGCGGCGCCGGAGCGCAGCTCGACGAGATCTACTTCGAGTGGGTCGATCACTGCCTGAGCGAGTTCTCAACCGCCAAGTCCCCCGCCAACGGCGCCAGCCGGCGCGACGTGCAGGCCTGGATCGGGGCCGAGCTCAAGGCGCGCGTCGCCAAGGGTTCGGTGAGCGCCGAGGAGGCCGAGGCCGCCAAGGACAAGATGATCGAGAAGAGCCTCGAGATCGAGACCAAGCTGGCCGAGATCGTGGCCGACGTCGGCGACCGCAAGAAAAAGGCGCTGGAGGCCGGAGGCCTTTACGTGATCGGCACCGAGCGGCACGAGAGCCGGCGCATCGACAACCAGCTGCGCGGCCGCTCCGGCCGCCAGGGCGACCCCGGACGCTCCAAGTTCTACCTGTCGCTCGAAGACGACCTGATGCGCATCTTCGGCTCCGACCGTATGGACGGCATGCTGCAGAAGCTCGGCCTGCAGGACGGCGAGGCCATCACTCATCCCTGGATCAACAAGGCGCTCGAGAAGGCGCAGCAGAAGGTCGAGGCGCGCAACTTCGATTCGCGCAAGTACGTGCTCAAGTACGACGACGTGATGAACGATCAGCGCAAGGTGATCTTCGAGCATCGCATCGACATCATGGGCCACGACGACGTCAGCGAGACGGTCAAGGAGCTGCGCCACGAGGTCATCACCGGCCTGGTGTCCCAGCACATTCCCGAGAATGCCTATGCCGAGCAGTGGAATACGCAAGATCTGAAAACCGAGGTGCAGCGCATCTTCGCTCTCGATCTGCCGATCGACAAATGGGCCTCCGAGGAGGGCATCGCCGACCAGGAGATCACCGAGCGCCTCACCAAGGAGGTCGACGACAAGGCCCGCGCCAAGGAGGCCGAGTTCGGGTCGGAGACCATGCGGCAGATCGAGAAGATGGTCTTGCTGCAGACGCTCGATCACCTCTGGCGCGAGCATCTCGTCACCCTGGAGCATCTGCGCCAGGTGATCGGCTTCCGCAGCTACGGCCAGCGTGATCCTCTCAACGAGTATAAGTCGGAAGGCTTCCACATTTTCGAGACCATGCTCGCCAGCCTGCGCGAGGCGGTGACGGGCCAGCTCATGCACATCCAGGGCATGCCCGAGGAGGAGCCCGAGATGCAGGAGGTGGCGCTACCACCCATGCGGGCCCATCACGTCGATCCGTTCACGGGCGAGGATGAACTGGCCATGGCTGACGCGGCGTTGGCCGGCAGGTCCAACGGCCAGGCCGAGCGGCGGGCGCCTCTGCAGACCCGCAAGACGGGCGGGGGCGGCGCGCTCAACCCGAATGATCCGGCCACGTGGGGCAAAGTGGCGCGTAATGCGCCGTGCCCGTGCGGCTCGGGCAAGAAATACAAGCATTGTCACGGCCGGCACGACTGATCCCCCGGGCGTGAAGCCGATATTGCGACGTTGGCAGACGTGTTGGCGGGCGGAAGGCCGGTCATCATGCTGCCCAATGGTAATTTCTGCGAACTCGACAATGCCACATACCTCGTCTTACATACGCCGTGGCGATCTCGGAGGGACGATCTTGGCGCCGCGAGTAGACGGTCTGATCAAGTTCAGCGTAGCGGTGTCGGTGCTGTGAGAATCCTTGGTATCGTAGCCAAGACGCATGATAGTGGACTGGCGCTCCTCAAGGACGGCGTGCCCGAGTTTGTGCTCGAGGAAGAACGCTACAACCGCATCAAGAAGACCAACAAATTCCCGAAGCACTCGGTCAGGGCAGCGTTTTCCGAGCTGGCCATCGGCATCGATGATGTCGATGCCATCACCACGCCCTGGGACATTCGCCAGCTGCGGCGCACCTTCCTGTCGATCGTCGGCGGCCGGCTTCCGCTCAGCCTGACGTTCCTGCTGCCGCGCTCGCACGTCTCGCAGCAGAACCAGATCGTGCTCCTCAATCAGTATCTCCAGAGAGGCCTGCGCGAGCACCTGGGCGCCCGTGCGCTGCCGCCGATCGTCAATGTCGGGCATCACAATTCACATGCCGCCATGTTCTTCGCCTCGCCCTTCGACGAGGCGCTGGTGCTGGTCATGGACGGTTACGGCGACGACAGCTCGAGCAGCGCCTATTTCGGGCGCAGCAACAGGCTGGAGCGGCACTGGTCGACCGGCGTGATGAATTCGGCCGGGCTCGTCTACACGTTCGTCACGCAGCACCTCGGCTTTGCCGGCTTCGGCGACGAGGGCAAGGTGATGGCGCTCGCCGCCTTCGGCGAGAACACCTACGTCAACCGCTTCCGCGACGTC
>Ga0075368_10000541_pt1 | contig 11349 bp, 9 predicted proteins | sample EndMethybrTD3033_FD_71518 | JGI IMG/M metagenome (GOLD analysis project Ga0075368, IMG submission 71518) | Populus endosphere microbial communities from Tennessee, USA - Endosphere MetaG P. TD hybrid TD303-3 | ecosystem: Host-associated > Plants > Roots > Endosphere | place: USA: Tennessee... | reverse complement strand
GTGGAGCAGAACACACACGAGCTTTTCTCCCGAGAGGAGGAAGTCGTTGTTGGCTCCGACCGGTCTTTTGGATTGGTGATGGCTGCTGCGCTCGCGCTCGTCACCCTCTTCAACAGCTGGCATTCTGGCCGACTGTGGCCATGGACTTCAGTCCTTGCCGGGGGGGTCGCGGTCATCGCCGCAATCCGTCCTGCCGCACTGCATCCGCTGAATCGTGCCTGGACGAAGCTTGGTCTGCTTCTGCACAAGATCGTCAACCCCATCGTGATGGGGCTGATCTTCTACGGTACGATCCTGCCAACCAGCCTCGTCATGCGCTTGAGCGGTAAGGATCCGCTGCGGCTGAAGCGTGACGCAAGCACCGAGAGCTATTGGATTCGCCGCACGCCCGGCCCTGCGCCCGAAACCATGCGAGATCAGTTCTGATGATCGATTTGTTCCCCGAAATCCGGCGCGTCCTTCGCGCGGCGCCACCTATCAACACGCTGCCTTGAGACATGCGCGTTCTCGGCATCTCGGCCTTCTATCACGACAGCGCGGCGGCTCTGATTGAAGACGGCCGCGTCATTGCTGCGGCGCAAGAGGAACGCTTCACCCGAAAAAAGCACGACGCATCGTTTCCGCACCATGCCATCGCGTACTGTCTGGAGGTGGCAGGCGCGAGGCTTTCCGACATCGATCAGGTCGCCTTCTACGACAAGCCGTTCCTCAAGTTCGAGCGGCTGCTCGAGACCTACGTCGCCCTCGCGCCGCACGGTTTCCGCTCCTTCCAGATGGCCCTGCCGCTCTGGCTGAAGGAGAAACTGTTCCAGAAGAGCCTGCTGCAGAAACATCTCGCCAAATTCGATGCTGACTTTCCCGTCGACCGGCTCCTGTTCACCGAGCACCATCTGAGCCATGCGGCAAGTGCGTTTTTCCCGTCCCCATTCGAGAAGGCCGCCGTGCTCACGATGGACGGCGTCGGTGAATGGGCGACCACCTCGGCGGCGATGGGGGACGGCAACCGTCTCGAGATATTCCAGGAGATCCACTTTCCCCACTCGCTCGGCCTGCTCTACTCCGCCTTCACGTACTACACCGGCTTCAAGGTCAATTCGGGCGAATACAAGCTGATGGGGCTTGCTCCCTATGGCGAGCCGAAATACGCGCAGCTCATCCTCGATTCACTGATCGATCTGAAGGCGGACGGCTCGTTTCGCCTCGACATGTCGTATTTCGATTATTGCACCGGGCTGACGATGACCAATGACCGGTTCGCCAAATTGTTTGGGCAGCCGGTGCGTTCGCCGAACGAACTGCTCACGCCGTTCCACATGGATATCGCAGCCTCCATCCAGGCAGTCCTGGAGGAGGCGGTACTTCGCTTGACCCGCAGCCTTGCGCTTCAGACCGGCGCACGCAATCTGTGTCTTGCCGGCGGCGTTGCGCTCAATTGCGTCGCCAACGGCAAGGTGTTGCATGACGGCAGATTCGATTCGATCTGGATTCAGCCGGCCGCCGGTGACGCCGGCGGTGCAGTTGGAGCTGCACTCGCTGCCTACCATCAGTTCAGACAACAACCGCGCCATATCGCGGCCGGCGACGGCATGTCCGGCGCTTTTCTGGGACCCGAATTCTCGCAAGAGGTGATCGAGCAGCGGCTGCGCGCCGCCGGCGGCCGCTTCGATGTACTCAGCGAAGATGCAATGATCGAGACGGCGGCGGCAGCGCTGGCCGACCAGCTCGCGGTCGGCTGGTTTCAGGGCAGGATGGAATTCGGCCCGCGCTCGCTCGGCGCACGCTCGATCCTGGGCGATCCGCGGTCGCCCTCGATGCAGAAGAACCTCAATCTCAAGGTGAAGTTTCGAGAGAGCTTCCGGCCGTTTGCGCCGGCGGTCACGCGCGAGGACGTTGCGGATTGGTTCGAGCTCGACGGCGACAGTCCGTACATGCTCCTGGTTGCCGGCGTCAGGGGTGACCGGCGTCACATGATGAGCGCGGACGAGCAAGCATTGTTCGGCATCGACAAGCTCAACGTGGTGCGCTCGACGATCCCCGCGGTGACGCATGTCGACTATTCCGCCCGAATCCAAACGGTGAGCGCCGACACCAATTTGCGCTTCCATCGCTTACTGTCTCGTTTCAAGGCGCTCACCGGTTGCCCGGTGCTGGTCAACACCAGCTTCAACGTTCGCGGCGAACCGATCGTCTGCACACCAGAGGATGCCTTCCGCTGTTTCATGGGTAACGAGCTCGACATGCTGGTGGTCGGCAACTGCATCCTGAGAAAAGAACAGCAGGATCCCGCACTCAAGCGTGACTACAGTGCAGCCTTCTCGCCGGACTGAACGTCCGGCATGGCATGGTGGCTCGGATTGCCACGCCTCGGCGAAGCCCTAGGACTCACCAGCCGCCGACCCATTCCTCCCTGCCCCTCTTTTCGTCCAACGCATCAGGGGCTCCAGCCATGGCCTCCTGGCCATGCGCTCCGTTATGACCTGTGCCCACACATCCATTGCGCCCATCAGTGACCCTTCCCCACCGGGTTATGTGCGCCCCTCCACAGCCGAAGCATCAACACGATGTGGGTTTCAGGCGCTTCCGGAAGAAGGCGAGAATCTCGTCCCGGGCAGCGAGCGTTGGCTGCCCCACCTCATCGACAAGATGAACCGTTACGACACTGTGGGGCGTCTTCACGAACTGCTCGAAGAACGGCGGCTTGGGTCCGGTATTCGCGGCAGTGTCGGGCAAGACGCGACCAATGAAGCGATCGCCGAGCGCGGCCTGGTAGGCCGCAAACCGTTCGGCGCGGCAGAATGAATCGCCCGCAAACCGGTAGGCAAGGACAGTCAGATCTTCTCGTTCCAGCCGCGAACGGACTTGTGCCAGTTCCTCGGCGGAGCTCTCGATGCCTCCGGGATCGTCCAACGGGAGCGACGGCTGGGAGACGACAGGAGCCAGCAGCACCGGCTCCAGCATCATGTTCAGCGCGAAGTTGCCGGTAAAGCACATGCCGATAGCGCCGACACCCGGCCCGCCGCTCTCGTCATGGGCCAGCCTGGCGAGCGCCCGCAACCAGTTGGACACGGGGCTCGATGATCCGCCGCCAAGTGCGCGGAATTCCGCACTGACGCACGCGCGCCGAAAGACGCCGACAGCGGTCTCGGCGTCCGGAACATCGCCGTCCTTTCCAAACAGCGAAGGCATGTAGACCCGGAAGCCGGCATCACGAACCCAGCGAGCGAAACGCGCGACGTGAGGGCTGATACCCGGCATCTCGGTCATGACGATGACGGCCGGTCCCCCGCCCGCCATGTAGACCGGTTTTGTCGCCCCCTCCAACGTGAGGACCCGCTGGTCGAAATCCGATAGATCGTCAGGCTTCAGCAGCGCATCGCTCATGTTGTCCTCCGGAAAAGGTTGCACAGACGGTATTTCCCGGGCATTTATTCCGACAAGTGTCAAAACTGACATTAATCGGGTCTATTTTGCCATGCTGCTCGTTGACGTTCTCGTCCTGGAAGGCGCCTCCGCGGCCAGCGTCGCCATCACCTTCGAATTGATCGCAGTAGCCAACGGCATTCGTGCAAGGGCCGGACGACCGTCCTGCTTCGACGTCAGAATTTCCGGTTCCGGGGCGAGATGGGCCACGAGGCTCGCAAGGCTTTCCTCGAAGGAAGTCGCCAGCAGACCCGCGGATGTGGTGATCGTCCCCGGCCTGGCCTGGATGGATGAGCAACTCATTCGCGAAGGATTGCAGCGGCGGGACGCCGAAACGGCGAGGAAGGCTCTGCAGGCGGCCTTTCGATCCGGAGCCGAAATTGCCAGCTCCTGTTCGGCCGTATTTCTGGTCGCGAGCGCCGGGCTGCTGGATGCCCGCCGTGCAACCACGACCTGGTGGCTCGCGCCGCTCTTTCGGAATCTATTTCCGAAAGTGATGCTCGACACGGACGCGATGGTGCTGACCGACGGGAGCGTAACGACCGCCGGCGCGGCAATGGCTCAACTGGACCTCATGCTCTCGATCATTGCGCGCCATGCCGGACCCGACCTCGCGGACAGCTGCGCACGGTTTCTGTTGCTGGACCAGCGGCCGTCGCAGTCCCGCTACATGGCGCTATCCTTTCTTGCCGCCGCGGACGAACGGGTTTCTCGCGCCGAGCGCTGGGCACGAGCGCGACTGCATCGGACCTTTTCAATTTCCGAGCTCGCGAAGGCCGTGGGACTGGGTGCGCGCACGTTTGCGCGCCGATGTGAGCGCGCCACCGGGCTTTCGCCGGTGAGATTTGTCCAGAAGTTGCGCATCGACAAGGCGATGGAGCTTCTGGAGACAACGCGGCTCGGCCTCGACGAGATCGCGGAGAGGGTTGGGTATGCCGACCCCTCCATGCTTCGCAAGCTGCTGCATCGGGAGAGGACGCCCGGTGCGCGGGCCTCCCGTGCCGGCCGCAAGCGAGAGAAGAGCGCCGCGCCCTCCAGAACGTCTGCGAAAAGGCCACCTGCACCGCACCGGAGACCATCGGTCGGCGCTGGCAGGAAGGGATCGAAGACAGCTTGAACGATCCTTCAAAGTCCGCATCCCAACGGCGGGGTCTCTCAGGGCGCGACCAGTTTCTTGCGAATGGCATAGCGGACCAGTTCGGCCGTCGACGACATCCCGAGCTTGCGCATGGCCGACGCACGATGGGTCTCGACGGTCTTCACGCTCAGCTTCAAAATGGTGCTCATGGATCTGTTGGTATGCCCTTCCGCAATCAATTGGACCACGCTCTGCTCACGCGACGTTAGCAGCATGTCCGACTTGCCATGCTTGTTGAGCTGGTAGTCGTGGAGCAGCTTCTCCACCAGGGCGCTGGTGAAGTAGGGCCTGCCGTCGAGCAACGCCTCGATTGCGGAAATCAGGTGCTTCTTGGCATCCGACTTGAACAAGAAGCCGCGAACTCCGGCCAGAACGGCTTCAGTCAGCAGTTCCTCGTCCTCGTGCATCGTCAGGATCAGCACTTCCGTGCGCAGATCAAGTGCCCTGAGCCGGCGGCTGACCTCCAGCCCGTTCATGAGTGGCATCGAATAGTCGACGATTACGATGTCCGAGCTCGTCTCCACGGCCAGACCGACGGCTTGCTCACCATTGGTCGCCTCGCCGGCGACGATCCAGTTGGACTGCGTTTCGACAATCGCGCGAAGCCCTGAACGTACGACTGCATGATCATCCGCAATCAAGATGCGTTTCATGGCGTCGTTCTCGTTTTCCGGCCGCAATCAATGGAGACGGCCGGCAGCCGCAAGGTCGAACGATCATGCCGATCATGGCTCGAAGCGCCATCCTGCAAAACCCTGAGCTGCGTCGGCGAATGTACCGACGTGGCCGCCTTCAAGGAGATCCCGCGGACCGACGCGCTGTCATGCCTCAACCAGCTGCGCGCGAACGGCATACCGGACCAGACCTGCGGTTGAGTTCACCTCCAGTTTGCGCATCGCAGCCGCCCGATGTGCCTCGGTTGTCTTGACGCTGAGGTTCAAGATCGCGCTGATGCCCTTGTTGCTGTAGCCTTCAGCTACCAGCTTGACGACGAGCTGCTCGCGTGGCGTAAGCCCGCGACGCCGATCTGCTTCGCTGCCCGCGCCGTGATCCAGTTCGTTCCGACAGCTTTCGCTGCAGAACCGCTTATGCACCAAAAGTGCGTCGACGGCCGCCAGCAGCATTCTGTTCGCGTCCGATTTCGCCAGAAACGCGCGTGCGCCGGCCTCGAACGCCTGCTGCGCAAGCAGACCGGACTTGTGCACCGTGAAGATCAAGACCTCCGTCTGCAACGGATAGTCCCTGATCCGCCGCGCAACCTCCACTCCCGTCATTCGCGGCATGGAGAAGTCGACGATAGCCACATGCGGCCGGCTTTCGATAGCCGCGGTCAGCGCCTTGCTGCCGTCGTTCGCCTCGGCAACCACCTCCCAATCCGCCCGCTGTTCGAGCACCGCTCGCAAGCCCAATCGCACCGCTTCGTGATCATCCGCGATAAGAAAGCGTTTCATGGCAGAGCACTCCAATGTCGCTATACGGCAGCCATTCCACCCGCCACCGATAACCTTCTTCTTCTTGCCTCAGTGGGTGCCAGCTTGGGCCCTCCCGAAGCCCGCGGCCTTTCGCCGGCCACGCTTGTTCGTCGCCAGCCCATGCGGAAATTCCGCGCGCAGGACGGTGCCGGAGAGCTGTATTGCCGGATCGGAGTGGATATCCAATGACCCTCCGATCTGTTCGAGACGTGCCCTCATCGCGGGAATTCCGACGCCGATGGATATGGTTTTCGCGCCTTGCTTCGCGTAGTCGGCGCGCATCCCCCGCCCATTGTCAGTGACCGTCAGTCGAAAATGACGGCCGATCGCATCGATAACGATGCTCACTTCCGTCGCTTGCGCATGGCGGAATATGTTCGTGAGGGCTTCCTGGACGATCCGCAGCAAGGCGCGTTGCTTTTCGTAAGGTAGCCTGTCGACGTCAGGCACGATCCTGGTCGTGACCCGCAACGAGGTGCGGGCCGCAAATCCATCGGCATAGTGCTCGATCGCGGCCTTGAGTCTGTCGATCGTCAGATTCTGGGGGTGTAGCAGATAGGAAAAGGCACGGATTTCCCTGAGTGCCTCGTCGATAGACGCGTCGATCTCATCGCAAAGCCGTTCGGCACCGACCGGGTCGCTGATGTTACGCCGGAGCCGCATGAGACCGAGACTCGCGGCAATCAAATGCTGACATGTCGAATCGTGGAGATCGGAAGCAATCCGCTGCTGGATATCCTCCTGAATGGACGCCAAATTGGCCCCGACGTGCACATCATCGACTCCTTCGGTCGCGGCTTCGAATGCACCATGACGCATGGTACGATGGCTGCCCATCAGCCGGATCGCGCCAGTTGTTACGGGACCCACAACGGGAACGATGGTCGTCTCCATATTTTGCCGCCGGACGCCAAATGCGAGACGATGGCGAATCCTCACTTCCGTTCCTTCCGCAACACAGGCGCGGAGGGCCTCATAGATGGATCTCGCGTCATCCCTGCTCATGCAACTGGAGACGTCCATCTCCCGGATGTCATCGGATGAGATGCCGAGATGCTGCTCGAAGGCCGGATTGATCCCCTCATAGACGAAGCGTCCGCCAGGCGAAGGGCGCACTACGAAGAGAAAGTCGGCCGAGCACATCCAGTACAGCCGGTCGCTGGCTTCTTCGAAACCGAGCCGGAACGACCCTGTGCCGCCGGTTCGAATTGGCTCGGGAGCGGGAAAGCTATGAGGCTTCACGGTACGCGCTCACTCTGCTGCGGCAACGCCCGACATTGAAGCTCGATATCGAGAGTCGCCGTCCTGCCCCGCAGGCGAGGCATCACCCTGGATCAGAGTACAGACGCCCGTGGGGTCCGCAGATTATACACCGTTAGGTTGATCGCGCCATAAGTAGTCGTAGCGCGAGATTGGAATCTCGAATTCGTGAGGGGAGACCTGAAGGGACCAAATGCGGTTCGTGCCAGACCATTCGGCACTGGACTCAATAGAGATGCAACAAATGCTAAAGTGCCACCTACAACCTTTACGAGCGACCAAATTATACAACAGCTTTATCGACACGTAAGCAACGCGCTCCGAGAATCATGCATATCGTTCTCGGATCGAGATCGGTCGACATGTACCACCAGGCGCTAACGGCTTCCCGTTCCGCTCGCGCTGGACTTCTTCTTCTTTCCTGCCTTCGCGCTCGGAGAGGGCTGTTGAGGCGGCGCGATCACCAGCGGATGAGACGGCACCTGGAGGCGGTTAATGCCGACGTCGTCCCTGAGTGCATCGGTATCCAGGCGTTGGCTTCGGTCCACAGAATCGCGCGGGTCTGCGGCAGCGGCAGACGGCGCCGCTAGACCAACGGCGACTCCCATCAGCACCCACGCGCATTTCATCATCTTGCAGGCCCCTCAAAAAGCGAAGTCAAGTCGAGGACCGATCCTGAGGTCCCTGTAGCGCCGCACCGCAACATTCGATGTACGCGCCTCGTACAACACACTGGTCGTCAGCGACACGTTGCTGGTAAAATTGTACTTCACACCCAGGTCCGCCGAGTAGATCTGGTCCTGCCGCCCCCGGTTCAGCCCGTCGGTGAACCAGAAGGCTTCGAACAGCGGCGTGCTCACGATCGACCATTTCGGATCGAGCTTGACCTCGATGCCGAGCAACGCGTCGAAGCGCCAGCGGCGAGCTTCCGCGAGGTCGGAAAACCGGTAGGTCACAAGCAACAGCGGCGAGAGTGTCACATTATTCATGCGGAAGTCCCGCGCCACCGAGCCCATCACGTCATGCGAGGTGAAGGCAAGGTCCCGGTAGACACCGTCGAAATCATATCGGTTCTCGTAGATGGCGGAGAAGCGCCAGCCGTCCCAATTCTCCGTCAGGCGCGCTCCCACGCGTGCGACTGCAGCGTTGCCATCCTTCTCCCTCGCAAACGCCTCGTATTGGGCGCGAGCGTAGAGCCGGTAAGAAAGGTCATTTGTCAGATTCCCGTCCAGCCTGACGCTCACGTCAGGCTCGTAGTAGAAATCCGATTTGCGGTTGTCCCGGCTGAACAAGGCATTGTCGGTGAAAGTCGGTGCAACGGAGCCGACGACGCTCCACGACGGAGCTGAGTAATACGGCACAGGACTGCTTGCCTTCAGCTCGGTCAGATCAACATCCGCGGCCCACGCGGTGCTTGCTCCAAACAATCCAACGACCGGTAACAGAACGATAGATCCACGCATGGCATGCCCCGATGGCTTCTGCGTACACCAGGAATCGCCTCAGATTGGGCAGCGATTGTGGCGTGTTAATGATAGGATTTTAAATCAGGGATTGAACCGACAGATTGCCATTTCGTAAAATGCGGGAAGCTCCCGACGCTGCGGAACAGACGCCGGGGAACTCACTCTGCATCTGACCCGATCGGTTGCGTTGCCCCAAGAAAAGCGGAACGCGCGCTGGCCTCACGGCCAAGCCCACTCGATCCGCCTAGTAGTCCACCGCGTCCCTGGTAATCGGACAGGTCATGCAATGACCGCCTCCCCGGCCCCGCCCGAGCTCTGCACCGACGATGGTGATCACCTCGATCCCTTCCTTGCGTAGCAAGGTGTTGGTGTAGGTATTGCGGTCATAGGCAAACACCACGCCCGGGGACGCGCAAACCAGATTGGCGCCGCTGTCCCACTGCGTCCGCTCGCGCATATAGGCGTTGCCGCCGGTCTCGACCACGCGCAGCTTCTTCAGGCCAAGGGCCTCAGCCACCACATCCACGAACGGCTTTTCGTCCTTGCGCAGTTCGAGGCCGGCGGAATTGTCGGCCGGCCGGTAGGAAAAGGCCGCGATGTTGTTGACGATGTCGGGATAGAGCAGAACGCAATCCCGGTCGGCGAACGTGAAGACCGTATCCAGATGCATTGCGGCGCGGAGCTTCGGCATCGCAGCCACGATCACACGCTCGGCCGCCTTTTTCCTGAACAGGGCTGCGGCGACCTGGCTGATCGCCTGCCGCGAGGTGCGCTCGCTCAACCCGATCAGGACGTTGCCCTTGCCGATCGGCATCACGTCGCCGCCTTCCAGCGTCGCGAGACCGTGGTCCCGCGTCGGATCGCCCCACCAGACATTGACCTTGCCGGCGAAATCCGGATGGAACTTGTAGATGGCGGTGGCGAGGATCGGCTCTTCATGCCGCGCCGGCCAATAGAGCGAATTCAGCGTGACCCCGCCGTAGATCCAGCATGTCGTGTCCCGCGTATAAAGGGTGTTGGGGAGCGGCGGCAGCAGATACTCGGTCATGCCGGCGGCCTCGCGGACGAGCTTGAGCATCTCGCCGCCATGGGCGTCCGGGAAGTCATGGGTCGAAACGCCACCGATCAGCGTTTCGGCCAGTTCGCGCGGCGTGAGGCTCTCGAGGTAGCCCCGCAGTTCGTCGACGAGACCGAGACCGACCTGATCGGGAACAACCTGGTTGTCGAGGATCCACTTCCTGGCCTCGGGGATCGCGACCGTCTCGGTCAGCAGGTTGTGCATCTCGACGACTTCGATCCCGCGATCGCGCATCTTCTGCACGAAATCGAAGTGATCGCGCTTGGCGTTTTCGACCCACAGGACGTCGTCAAATAGCAGCGTGTCGCAATTGGAGGGCGTGAGGCGCTGATGGGCGCGGCCGGGTGAGCAGACCATGACCTTGCGGAGCTGACCGACCTCCGAATGAACGCCAAAGGGAGTATTGGATGCCGATGCCTGCTTTGCCATGGGACTGCCCTTGAGGGTTGCCTTGCCTAGATCGTGATATAGCCGGTGGCCAATCCGTGAATCCCGACAGCAGCGCCGACGGCGGCTGCGATGAAGATGCCCCACTCGACGGCCGTGAAGACCCTCGCCTTCTGTTCCAGGCGCGCCCAGAAATAGAGTGCCGTGCCGGGCGCGTAGAGGATCAAGGACAGCAGCAGAAACTTCATTCCGGCCGAATAGATCAGGAACAGCGTGTAGATGACGGCGATGCCGGCAAAAATCGTGTCGCGCGTTCGCTCGCTGCTGCTCTTCTCATAGGTCTCGCCCCGCCTGACGAGCAGGAGCCCGTAGGCTGCGACGAGGAAGAACGGAATGAGTGACATCACGCTCGTCAGATTGAGCATCAACGCGAACGCATCCTGCGACCAATAGGTGCTGATGACGAAGAGCTGGACGATCACATTGGTGAGCCAGAGCGCCGCGGCGGGCACCTTGTTCGCATTTTCCTTGCCGAACAATGCCGGCATATCCCTGGTCCGACCGGCGGCGGAGAGCACCTCGGCACAGATCAGCGACCAGGCGAGATAGGCCCCCAACACCGAAACCAGAAGTCCAATGCTGACGAAGATCGCGCCCCAATGCCCGACCACCGCCTCCAGGACCGTCGCCATGGACGGCTGCCGCATGCCGGCGATCTCGGCGCGGAGCAGCACGGCATATGGCAGCATGGTGACGAGCACCATCAGGCTCGTGACGATCGCAAACCCGAGCAGGGTCGCAGCGCCGACATGCGCGCGCTCCTTGGCGTAGCGTGAATAGACGCTGGCGCCCTCGATACCGAGAAAGACAAACACCGTGACCAGCATGGTGGCGCGGATCTGCTCGAACAGGCCCTTGTCCGGCATGCCCACGCCGCCCCAGAAATTGCCGCGGAACATGTCGGCGTTGAACGAGACGATCAGGATCACGATGAAGACCAGGATCGGTACGATCTTGGCGACAGTGACGATGGTGTTGATCGCGGCCGCCTGCTGCACGCCGCGCAGGATCATGAAGTGGAACAGCCAAATTCCGATCGAGGCGACGATGATTGCGGTGACCGTGTTC
>Ga0075368_10000540_pt1 | contig 11354 bp, 7 predicted proteins | sample EndMethybrTD3033_FD_71518 | JGI IMG/M metagenome (GOLD analysis project Ga0075368, IMG submission 71518) | Populus endosphere microbial communities from Tennessee, USA - Endosphere MetaG P. TD hybrid TD303-3 | ecosystem: Host-associated > Plants > Roots > Endosphere | place: USA: Tennessee... | reverse complement strand
GGTCCGGGTGGTAGTTCATCGTGTCGATCACGGTCTTGCCGGCGAGGGCCTCCGAGGGCGGCCGGTCGTAGGCCTTGAGCGGGACGGCGGCCACGACCACGTCACCGGCTCGCGCCGCCTCGGCGGCCGTGGCGGCGCGGGCCCGGACACCGAGTTCCGCGACCAGGTCGGCCAGGGTCTCGGGGCCGCGCGAGTTGGCCACGACCACGTCCAGTCCGGCGGCCACCGCCAGCCGGGCGAGCGCGCTGCCGATCATGCCGCTGCCGATGATTCCGAGAGTCCCTGGTGTCCAGGCCACTGGTGCACCTCCGCGCCGTATGTGAAACTGAGTGTCACAGTAGCCACTGAGTATCGACACTGCAACAGGGGCCGGCACGGGAGATAGGATCGGCAGGTGACCGGAGCAGCACGTACGAACACGAGGGACATCGCCCGGGCCGCCGTACGGGCCGAACTGGCCCAGGTGGCCTTCGAGTTGTTCCGTCGCAAGGGCTTCGACAAGGTCACGGTGGACGACCTCGCGGCGGCGGCGGGCGTCTCGCGCAGCACCTTCCTGCGCTACTTCGGCACCAAGGAGGACGCCGTCCTGGGCGCCTTCGACGGGCATGACCGGCGCGTCGCCGACGCACTGCGCGCCCGCCCGGCCGACGAGGGCGAGTGGAGGGCGCTGCGGCGCGCCCTGGACGTGGTCATCGAGCGCTACCACGAGGATCCGGCCGACTCCCTGGAGACGACCCGGCTGGTCCGGGACACCCCCGCGCTCTGCGCCCGGCACCTGGAGAAGCAGTACACCTGGCGCCCGGCCCTGTCGCAGGCCCTGGCCGAGCGCGCCGGCTCCGAGCGGCCGACCCTCGCCCAGTCGGTGCGGACCGCCGCCGCCCTGGACTGTCTGAACGTCGCCCTCGACCACTGGCTGGCCTCCGACGGCCGCGAGGACCTGGTCGAGTTGCTGGACGCCGCCTTCGCGGCCCTGAATATCGAGTGAGAACGGCGCGGGATTTGGTCCACTGCCCCCTGACCGTCCTCGCGAACGAAACCCCCGCCACGCTCTCGGCCCGCCTGGAAGAGGCCCGAAGTGACTACGCCGCCCTGCTCGCCCTGGGCCTGTCACCGGACCTGACCCGAGACAAGCCCTCCCCCGCGCCAACTCGCCCTCTCCGACGCCCTGTTGGCCCTGCCCGGCGACCGGTGGACCGCCGCCGGCGGCACGGACTGCCGCAACTACGGCGCGCCCCGGGGCCTGCCCGAACTCCGGGCGATCTTCGCCGGGTTCCTCCAGGTACCGACCGAACAGCTCCTGGCCGGCGGCAACTCGAGCCTGGAGCTGATGCACGACTGTCTGCGCCCTGTGCGAGCGCTTCGGCATCGGCATGATCCCGGTCCCGATGACACCCGAGGCCCGGACATGGACGAGATCGAGCGCCTGGCCACCGCCGAGGCCACGATCAAGGGCATCTGGTGCGTGCCCGAGACGATTTCCGCTCGCGCCGACGAGCCGCCGTCCGCCGGAGTTCCCGTGCGCCCCACCGTCCCCTTCCGAGCCTTCGCCCCCTCAGTTCGTGCGACCCGCCACCAGCCACTTCGACGGCAGCTCGATCCGGGTGCCGTCGGGTGCGAACTCCGTGGTGACGAGCGGGAGTTCGCCGCTCGCCAGGATCGTCAGGCCGGCCGCGCGCAGGTATTCGGGCACGGCGTCGTCGGCCACCTCGCCGGGCGCGATGCCGTGCCGGAAGATCGGTGCGAGCTTGGGCGGCGGTCCTGAGGGGCTCTGCGCCAGGCCCAGCAGGACGGGCTTGGCCGCCTCGGAGAGTTCCACGAGGAACGCCCGGCCCCGCTCGCCGACGAGCGCGGCGATGCCGTCCACCATGGGCTGCCGGTCGTCGGGTTCGGCCTGGTGGAGGACGCCGCGCATATAGACGTTGGCGTCGCCGAGTTCGGCGTGCAGTGTCTCCGTCTCGCCCTTCTCCACGGCGTCGACCACACGGTACGTGGCCTGTCCCGCCGGGTCGGCGTGCCGGGCGTGGTCGAGGGCGACGGCGGACAGGTCGGCGCCGAGGACGTGCGGGAAGCGCTCGGCGAGGAACCGGGTCTGAGTGCCGTTGCCGCAGCCGAGGTCCACCATCGCCAGACCGGAGTCGGTGAGGTGCGGTTCGAAGAGGGCGAGGTGGATGCCGACGGTGAGGGCCGGATCCGCGTCCCAGAACACGGCCCCCTTCTCCTCCGGAGCCTCGCGCCAGAAGCCCTCCCAGGCCTCCCGGTACCGACTCGTCACGCTCATGGCCAACTCCCCAGGGTGCGCCGCGAACCCGCCCCACGTTGACGGGCCAGTACGGTTTATCGCGCCCTGGTCACGGCTACAAGCGCGTGGCGCATTCCTTCACCCCGCTTTCGATATGCGTACGCCCCCGTGCGCCGCACGCGCCCCTGTGAGGCGGGAGCGCCTGATGTGCCGTCAGCGCCGGGGCAGCGTCAGCTCGAACCAGACGGTCTTACCGGCCTTGGTACGGCTGGTGCCCCACTCACGGGCCAGGGTGGACACCACCCGCAGTCCGCGCCCGAACTCGTCGGTGGGGCGGGCACTGAGCAGGGTCGGCAGATCGTGGTCGTCGTCATCCACCTCGCACAGCAAGGCGTCGCTACGGATGAGGCGCAGTTCGACCGGACGGCTGTGAGAGTGCCGTACGGCGTTCGTGACGAGCTCGCTCACCAACAGCTCGGCGGGGTCGGCGAGTTTCGCGAGCCCCCAGTCGTGCAGCTGCTCACGGACCACGGCACGCGCGCGGGGGATCTCGGCGGGGTCGAGCCCCAGCCGCCACTCGGCGACGTCGTCGGCGTCGATGCCGTTGAGGCGGGCCATCAGAAGCGCCACGTCGTCCTTGCGGCCGCCGCGGGTGTTGAGGGCGCGGATGATCGAGTCGCAGGCGTCGTCCATCGAGGCGGCCGGGTGGGCCGCGGACTCGCTGAGGGTCGCCAGGCCCACGCCGATGTCCTCGCCGCGCACCTCGACCAGTCCGTCGGTGCACATGACGATCCGGTCGCCGGGCTCCACGCGCACGCGTACCGCCTCGAACGCCACCCCGCCGACGCCGATCGGCGCACCGGTCGGCAGGTCGAGCAGCTCGCTGCGGCCGTTCTCGGCACGGACCAGGACGGGCGGGATGTGGCCCGCGTTGGCGATGTGCAGTTCGCCGGCGATCGGGTCGTAGACGGCGTACAGACAGGTCGCGAGGTAGGTGTCGCCGAGGCGCTGGGCGAGGTCGTCGAGGTTGCGCAGGAGCTGGGCGGGCGGCAGGTCCAGGGCGGCCATGGTCTGTACGGCCGTACGCAACTGGCCCATCATGGCGGCCGAGTTGAGGCCGTGGCCCATGACGTCGCCGACGACCAGGGCGGTGCGGGCGCCGGGCAGCTTGACGGAGTCGAACCAGTCGCCGCCGACGCGACCCAGCAGGGTGCCGGGGAGGTAGCGGGTGGCGATGTCGCAGCCCGCCATGCGTGGCGGGATGTGCGGCAGCATGCTGTCCTGGAGGGTCTCGGCGACGCTCTCCTGGTAGGTGTACATGCGCGCGTTGTCGAGCACGAGCCCCGCACGGGCGGCGAGTTCGGCGCCCGTGACCCTGTCCATGTCGTTGAAGACGGGCCGCTCGGGGTGGCGCAGCAGGATCATGAAGCCGAGCACCACGTTCCGGGCCTTGAGCGGTACGACCAGCATGGAGCGGTGGGTGATCAGGGGCCGGATGTCGCGCTTCTCGAACTGGGAGGCGATGGCGTGGCCCATCTCCTCGGTGATCCGCGGCACCAGGACGGGATCTCCGGTGGTCATGCACTGGAAGAACGGCGTGTGGGCCGGGAAGGGCATGGCCTCGCCGACCGGTACGACGTCGTCCCAGCGGCCGGGTTCGTCGGTGTGCTCGAGGGCGACCCGGTGCCACATGGTGGTGGTGTCCGGTACGCCGTCGGGGAACCCCTCGCCGGCGACGACCTGTTCGCGCAGATAGGTGCCGGCGACGTCCGTGAAGCGCGGCACGACGGCCCGGCTGACCTCGATGATGGTGGTCGCCAGGTCGAGGGAGGTGCCGATGCGGCCGCTGACCTCGTTGAGGAACTCCAGGTGTTCGCGGACGGCCGCGTACTCCAGGTCCTCGCCCTCGTCGGTGAGTTCCTGCGGCACCGGCAGCCCCTCGGCCGCGGCGCGGGCGGCACGCTCACGGCGGGCCCTGCGCTCGGCGCGGCGGGGCACGCCCCAGTCGGGGGTGACGGGCACCCGGTCGTTCTGGCTGAACTCCAGGACGGGATAGCCCAGTTCGAGGACCTGCGCGACGATTCGGGCGCTCTCGTCGACGCTCATGCTGGGCAGGATCTCGGGCAGCCGTTGGGCCAGTTCCTCGGCGCCGGGGAAGTCGGTGTGCAGGGCGAAGCCGGGCGCGATCCGCTCGAACGCCAGGTCGCCCTCGACGCCGTCCGGTTCGTCCTGGCGGAGTCCGCCCGTGTCGGCGGCGAGCACGAGGAGCCGCTCATGGCCGGGGCCCACCAGGGGGTACGCCCACCACAGCACGTCGACACGGTCTCTCCCCCACCCTTCGGGCGAGGGGACCCCCGTCTCGCTCCGCTCGGGGACGGTGAGGCGGGCGCGGCCCGCGGCGGGGTAGGAGAGCCTTCCGTCGAGGGAGGATTCGAGGTCGGGGCCGAGTCCGTCGTAGGCCGCGTACGTCCCGTAGGGCGGGGCGTCCTCCTCGTCGGGCAGCGCGCCGGAGACGGGCAGCAGGTCGACGGCCGCGCGGCCGATCGCCTCGTCCTTGGGCACGCCGAACAGGCGGCGTGCGCCGGTGCTCCAGTGGGACACGAGGCCGCCCCGGTCGACGACGACCACGGCCAGGGGGACACGGCCGGGGGCGGTCTGCCCGCTCACCACGCCGTTCCCAGCTCCGCGGCTGGGAGGTGTGTCCCTCTCGGTGCCACGGTCAGCGCCACTTTCCATGGCCCAGGCCCTCTCTCCCCACGGCTCCGCAAGATCTGTGCCGCCTCCTCCACCGTACGGCTCCGTCCGATGGTGATGTGCGGCAATGCGCGAATTGATGCCGCGCGTCGGCCCCCGCGCGCGGGGGCGTGCGCCGGGGGCAGGTCAGTCCTCGTGTCCCAACCGCAGGTCCCGCTCGGTGTGCCCGCCACCGGCCAGCTGGAGCACGGTGGCGACCGGCGGGTAACCCGTCGCGATGACGGTGTACTCGCCGGAGGACAGGTCGACGAACCGGAACGTTCCGTCGGGCCCGGTGGTGAGCGTGCCGACGACGTTGCCCGCAGCGTCGAGCAGCGTCACGCGCGCGTCCTCGACGGGCCGTCCGCCACCCGCGCGTACGGTGCCGCGCAGGACGGCGCCGCCCGCGAGTTGGACGTCCTGGCGGGTCTCGCGGGCGGCCCGGACGCTGACGGGGAGCGCCGCCGGGCGGTACGCGGACGCGCCGGCGGCCAGGGTGTACTCGCCGGCGACCAGCTCGGTGATGGCGTAACCGCCCTCGCGTCCACTGCGGGTGGTGGCGACGACCTCGCCGTGCACGTCGGTGAGGGTGACGGTGGCGTCCCGCACGGGTGTGCCGTCCGCGGTGCGCACCTGGCCGGTGAGGCACCCGGCGCCGCCGAGGACGATGTCCAGCTCCATCGGGCGTTCGCCGACGCTCACGGTGACGGCCTGGGGCTGGTGTCCGCCGGCGGCGGCGATGAGCACGTACGCGCCCGAGCCGGGGGTGGACAGCGCGTACCGCCCGTCCTCGCCGCTCGCGCCCCGCCCGATCTGCTGCCCTGCCACGTCGATGAGCGTGAGCGCCGCGCGCGCCACGACGGTCCCGTCGGCGTGCTGGACCGTGCCGCGGACGGGGACTCCGGCGGCGTGCTGCGAACGTGCCTGTGGGATCGGGGCCTTGACGGGTGCGGGCTCCGTTTCGTCGGCGTTGTGGGACACCAGCGGTTTCTCCTTGAGGAAGAAGGCGATGAGCAGGCCGAGGGCGAGCACCGGCACGAGGTACAGGAAGATCCGGGGCATGGCGTCGGCGTACGCCCGGATGCAGTCGTCCCGGAGCGCCGGGGGCAGCGCGTGGACGAGCTGCGGGGTGAGGGACTGCGGGTCGGGAACCTGTGCGCCCGCGCGCGTGGGGAGGCGTTTTTCGAGGGCGTCGGCGAGCCGGTGGGCGAACAGAGTGCCGAAGATCGCGGCGCCGACACTGCCACCGATCTGCCGGAAGTAGTTGTTGGCGCTGGTGGCGGTGCCGAGGTCGGCGGGGCGCACGGAGTTCTGCACGGCGAGGATCAGGACCGGCATCACCATGCCGATACCGGCGCCGAGGACGGCCATCCAGAGGCTGTACTGCAGCCGGGGCGTGTCCACTTGAAGGCGGGACAGCAGCCACATGCCGAGCGCGGAGAGCGCGCTGCCGAGGACGGGATAGATCTTGTAGCGCCCGGTGTGGCTGATGAGCTGTCCCGAGACGATCGAGGCGCCGACGATCCCGCCCATCATGGGCAGCATCAGCAGTCCCGACTCGGTGGCGGAGGCCCCGTCGACCATCTGCAGGAAGGTCGGCAGATAGCTGGCGGCGCCGAACAGCGCGACGCCGATCACCAGGCCCACCAGACCGGTGACGTTGAAGACGGAGTCCCTGAACAGCCGCAGCGGGATGAGGGGTTCGGCGGCGAAGCGCTCGGTGACGAGGAACAGCACGGTGGCGGCGGCCGCTCCCGCGCCGAGGCCGATGATGACGCGCGAGTCCCACGCGTACTCGGTGCCGCCCCAACTGGTCAGCAGCACCAGGCAGGTGGAGGCAGCGGCCAGCAGCAGCGCGCCCGGGATGTCGAACCGGGGCTTGGCCCGCGGCTTCGGGAGCTTCAGTACGACGGTGACGACGGCCAGGGTGACGAGGCCGAAGGGGACGTTGAAGTAGAAGCACCACCGCCAGGAGAGGTGGTCCGTGAAGTAACCGCCGAGCAGGGGGCCCGCGACGGAGGCGAGGCCGAAGGCGGCGCCGATGAGCCCCATGAAGCGACCGCGCTGCCGTGGCGGCACGATGTCCGCGATGATCGCCTGTACGCCGATCATGAGCCCGCCCGCGCCGACGCCCTGGACGGCGCGGAAGGCGATCAGCTGGTCCATGGACTGCGCCCGGCCGGCGAGTCCGGCGCCGATCACGAAGACGACGATGGCGAACTGGAAGACGCCCTTGCGGCCGAGGAGATCGCCGAGCTTGCCGTAGATCGGCAGTCCCACGGTGGCCGTGAGCAGATAGGCGGTGATCGCCCAGGACATCCGGTCCAGGCCGTGCAGCTCACCGACGATCTTCGGGAGCGCGGTGGCGACGATCATCTGCTCCAGGGCGGCGAGCAGCAGCGCCAGCATCAGCCCGAGGAAGACCAACCGCACCCGGCGCGGGCCCAGTTCGGCCGCCGCGGCCGGTGCGGGGGCGGCGGCCTGCGGGAGCGCCGCTTCCTCGTGCACCAAAGTGGACCCGCCCACGTACCGCTCCCCTCGTCGCGCTGCCGCGCCGATTTCCGGCTGAAAACCGGCCCAAATCGACAACTACGAGCAAGCGCGACGAGTTACGGCGTTCCGGCGTGTCGAACGGAGATCCACTCGAACCGGTGAGGGGTCAACAGCCCCTGCTCACCGAGGACTTACTTCTCGACCTCGGTGGCCAGCCTGACGAGCACCGCGTCGTAGATCCGGGCGAGGCCCTTGGGTGCGAAGGTCTTCTCGAAGAAGCCGCCGATGCCGCCTGCGCCGTTCCAGACGGTGGTGACGACGACGCGGGACTTGCCCTCGCCGGCCGGGGTGACCGTCCAGGTGGTCACCATGGAGGAGTTGCGGTCCTTCTCGACGAGCTGTCCGTCGGTGGGCTCGCTGACCTCCAGGAGGCAGTCGCGGACGCGCTTGCTGGTGGCCTGGAGCTTCCAGTGGACGAGGGTGCCCTCGCCGTCGCCGCCCTCGCGCACCTCGTACTCGCTGAAGTGCTCGGGCAGCACCTTCGCGCGCGTGTCGCTGTAGTCGGCGAGGGCGTCGAACACCTTCTCCGCGTCCGCCGCGACGACTCGCTCCGTAGTGGCCTCGACCTGCGCCATCGATTTCCTCCAGGACTTGCTTTCTCGGGGTGGGGGCAAGCCAACCACCCCCGCCCACGGCCGCCCAAATCGGGGTGCCCCGGGGGCGCCCTCGGGGTTCGAAGCGATCAGAAACCGCCCTTGCACGGAAATTCGAACACGTGTTTCACTCTGGGAGCAGCGCTACCGAGGAGGCGTCATGCGCTGGGAGAACCTCACAGCCGAGTCCGGCGGCCACAGCCGGACGGCCGACGCCGCGCTGTTCGGCGCGGACGCCGTGGTCAGCAGGCAGTTCGACACACCCGAGTTCAGAGGGATCACCTTCCACGAGGTGCGGGCCCGGTCGATCATCAACCGGGTGCCGGGCGCCTCGCGGATGCCCTTCGAGTGGACGCTCAACCCGTACCGCGGGTGCTCGCACGCGTGCGTGTACTGCTTCGCCCGCAAGACGCACACCTATCTGGACCTCGACTCGGGTCTCGACTTCGACTCGCAGATCGTGGTCAAGGTGAACGCCGCGGAGCTGCTGCGCCGCCAGCTCGGCTCACGCCGCTGGCAGGGCGAGCACATAGCGATGGGCACCAACGTCGACTGCTACCAGCGTGCCGAGGGCCGCTACCGCCTGATGCCGGGCATCCTGTCCGCCCTGCGCGACCACGCGAACCCCTTCTCGATCCTGACCAAGGGCACGCTGATCCTGCGCGACCTGGACCTGCTGGTGCAGGCGTCCGAGGTGACGGACGTCGGCATCTCGGTCTCGGTCGGCTTCACCGACCCCGAGCTGTGGCGCACCGTGGAGCCGGGTACGCCGGCGCCGGAGCGCCGCCTGGACGTCGTGCACACCCTCGCCGAGCACGGCATCGGATGCGGGGTCCTGATGGCCCCCGTGCTCCCGTTCCTGAGCGACCACCCGAACCAGCTGCGGGCCACCGTGCGCGCCATCGCGGCCGCCGGCGCCACCTCCGTCACGCCTCTGGTGCTGCATCTGCGCCCGGGCGCGCGCGAGTGGTTCATGGCCTGGCTGACCCACCATCACCCGCACCTGGTGCGACGCTACGAGCGCCTGTACGCGGACGGCGCCTATGCCCCGAAGTGGTACCAGCGCCGGATCACCCGTCAGGTCCACGAGCTGGCACAGGAGTACGGGATCGGCCCCACGCGCGCGGGGATGCCACGGCGGATCCCGCCGGCGGAGCCGGTCGAAGCGGCCGTGTCCGAACCAACCCAACTCACGCTGATTTGAGAGCGTTCGAGCGCATCCCTCGATCCGATTGGGTCAAGTATCGCCAGAACGAGTTCTTCCGGACGTGCTTTCCGGGACGATGCGGTTCGGACCGTGAGACTCGCGGTCCGAAGCCCCTCCGTCCTGGGAGGACTCCATGAGAAAACGCGCAGCCGTGCTGTGCGGCGCCGCCGTCGTCGTGGCCGGGACCGTCACGGCCGTCCCCGCCGACGCGAGCGCCCCGAACAGCGCGGAAACCGCTCACGCGGCGAAACTCACCTGGAAGAAATGCGGCACGACCGACTACCCGACGCTCCAGTGCGCGTCCCTCAAGGTGCCGCTCGACCACCGGCATCCGCACGGGAAGCAGATCACGCTCGCCCTGTCGCGCGTGCCGCACACCGCGAAGAAGAGCCAGGGCCCGCTGCTGGTCAACCCCGGCGGCCCCGGCGGCAGTGGTCTCACGCTCGCGGGGTTCGTCGCGTCCTCGCTGCCCAAGGCGGTCGCGGCACAGTACGACGTCATCGGCTTCGACCCGCGCGGGGTGGGCAAGAGCAAGCCCGCCCTCGACTGCAAGCCGGGCTACTTCAACCCGGTGCGCCCGGACTCCGTGCCCAGCACGCCGGCCCTGGAGCGGGCCAACCTCCAGCGCGCCAAGTCCTTCGCCGACGCCTGCGGCAAGAAGTACGCGGGCGTGCTGCCGTACATCAACACGATCCAGGCCGTGCAGGACATGGACTCGATCCGTGCGGCCACGGGCTGGAAGAAGACCAGCTACTTCGGCTACTCGTACGGCACCTACCTGGGCGCGGTCTACGCCAAGCTCTTCCCGCAGCGGGTCAGGCGTCTGGTCCTGGACTCGATCGTGGACCCGACGGGGGTCTGGTACGACGACAACATCGGGCAGGACTACGCCTTCAACGACCGGCACCTGGCGCTGATGTCCTGGATCGCCAAGTACAACTCGACGTACAAGCTCGGCACCGATCCGGAGAAGATCGAGGCCAAGTGGTACGCCATGCGCAAGGCCCTCGCCAAGAAGCCGGCGGGCGGCAAGGTGGGCGCCTCCGAGCTGGAGGACACCTTCATCCCGGGCGGCTACTACAACGGCTACTGGCCCTACCTGGCCGAGGCGTTCGCGGCCTATGTGAACGACAAGAACGTCGATCCGCTGGTCGAGGCGTACGAGAACTTCGCCGCGGTCGACGCGTCGGGGGACAACGGCTACAGCATCTACACCTCGGTGCAGTGCCGTGACGCCTCCTGGCCGCGGGACTGGAACCAGTGGCGCAAGGACAACTGGGCGGTGTACGACAAGGCGCCGTTCATGGCCTGGAACAACGCCTGGTACAACGCGCCGTGCGCGTTCTGGCCGACCCGCTCGATGCAGCCGGTCAACATCGCCAACGGCAAGCTGCCGCCGGTGCTGCTGTTCCAGGCGACCAACGACGCGGCCACCCCCTACGTGGGCGGTCTCACGGTCCACCGTCTGCTGGCCGGTTCGAGCTTCGTGGTCGAGCAGGGCGGCGGGAACCACGGCATCACGCTGGGCGGGAACGCCTGCCTGGACAAGTACCTCGCGAACTACCTGTCCGACGGTACGGTGCCGCGCAGCGGCGGCGAGATCGACGCGGTCTGCCAGAAATTGCCCGATCCGAAGCCGCTGAGCTCGAAGGCGGCGACGACGACGTCGGGGTCGTCGCGCGGCGCGACCCTGCACGGCATGCTCGGCTTCCGCGGCTGAGTGGTTGACCGACCGTCGGGGGCGGGCGTTGTCAGACCCATGGTCCACCATGGACGCATGAGTGAGCTGACCAGGATTCCCGCCCCCGACGGGCTCGCGCCCGCCGCGCAGTACTCCCATGTGGTCATGGGCACCGGCACGTTCGTGGCGGTCTCCGGCCAGCTCGCCCTGGACGAGGACGGAAAGATCGTCGGCGAGGGCGACGCCGCCACGCAGGCCCGACAGGTCTTCGAGAACCTGAGCCGCTGTCTGGCCGCCGCGGGCGCGACCTTCGACGACATCGTCAAACTCACCTACTTCGTCACGGAC
>Ga0075368_10000538_pt1 | contig 11371 bp, 9 predicted proteins | sample EndMethybrTD3033_FD_71518 | JGI IMG/M metagenome (GOLD analysis project Ga0075368, IMG submission 71518) | Populus endosphere microbial communities from Tennessee, USA - Endosphere MetaG P. TD hybrid TD303-3 | ecosystem: Host-associated > Plants > Roots > Endosphere | place: USA: Tennessee... | reverse complement strand
CGGGTGCACCCATGAACATTTTTGGCGGCTTTGAGATTTTCGGTCTTCTGCTGATTGCCCTCGCCGCGGCCGCCCTTTGGTCGACGGTCAAGATGGTGCCGCAGGGCTACAACTACACAGTCGAGAACTTCGGGCGCTATACGCGCACACTGAGCCCCGGCCTGCACATCCTGATCCCGGTGATGGAGCGCATCGGCGCCAAGCTCAACATGAAGGAGCAGGTGATCGACATCCCGTCGCAGGACATCATCACCCGCGACAACGCCATGGTCACCGTCGACGGCGTCAACTTCTACCAGGTGCTGAGCGCCGCCAAGGCGGCCTACGAGGTGGAGCAGCTGCAGGGTGCCATCGTCAACCTGACCATGACCAACATCCGCACGGTGATGGGCTCGATGGACCTCGACGAGTTGCTGTCCAACCGCGACCAGATCAACGCCAAGCTGCTGCAGGTTGTCGATGCCGCCACGGAGGCGTGGGGCGTGAAGGTCACCCGCATCGAGATCAAGGACATCGCGCCGCCGCGCGACCTGGTCGACAGCATGGCCCGGCAGATGAAAGCCGAGCGCGACAAGCGCGCCCAGATCCTGGAGTCGGAAGGCCTGCGCCAGGCCGCCATCCTGAAAGCCGAAGGCGAGAAGCAGGCCGTGATGCTGGCCGCCGAGGGCCGCAAGGAAGCGGCGTTCCGCGATGCCGAGGCACGCGAGCGCTTCGCCCAGGCCGAAGCCAAGGCCACCGAAATGGTCAGCGAAGCGATTTCCAAGGGCAGCGTGCAGGCGATCAACTACTTCGTCGCCAACAACTATGTGAAGGCGCTGGAAGCCATCGCCAAGTCGCCGAACCAGAAGATCCTGATGATGCCCCTCGAGGCGTCGTCCGTGATCGCCTCGCTGGCCGGCCTAGCCGAGATCACCAGCGAAGCGTTCGGCAAGAACGGCTCCGGCGGCGACGGTGCCGCCCCGAAAGCAGGGGGACGTCAGCTACCGCGTCAGGGCAGCGTGCCGACCGCCTGATCCGATTTAAGTCTCAGTGTTGGGGAGCCGATTTCCATGCAGACGCTGTTTCCGACTCTCACCAGTCTCGGCCATTGGAACTGGTTCATCCTGGCCGTGCTGCTGTTCATCCTGGAGACGGTCGTTCCCGGCGTGCATTTCCTGTGGTTCGGCCTCGCTGCGGTGATCGTGGGCGGAATCGCCCTCGCGACCGGCATTGCATGGCAATGGCAGCTGATCGCCTTCGGCGTCATCTCGGTGCTGACCGTGTTCTGGGTGCGCCGCTTCTATCGTGCGGAAACGGCCAACTCCGATCTGCCCGATCTCAATGTGCGCGCCAACCAGTACATCGGCCGCTCGCTGATCGTCGAACAGGCGATCCAGAACGGCCGCGGCAAGGTGCGCGTCGGTGACACCCTGTGGACCGCCGAGGGGCCCGACTCTCCCGCTGGCGCCCGCGTCACCGTCAAGGAAGCCAAGGGCAACGTCCTGGTGGTGGAGCGTGCTGCCGCGTAACGACGGCCCGAGCGCATTTGCCTGGCTCATCGCATTCGTCAGCCTGGTCCTGCCCTGGGCCGGCCTCGCAGCAGGTCTGGTCGGCGCCTGGCAGATCGCGCAGGGGGACAGATCCGGCTGGTGGCTGGTCGGCGCAGGTGCCGCCATGCTGATCGCCGACGTCGTGATCGACTTCGTCTGGGCGCACCCTTCCGTCTCGAAGAGCGACCAGCCCGATCTCAACCGCCGCGCCGAGCAACTGATCGGCCGCGTGCTGCTGCTCGAGGAGGCCATCGAAGGCGGACGCGGCAAGGTGCGGGTCGGCGACACCCTGTGGCTCGCCGAGGGCGCCGAGCTACCCGCCGGCACCCGCGTCAAAGTCACCGGCGTCCGCCGCGACGCGCTGCAGGTGGAGGTGGTTTAGCGGCGCTGTCATCCCGGACGTCGCGCAAGCGACGATCCGGGACCCAAGGCGAAAAGGCTGCGTCGACTGATCTAGGTCCCGGATATTTGCTGCGCGAATTCCGGGATAACATTCAACGGATTCAAGCCACGCCGGCGCGCAGCAGATCGTGCACGTGCACGATGCCGACCGGCTTGCCCTTGTCGACCACGAACAGGGCGGTGATGCGCGAGGAGTTCAGTACCTCCAGCGCCGCCGAGGCGAGCATGTCGGGTGACACCACTTTCGGCTTGCGGGTCATGATGTCGCCGGTGCGCGCGCCGAGCAGGTCAGCGCCCATGTGACGGCGCAGGTCGCCGTCGGTGATGACGCCGGAGAGCTTGCCCTTGGCGTCGACCACGCCCAGGCAGCCGAACGACTTCTGCGTCATGGTGACGAGCGCCGCGCTCATGGCCACACCCTCGCCGGCCAGCGGCAGGTGATCGCCAGTGTGCATCACGTCGGCGACGAAGCGCAGGCTGGCACCCAGCGAACCGCCGGGGTGGAACACCTTGAACTTTTCCGCGGTGAAGCCCTTGCTCTCCAGCAACGCAATCGCCAGGCAGTCGCCGATCGCAAGCTGCATGGTGGTCGAGGTGGTGGGCGCCAGGCCGTGTGGGCAAGCCTCTTTGACACGTGGGAGTTCAAGCACCACGTCCGCCTGCTTGCCGAGCGCCGACTGCGTACGCGAGGTGATGGCCACCAGCGGCACCTTGAAGCGCCGCGAGTAGGTGACGATATTGCCGATCTCGACGGTCTCGCCCGACCAGGAGATGGCGACGATGGCGTCGTCCTTGGCAATCATGCCGAGGTCGCCGTGGCTCGCCTCGCTCGGATGCACGAAGAACGCCGGCGTGCCGGTCGAGGCGAAGGTGGCGGCGAGCTTCTGTCCGACGTGGCCGCTCTTGCCGATGCCGGTCACGATCACGCGGCCCCTCGCTCGGGACAGCAGTTCGACGGCCTCGCCGAACGCCTGGCCGAGCTGCTGCTGCAGCGCCGCCCTCAGCGCATTCAGGCCTTCGCTTTCCAGCTCCAGGGTGCGCGCCGCCGATTGCACGGCAATCGACCCATCGCGGGGCACGGCACGCAGCTTTGCCTTCGCTACTGCTTTTTGCATGTCGCCTCGAATTGGCCGAGCCCGGAGAACAGTCGGCGCCGCAGTCTAGACCTGCGCACGCCGTAGGCAACCCCGACGGACCACGGATAGTGTACGCGGCGTGCTCGCCGTTGGCCGGCCCGCAACCCACGCTACTCGGACTTCTCGCGGCCAGTCCGCTCGCGTGGCTCGGCCATGATGGCGATACCGCCGTTGGGATACTCGAACAGGCGCAGGTCGTCACGGATTTCCGTCATCTGCCTCAGCAATTCCTGGTAGGCCCTGCGGCTGCGGAAGCGTCCCGAGGTGACGTCGGGCATCAGTTTGATGAGATGCCGCACCACGGTGTCCTTGCCGAGCGGCAGGCCCGGCGTCTCGTGTGCGAGCGCCGCCACATGGTCAGCGGCCACACGGATCCAGCGTCGCTCGCCCCGATGCCGCAGCCGCCGGACCAGGCTCTTGTACCGCTGGCGCACGCTGTCTGCGGTGTCCCGCACGAAGCCGGACATGCGTCGCCATTTGCTCAAGGGGCGCTGGTAGTCGAGAGCCGCGCGCAGGCTCTCGACGGCAAACACGATCTCAGCCCGCGGCGGAAACGTCGCGGCACACGGAGCCCCGGGCTCGATGGTGGCGACCCGCGCCTTGCCACGTTCGCCCAGCCGTTCGAGCAGATGCTGGAAGTCGTTGTCGACGGACAGCAGGACATACTCCTTGATGGCCGGCTGCTGATGCACCGACTCCACTAGGTCGAGGGCAATGATCAGGTCGGCGGCGGACAGGATGGTCTGGAAGCCGTTGGCCTCCAGCGGCTTGGCGAAATGCAGATAGGGCTCGCCCAGATAGACCCGCTTCTGCAGGAAGGTGCGCCTGCCTTTTTTCGGATCGAACTGGCCATCCTCGAGCCAGGCCAGCCAGGCCGCCGACGCATCGCCGAAGCCCCCGCCCACGATCTTGGCGACGATGTTGTTGAAGTCGACGTAGAGCGCGCTTGGAATCTTGCGGGCACGCATAGGCAATCTCCGACAAAGCAAGGTTTTTTCCGCCCATCAAAAAACGGGGCGGCGCCCGGCGAAATGTGTCACGGCTGCGAAATAGCTCCGCTCGGATGACAGTCCAATGTCAGCCCCTGTGCCTAGGAAGGTCCGGCTGCCAGCAGCTTGGCGAGCTCGGCCTTGAGCGGACCGGCCAGGTCGTCCCGCTCCAGTGCATAGGCGATATTGGCGACCAGGAAGCCGATCTTGGCGCCGCAGTCGTAGATGGTGCCATCGAAGCGAACGGCATGGAAGGGCTGCTGCTTGGCCAGCTCTTTCATGGCGTCGGTAAGCTGGATCTCTCCGCCGGCTCCGCGCTCCTGGTTCTCCAGGATGGAGAAAATCTCCGGCTGCAGAATGTAGCGGCCGGAGATGTGCAGGTTGGAGGGCGCCGTGCCAGCCTTGGGCTTCTCCACCATCTGCGCGATGCGCGAGACCTTGGCCTTGGCATCGTCGACGCCGACGATGCCGTACTGGTGCGTCTGGTCGTCCGGCACCGGCGCCACCGCCATGTGGTTGCCGCCGTGCGTCTCGTAGGCGGCGATCATCTGGGCGAGGCAGGACATTCCCGGCGCATAGTGCAGCACATCGGGCAGCAGCACGGCGAATGGCTCGTCGCCGACGATTTCGCGCGCGCACCACACCGCGTGACCGAGGCCGAGCGGCTCCTGCTGGCGGGTGAAGCTGGTCTGCCCCGCGCCCGGCAGATCCTTCCTGAGGCCCGCGAGTTCCTTGATCTTGCCGCGTCGCTCCAGCGTGATGTCGAGTTCGAAGGCCATGTCGAAATGATCCTCGATGACCCCCTTGTTGCGGCCGGTGACGAAGATCAGGTGCTCGATGCCGGCGGCACGGGCCTCGTCCACAACATGCTGGATGACCGGCCGGTCGACGACCGTCAGCATCTCTTTCGGCATCGCCTTGGTGGCCGGCAGGAATCGGGTGCCGAGCCCCGCAACCGGAAATACAGCTTTACGAATACGCTTGCTCTGGCTCGGCATGCTGGGCTCCCGCGGCGATCAACATTTCGAACATTTCACTGTATCGCATCGCACATACCCGCGATAATGGCTGCCGACCATGCGGCAACCTGCGACATTAACCAGCCGGTCCTGGTGTCCGGCTCTGTCCGCGCTGCAAAGGGCCGCAAATTGGCCGATAATTTGCTTGACTAGTGTCCGGAATGCGAAGGTCGCCAGGCCTCGCCCAGAAACGTCGCGGGACGCACCGCAGGCAGAAGGATAGTCCGGGCTTTAGCCAATTGGCAGGCCGAAGGGGGGCTACGTGCTCAAGACTGTCGCAAGACGCAAGGCCGTCGGGCCAGCCAGGCGATGCCGTCGCAGCAAGTGGGCATCGCTCCTTGCGCCCGCCGTCACGGCGCTGCTGCTGCTCGCCGCCGCCATCGTGACGCCGCCGGCGTTGGCCCAGTCCAACGAAGCTTTTCGCCAGTTCGTGACCGAGCTGTGGCCCGAGGCGCAGGGCATGGGCGTGTCGCGCGCCACCTTCGACATGGCGTTTCGCGGCGTCGAGCCGGACCTGTCGATTCCCGATCTGGTGCTCCCCGGCCAGACCAAGGAGGTAAAGGGCCAGGCGGAGTTCACCCGAACGCCGGCCGAGTACCTCAATGTTTCGCACCTGACCCGGCTTAGCGAGCAGGGCCGCACCCTGCTCACCCAACACGCCGCCGATCTCGCCAAGATCGAGCAGGTGATCGGCGTGCAGCGCCATGTTGTGCTGGCCATTTGGGGCCGCGAGACGGCCTTCGGAGCACACCGCTCGCCACACTATGCCGTGCAGGTGCTGGCCACCCAGGCCTGGCTCGGCCGCCGCAAGGAGATGTTTCGCACCGAGCTGCTCTATGCCCTCAAGATGCTCGAAGACAAGGTGCGCACGCGCGAGACCATCAACGCGTCGTGGGCCGGTGCCATGGGGCTTACGCAATTCATGCCGTCGGAGTTCTATACGCTCGCCTATGATCTGGACGGCGACGGCCGCAAGGACATCTGGGGCTCGGTCGGCGATGCGCTGGCTTCGGCCGCCAACCAGCTGAAGACCAAGGGCTGGGTGCCGGGACAGGCCTGGGGCTACGAGGTGCGCCTGCCGGCGAGCATGAACTGCCTGGCCGAGGGAGCCGATCACGCGCGCCCCATGCGCGAGTGGATCAAGCTCGGCGTGGCGCGCACCCGCGGCCGCGAGTTCCCGGCCGACATACAGGACGCGCAGGCCTTGTTGCTGACGCCGGCCGGTGCCTACGGGCCGGCCTTCCTGGCGCTCGAGAACTTCCTGGTCATCAAGCGCTACAACACGTCCGACCTCTACGCGCTGTTCGTCGGCAACCTCGCCGACCGCATCGCCGGCGGCGGCGACTTCGAAACTCCCTGGGCCAGCGTGCGCCAGCTCCCGGCTAAGAGCGTCGAGCAGCTGCAGGAGCGCATGCAGGGGCTCGGCTATGCGGTGGCCAAGGTGGACGGCAAGGCCGGCATGAACACGCGCTCCCTGGTCGGCGCCTACCAGAAGGCCAACGGCATGAAGGTCGACTGCTGGCCGACCGAGGCCGTGCTGACGCACATGCGCGGCAGCACGGCACGCGGACCCGAACCGGCCGCCAAGCCAGCCGACGGAACAGATAGCGACCCAACGCGAGGCAGGAGTGGGCTCGGCGTACGTTAGTGTTGGTGGAGTGCGAGCCTGTCTTGCTGCGGTGCTGCTGCTGCAGAGCGCGGCTGCCATGACACCCGCGGCGTTGGCCGACTCCCGGGTCGCGGCGATCTCCACAGAAGATCCGCGCGCCCCGCCGCATGCCTCGCTGGATGCATTGTGGCCGGCCGCGCATGCACGCGGCATCTCGCGCGCGGTGTTCGATCGCTACACGGCCGATTTCGTGCTCGACCCCGAGGTGGTGCGGCTCGCCACCAGCCAGCCCGAGCACGTCAAGCCGCCCGGCGCCTATCTCGCCGACCTCGTGACACCCGAACGGGTCGAGATCGGCCGCACGCTGGCGGCCAAACATGCCGCAACGCTCGCCGCCATCGAATCCGCCTATGGCGTCGACCGCCACATCCTGCTCGCCATCTGGGGCATCGAGAGCGCCTACGGCACGGCCATGGGCTCGCGCAGCGTGGTGCGTTCGCTGGCTACGCTGGCCATCACCGACGCGCGTCGCTCGCCCTTCTGGCGCAATGAGCTGATCGCCGCGCTGCGCATCCTCCAGGACGGACAGACCGCCCCCGAGAGCTTCGTCGGCTCCTGGGCTGGCGCCACCGGCCACACGCAGTTCATTCCGTCAACCTATGCTGCGCACGCCGTCGATTTCGACAAGGACGGCCGCCGCGACATCTGGGGCACGGTCGCCGATGCGCTCGCCTCGACGGCCAACTATCTGCGCACGTCCGGCTGGTCGGCTGGCGCGCCCTGGGGTTTCGAGGTGACCCTGCCGCCCGGGTTCGACTTCGCCTGGTCGGCACCAGGCCGGCCGCAGACGCTGTCGCAATGGCTGGCCGCCGGCGTGCGCCTTCCGGCAGGACCCGCCAACCTGCAGCTCGGTCTGCCGCTGCAGCTGGTGCTGCCGGCCGGCGCGAACGGACCGGCCTTCCTCGTCAGCAAGAACTTCCGCGCCATCCTGCGCTACAACAACGCCATGGCGTACGGGCTGGCGGTCGGGCATCTCGCCGACCGCATCGCCGGTGGATCACCGCTTACTGCAGCCTGGCCGGCCGGCGACAAGCCGTTGGGGCGCATCGAGCGCGAGGAATTGCAACGCCTGCTGGCTGAGCGGGGACATGATACCGGCGGCTTCGACGGCATCATGGGCGACCAGACCCGCGCCGCCATCCGCTCGACCCAGCGCACCCTTAATCTGGCCCAGGACGGCCACCCCAGTTTCGAGCTGCTGCAGCAGCTGCGCGCCGACCCGCTGCCCTAACAGGTTGATTCTGCACCTCTCTTGCGATGGACGGGGAACTGCCGCATGCTGCCCGCCTCGACTCGCCGCGATCTGATACGGCGTGGCGCGACGCGCACCTGGTGCAACACAAGCGTCTGGTGCAAGACACGTGTAAAGAGTACGAAACCCGCCTGTGCTAGCGAAGCATGTGCAGGCGATTCGATCTTCGGCACTGGCACACGAGCAGGGAAGGGGCGATGAAGCGGATGCGCGCTCCAGGTTCAGCGCTGGCTATGGTCCGGGCCTTGGCCCTGACCCTGTGCTGCGCCCTGCTCTGGGGGCTGTCCTGCGCCATTGCGCTGCCTGCGGCGGCCCAGGAAGAGGGCGGCACCAGCTACATCAATCCGTTCCCCCCGGGCGACGTCTACAAGCTGCAGGCCTACGGCGACGCGTTCGCGGAGGGCTTGCTGTCGGGCTTGAACGAATCCCTAGCCGGCGACACGCGCCTGCAGCTGCAGCGCCGGCATCGCTCGCTGGGCGGCATCGCCCGCTACGACTTCGACGACGAGCTGCGCACCGAGGAAATGTCCGGCCGCGAGGCCATGCATATCGGCGTGATCATGATCGGCTACAGTGACCGGGTCTCGATCCGCAATCCGTCCACCGGCCGCCGCATCCCCATCGAATCGGACGAGTGGCGCGAGGAGTACGGCCGGCGCGTCGATCGCCTGATCAAGGCCCTCAAGCGCCAGGGTATCGCCTTGTACTGGATCAGTCTGCCCATCCTGCGCCGCAGCGATGCCAACGACGACGCACAGATGATGAACGACATCGTGCGCGAGAAGGCCTACCTGAACGGCATCAAGTTCATCGACATCCAGGCCCAGTTCGCCGACGAGGCCGGCAACTACGCCGCCTACGGGCCGGACCTGTCCGGCAAGAGCCGACTGCTGCGCGAGGCCGACGGCATCCTGTTCACGCCGGCCGGCTACCGCAAGCTTGCGCATTTCGTCGAGCAGGAGATCAAGCGCGACCTCACTCAGGCCCGCAACGAACGGGCCATCCCGCTGGCCGGTACCGAGGCCGAGCAGAAACGCATCGTCAATCAGCGTCCGCGCACTTCCACCGACGGCGACGGCGGCTGGAAGGGCACCGTCAATGCCGTCAAGGAGGCCAAGGCCGGCGGCCAGCCCAAGAGCGCGGGCGCCGGCCAGCCGGTCCAACCGCTGCCCGACCCGGAGCAGAAGGCCGAGAACGGCCGCATCACCCTGCGAAGCATCGGCGCCAACGGCCGCGAGGAATCGGTCACCATCGATATTCCGCGCCCCGCCATTCCGTCGGCGGTGATCGCTCTGATGACGCGCAAGGAATCGAGCGATCGCGCCTCCCAGATCGGCGACGTGGTGGCCGAGGACGTCGGCGGCGGCCTCGTCGTCCTCAACTCGATCACGCCCTCGGGCTCCGGACCCGGAGGCGCGGCCCGCCGCATCGCGCCGAGCCAGACGCCGTACTACCAGGTGCTGGTGAAGGGCGAGCGCGCGGTTCCCAAGCCCGGCCGCGCCGATGATTTCTCCTGGCCGCGCGTCGATGCGGACCTCGGCGTCTCGACTATGACCAACCAACCCGCGCGCCGCGTGCCGCGTGTGCCTCCGCGCAGCTGACGCCGAGTAGGTGCTGCTATACAACGTGTCATCCCGGACGTCGCGCAGCGACGATCCGGGACCCAGCCTCAATATCGTGAGCTAACTCTCGTCGTCGTGGCCGTTGGCCTGCGGCCGGCGCCGACCACGCTCCAGCTTGCTGCGTTGGCTGATCTTGGTCGACACGTCGTCCACCTTGCGCAGCGCCGCCTCGAACGCATCGCGCAACGCCAGGCCTAGCTCCTCCGTCGCGTCACTGCCCTCGCGTTCATGGCTGACGACGATCGGGCTGCGCCCCGGCACGCCGACTTCGATCTTGATCTGGTACACCTTGGGCCGCTGCGGATTGCGATGCGGCGCCTCCACCACCACCCGGCAGTGCGTCATCCGGTCGAAGTGCTTGGCGAGCTTGTCCACCTTTTCGCGCACCCGCTGCTCGACGGCTGCACTCTTCTCCAGTCCGTGGAAATGCACTTCGACAGGCATCGTCATCATGGCTGACCCCTTCTGTGGCAGGAACGGTCGCCCTCCCTATTGTGCACGTGGGGGGCCGGTTGGCCAGCATCAAGGGCCATCCCTGCACGGCCTATGGTTACGCTGTCCTTTGGCGACGGGTCAGACCGCAGCCGACCGTGCGGTGCGCGTGTTTTGCGCCTCCGATTCAACGGCTCACGCGCCGTGTCTTCCTGACACTGCGTTTCCGCGAGTGTCAGTTCAATAGCGAGGGGAGCGGGGCGTCCATGCCTGGCTCGATGCAGATAGGAGTCCATGCTGGCATGGACGCCCCGCGCCGTGTCCGGCTTCCGCTTCGCGGCTCCAGCGAGTGACCCAACTGGCCTCTGCTGGCGGACCGCCCGTGGCGCGGGCTACCGGATACGACGCTCGGCTCGCACCAATCGAGACGCCTCGCGATGGCGCCCCTCGTTGAGCCGAGGTGCCATCATCGTCTCATGGCCCGCCTCCACGAGGATAAGGCTGCACGTGCATTCACCGCGCATGGTGAATATCGCCGGTCGCCTCCTCGCCTGCAGGCCCGCCAGAACTACCAGCGCAATCCCCCTCAGAAGCCCACCCTGTCGCCGCCCTTCAGCTCGAGCATCTCGCGCGCTTCATCGGCACTGGCGATCTCAAGCCCAAGGCCCTCGATGATCTGCCGCGCGGCCTTCACCTGCTGGGCGTTGCTCTCGGCCAGCCGGCCGGCGCCGATCCACAGCGAGTCCTCCATGCCGACGCGCACGTTGCCGCCCATCGACGCCGCCATCGCCGCGATCGGCAGCTGGTTGCGGCCGGCGCCCAGCACGCTCCACTGATACTGGTCGCCGAACAGCCGGTCGGCCGTGCGCTTCATGTGCGCCACATCCTCCGGATGCGGACCGATGCCGCCCAGGATGCCGAACACCGACTGCACGAAGAACGGCGGCTTGACCACGCCGCGGTCCGCGAAATGCTTGAGCGTGTAGAGGTGGCCGATGTCGTAGCACTCGATCTCGAAGCGCGTGCCGTTGTTGGCGCAGGTGGTGAGGATGTATTCGATATCCGCGAAGGTGTTCTTGAAGATGCGCTCGCGCGATCCCTCCAGATACGGCTTCTCCCAGTCGTATTTGAACTCCTTCTGGCGGGCGAGCATGGGATAGAGCCCGAAGTTCATCGACCCCATGTTGAGGCTCGCCACCTCCGGCTTGAAGGTTGCCGCCGGCCGCACGCGTTCCTCGATCGACATGGTCGGCGCGCCGCCGGTGGTGATGTTCACCACGCAGTTGGAGCGCTGCTTGATGACCTTGAGGAACGGTGCGAA
>Ga0075368_10000537_pt1 | contig 11378 bp, 10 predicted proteins | sample EndMethybrTD3033_FD_71518 | JGI IMG/M metagenome (GOLD analysis project Ga0075368, IMG submission 71518) | Populus endosphere microbial communities from Tennessee, USA - Endosphere MetaG P. TD hybrid TD303-3 | ecosystem: Host-associated > Plants > Roots > Endosphere | place: USA: Tennessee... | reverse complement strand
CTCCCCCGCTCGGCACCCCATTGTCAGTGCCCTGCGCTAGCTTCGGACGTGCTGGGCGCGAAGGCGCGACACAGACGGCCACAGGGGTGGGTGGACGATGACGACAACGGACCTCGACGTCAGGCTCGAGAAACACCGCGTCGAGTTGACCGGTTACTGCTACCGCATGCTCGGCTCCTCCTTCGAGGCCGAGGACGCGGTGCAGGACACGATGGTCCGCGCCTGGCGGAGCTACGAGAAGTTCGAGGGCCGCTCCAGCCTGCGGTCATGGCTGTACCGGATCGCGACCAACGTGTGCCTCGACATGCTGACCGCCGGCAACAAGAGGGCCCGGCCGATGGACCTCAGCGAGTCCACCCCGCTGGCCCAGGCCGCCCTCTCCCCCCGCCCCGACCACACCTGGCTGGAGCCGATGCCGGACGCCCGTGTGCTGCCCACGACGGACGACCCGGCGGAGGCTGCCGTCGCCAAGGAGTCCGTGCGGCTCGCCTTCATGGCCGCCCTGCAGCAGCTGCCCGCCAAGCAGCGCGCGGTGCTCATCCTCCGTGAGGTGCTGGCCTGGAGGGCGAGCGAGGTCGCCGAACTGCTCGACACCTCGGTCGCGTCGGTGAACAGCGCACTGCAGCGGGCGCGGGCCACCCTCTCCGAGCGCGAGCAGGCCGACAGGGCGACGGGCGCGGCCGTGTCGAACCCGCTGGACGAGGAGCAGCAGAAGCTCCTCGACCGCTATGTGGCGGCCTTCGAGGGCTACGACATGACCGCCCTGACGGCGCTGCTGCACGAGGACGCCGTCATGACGATGCCGCCGTTCGACCTGTGGCTGACGGGGCACGACGACATCACCGGCTTCATGACGACGCTCGGCTCCGCCTGCGAGGGCTCGCGCCTGATCCCGGTGCAGGTCAACGGTCTGCCGGGGTTCGCCCAGTACAAGCCGGACCCGGAGGCGGGCGGTTACGCGCCCTGGGCGGTGCAGGTGCTGGAGATATCAGACGGCCGGCTCACCGGGTTCCACTTCTTCCTCGACACGAAGCGGTGGTTCCCGCTGTTCGGCGTGCCCCTCCACCTCGAAGCGGAGCCCGACCAGGTCGAGAAGGGCGTGTAGGGAGGGCACCGGGTCGCGCAGCCGGATGCGGCCCCCGGCCCGCCGTGCGGCCAGCTCCAGCCGCGCGAGCAGGTCCACGGCGGCGAGGCCCGGCGGCCCGATCGCGGCGACGTCCACCACGACGACGCCCGCGCCGGTGGACTCCAGCAGTGCGCGCACGTCGTCGCACAGCCCCCTCACCTCGTCCTGGGTGACGGGGCCGGGCAGCACGACTACTGCAGGTGTCATGGCGTCCACGAGCGGTAGACCGGTGCGGCGGGCGGAACTCATCGGGGTGCCCTCAGGGAGGAGGCATGTCCGCCGGCCGGGATCACATTGACCTGCGCGCGTCCTCCCCCAGAGGGTTGGGTGTATGCCCCATGGATCAGTACGTCCCCGGATACCCCCTGGCCTCCTCCCCGCCGAGGAGGCTCCGTGCAGGGCGTGCTGACGGGCTTCGCGGTCATCGCGGTCGTCATCGGCGTCGGCTATGTCATCGGACGCCAGGGCCATCTCGGCGAGCACGGCCGGGAGGTCCTGACGAAACTGGCCTTCCATGTGGCGTCCCCGGCGCTGTTGTTCACCACGCTGGCCCGGGCCGACCTGTCGGTGATCTTCTCCAGCCGGCTGCTGGTGACGGCGATGAGCACGGCAGCGGCCGCGGGAGTGTTCGTCGCGGTGGGTGTCGTGCGTGGCTGGGGCGTCGGGCGCACCACGATCGGCGCCCTGTGCTCGAGTTACGTCAACTCGGGCAATCTCGGCATCCCGATCGCGGTGTACGTCCTGGGCGACGCCTCGCTCGTCGCTCCGGTCCTCCTCTTCCAGATCATCGCGGTGACCCCGATCGCACTGACGGTCCTGGACCTGTCCGGCAGGGGCGAGAAGGGCCCGCTGTGGCTACGGCTGCTCACTCCCCTGCGCAACCCGATCGCCGTCGGCTCGCTGGCGGGAGTGGCGGTCTCGGCGATCGGTCTGAAGGTCCCGGCGCCCGTCATGGACCCGCTGACCCTGATCGCCAACATGTCCGTCCCGGCGGTCCTGCTGGCCTTCGGCATCTCCCTGTGCGGCAGCACGATGCCGGGACGGGGCGCCGACCGGGGCCCGGTCTTCCTCTCGGTGGCCCTGAAGGCGGTGGGGCAGCCGATGGCCGCCTGGGCACTGGCGGTGGGAGTCTTCGGCCTGCACGGCCACCAACTCCTCGACGTGGTGGTGACATCGGCGCTCCCGGCCGCGCAGAACCTCTACACCTACGCGAGCCGATACCGGGTTGCGGAGGGCTTGGCACGGGACTCGATCCTGGTGTCGACGGTGTTGTCCGTGCCGGTGCTGGTGGTGGTCGCGGCCCTGCTCGGCTGACGGCCCGCAAGCCGCAGGGGCCGGCCCCGAAGGACCGGCCCCTGCGACGACGTACGCCAAGACGTCAGGCGATGCGCTCCAGCACCACGGGCGACGCCGTGAAGTCGGTCCCCGCCGCCCCGATGTCGTACGACCCCTCCACCGCCTGCAGCGCGTACTCGAAGCGCTCCGGTGTGTCCGTGTGCAGGGTCAGCAGCGGCTGGCCCTCGGTCACCGTGTCGCCCGGCTTGGCGTGCAGTTCGATGCCCGCGCCCGCCTGGACCGGGTCCTCCTTGCGGGCGCGGCCCGCGCCGAGGCGCCACGCGGCGACGCCGACGCCGTAGGCGTCGAGGCGGGTCAGGACACCCGAGGACGGGGCCTTGATGACGTGCTGTTCACGGGCCACCGGCAGCTCCGCGTCCGGGTCGCCGCCCTGGGCCGCGATCATGCGGCGCCAGACGTCCATCGCCGAGCCGTCGGCCAGGGCCTTCGCCGGGTCCGCGTCCTTCACGCCGGCCGCGTCCAGCATCTCGCGGGCCAGGGCGATGGTCAGTTCGACGACGTCCGACGGGCCGCCGCCCGCCAGGACCTCCACCGACTCGCGGACTTCGAGGGCGTTGCCCGCCGTCAGGCCCAGGGGGGTGGACATGTCCGTGAGCAGCGCGACCGTCTTCACGCCGTGGTCCGTGCCCAGGCCCACCATCGTGGACGCCAGTTCGCGGGCGTCCGCCGACGTCTTCATGAAGGCGCCCGTGCCCACCTTCACGTCCAGGACGAGGGAGCCGGTACCCTCCGCGATCTTCTTCGACATGATCGACGAGGCGATCAGGGGGATCGCCTCCACCGTGCCGGTGACGTCGCGCAGGGCGTACAGCTTCTTGTCCGCCGGGGCCAGGCCGTCGCCCGCCGCACAGATCACGGCGCCGGTGGTGTCGAGGACGTTCAGCATCTCCTCGTTCGACAGCAGCGCGCGCCAGCCCGGGATCGACTCCAGCTTGTCCAGGGTGCCGCCCGTGTGGCCGAGGCCGCGGCCCGACAGCTGGGGAACCGCTGCTCCGCAGGCCGCGACCAGGGGGGCGAGCGGCAGGGTGATCTTGTCGCCCACGCCGCCCGTGGAGTGCTTGTCGGCCGTCGGGCGGGACAGGGACGAGAAGTCCATGCGCTCACCGGAGGCGATCATCGCGGCCGTCCAGCGGGCGATCTCGCGGCGGTTCATACCGTTGAGCAGGATGGCCATGGCGAGCGCGGACATCTGCTCGTCGGCGACCTCCCCGTGGGTGTACGCGTCGATGACCCAGTCGATCTGCTCGTCGCTGAGTTCGCCGCGGTCCCGCTTGGTGCGGATGACGGAGATGGCGTCCATGGCCATGGCGTGCGTCCTTCCGAGGTTCATGGAAGTGTGCGGCCCCTCCGAGCCATCGGGATCGACTCGGAGGGGCCGTACGGGAGTTACTTGGTGAGGTACTCCGGGCCGAAGGCCTGGGGGAGCATCTCCGAGAGCGGGAGGATTCCCGCCGGGGTCTCCAGGAGCAGGTCGGGGCCCCCGAACTCGTACAGCAGCTGGCGGCAGCGGCCGCACGGGACGAGGATCTCGCCGCGGCCGTCCACGCACGTGAAGTGCGTGAGGCGGCCGCCGCCCGTGCGCTGCAGCTCCGAGACCAGCCCGCACTCGGCGCACAGGCCGAGGCCGTAGCTGGCGTTCTCGACGTTGCAGCCGGAGACCGTGCGGCCGTCGTCGACCAGGGCGGCGACGCCGACCGGGTACTCCGAGTAGGGGGCGTAGGCGTGCGACATGGCCTCGCGGGCAAGGTCCCTCAGGGCCTCCCAGTCGACGGCGGCCGGCGTCACTTGCCCTGGCCCTTCCGGTAGCGCATGCCGTCCGCCTTCGGCATCCGCAGGCGCTGCGCGGACAGCGACAGCACCAGCAGGGTGACGACGTACGGGGTGGCACCCACGAAGTCGCTCGGGACCTCGTCGGTGACCAGGTACCAGACCAGGACGAGCGCGCCGACCATGAGGCTGATTCCGCCCTGCCAGTGCGCCTTCCTGTACAGCTTCCAGCCGGCCAGGCCCACCAGGAGCACGACCAGCAGGAGCAGCAGCGCGTGGACGGTCTGGCCGCCGTTGCGCAGCTGCAGCGCGTCGGAGTAGCCGAACAGGCCCGCGCCCATGGCGAGGCCGCCCGGCCGCCAGTTGCCGAAGATCATGGCGGCGAGACCGATGTAGCCGCGTCCGCCGGTCTGGCTCTCCAGGTACGTGTGCGAGGTGACCAGCGCGAGGAAGGCACCGCCGAGGCCGGCGAGACCGCCGGACACCGCCACGGCCACGTACTTGTACTTGTAGACGTTGACGCCGAGGGACTCCGCGGCGATCGGGTTCTCACCGCAGGAGCGCAGCCGCAGACCGAACGGGGTGCGCCACAGCAGCCACCAGCTGCCGATGAACAGCAGGACGGCGAAGAGCGTCACCACGGACAGGTCGGTGACCAGACCGCCGAGGATGCCGGCGATGTCCGAGATCAGGAACCAGTGGTGGTTCTCGAGGGACTTGAGGCCGTCCGACAGACCCGGTACGTCGACGTTGGGCAGCGAGTCCACCGGCGGGGACTGCTTGGGGTTGCCGCCCGCGTCGGCCGCCTTGCCGTTGGTGAAGAAGAGCTTGGCGAGGTACTGGGTGGTGCCCAGCGCGAGCAGGTTGACGGCGACACCGGAGACGATGTGGTCGACGCCGAACGTGATGGTCGCCACGGCGTGCACCAGGCCGCCGAGGACGCCGAAGCCGATGCCGCACAGCAGGCCGAGCCAGGGGTTGGTCTGCCAGCCGATCCAGCCGGCCCCGAAGGTGCCGAGGATCATCATGCCTTCGAGGCCGATGTTGACCACACCGGAGCGCTCGGACCAGAGACCGGCCAGGCCGGCGAGGCCGATCGGCACGGCGAGGGCGAGCGCGGCGGAGACCTGCCCCTCGGAGGTGAGCTGGTTGGCGCCGGTGATGACGCGGACCGCGGCGACGAGCAGCAGCGCGCCGGCCACGAGCATCAGGATCTGGCCGAGCGAGCGGCCCGAGCGGGCGGCCTGGGCGGGCGCCTTGGGAGCCGCGGGGGGCGGCGTGTCGGTCATCGTGGCAGTCATCACGCCACCTCCTGCTTCTGGGTCGGGGCGGCGGCCTGGGCGGCGAGCTCGGCGCCGACCCGCTGCTGCTGGCGGCTGAGGCCGTAGCGGCGTACGAGCTCGTAGGCGATGACGACACACAGGACGATCACGCCCTGGATGACGCCGAGGATCTCCTTGTCGTACCCCTCGAACTCGAGGTGGTTGGTGGTGCGCTCCAGGAAGCCCCACAGCAGGGCGCCCAGCGCGATGCCGACCGGGTTGTTGCGGCCGAGCAGCGCGATGGCGATGCCGGTGAAGCCGATGCCCGTCGGGAAGTCGTTGCTGAACTGGTGGCTGTCGTTGAGCAGGGTCGGCATGCCGATCAGGCCGGCCACCGCACCGGAGATGACCATGCTGGTGGCGATCATCTTCTTGACGGAGACACCGCTCGCGGTGGCCGCGCTCTCGGACTGGCCGACGGTGCGCAGGTCGAAGCCGAAGCGGGTGCGGCCGAGTACGAACCAGTACGCGATGCCGACGACCACGGCGACGACGATGAAGCCCCACAGCTCGCCCGACGCACCGGTGTTGATCTGGAAGAAGTACGAGGACGACGGGAGCGGCTTGGTGGAGATGACCGTGCCGCCGCTCTGCAGCTCGGCGAGCTTCCCGGGCTGCAGCAGGTAGGCGATGATCGCGGTCGCGATCGAGTTCAGCATGATCGTCGAGATGACCTCGCTGACACCGCGGGTCACCTTCAGGACGCCCGCGATGGCGGCCCACAGGGCACCCGTGGCCATGGCGGTCAGGATGATCAGCGGGATGGCGATCCAGCCGGGCGCGGTCAGCGCGCCGCCGAGGACCGCGGCGAAGAACGCGGCGATGCGGTACTGACCGTCGACGCCGATGTTGAACAGGTTCATGCGGAAGCCGATGGCCACCGCGACACCCGCGAGGTAGTACGTCGTCGCCTTGTTGAGGATGTAGACCTGGCTGTCGCTGGCGGAGCCGTAGGTCACCATGTCGCTGAAGGCGGAGCCCGGGTTCTTGCCGGTGGCGAGGATGACCAGGGCGGTGACGACGAGCGCGGCGACGATCGCCAGCACCGGCGCCGCGATGCCGAGGAGCAGCCGCTCCTTGTCGATGCGTTGGGTCAGCTTGTTCATCGGGCGTCGTCCTCTGTGTGCTCCAGGTGGCCGGTGGCCGCACCCGTCATGGCGGAGCCCAGCTCCTCGGGGGTGATGGTGGCGGGGTCGGCGTCGGCGACCAGACGGCCGCGGTACATCACCCGCAGGGTGTCGGAGAGCCCGATGAGCTCGTCCAGGTCGGCGGAGACCAGCAGCACGGCCAGGCCCTCGCGGCGGGCCTCGCGGATGTGGTCCCAGATCGCGGCCTGCGCGCCGACGTCCACACCGCGGGTGGGGTGGGCGGCGATGAGCAGCTTGGGCGCGTGGCTCATCTCGCGGCCGACGATCAGCTTCTGCTGGTTGCCGCCGGAGAGGGAGGCGGCGGTGACGTCGATGCCGGGCGTACGGACGTCGTACGCCTCGATGATGCGCGCGGTGTCGGTGCGGGCGGCCTTGATGTCGAGCAGCTGGCCGCGGGAGTTGGGCCGCTCGGTGACATGGCCGAGCATGCGGTTCTCCCACAGCGGAGCCTCGAGGAGCAGGCCGTGGCGGTGACGGTCCTCGGGGATGTAGCCGACGCCGGCCTGGCGGCGGTGGCGGGTGGGGGCGTGCGAGATGTCGGTGCCGTCGAGGCTGATGACACCGGCGTCCGGGTCGCGGATGCCCATGATCGCCTCGACCAGCTCGGACTGGCCGTTGCCCTCCACACCGGCGATGCCGAGGACCTCACCCTTGTGGATGGTGAAGGTGATGTCGTCCAGGATGATCCGCTCGACGCCGTCGAGGTCGGTCTGGGCCAGGCGCAGGCCGTCCAGCTTCAGCAGCGGGACGTCCGTGACCGTGGACTCCTCGGTCTCCGGCGTGGGCAGTTCGCTGCCGACCATCAGCTCGGCGAGCTGCTTGGGGGTGGTGCCCGCCGGCTTGACCGTGCCGACCGTGGTGCCGCGGCGGATGACGGTGATCTCGTCGGCCACCGACAGGACTTCACCCAGCTTGTGGGAGATGAAGATGACGGTGAGGCCCTCGGCCTTGAGCTCGCGCAGGTTGTCGAAGAGCGCGTCGACCTCCTGCGGCACGAGGACGGCGGTGGGCTCGTCGAGGATCAGGGTCTTGGCGCCGCGGTAGAGGACCTTGAGGATCTCCACGCGCTGGCGGTCGGCGACGCCGAGCTCCTCCAGCAGGACGTCCGGGCGGACGTTCAGGCCGTACGCGTCGGAGAGCTCCTTGATCTTCGTACGGGCCTTGGTGCCGATGCCGTGGAGCTTCTCCGCGCCCAGGACGACGTTCTCCAGGACGGTGAGGTTGTCGGCGAGCATGAAGTGCTGGTGCACCATGCCGATGCCGCGGGCGATGGCGTCGGCGGGGTTGTGGAAGACGACCGTCTCGCCGTTCACCGTGATGGTGCCCTCGTCGGCCTGCTGCATGCCGTAGAGGATCTTCATCAGGGTGGACTTGCCGGCGCCGTTCTCACCGCACAGGGCATGGACCGTGCCGGTACGGACGGTGATGTCGATGTCCTTGTTGGCGACGACGCCGGGGAATCGCTTGGTGATGCCGCGCAGTTCGACGGCAGCGGGAGGGCTGGACGCGTTGATGGCGCACTCTCCTGGGGGAAAGGGGCTGCGTAGGGGAGGGCAGGCGTCGGCGACGCTAGCGCGGCAACTCCATGCTACACGCGTAGAGTTGACACATTGTTATGGCTCGACGAGGGGGTTGTCGAGGCCCCCTCGTCGAGCCGGGATTCCGGCGGGAACCGTCAGGTCAGCTGGTCTTGACCTTGACGGTGCCGTCGACGATCTTCTTCTTCGCGGCGTCCAGCTGAGCCTTGATGTCGTCGATGAAGCCACCGCTGGTGGCCAGGCCGACACCGCCCTTGGCGAGCGAGTAGATCTGGTTGCCGGTCAGCGGCTTGCCGTCGTGCACGGACTTGATGAAGTCGTAGACGCCGACGTCGACGTTCTTGACCATCGAGGTCAGGATCGAGCTCTTGTACTTGGCGAGACCCGGGATGTTGTACTGGTCCGAGTCCACACCGATGGCCCAGGCGCCCTTGACGCCGTTGACGGCCTCGATCGAGCCGTTGCCGGAGGAGCCGGCCGCGGCGTAGATCACGTCGGCGCCGTTGTCGAGCATGCCGGACGCGGCCTCCTTGCCCTTGTCGGGGCTGGAGAAGCCGGACAGGTCGGAGCCGTGGGTCAGGTACTGGACGTCGACCTTGACGCTGGACTTGGTGTCCTTGACGCCCTGGACGTAGCCCGCCGCGAACTTCTTGATCAGCGGGGTGTCCACGCCGCCGATGAAGCCGACGTGGTTCTTCTTGGTCTTCAGCGCCGCCGCGACACCGGCCAGGTAGGAGCCCTGCTCCTCGGTGAAGGTGATGCTGTCGACGTTCTTGGCGGTCGCGACCGAGTCGATGAGGCCGAAGTTGACCTTCGGGTACTTCGCGGCGACCTTGTCGACCGAGGTGGCGTAGGAGAAGCCGACGGCGACGATCGGGTTGTAGCCGGCGTCCGCCAGGTCGGTCAGGCGCTGCTCGCGGTCGGCCTCGGTGTCGGAGGTCTTGGCGGTCAGCTCCTTGATGGAACCGCTGAACTCCTTCGCGGCCTTGTCGGCACCGCGCGCGGCGGAGTCGTTGAAGGAGCGGTCACCACGGCCGCCGACGTCGTAGGCGAGACCGATCTTGATGCCCTTGCTGCTGCTCGAGGAAGAGGACGAGCTGCCGCTGTCGGACGAGGTACTGCCACATGCAGTGGCAGTCAGTGCGAGAGCTGCGGTGGCGATACACGCAGCGGAAAGCTTGGCTACCCGGCGCACGGGAGGCTCCTTCACCTGACCTGAGCGCCTTGTCGGCGCTTCATGTGAGCACCATGCCAGTGCTCGGGCCCGGACGCCCCTGCGGCGTCGGCTTCGCGGCATCGTAACGCGCGTAGATGTCAGAAAAGGACCTACTCCAAAGCCGTTATCGATTCGAGGCAAACGCCGTCTGAACTCGGGGTCCTGCCCCGTCACACACGCGGATTTCGAAGTGTGCACGATTGGCTTACGAGCATGTTGCGCCGGGCGGCGGAACGGCCCCCGAGGGGGCCGCACGTCACGTTCGCGTCACTCGGCCGCGTCCAGCAGCGCCGCCGCCGTGAACAGTTCCACGCCGACGGTGATCGCCGACTCGTCGGCGTCGAAGTCGCCCTGGTGCAGGTCGCGGACGGCACGCTCACCGGGGGTACGGACCCCTAGGCGGGCCATGGCGCCGGGGACGTGCTCCAGGTACCAGGAGAAGTCCTCGCCGCCGAGGCTCTGCTCGGTGCCCTCGACCGCGAGGACGCCACGGCGGGCGGTCATGGCCTCGCGCAGCAGCTCGGTGGCGTCCGGGTTGTTGACGACGGGCGGGACGCCGCGCACGTAGTTGATCTCCGACTTGGCGCCGTGCAGGTTGGCGACCTCGTCGATGGCGGCGACGACCAGATCGGGCGCCTGCCGCCAGGTCTCGATGTCGAGGCAGCGCACCGTGCCGGAGAGCTCGGCGTGCTGCGGGATGACGTTCGGGGCGTGCCCGGACTCGATACGGCCCCAGGTGAGGGCGAGGCCGGCCCGGGTGTCGACCCGCCGGCCGACCAGCGCCGGCACGTCGGTGACGACGCGGGCGGCCGCGGTGACCAGGTCGGTGGTCAGGTGCGGGCGGGCGGTGTGACCGCCGGGCCCGTCCAGCGCGACCTCCAGCCGGTCGCAGGCGGAGGTGATGGCGCCCCGCCGGAGGCCGATCTTCCCGACGTCCACCCGGGGGTCGCAGTGCACGGCGAGGATCTGCCCCACGCCCTCCAGCACCCCGCAGTCGATCGCGTCGGCGGCGCCTCCGGGCAGCACCTCCTCGGCGGGCTGGAAGAGCAGCCGCACGGGCCGCGGGAGCCTGCCCTGCCTGAGCAGGTCGGCGAGGACCAGGCCCGCGCCCAGCACCACGGCCGTATGCACGTCGTGCCCGCAGGCGTGCGCCCGGTCCGGCACGGTCGAGCGGTACGAGCACTCACTCTTCGTGTCCGGAATGGGCAGGCCGTCGATGTCGGCCCGCAGGGCGAGCATGGGCCGCCCGCCGTCCCACTCCCCGATGTCACAGACGAGCCCGGTCCCGGTGGCGAGCACCCGCGGCTTCAGCCCGGCCTGCTCGAGCCGTTCCTTGATCGCCGCTGTGGTACGGAACTCCTGGTTGCCGAGCTCCGGGTGCATGTGCAAGTCACGGCGGAAGGCGACGAGTTCGGCATACAGGGCCTCGGGCAGCGTGCCGTCGAGCACGGCTTCCCCGGGAAGGTCGACCTCGGACTCTGGTGACATCAGTTGCTTCACCCTCTTAAGCGTAGGACGCCGGGGTGGCCAACTGACCCTCGATCAACAAAAGTTCAACCCGTCAGGGGAAGAAAATCTGGCCGCTCGACGCATGGGTGTGACTGGAGATGGGTAAACCTCTCCTTTCTCTACGGATACCACGCCCCGCACCTCCCCAGCGGTTCTGTTCATCTGTCGGGACCACTCCGTGGGAGACTGGTGCCCGGATCCCGGAACCATCACCGCCACGCGACGGTTCCGTCACGCTGCGCACATGATCTCTCCGCTGCGGACAGACTCCCCGTATGGAGGCCTGCGGCTGCGGTGAGGACCAGATCCCCTGGATGCTGGCGAAATTCGGGTTTCTCGGGATGGCGATCCTGGTCCTGGGAGGCCTGGTCGTGATGATCCTGGCGGGCTGGCTGC
>Ga0075368_10000535_pt1 | contig 11385 bp, 11 predicted proteins | sample EndMethybrTD3033_FD_71518 | JGI IMG/M metagenome (GOLD analysis project Ga0075368, IMG submission 71518) | Populus endosphere microbial communities from Tennessee, USA - Endosphere MetaG P. TD hybrid TD303-3 | ecosystem: Host-associated > Plants > Roots > Endosphere | place: USA: Tennessee... | reverse complement strand
GCTCTTGCGCATCGACGCCGACCGCGCGCTTCAGCGCCGCCAGGTTGTGGCTGCCAAGCAGGGCCAGATTGTCGAGCAGCCTGGCGATCTGCGGATCGTAGCGGTTGCGGTCCTTGAGCTGAAGCGCCAGGCATTCGGCCAAGTTGCGCGCGCACACGCCGGCCGGATCGAAGCCCTGCAACTGCCCGAGCACTTTTTCGACGAGAGATTTCGGCGCGCCGAGCTTGTCGGCCAGATCGTCGAGGTCGCCTTGCAGGTAGCCCGACTCGTCCACCATGTGGATCAGGTGCGCGCCGATCAGCCGCTCGGCCGGCTCGCTGACCAGCATCTGCAGCTGCTCGTTGAGGTGATCGGCCAACGAGCGGCCGGCCGCCACGAAGTCCTCGATGTTGACGTCTTCGCCGCCGAACGAATTGTTGGTGCGGGGCTTGAGCGATGCCCACCCGGACGGATCGGGCTCGGGACCACCCGGCTCGCGCTTGGCCGCGTCCTCGGAGCCCTCGTGCGTGTAGCCATTGACGAGCACGGGCACGTCCGGCGTGCTCCAGTCGCGCTCGCCATCGGCGTCTTCCGCGTCGTCGGCGCGCTGCGCGTCGGCCGGCTGAGACTGCTCCTCCGGCGCCTCGGTGCGCTCGAGCAGAGGATTGCGCTCCAGCTCGGCCTCGACGTAGGTGCACAGCTCGATGTTGGACAGTTGGAGCAGACGGATAGCCTGCTGCAGCTGGGGTGTCATCACCAGCTGCTGGCCCTGTCTCAACTCCAATTTTGGCGTAAGCGACATAACAGCCCCGATCGTCGCCACGGCGCGCTACGGGGTCAAGTTATAAGCACACCCCATTAATCGAACATATCCCCCAGATAGACGCGGCGCACGTCCGGGTTGGATTTGATTTCCTGAGGGTTACCATGTGTTAAGACCCGGCCGTCGTAAATGATGTAAGCACGGTCTATCAGGTCCAGCGTCTCGCGCACATTGTGATCCGTGATCAGGACCCCGATTCCGCGCTGCGTCAAATGGCGCACCAGGTCCTGGATGTCGCCCACCGCCAGCGGGTCGATGCCGGCAAACGGCTCGTCCAGCAGCATGAACGACGGCCGGGACGCCAGCGCGCGCGCGATCTCGCAGCGTCGGCGCTCACCACCCGAGAGTGCCAGAGACGGCGACTTGCGCAGCCGGGTGATTTTGAACTCCTCGAGCAGACTGTCGAGCTGCTCCTTGCGCTTCTTGCGCCGCGGCTCGACCAGCTCCAGCACCGCCATGATGTTCTGCTCGACCGTCATGCCGCGGAAGATCGAGGCCTCCTGCGGCAGGTATCCGATGCCAAGGCGCGCGCGGCGGTACATGGGCAGCCGCGTCACGTCGCGGCCGTCCATAGTGATAGAGCCTGCGTCCGCGGCGACGAGGCCCGTGATCATGTAGAAGGTGGTGGTCTTGCCGGCGCCGTTGGGACCGAGCAGTCCCACAGCCTCGCCGCGCCCCGTGGCGATGCTGACGCCCTTCACCACCTTGCGTCCGCCGTAGCTCTTCTGCACGTCGACGGCCGTGAGCCATCCCGGCCCGCCGTAGATCTCTTCCTCCTGCTGGTGGGCAGGCGCAGCGGAGTGACCGTTGCGAAAAATGCGCGGCGTCCGCCCGGGTGCCGCCGGGCGATTGATGGGCGCCTTGGGCTTGGGCTTGCCACGCAGATTGAAGGGAAACACGCGCATCACCTAGTGTCCTGATCGCGAAATTCGTCTGCGTGCGCGGCGGGCTGGGAACGAATTTCGCGATCTGAAGGACACTAGCAAATTCATGACCCTAGTGTGATTCAGATCGACAAGTCCGCTCACGAACCCAGCCCAAAGCGATGGTGCGGACTTGTCGATCATCACACTAGTTGCCCCGGATCACCGAGCTGCCGCTGGTGCTGGGCTGCCAGGCCTCGTCGATCGCCGGCCCACCCTTTTTGTTCAGCATGCCCTTGGCCCGATCCTTGGCATCCTGCGGGAAGAACAACAGGCACTGCTTGCCGGGCGGACAGGTACGCCCGGTAGGCGTTTCGGCCGTACTGGACGACACGGCCGGGCCGGTGGTGACCTTGGGCGGCGTCTCTGGCGTACTAACCGTCGACGGCCGCACGCCCCCCTCGTTCTCGACCTCGAAGCGATACATGCCGGTGGTGAGGTCGATCTTCAGCCGCGGACCTTCGGCCACGTCCTTGCCGCGCGAGACCACCACATGGCCGACCAGCAGCACCGTGTTGGCTTTCACGTCGAACGTGGCCCAGTCACCGGTGGCGGTCTGTCCATCCTTGGAGGTGATCAGCACCTTCTCCTTGGCATCGACGCGGGTCAGCTGCGAGGCCACGCTCCCTTTGCCGTCCTTGGTGTCGTCGCCAGCTCCGCCCATTCCGAAGCCGGCCTGTCCCGTGTAGTGCGCCGTCAACTCGACGGTGCGAATGACGAGGTCGCCCTGCTGCGCCTTCACGTTGGTGCGGAACACCGCCTGCTTGGTGGCATCGAAGAGGTCGAGCGTGTTGGCCTCGATGTCCATCGGGGCATTGGGGTCCGCCTTGAAGGTGCCGATCATGTTACCGCTGACCGCGGCAGCCATCTCCGAGGCCGCCGACTTCTGCTTGGCGGGCTGGGCAGCCTTGCCCTCGCCCTGCACGAGCATGGCCGTAATGCGGCCGACCGGCTGTCCGCCTTCGGCCGGTGAATCGAGACGGCTCTTGTTGTTCTTGCGGTCAACGAACAGGCGACGGCCCTGCAGCACATTCTTCTGCTGGTTGACGAGCACGTTGCCGAGGAACAGCGCGGTATCGGCCTTGGCGTCGAAGTCGGCCTGATCGGCGGCGATGCGCCGATCGGTGCCCATGGTGATGACCGTTCCGTTGCTCGCCAGCATGCGCGACAGGCGCGAGCCGCCCTCGCTGGCACCTGACTTGGCCTGTCCGCTCGTCAGGGAATCCGCCGCCTTGCCCTCATAGGCGATGCGCAGCTCGGGTGCCTTGAGGGTGGTGTCGCCCTGCACGGCGACTACATTGCCCGTGAACAGCGCGACCCGATCCGTATCGTTGATGTAAAGCTGCTGGGCGGTGACATCGACCGGCTGGCGTGCGTCGCGGCCGAAGCTGGCCGTCGACTGCTGCCCGGTCGACACCAGGTTGACCGCCACGTCGCCCACCAGCGTCGATTCCTTCGTGTCGGTCTTCATCGTCATGGATGCGCCGCGCACGGTGCCGGTCGGCATCGTCATTTGCACCGGCTCCTTGGAGACGACGCGGTGTTCCTTGGAGTAGACCGTGGCGCGCGACATGCGCGCGCTCATGCCGTTGGAGGCGTCGATCTCGATGTTGTCGAACAGCTCGAGCTCGCCCTTGGTGTTGTCGAGCAGCCCGTTCTTGGATTTGAGCTTGGTGACGACGTTGCTCGGCTGCACGAGGTCGCCCTCGATATCCATCAGCTTGATCGGGGCCTTGGCATTGAGCTCGAGCACAGCCCGCTTGGCTCGGACCTCGTAGCGGCTGCCATCCTTGTTGACCCCGAAGTACTTGGGGTTCTTCATCGTCATGTCATCGGGCGTCAGCTCCACCTGACCGACATCGAGCCGCCCGGCGCCGAGCTTCCAGCTGGTTCTGAGCACGATCACATAGGACAGGCAGATGCCCACTGCCAGCACCGGCAGGGCCACGCGCAGCCCCTTCACGAGATGTGTATGCCGGCCGGCGATCTGGAAGGAGCGCGCACGCTCGGACGCGCTCGCCGCCCCGGCGACCGCCCGGCCGCGCATGTCCATTGTCATTGCCATCGGCGAGCTACCGGATTGCGGCGGAGAATCTCACCCCGCCCGAGTCGCGCGGAAACTGCGGATCAATTTGGGTTATTCTGGGACCAGTGGCAAGCGCGCGGCGCCGCACCAGATCCCCATGGTTGCCCAGCGAAATCAATGCGCAAAGATGTCCATGTCGGCAAAGCCGGCAAGGTCGAGACGAGCGCGCGTGGCCAGGAAGCCGAAGCAGGCCTCGGCCTCGGTTAACCGACCCTCCCGCTGCAGCATGGCGTCGAGCTTTGCCTTCAAAGCGTGCAGGTGCAGGACATCGGAAGCGGCATAGTGCTTCTGCTGGTCGCTCAGCTTGTCCGCGCCCCAGTCCGAACTCTGCTGCTGCTTGGACAGCTCGACTCCGAGAAGCTCAGCGCTCAGGTCCTTCAGGCCATGCCGGTCGGTGTAGGTGCGGGCCAGCTTGGAGGCGATCTTGGTGCAGTAGATGGGCTGCGGCAGGACCCCCAGGTACTGCTCGAGCATGGCCATGTCGAAGCGGGCGAAGTGGAAGATCTTCAGCACCGCCGCATCGGCCAGCAGGGCCTTGAGCCGTGGCGCCGACCAGTCCTTGCCGTCGAACTGTACAAGATGCGCATTGCCGTCGCCGGCCGAGAGCTGGACGACGCACAGGCGATCGCGGTGCGGGTTGAGCCCCATCGTCTCCGAGTCGATGGCAACGCCATTCGGGAAGGCAAGCCCCGCAGGCAGATCATTCTTGTGCAGCTTGATGACGGGACCCACGGCATCCATCCGGCGATCGTTGGCGCTCCTTGCAAGAGTCCGCTTCTAACAGCATCAAAAGGTTATCGAAAGGTGGTTGAGCCCGGCTTGCACCTGAAAAGCACGCTGTCCGTCGTTGGCCAGGCGCCCACCAGCCGTCCTTCGACGAGTTCAGGATGGGGCGTGGATCACTTCGCCGCTGCGTCGCCGGGCCAGGGCAGCATGGCAAGGCCACCGACCACGATCGCATTGACCAGCACCACCGCGTGCAGGGCGAGTGCACTCACCACCGCGTCGTCCCACGGCACGCCGGCCTGCACTGTCGCCAGCACCCACGCCGCCTGGGTCGGGCCGATGCCGGCGATGCCGTTGATGGGGAGAGCGAAGGCGAGGCTGCTGGCCGCGCCACCGAGCACTGCCGCCGTGGGCGGCACGGTGTCGACGACAGCCTGTGCCACCAGCACAGCCATCCACGCCAGCAACAGCCAGATGGCAAAGCCGACCGTCACCACCGCCACGCGCACGCGCACGTCGCCGAGTGCATCGAGCGCCGCACTCAGCGGTTCTGCGATCGTTGCACCGACATAGGGCAGCCTGACGAGATGCGGGCGCAACGCGCGGCCGGCCAAGGCTACGCCGAACGGAGCTACCGCGAGGGCCACCGCACAGACAACAGCCAGCAGGTTGAAGACGCCGGGCACCAACCCGAGCGCACATGCCGACGCCAGAAAGATGCACCCCACCGCCGCCAGATCGAACAGCCGCGCCAGTAGCAGCACTCCGGTTGCATGCAGGAAGCGGATGCCGTAGCGGCGCTGCATCAACACCGGGTAGCCGAGTTCGCCCAGCCGGAACGGCAGCACGAAGTTGAGGAAGTTGGCCTGGCAGGCAATGCGCACCATGGCGCTGCCGGGAAGGTCGAGGTTTGCCGACGTCATCATCGAATAGCGCCAGGCCCGCAGCCACTGCACCAGCGTGCACAGCAGGAAGGCCGCCACGATCGGCAGCGGCCTGGCGTCGGTGCCAATGCGGCGCAGCGCGTGCAGCACGTCCGGGGTGAGCAGGAACCACAGGCAGAGCCCGGTAACGGCCACCGCCAGCACAACAGACAGAGAGCGGTTCATCCGCGCTGCCGGGCCGTTCCCATCCGCTCTCGCCAACCGCCCAACCGCGTCTCTAAGCAACCGACTTTTCGGGATAAATGGTGCCCAGGAGAGGACTCGAACCTCCACGCCTTGCAGCGCTAGTACCTGAAACTAGTGCGTCTACCAATTCCGCCACCTGGGCAGGCCGGCTTCAATGGACGGCATGAGTTAGTGCCCGGCTCCGGCATTGTCAATTGCGCCGCGCCGCTTCACAGGGGCCGCCGGCTTCGCTATTGCTCGGCGGGGACTGAGAATGACAGGAGTGGGGCGCATGCCATCGCGGCTGGAGCAGGGCAGTCTGGTCACCGTACTGGGGGGATCGGGCTTCGTCGGCCGCTATGCGGTGCGGGCGCTGGCCCGCGACCGCTGGCGGGTCCGCGCGGCCGTGCGCCGGCCCGATCTGGCCGGCCACCTTCAGCCGATGGGCGACGTCGGCCAGATCCACGCCGTGCAGGCCAACCTGCGCTACCCCGATAGCGTGCGGCGCGCGGTCGACGGTGCCGAAGCCGTGGTCAACCTGGTCGCAGTGCTGGCCAAATCCGGGCCGCAGACCTTCCACGCCCTGCATGTGGTCGGCGCGCGCGCCGCCGCCAAGGCCGCCCGCGAGGCCGGCGTGAAGACCTTCGTGCATGTCTCCGCCTTGGGCGCGGACCGCAAATCGAACTCCCGCTACGCCCGCAGCAAGGCCGCCGGCGAGGCGGCCGTGCTCGAGGAATTTCCGGACGCGATCATCCTGCGCCCTTCGCTGGTGTTCGGCCCCGAGGACCAGTTGTTCAACCGCTTTGCCGCCATGGCCCGCTTCTCGCCGTTCCTGCCCCTGATCGGCGGCGGCCACACCAGGTTCCAGCCGGTCTACGTCGGCGACGTGGCGGCGGCCATCGCGCGCGCCTGCGCCGGTCAGGCCAAGCCCGGCACCGTCTACGAGCTCGGCGGCCCGGAGGTCGTCAGCTTCCGCGAGTTGCTCGACCATGTGCAGCAGTGGTCGGGGCGCCGTAAGCCTTACCTGCGCCTGCCCTTCATGTTCGCCAAGCTCGGCGCCGTGCTGACAGTGCCGCTGCCCAATTCGATGCGTCCGCTGACGGTCGACCAGGTGCGCCTGCTGCAGCGTCCCAACGTGGTGAGCGAGGCGGCCGCCAAGGAGGAGCGCACGCTGGCCGGGCTCGGCATCGCTGCGCCGCGCACCATGGCCGCAGTGGTGCCGGCCTACCTCGAGCGCTTCCAGCCGCACGGCCAGTTCGCGCATTACCGGGGCTGATGGGCCGCCAATCGGCACCCGTCATCCCTGAAGCGAGGCGCAGCCGAGACAGTCAGGGATCTGGTGCACATGGCGTGCGAGGCGTCTGCGCAAACGCGACGGCCGGGATAACGGGTACCCGGCCAGTCAGCCACGCTGACTGCTGCACTCGCTGCGACTACTGCGCGATCTTCAGAGAGGCGACGAACCGCTCGGTTTCCGGCGAGACGGCAGAGCCTGCCGCCCCGATGTGGACCAGCGTGAACAGCTGGCGCCCCTTCAGAACCATGTAGGAGCGCACCTCGCTGCCACCGCGCAGCCCCACGGCATCAACGGCAAGCGCGCCCTTCAGCTTGACGAAATTGGTGCTCGTCCACTTGCCGCCGTCCATGCCGGCAGCCGTACGGTCGAGCGCCTGGCGCAGGACCCATTGCGGATCGGCGACCACCACATCCTTCGGATAGGCGACGAACTGTACGACGTAGGCCGCCCCCTCGTGCTCCAGCTGGTACTGATGCGTTGTGTAGGCCACACCGGCGGCCGTCGCGGCCTGCCCCTCGGTGTATTTGGGGGTCGCCGGCAGATCGGCGGTGAAGGTCTGCTCGGGCCCGGTCATGGTGTGCCAGGCCTCCTGCGCCGACGCGAGGCCAGCCAAGGCCATGAACGCCATGCCGAGCACTGCCGCCCGCAATCCCGATCCCGGTGATGTCATTGCAACCCTCTGTCCGCTGTGGCCCAGAGCACGATCGCTTCGGATGCAACCACGCTGCCCGATTGAGGCGACGGCCGAAGCGTGAACGCTGCCCTTCTTGTTCGTTGTGCCCCATGATGAAAGCGAAATGCAAACAAAGTGCTTCGGTCGGAAGTCAACTTGCTCCAAGCGCGAAGGATAAGGCGCCGGCTAGTGTCCTGTCTCCCAAATATCGTCATCCTTCGCGGCTCGGTTGGACGATATTTCGGACACTGAAGGACACTAGCAAATCTATGATCCAAGTGTGGTTTGCGTCTCGCAAGTACCTTGTAGAACCTGGCCGCATAGGGGAAGGCATATGCGAGACACCACACTAGGGCCGGCAAGCGTTTCATTCCGGCCGCCGCCATGATAAGCCGGCCCAGGGAGACAGGGAGGGAGCAGCTCTGCAATGACGCCGGCGCGTTGGTATCTGGTCGCGTCCGACACGGTCGTCGTGGCCCTGATCTATCTGTTGGTGGCCTACGCCATCCTGTCCCTGGCCTTGCGCGACGACAACGTCCTGATGCGCCTGCTGCGCGCCGTCACCAGCCCGGTGCGCGTTCCCGTGGCCGTGGTGACGCCGCGCCTGCTGCCGCGCGCAATCGTCGCCTTCTACGCGATCGCCTGCCTGTATGTGATCCGCATTGCCCTGTTCGTCGCGGCCCAGAGCATACGGTGACGAACTTGGATACATCGCCAAGCCTGGCCGGAATTGTGCTCAGCCGTATCCTGCCGCTCGCGCTGATCGTGGCGCTAGCCATCGCGCACGGCGCCATCCTGTCGCCGCTGTACGACTTCGTCTCCTACTTCGTGTCGGCCTTCAGCCGCCGCACGATCTTCTATCACCCGCAGGTGCTCGAGAATTTTCCGAGCCTGCTGATCACCGTATTCACGCTGCTGCTCGGCGGCATCCCGGCCGCCATCTATGAGCGCGTGCGTGGCTTGCGCGACAGCACGAGCACCTCGCTGCTGATCTGGCTGGCGGCGACCATTCTGATCACTGCCCCGGTGCTGACACGGGCGCTCGGTGTGCGCTGAATTTCAGTTTGCCCGACGCGAGGCGAACGCGCCGGCGCGGTCGAGACATTCGACGGTGCTGGCCCGCTCGCACTTGCCGCCGCGCACACAGATCCAGGTGCGCAGCGTCACGCATTTGCCACCGCTCTCGTCGTGCACTTTGATGACGCTGTCGAACTGACAGTTCCCATTCGCGAACGTGTTGGACTTCGCCGTGCCGACCGCCGCCGCATTAAGAAATGACGTGAAGGCCGCGATGTCGTCGCCCTTCGGCCACCCCGTGCCGGCGCAGAAACCCGCTTCCTGCTGGCCGGCTTCGGCCTTGCGGATCAGGTCGGCGATCAACTCGGGCTTCTGGGCCGAGGCGCTGGTGCCGGCGCACAGCAGAAGCATCGAAGCGGCAAATGCAGATATCGCAGCACTGCGGACTGTCGTCTTGCTCAAAACACGCGCCCTCCGGCAATCAACGTCAGCGACGCTAAGACGAGTTCGCTCTCAATGGAAGCGCTCGGGGTCCGTTGCGAACGCCCATCTCTCGCCTTTGCGAACCGGGCGGTATTTTAGTGACGCTGCTTGTGATGTTGCATCGGGCCCGAGGAGGCGTAGCCGCGCAGGCGACCGTATTCGGCGACCTGCTCCGGCGTGAGCACGTCCATCATCGCCAGATGATACTTGAGGTGCGCCTCTCGGAGCGTCGCTTGCGTGGCCCCGATGTCTGCGGTCGCCGCCGTCAGGGCTGCCGGCGTGATCTCGCGGTTCGCGAACAGACGATCCAACTTGGTCTCCTGCTCGATCAGGCGCTCGCCTACGGGAATCGCGTCCGCCTTCATGGCGTCGATCAGCGCCCTGGTGCGCTCCTGCTGCTGCGACGTGAGGCCCAACGCATCGGCGTGCTCGAGGACATGCACGGGTCCGGGGTATCCATTGAGCTCGGCCGGAAGGGCGAGCCCCATGCCCCGGCCGGCCCTCAGGTCGGCGACCTGCTGCTGAGACAGGCTTTTCACGGACCGCTGTTCCATGCCGGCATATGGCTGGTGGCTCTGCGCCAGCGCGAAGCCCGCGGGAACCAGCAGGATCAATGCAGCAATCGTACGCCTCATTGTGTCAGCCTCTCATGGTTCACTGCGTGGCGCGGCACGATGCAGGATACAGTACGCGATCCCGGTTCGATCGCGAAGTCGATCGTAGCTGGCGACATCATCGCTGCGCGGTTGCGCGTGCTTGACCGTCTGTAGCGCTCACTCGCCTTCAGCTCAGCGTTATGCGAGAAATTATCCGGGTACTTCAAGAATTGAGCAAGGCGCCAAGCCGGCAAACAATAAGGGAGGAAGTTCATGAAAGGCCTTCTCGCATCATTGGTGCTCGCGCTCGCCGCACTTTGCCCTGGCGCCGCGACAGCCCAGGACAAGTGGCCCTCGCGGCCCGTCACAGTGATCGTTCCTTTCGCGGCTGGCGGTAACACGGACGTCATGGCGCGCATTTTTGCCGAGCACCTCGGCAAGCGGCTCGGCCAGCAGTTTGTGATTGAGAACAAGCCTGGCGCCGGTGGCGTCACGGGGCTCAACGCCGCCGCCAAAGCAGCACCCGACGGCTATACCGTCGCAGTCGCTACCTCTGGCGGCATTGCGATCAATCCGGTCCTGATCAAGGACAAGATTCCCTTCAACGTCGAGAAAGACTTCACGTACCTCTACGGCATGGCTGCCTTGGCCAACATCTGGATCGTCACGCCTTCCGTGCCCGCCAACAACCTGACGGAGCTGATCGCCTGGCTGAAAGCCAACCCCGACACGCCCTATGCGACGTCGGGAATCGGCACGACGCAGCATCTATGCGGCGAGATGCTGGCCAATGCGGCGGGCCTCAAGATGGCGCCTGTTTCCTACCGTGCGTCCAACCAATCGATTCAGGACCTGATCGGCGGACAGATCAATGTGGCTTGCGACAACTTCCCCGTCGCCATCGAACAGGTGCGTGCCGGCAAGCTGCGCGCAATCGCCATCACGTCGCCAGGCCGCTACGCCTTGGCTCCGGAAATACAGCCGACGGGCGACACCGTTGTCGGTCTCGAGCAGATGCCCGCGTTCGGCTGGCTCGGTCCGGCGAACATGCCTGCCGGCATCGTCAAGAAGTTGATCGACGAGCTTGTCGCTGTTGGCAAGGACGAGGCTGTTCGTGCTGCATTGGTGAAGTTCGGCGTTGTGCAGACGGAACTGCCGGGGCCGGCTTACGAGGAGTCGCTGAAGCAGGAGCGCGCCGCTTACGCCGCGATCATCGAGAAAGCAGGCATAAAGGTGCCTTGAGAGTGCCTCGAGGAGAAGCGTTCACGGCTCAGTTGGCCGGCTTGGCGACGGCGACGTTGGTCGACCAGCCCGGCGCCTCCTTGGACGCGTCGGCTGCCGCGGGCTTGAGTTTGGCCGCCACCTTGTCCGGCGCCGCGGCCTTCGACATCGGCTTCGGGTCCACCTTCACCATCTGCTGCAGGTAGTCGATGTTGGCAGCAGCGCGGTCCGGCGGCACATCGTGGGCGATCGCCTGCTTGGCCTCGTCGTACTTGCCCTGCAAGCCGAGCACGAGGGCGAGGTTCTGATTGACGCGCGTATCGCCGCCGAGCGCTGCGGCGCGCCGCAGCAGCGGCTCCGCTTTCTCGACGTTGCCGTCCATGGCGTAGGCGAGCGCCAGGTTGCTCATCACCGAGGGCTGATCGGGCGCCAGCTGCAAGGCCCGCTCGAAC
>Ga0075368_10000534_pt1 | contig 11385 bp, 7 predicted proteins | sample EndMethybrTD3033_FD_71518 | JGI IMG/M metagenome (GOLD analysis project Ga0075368, IMG submission 71518) | Populus endosphere microbial communities from Tennessee, USA - Endosphere MetaG P. TD hybrid TD303-3 | ecosystem: Host-associated > Plants > Roots > Endosphere | place: USA: Tennessee... | reverse complement strand
GCGCCTGCGCGACGTGCTCTTCGCTTTCCGAGACGGTGAGCATGATGGTTTTGACGACCGCGGTCGTCAAAACCATCATGCTCACCGTCTCGGAAAGCGAAGAGCACGTCGCGCAGGCGCTGGCTGCTGGAGCGCAAGGCTATGTGCTGAAGGGCACGAGCGGGCCCGAGCTGATCAACACCATGCGTGCGGTGTCGCGCGGAGAGTCCTACGTGTCTCCGGGCCTGGCCGCCCGCCTATTGACGATCGCCAGGCGTCCGCCAACGGCGGCCGCCCAGGACAGCGATCTTCCGGAGCTGACCAAGCGCGAGGAAGGCATCCTCGATCATGTCGCCCGCGGCATGACCAACAAGGAAATCGCCAAAACGCTCAGCATCAGCGAAAAGACCGTGAAGCACTACATGACCAACATCATGCAGAAGCTGCACGTGCGCAATCGCGTGGAAGCCGTGCTGGCCTTCCAGAGAAAAGCCACCGGGCGTCCCCACTAGATCGAGATCGTTCTTGATGGAAGCACGCGGCTTCCATCAACCAACGTATATGGTCGGCTCCGCGTTCAGGGGGCACCAGATCGGCAGCGCGGCAGCGTCCCGCCGTCGGCACCCTGCACCCGCCCGTCGCTGCGCACCGAGCCGCGATACCACCGATGCAGAACGTAGGGACGTGCGCGCGAGGTGCCCAGCTCGACAATCGCCTCGCGCACGAAGATCACCCGCCCGGCGTGGGCCTCGGAGCGCACCGAGAAGTATCGTCCACCTGATCCGCCGGCGAACTCGCGTGGCACCTGCCGCAAGAAGCTTTCGGACTCGGCATCCTCCTTGGTCGCGGGCTCCTTGGTGGCCGAGGCGTCGGCCGGCGCGGTCGACGCCGATTGGCGCGACAGCAGCGACACCAGGGACGTCGACGCCAGGCTCGGAACGATCCGCGATTGGCCGGAATAGACCGTCACGTGCGGGCGAAGGCGGGCCACATCGGCAGCGCTTAGACCCAACACCTGTTCCAGCTCATCAACGACGTTGAGCTTCGCGTTCTTGGGTCCCTGGCGGCCCACCGCCAGGTACTCGGCCCGCTCCGCTCCCTGCGGGCGGCGGTCGCCATCGGCATCGCGGAAGTCGAGGAGGGCGTCGGTTGCCGCAGCGCTGGCGGGCACCGCAAGGGCCGTGAACAGGGCTCGGATCAACCGTTCGTCGGCTGAATTGACATCGACCTTGCCGGCCTCGTCCTGCACCGAGATGACCAGCACGTTGGCCTCGTTGGCCTCGCAAGCCTGCGCCGTGCCGTCGAGCGCAAAGCGCCGTCGTGGCGCATCGGTCGGCTGACCAGCCACCAGATCGAGGATCGCCAGCTGCACGCCGGCATCGGCCAGTGCCTCGGCGCCGGCGCTCTGCACCGCGCTGGCCGCGGTTCGCACATGACTGCTGGTGATTTGCGCGAAGCTGCCAGCGACCAGGGCCAGCACGCCGAGCGCCGAGATCACCACGATCAGGATGAAGCCGCGCTCTCGGGCCTCATCCCGCTTGACAATCCTCCGGAACCACTCGTGCAACGAACGCATGCAATTCCCAATCCACTTAACGCAGTACCCGGTCCACCTGCTCCCTACGATCGGGCGGCGCAGACCGCTGCGGGCGCGTCGTGAAGTTGATCTTATCCCGGAATTCCTCGGCAATAGCGCGAATCTGCCGGCTATCCTTGACGACGCGCGGCGTGATGGCCACCAGCAGCTCGGTGCGTCTGATGGTGTCCTCCTTGTTCTTGAAGAGGGGTCCGATCACCGGAACCTCCATGATCAGCGGGACGCCCCCGCGCTGGTTGGTGGCCTTGTCCTGGATCAGGCCGCCCAGAATGATGCCTTCGCCATCATTGACCGACACCGTCGTCTTGATGCGCCGCTGCTGGATGGTCGGCGAATCGATCTTGGATGACGTGGTTGGAATGACATCGCTCACTTCCTGCTCGATATCGAGCAGGACGCGGCCGGTATCGTTAATGCGCGGGGTGATGTTGAGGATGATGCCGGTGTTGCGGAACGACACGGAGTTGACGATGGGCGCGCCCGGCGTCAGCACGCTGACCGCCGACTGTGTCGCGATCGGCACCTCGTCACCGACCTGCAGGGTCGCGCGCTTGTTGTCGATCACCATGATGGTCGGCGAGGACACAACGTTGACGTCCGTGATGGTGCTCAGCGCGTTCAGCACCACCTGCACGTTGGGCGTGTTGAAGAACGAGGAGAAGCCCGGAAAGGTCGGAGCAATGGCGCCCAGCGCACTGTCAGTCAGCCTCAGCTCAGTGTTGCCCAGCTGGAAGAACCAGCGCAGGCCCATGTTGAGCTGATCGGTCAGGGTGACTTCGGCAATGGTTGCCTCCAGCAGCACCTGGTTGGGCATCACATCGATGCGTTCCAGGATCTGCCGCACGCGCCGGAACTCCTGCAGGGTAGCGGTGATGATCAGCGCGTTGTTGGTCTCGTCAGGGACGACGGCAATGCCCGTGAAACGATCATCGACGGCTGCGCCAGCCGACAGCCCCGGACGGGCGGCCACCGGGTCCGGCCCGACCGTCTGCGTCACCTCCGCCGTCGGCAGCGGCGCTCCGCTGGTGCCGGCCGGCACGCCCGGCACCACCTGGAAATTGGTCGGCCGGGGTACCGTCTCGGGCGAATTGATGATCGTCACACCGGTCGAGCGCACGCCCGCGCCACGCGGCTGCTCCTGCTGGCCATATACCTTCTGCAGCAGCAGGGCGAGTTCGCCGGCAGGCCTGTGCTGGATATGATAGACGTGCACCTGTTTCTCGGTGGCTTTGCCCACCATGTCGATGCGGCGCAGCCAGATCTCGGCCTTCTTCAGGTATTCGGCGCGCGGCGTGATGACGAGGACGGCCTTCAGGCGCCGATTGGGAATGAACCGCACCAAGCCCTTGCTGGGGCTGTCCTGGTCGTTGGCGAACACCGTGTCGAGCTCCTGGGCGATCGCCTCGGGATCGCCGGTCTCGATCGGAAACAGGCCAAACGACATGCCCCGCATCCAATCGACGTCGAACACGTTCACTGCATCCATGACGCCGTCGATGTCGCTGCCCGTGCCGGCCACCACCAGCAGGTTGCGCGCTGCATCCACCCGCAGGATGGCGCCCTGCGGCGCGATCGATTTGATGATCCGCTCCATCTCAGCCGCCGCTACGTAGCGCAGGGGGATCACGTGCGCACCCAAGCCGGGCACGCGGCGTCCGCTGCCACCTCGCAACGGCGCGCTGGCGACGCCCTCGGCTGACGGGACGACGCGGTATATGCCCTGGTCGACCACGATGGCTGCCCCCTCGCCGGCCAGCATCATCTCGAACACGCCGAGCAGCGCGTCTTTGGGGATAGGCTTGGCCGTCTGCAGGGTAATCGAACCCTTGAGCTTGTCGCTCACGATGTAGGTCACGCCGAGCGTGTCGCCGAGGATGAGCTTGGCCGCCTCGGCGATGCTCGCCCCGGACAGATTGATCGTCACCCCGTCCCGGCCCGCTTCCGCAACCTGGGGGCGAGCCTCCGGCCTGCCGATCATCGGCCCGCTGCCCGGATAGGCGCGATTGGCAACGGCTTCTTTAGCCGGGTTCGATAGCGGTGTTCCAGGCCCGCGGTTGGCCTTGGCGATCTCGGCCGGACCGGCCTCAGGCGGAATTGGTCCTGGCAAAGCAAGCTGTTGCCAGGGCAACGTGCAACCGGCCATCGCCGCGCAACACGCGACAACGAACACAGCGCGCCACACGCCGGTGCTCCGCACGATCCCCTCTCCGCGTCACAGTCACGACAGACCGCGGCGCTCTCCCCATCCGCAGTTCGCGTTGACGGGCAAGGTCGCTGATTCGGCTAGAACACCAAAGGACTTCCAACACTTCTCCACCACTCGCGGCGTGTCGAGTTGCGCGTGTGCACGAGATTTTGAGTTGCGTAAGCTGCCCCAGCCAAGCTTACGTTGGTCTGACAACGTTAGGACGTAGGTCTGGTCGACGCATCGACCTAAGCAGCGACATGCGATCGGCCGTTCGTACCTTGCGGTGCTAGGCGCTTAACTCGACACTCGATTTCTACTTTGTGCGCGCATTGGGGCACGCACGGGAATTGGTTCCAGGACGCAGGCGGGTGCGCAGTCCCGCAATTGGCAAGCCGTATTTCCTGCAGGGGTGATTGCCGCACATCTTCGGCTTTTCGCCTCGCCGGTACCGGCCGATGGAGGGGGATTATGTATCTACCGGAAGACGCACCACGCAATCGCATCAGGGAAGCCCAGAAGGCACGCGACAACCGCGCAGAAGTCGTCAAGGCGCGATCGCACGGCCAGATCACCCGGCGCGACCTCTTCCGATGGGGCCTGTTCACTACCTCCGGCATGCTGCTCTACAAGAACGGCTTCAGCCCCTACGCCCCGAGCGCCTACGCGCAAGTGCCGACCGGCACCCCGCGCAGTCCGCTGTTCGGCGCCAAGAAGTTCAGCCAGCCCATGCAGCGGCTAGATCTGCAGAAGCCCTGTACGCTGTCGCGCCAGACGACAGGTTATGCAAAATTTCCGGTGGAGATGGGCGAGTACGATGGCCGCGGCCTCTCCTACCACACCGACTTCACGGCCGACCAAACCAACGCGCTGTACCGCAACCCGCTTACCAACCGCGGCCCCTGCGAGGGAAGGCCGCCGGGGCCGATCTTTGCTCACCAGCGCTGGGACGAATACCACCCGAAGGTCGGCTACGTAATGTCGATCGGTTCGGTCGCGCCCAACACGGTGCGCTTCCATCCGGGTCTCCCCTGGCAGCAGCCAAACAGCGTCTGGAGCTACGGCGCTGGCAAATTCACCAAAGGGAGGTTGCCGGCTCCGCTCATCAAGGCGCGCTACGGGGAGCCCATCCTCACGCGCATCTACAACAACATGCCGATCCGGAGGGAGGACAACAACGGTTTCGGACGCAACGAGACGCAGTTGCACTTCCACAACGCGCACAACGGCGCGGAAAGCGATGGGGCGTCCAACGTCCACCATTTCCCGGGCACGTTCTACGACTATCGCTGGAGCACGACCCTCGCCCGCGCCGATAAGGCGCCCTATAGCGCAGGGACGGACGCGCGCGCATCAGGCCCCGACGGCAACGGCGGCCTCGTCAGGGTGCCGGGCGACTTCCGCGAATTGCAGGGCACGCTCTGGGCGCACGACCACCGCTTCTTCTTCACCGCCGAGAATGTCTACAAGGGCAATCTCATGATGGTGAACATGTACAGCGGCCCGGACCGCGGCAACGAGGCGCTCACCGATGGCGTCAACCTGAAGTTGCCGAGCGGCAAGAAGCTCGACTGGGGCAACATCGATTTTGACGTGAACCTGATCGTGTCCGACGCGGCGACCGACCAGCAAGGCCAGCTGTTCTTTGATATCTTCGATACCGACGGCTTCCTGGGCGACCTGCCGCTCGTCAACCAATGCTACGCACCGTTCTTCGAGGTGCTGCCGCGACCGTATCGCTTCCGCACCATCAATGCCTGCATGTCCCGGTTCATCAAGCTTGCGATCAGCTGGAACGGCAGTGCGGTGCCGTTCAAGTTCATCGCCAACGACGGCAACTTCGTCGTCAATCCCATTCAGCTGACGCAGCTGGACGAGCAGGGCATCGCTGAGCGCTACGACATCGTCGTCGACTTCTCGCAGTTCAGGGTTGGCGACAAGTTGTATCTGGTGAACCTGCTCAAGCAGACCGACGGTCGCAAGCCGGACAAGGTCCTGAGCCTTGCGGAAGCGCTCAAGGGCGACAAAGACGACCCCGTTGCTGGCCCCATCATGGAGTTCCGCATCGTCAACTCGTTGAAGAGCGTGGACGATCCGGATGCACCGGCCTACACGGCCACCTCGGTGGCGCGAGACCGTACGATCGTCCCGCCCAATAAACTGACCGAGCAGATCCCGGTCGTGGCGCCGGTACGGGAGCGCGTCGTCGAGTTCGGCCGGTCCGGACCGGGTGACTCGCGCCAGGCAAACGGACAGTGCAACCCGGACTGCCCGGAGTTTGCGACCTTCCCCTGGACCATCAAGATCAATGGCCAGGCTGCGCACTCCATGAACGCCAACCGGATTTCGCTGCTTATTCCCAAGCCGGGCGAGATCGAGCACTGGACCTATATCAACGGCGGCGGCGGCTGGGACCACCCCATTCACCTCCATTTCGAGGAAGGCGTGACGATCGACCGAGGCTCCGACACAATCCCAGCGACCGAGAAGCTAGTGCGCAAGGACGTTTGGAGACTGCGTCCATCGGGGAGGGTGAAATTCCAGGTCCAGTTCGGCGAGTTCGGCGGGTCGTACGTGAACCACTGCCACAATACGGTGCACGAAGACTTCGCCATGCTAATGCGCATCCAGCTGCTCACAGGGCAAGTCGGTACACCGCAGGCGGCGATCACCTGCACACCGATCCCGAGCGAGGACGGCATATTGAACTGCACGACGCCGGAGGTCCTCAAGGAAGGCGACCCGAGAACGCCGCAGTCGGTCACGGGCAGCGGCGGCTCCGGAAGCCCCACCTAACAGGATCGAACCCGATGGCGTGCGTGCCGACGGGGGAGCGATGCAGGCTGCCGCTTGGCTGGCTTTCGAGCCACGCCAAGCGCATCGTCTGCGTCGCGACGGCCCTCCTCGCCTTGGTTGCTGTCTGTCGGGAGGCGCAAGCCTCTCGATGGGGCAGGGAGTATGTGCCCAATGTCCCCGTCGTCACACAGGACGGTAAGGTCCTCAACTTCTATGACGACCTGATCAAGGACAAGATTTTCGTCATCAGCTTCCTGTTCACGAGTTGCCGCGACGTGTGCCCGATCGCGGCGGCGAGAATGGCGCAGCTGCAGGATCGGCTTGGCGACCGCGTCGGCAAGGAGGTCTTCCTCTATTCGATCAGCATCGATCCGGAAAACGACACCCCCGACAAGATGAAGAAATACGCCGAAACGTTCGGCGCTCGTCCGGGGTGGATGTTTCTCACCGGTATCCCCGAAGACATCAACCTGATCCGCCAGCGGCTCGGCGAGCGCAGCCGCTTCCTCGGCGAACATCGCAACGACGTTCTGCTGGGCAATGGAATTACCAACGCGTGGCAGCGCGACTCGCTGATGGGGGACATGGAGCGGTTTGTCACCGTGATCGACGCCATGGATACCAGCGCCAAGCGGGCGCCCGAGGAAACCGGTGCCGGCAAGGTACTCGAATCCTACGAGATCAAGGGCCCCGCCGGGCAGAGTCTGTACATCAAAGCCTGTTCCGGCTGTCATACCATTGGTCGCGGCGACCGGGTCGGGCCGGACTTGGCCGGCATAACCGAGCGCAGGCAACAGCAATGGCTGGTCGAGTTCATCGCCAGCCCGGAGCGGATGCGGGCCCGCAAGGACCCAATCGCTCTGGCGCTCACGGCCAAGTATCCGAATGTTCGCATGCCGGGGATCGGCGTGTCTGAGGACGAGGCGGCCGACCTTGTCGCCTACATCGACGGCTACCGCAAGCCGCCGGCCATCGCGCTGGAACCGCTGCTGGCCCTCACCACGCAGGACGGCAAGCGGTTGTCGGCGGACGATCTCAAGGACCGTCCGCTCGCCATCGCCTTCGGCTTCACGCATTGCCCCGACGTTTGCCCGACCACGCTGCTGGAGTGGTCCAACGCGCTGGCCGAACTCGGCCCCGCCGCGGACAAGCTCAAGGTGCTGTTCGTGTCGGTCGACAGCGAGCGCGATACGCCCGAGGCGCTGAAAGGCTATATGACCGCCTTCGATCCGCGTATCACCGCGCTGACCGGCAGCCCGAGCGAGATCGCCGCCGCCGCGGCGGTCCTGGACGCCTACTACGAGAAGGTGCCGGGCCCGGACGGCGGCTTCACCTTCGACCACAGCGTCAAGACCTACGTGCTAAGTGGCGAGCATCGCCTGGCCGGCAGCCTCGACCTGAACAGCGAGGCCTCCGTCCGGCGCAAGCTGCTCGCCCCTCTGCTGGCGAATAAGTGACACCGGGGCCGCGCCCCTTTCGCCTGTCATCCCGGACGTCGCGCAGCGACTATCCGGGACCCAGGAGTCAAAGGGCAGACTTGCCGACCAGCTCCGGCTTCCCGCTCGCGGGCTGACGTCCTTGGCCGGGAGACAGGCGCGGCTCACGAACCCGAGAGCTTACTTCACCTTGGCGACCGGACCCGGGCCACCATTCTGGTCGTCGGTGCGGCGCACGACCACCTGCAGCGTCAGTTCGTGAGCGCGGCCGTCGGCCTCGACGATGACACTGCTGTCCTTGACCGAGCGCAGCTTCCAGCCGTTGAACGCCTCGCCTTCGCTGATCCACTTGCCGTTGGCCTGATCGGCCTCGCGGATCAGGGCGCGGGCCGGCGCATTGCCGGTCTTGACGATCCCGACCAGGCGCAGATCGAGGGGCGAGCCCGCCTCAGTCGGCCCTTGCGTCTTGGCTTTGGGGCGATCAACCGGCTTGCGCGTCGAGTTGAACAGCGGGCGCTGCACGGTGTCGCGGAACTCACCAACCGGCTTGCTGTCGAGCGGCGTGACAAGGCCGGCCCCCACCGGTTCGCCGGCGCCGCTCAGCGGTGCTCCGGGCAATATGGGCGAGGTATCGAGGCTGGTGACCAGCAGGTAGACGGCGAAGAAGGCCAGGATTGCGCACGCCCCGGCCAGACCCACGGCGACTGGTCGAGCGGACAATCCTGCAGCGATACGGGCCATCGCGGCCGTCACCCCTTCTTGCGTGGCAGGGCACCGAACACGTCGAGACGCACGTCCAGCAGACCACCGAACTCGGGATCACGCTGCGCCAGCGCGGACACCGGTCGCACCTGCACGGCGTCGACAAACAGGAATGGCTGCGTCGACTCGATAGAGTACAGCATCTCGCGCAGCTGCTCTATGTCGGCGGTGAACTGAACGCGGGTTCCCACCACGCGCAGCTCGTCGCGATCGCGCGGCGGCAGCGGTCGGGTGCTGTTCAGCCGAACGCCATTGGCGCCCGCCAGGTCCGACATGAAGGTCTGCAGGCTGGCGGCCCTGATGGCATCGCTCTCGCCCTTCAGATAGGCGCCGCTCTCGCTGGCAGCACGGCCGGCGTTCTGCATATCGGCCAGCTTGTCCTGCAGGGCCGCCATGGCCACGAAACGGCCGAGCAGGAGCCGCTCGCCCTCGATCTGGTCGCTGAGCTCGCCAATGCGGGTCGCGACCGGCACAATCGTCAGCGACGCAAACAGCACGATCACGGCGAGCAGCAGGCCGACCGCCGCGAACTGCCGGACGGGGGGCGATAGAGGCGGCATCAGTGCTGCTCCTCGGTGCTGGCGCTGCGCTCCTCGGCGCCGGGCTGGCGCACCCGGACTCGGAGGCTGAAGCGCTCCTTGTCTTCCTGCTGGTCGAAGGTCAGCGGCGCGGTCAGTGTCGGCTCCGCAAACATCTTCGAGCGCTCGAACAGCGGCAGCAGCGACGAGCCGGACTTGGCGAGGCCGGTAAGGTCCAGTGCAGTGCCTTCCAGGCGCAGGTCGGAGATCCAGACCCCGTCCGGCAGCAGTTTGGTCAGCTCGTCGATGATGGCAATGCTCGGAATTTGCGCCAGCTTCACGCGCTGCAGGCGCGTCAGCTCGGCGACCGCCGCGTTCGAGCTTTCCAGGGCGTTGCGCACGGCTGTGGCCCGCGTGCGCGTCTCGGCGACGCGGCCCTGGACGTCATCGAGGGCGGATTGGTACCGCCACAACATCAGGGCCGCCGTGGTGACGACCAGCAACGCCGCGAACGCCGCCAGCAGCCGCGGGGCGGTAACGAGCCGGCTCAAATCCGTGCGCTGCGGCCTGCCCGTGGCCAAGAAATTCACGGGCAGGGCCACGCGCCCCTGCTCGTCCCAGCAATCGACGAAATTGACCTCCAGGCCGACGGCGCGCAGGTCATCGAGGATCGGGTCGACCGTCTGGCGCTTGGCGATCAGCTGAACGACCTTGATCCGGCCGGCTGCCGGCGAGGCCTCGTCGATATAGGCAGCGGTATAGACATCCTTCAGCTTGAACGGCGTCGACCGCTCCAGATCGAGTTCGAGGATGCGGCCGGCGTCCCCGCGCGCCGCCGGTGGCAGCTCGACGCTGCGCTTGAAGCAGCTCTGCACCGGGATGCGCACGCCCAGCCGGTCCGGCGAGCGCTCGCGCCGGATGCGGGCCGCCGCCGCGGCCGCCTCGCCAGGCACCAGGATCGGACTGGCGGGCTGGACCCGCCCGCCGGCATCCTCCAGCACCTGCAGGCCGGTTGATGCGGTTGCGACCACCAGGGTCGTCTCGCCGGACGCGAAGTGTACGCGCACGTGCTCTGGGACAAGCGCCCAAAGCTCGTCCCGCCACCAGGTAAGGAAGGTGGCCGCGCTGCCCTTCCACGACTGCAGCATGTCTGCGACGGTGCTCATGGCTCCTCACGCGCGGGCGTTCCCCTGGCCACACGTCTTCACCATGTGGCCGACTACGCGGCGCTCCCCGATATTGTCCTATTGTATTAGAATTGCTCCTGGTTTTCACAGATGTCGTTACCTAGCAGGGACCCATGACCAGCCAGGCCTCCGTCGCCCAGTCCGCGGGACTAGATCCGCGCAGCGAAGCCTTCGTCGAAGAGCTCGCCCAGTTCCTGCTGCAGCAGGGCACGCTCGACGAACTGGCCGTGCACCGGGCCCAGCGCGCGCAACGCCAGTCCGGCGAGCGCTTCGACTTGGTGCTGACCCGGCTCGGGCTGGTGCCGGAGGCGCACATGGCCCGGCTATTGGCCGAGTTCCTGGGCGTCCCGCTCGCCGACGCGAAGGATCTGCCAGACGTGGCGCTGCTGGCCGATCGCCTGCAGCTCAGCTTCCTGATGGGCAACCGCATCATTCCGCTCGCCGAGCAGGGCGACACGCTGGTGGTTGCTTCGGCTGATCCCTTCAACCGCGAGCCGATCGAGGCTATCGGCTACCTGCTCTCGCGGCCGGTCGAGCAGCGCGTCATGGCCGCCGGCGAGATCGAGCGGGCGCTTGAGCGGCTGTACGGTCGCGGCGCGACGGTCAGCGACGAGGCCGCACCGACCGCCTCCGAGCGCGCCAGCGAAGACGACGTCCGGCGCCTCGAGGACATGGCGAGCGAAGCGCCCATCATTCGCCTCGTGCACGACATGATCGCGCGCGCCGTCGAGGCGCAAGCCTCCGACATCCACGTCGAGCCGCGCGAGGACTGCCTGCGCATGCGCTTCCGGCTCGACGGCATGCTGCACACGGTGGAAACGCTGCCGCTGTCGCTGCGTGCCGCCGTCACCTCGCGCATCAAGATCATGGCCAACCTGAACATCGCCGAGCGGCGGTTACCACAGGACGGGCGCATCAAGACCAC
>Ga0075368_10000532_pt1 | contig 11393 bp, 10 predicted proteins | sample EndMethybrTD3033_FD_71518 | JGI IMG/M metagenome (GOLD analysis project Ga0075368, IMG submission 71518) | Populus endosphere microbial communities from Tennessee, USA - Endosphere MetaG P. TD hybrid TD303-3 | ecosystem: Host-associated > Plants > Roots > Endosphere | place: USA: Tennessee... | reverse complement strand
GGTGTGAGCATCGCCAAGGAGATCGAGCTCGAGGACCCCTACGAGAAGATCGGCGCCGAGCTCGTCAAGGAGGTCGCCAAGAAGACCGACGACGTCGCCGGTGACGGGACGACCACCGCCACGGTGCTCGCGCAGGCCATGGTCCGTGAGGGGCTGCGCAACGTGGCCGCCGGCGCCAACCCGATGGGCATCAAGCGCGGGATCGAGAAGGCCGTCGAGGCCGTCTCCGACGCGCTGACGGCCGCGTCCAAGGATGTCGAGACCAAGGAGCAGATCGCCTCGGTGGCGGCCATCTCCGCGGGCGGCGACCAGAGCGTCGGCGACATCATCGCCGAGGCGATGGACAAGGTCGGCAAGGAAGGCGTCATCACGGTCGAGGAGTCGAACACCTTCGGCATCGACCTCGAGCTCACCGAGGGCATGCGCTTCGACAAGGGCTACATCTCGGCGTACTTCGTGACCGACCCGGAGCGCATGGAGACGGTGCTCGAGGACCCCTACGTCCTCATCGCCAACTCCAAGATCTCCTCGGTCAAGGACCTGCTGCCGCTCCTCGAGAAGGTCATGCAGTCCGGCAAGCCGCTGCTGATCCTGGCCGAGGACGTCGACGGCGAGGCGCTGTCGACCCTGGTCGTCAACAAGATCCGCGGCACCTTCAAGTCCGTTGCCGTCAAGGCCCCGGGCTTCGGTGACCGCCGCAAGGCCATGCTCCAGGACATCGCGATCCTGACCGGCGGCCAGGTGATCTCCGAGGAGGTCGGCCTCAAGCTCGAGTCGGCCGGCGTCGACCTGCTGGGCCAGGCCCGCAAGGTCGTCATCACCAAGGACGAGACCACCATCGTCGAGGGTGCGGGCGACGCCGACCAGATCGCGGGCCGGGTCAACCAGATCCGCGCCGAGATCGAGAAGTCCGACTCCGACTACGACCGCGAGAAGCTGCAGGAGCGCCTGGCCAAGCTGGCCGGCGGTGTTGCGGTGATCAAGGTCGGCGCGGCCACCGAGGTCGAGCTCAAGGAGCGCAAGCACCGCATCGAGGACGCCGTCCGCGCCGCCAAGGCGTCGGTCGAGGAGGGCATCGTCGCCGGTGGCGGCGTGGCCCTCGTCCAGGCCGGCAACACGGCGTTCGAGAAGCTCGACCTGAGCGGCGACGAGGCCACTGGTGCCAACATCGTCAAGGTCGCGCTGGCCGCCCCGATCCGCCAGATCGCGGTCAACGCCGGCCTCGAGGGCGGCGTGGTGGCCGAGAAGGTCGCCGGTCTCGCCATCGGTCACGGCCTCAACGCCGCGACCGGCGAGTACGGCGACATGCTGGCGGCCGGCATTCCCGACCCGACCAAGGTCGTTCGTTCGGCGCTGCAGAACGCCGCCTCCATCGCGGCGCTCTTCCTCACCACCGAGGCGGTCGTCGCGGACAAGCCCGAGAAGGCTCCCGCCATGGGCGGCGACCCGTCCGGCGGCATGGGCGGCATGGACTTCTGAGTCCAGCGTTCCCGTAGCAACCACGCTGACCCGGCAGAGATCCTCTGCCGGGTCAGCGGCATTTCCGAGGTGGATCCCTCCATGTGTGAGGGTTGAGTCGTGGCCGAGGAGCACCCCGACGATGACCGCGCGCGCTTCGAGGCGCTCGCGGCCGAGGTCGTCGACCCGGTGCGCCGCTTCCTGGCCCGGCGTACTGACCCGGACACCGCCGAGGACGTGCTGGCGGAGACGCTGCTGGTCTGCTGGCGCCGCCTCGACCAGGTGCCGGAGCACGCGCTGCCGTGGGTCTACGGCGTGGCCCGCAACTGCCTGGCCAACATCCAGCGGGGCGACCGCCGCCAGGTCCGGCTGGCCGCCCGGATCGCGGTCGTGGACCCACCCGCGGAGACCGAGCGCGAGCCGGACCCGCCGGACGGACGGGTGAACGCCGCGCTGGAGGCCATGCGGCCGGAGGAGGCGGAGCTGCTCCGACTGTGGGCATGGGAGCAGCTGGGGCCCGGCGAGATCGCGGCGGTCCTCGGCGTCACGCCCAACGCCGTGAGCATCCGGCTGCACCGGGCGCGCGCGAAGTTCGTCGACGAGCTGCGAAAGATCGACGGCGGCGCCGGACATGAAGGGGTGAGAGAGGGGAGGGAACCATGAGCGACGGCGACGACACCAGCGACTTCGACACTGACGACGAGCTGCGCGCGCTGCTGCGTGGCGGTGACCCCGCCGGCTCCCTCTCCCCGGCCGATCCGGCCGCTCTCGCGAGCCTCCTGGAGGACATCATGAGCGCTGATCTCGATGTGCGCCCGGACACGGACGACGGCAGCCGGGCGACCGGCACCCACGGCCGCAACCGGCTCACCTGGCTGGTCGCCGCCGCGGCCGCCGCTGTGATCGCTGGGGTCGGCGGAGCGGCGATCTCGGGGGCTTTTGACGACAGTGCCCCGCCCTCCGCCGGCCACCAGACCACCGCTCCTGGTGGCAACGAGCTGGATGCCAACGCTGCTCCTGCCGGCCAGACGACCGAGCTCGGCGTGAGTGAGCAGACGACCAAGTGCGCGGTCGCGAGGCCCGACATCCTGGCCCAGTACGACCAGGCCTTCCAGGGCACGGTCACCGCCATCGAAGGCGACACGGTGACTCTGGCGACCACCGAGGTGCTCAACGGCGAGGTCGGCGACACCGTCCAGGTGACCGCGCCGCAGGGCCTCGACGCGATGCTCGGCACCGTCGACTTCCAGGTCGGCCAGGACTACCTGGTCGCGGCCTACGACGGCCAGATGTCGCAGTGCTATTCCGGACCGGCGAACGGCCAGCTCCGGTCGCCGTTCAACAAGGCGTTCGTCCACTGAACGCGCAGGGCCTCCTCCTCGCCGCCGGGGCCGGCTCCCGTATGGGTCGGCCCAAGGCGCTGATGCACGACGGTGACGGGCCGTCGTGGCTCCAGCACGCGGTGGAGGTCCTGCGTGAAGGTGGATGTGACGGGGTGACGGTGGTGCTCGGCGCCGGGGCTGACGAGGCGGTTCGCCTCCTCGATGGCCTCGGTGTCGACGTCGTCGTCGCCCATGATTGGGCAGAAGGCATGTCGGCTTCACTACGATCCGGTCTGGAGTCGCTCACGGGCAGCGACGCCGAGGCCGCCGTGGTGAGCCTGGTCGATCTGCCCGACCTGACCGCGGCCGTGGTACGACGTGTGCTCTCTGAGCGCGAGGGAGACGAGGCCCTCGCCCGTGCGTCGTACCACGGCCGCCCCGGCCACCCGGTGGTGCTCGGCCGAGCCCACTGGCAAGCGGTCGCCCAGGCTGCCGAGGGAGACTCCGGGGCCCGCGACTACCTCGCCGGCAACGGTGCCGCGCTCGTCGAGTGCGGTGACCTCGCCACGGGTGTCGACGTCGACGTCAGGCCGTCCGCCGTCTGCTGACCCGCGGGTTCAGCCCCGGGTGAGCCGGTCCTCTCCCGGCATCAGGGTGGGCTGGCAGTCACAGCCACTCCCACAGGCCAGGTAGGGGTGCGCGGTGTGGCCGCAGCGGACGCACGGCGCGTCGCGACAGAGCGGCTCGGTGTCGTCGATCGTGTTGTCGGGCATGCCTCGGCTCCTCCCGGACCGTCGCCCTCACGGCGGTCCCTCCCTGTCACCCCGGTTCCGCGTGGGTCGCGTTCGCAAACGCATGGGGGGGTCGAAAAGTAGGGAGTTGCTCCCGATGTCCGGGGTGCCCCCGGAAGCGAGTGTTGGGCACACCCGGTGGCACAGGGCCACGGGCACCACACAAGGAGCAACTGTCATGACCCGTTTCGTCATCGAGCGAGAGATCCCCGGCGCCAAGGACCTCACCCAGGACCAGCTCGCCGAGATCGCGCAGACCTCGAACGACGCCGCCGCCTCGCTCGGCGTCCCCTATACGTGGGTGACCAGCTACGTGGCCGGCGACAAGATCTACTGCGTCCACGACGCCGAGGACACCGAGACGATCCTCGAGCACGCGCGTCGCGGTGGCTTCCCGGCCAACAAGGTGACCGCGGTCGCCAACGAGTTCGGCCCGCACACGGCGGGTGGTTCGTGAGCCCCCGTGCGGTACGCCGGCTCGTCGCCGCCTCGGCTGTGGCCCTTGACGCCGCTCGGCTCCATGATCGGTCAGTCCTACGCTGACGGCGTGCAGCTGCTCGAACGCGAGCGCGAGCTCGAGCTCCTTCGCGCCGCCGTCCGCCGCGTGGCGGACGGCGGCCAGGGCGCGGGCTTCGCACTCACGGGGGACAGCGGCGCCGGCAAGTCGGCCCTGGTCGACAGCGTCTGCGACGCGGCCGACGGCCTGCGGGTGCTGCGTGGCCACTGCGATCCGCTCCACACGCCGCGACCGCTCGGCCCGTTCCGTGACCTCGGTGTGCCGGAGCTCGACAGCATCGGGCAGAAGGACGTGCTGCTCTCCGAGGTCTGCGAGCAGGTGTACGCCGCCGTGCGGGCCGAACCGACCGTGCTCGTCGTCGAGGACCTGCACTGGGTGGACGCCGCGTCCGTCGACGTGCTCCGCTTCCTGGCCCGGCGCGTCGAGTCGATGCCGGTGCTGCTCCTCATGACCTACCGCGACGTCGAGATCGCCCCCCGGCACCCGGCCCGCTCGCTGCTCGGCGATGTCGCGGCTCTCGACGGCCTCGCGTCACTGCCCCTGCGCCCGCTCTCGCTGGACGGCGTGACGTCTGTGGTGGGCGGCACGGGGCTGGACCCGGAGCGGGTGCTGTCGGTCACCGGCGGCAACCCGTTCTTCGTCACCGAGGTCGCCAAGGAGCCGGACCTCCCGATGCCCTCGTCGGTCCGGGACGCGGTGCTGGCGCGGACCGCACACGTGACGCCTGCGGACTTCGAGGTGCTGCAGCTCGTCGCCGTCGCGCCGGACCGACTCGACGACCGGGTGCTGCCCAAGCTGGGCGTGGACCTCCCGACGCTGCGCCGCCTCGACGAGACGTCGCTGCTGGGGCGTACGGCGAATGGCATCGTCTTCCGCCACGAGCTGGCCCGGCAGGCCATCGAGAGCACCATCCCGCCCGGGGGCGGCATCCGTCTGCACGCCCGGGTCCTGGACGCCCTGGAGCAGGTCGAGCCACGGGAGCCTGCCGTGCTCACCCACCACGCGGTCGCCGCTCGCGACGCGACTCGAGCCGCGGCGTACGCCCGCGAAGCCGCGGCCGACGCGATCCGGGCCGGCGCGCACGGTGAGGCGGCGGCGTTCTTCGAGATCGCCCTCGAGCACCTGGACTCCGCCACCGCGAAGGAGCGAGCCGAGCTGCTCCTCGCCCTCTCGTTCCAGCAGTACATGACCAGCCGGCTGCGCGAGGCGATCGACAACGTGCGGGCGACGTTTCCGCTGTGGCAGATGGTCGGCGACGAGGCCGGTCTCGCCGAGGCGCACGCGATGGTGGCGGTCTACGAGTACTACAACGCGCGCCGCCGGCAGGCCGAGGACCACCTCGACAGGGCCTCGGCCATCGCGGCCGCCGCGGGCTCGCGGCTCACGTTCGGCCACGCCCGGGCCAGCCGCGCCTACCTCGCCTACATGCGCAGCGACGCCACCCTGACCCTCGGCTGCCTCGACCAGGTCCACGACGTGACCGAGCAGGAGCCCGAGCAGTTCCTGGTGCTGCGCGGCCAGGTGATCGATGACGCCCACGCCCTCGCGAGCGGGGACGACGCGGCCCGAGGGCGACTCTTCGACCACATGGAGGTGGCGAGGTCCCACGGGTACGACGAACTCGCCTCCACGGTCTTCTCCAACCTCGCCAACCTCGATGTCGAGCACGCCCGCTACCGGCAGGCCGAACGTGTGCTCGAGGAGTCGCTCCCCTTCACCGTCGAGCGGGACATCCCGATCTGCCGGCACTGGCAGACCGGGGTCCGCAGCCGGCTGCAGTTCGTGAAGGGGCACTGGAACGCCGCGCTCGAGGACGCTGCGACGGTCCTGGACGCCGACGGGATGCCGCTGGCCACCCTGTGGCCGCACCTGGTGTCGGCGTTGATCCCCCTGCGCCGGGGGGACGAGGTGCCGGAGTCCGCGGTCGAGGACGCCTGGACGCTGGCCGAGCAGCTCGACGAGCCGCTGCGCCGGCTCGCGGTCCTCGCGGCGCTGGCCGAGCTGGCCTGGATGGCCGACCGGGAGGAGCCGCGCCTTGCCGATGCGGTCGCGCTGGTGCCGGTGCTCGGCGCGGCGCCGGGTGCGGGCTGGGCGGCCGGCAACCTGGCGGTCTGGCTGCGCCGGCTGGGGTTCGAGCTGGACGCATCCGCGCACGTGGCCGAGCCGTTCCAGCTGCTGCTCGACGGTCGGTGCGCCGAGGCAGCCTCCTGGTGGCACCTTGCGGGCGACCCGTTCGCCGAGGCCATGGCCTGGACCGACTCGCCACTCACCGAGGACCGGGTCCGCGGCGTGACCCTGCTCGACAAGCTGGGCGCGGTCGGGACCGCGGACCGGCTTCGCGTCGTCCTCCGCCAGGAGGGGTTGGCCACGGTGCCGCAGCGCCCGCGGCTGAGCACCCGGGCCAACCCCGGCGGCCTCACCAACCGACAGCTCGACGTGGCCCGGCTCGTCGCCCGTGGGCTTTCCAACAACGAGATCGCCGGGCGGCTCTACATCTCGCCGAAGACGGCGGACCACCACGTGTCCGCGATCCTCGCGAAGCTCGGGCTGCCGAACCGTCGCGCGGTGGTCGTGCAGGCCTCCGACCTCGGCCTCGACTGACACGTTCCCCGGCCCTGCGGTCACGGCTCCCGGTGGACACGCATCGCGCGCGGGCGCTGGCTGGTCCCCGAACCCCGGTCGGCGAACCCCGCGAAGTGCGCCGGGTCCACGAGGGCGGAGATGGCCCGGCCGAACTCGCACATCTCGTCGAGGAAGTCGACGCCGTCGATCCGGTCCAGGTTCTCCGCGCTGAGGTGCCCCACGCCCAGCCGCTCGAGGCTCGCCGGGAGCGTCTCGGCGTCGTACCGCAGATAGCTGAACAGCGGATCTCGCAGGAGTCCGGCGCCCCCGACCAGGTCGCCGAGCTCGTTGTCGAGCCTCGGCCCGTAGCGGCACTCGCCGAGCACCCGGCACAGGTAGTCGTTCTGGACGGTCGCACTGTGGATCAGTGCTTCCGGCACCTGCGTCGCATAGCTGAGCAGGTTGAGGTCCTCGGCGCGCAGGTCGGCCCGGGCCCGAGCGCTGGTGCCCGTGCCGACGCTGACCAGCAGCAGGTCATCGCGCCCGGTCGGCCACCCGAGGTTGTACGCCGGCAGGGTGGCCATCAGCACCAGCTGGAGCGCCGGGTTGTTGAGCGTCGTGACCGCGCCGTCGCTGAAGACGAAGGTGTGTCCGCCGACGTCGACCTCCTCTGGCACGAAGAAGGTGGGCGCCGCGGAGCTGGCGCGGACCAGCTGCCACAGCGGCAGCTCGAGGTTGGACACGCCCGGCCCCTGGTTGTACTTGGCTCGGGGGTTGCTGCTCACCGGCCACGGGGAGCCGGTGCTCGTGTTGCGCAGCCCGAGCAGCAGCAGGCAGCGCAGGTCGTCCGAGCCGAGCGTGCGGTCCTCGCCGAACTCCCGGCGCAGCACGGTCTCGATCCCGGCCTCGTCGTAGCGCGCCCGGACCAGGTCGAGGATGCCGGCGCGGGTGAAGATCGAGCGCATGTTGTCGCGGTAGAGCTGCTGGATCCGGCTCACGGGCAGCCCGATCGCGACACCACCCGCGATGATCGCGCCGGTGCTGGTGCCGCCGACGTAGTCGAACCAGTCGCCGAGCACCAGCTCGGGGTCGCCGGTCTCGTCGCGCAGCACCTGCTCGATCCGGGCGAGCACCTCGAGGGCCACCACGCCCCGGACGCCGCCCCCGTCGATGCTCAGCAGCCGGTGCGCCACATCCACCCCCGTCGGGCTCTCAGCAAACGGAAACCAGCCAAGTGTGCACCTAGTGGTCACCGCCGCAAGTTCGTCGGGTGTCCCGCACCCCGGGCACGCACCTCGCGGCGTTGCCGAAGCTAGCTGGACGAGCAGGTAGAGCGTCGCTCCGGCGCCTGGCGATGCACGCACCCGGAGCACGGGCCACCCCCGACGAACTTCCGGCGGCAACCACTAGTGCCCCGCGCGCGAAGTCCGCGGCATTATTCGCACCCCCAGCACGCACCTCGCTGTGTTGGCGACGCTAGGAGGACGCCCAGTCTGCCGTCGCGCCGCCTCCGTGCGATGCACGCACTGGGAGCACGACTGATATTGCGGACTCGGCGCGCGGGACACCAGCGTCACGCCAGATGGTGCTCGAAGGCGAACGCGGCAGCGGCGGTGCGCGACGAGACGTCCACCTTGGCGAAGATGTTGGAGAGGTGCCTGGCGACGGTCTTCTCGGACAGGAACAGCGCGGCGGCGATCTGCGGGTTGCTCTGCCCCGAGGCCACCAGCCGCAGCACTTCCACCTCTCGTTCGGTGAGCCCCCGAGGACGCGTCGGACTCAGCAGCGCCGTCACCTCCCGCTCGGCCTGGGTGGCGCCCACCTCGGCGAACCCGGTCCGGGCGGCGGTCAGCTCGACGGCCGCGGAGTCGGGGTCACCGAGCTCGCGCAGGGCCCGGCCGATCAGCAACCGGCAGCGCGCCGACTCGTAGGGGGCGCCGAGCGCCTGCCAGGCCCGCAACGCCAGGCGGCCCTGGCGCACGCCGGCGGCCGGGTCGCCCAGCGCCGTCCGGACCCCACCGTCGGCGAACGCCGCCCACGCACCCAACGCCGCGCAGCCGAACGTCGCCGCGATCTCGGCGAGCTCCAATACCAGTGGTGCCGCCTCGTCGGCGTGGCCGGTGGCGAGCAGCGCGTCGACGGCCGAGGGGAGCAGCTGCGAGCGGTGCACGGGGTCGCGCGGCTCGGCGAGCAGCCGCCGGGTCGTGGCCAGCCCGGCGTCGGTGCGCCCGCTCGCCAACCAGAGCAGGGCGAGGCCGGGCTGGGGGTCGAGGCCGAACGAGATGGCCCGCTCGTAGGCGCGCCGTGCGCCGTCCAGGTCGCCGCAGATCAGGAGCACGTCGCCGCACTCCTTCATCGCCAGGCCGGCCGGCTCGGGTGTCTCTGCCGCGACGTAGCGCTCGACGGCCTGCTCGAGCTCCTCGACCGCTCGTGCGAACTCCCCGCGGACGCGCAGGATCTGGCCTCGGTGCACCGCGCACTGACCGGTGAACGGCACGAGTCCGGGCTGCTCGTCGATCCAGGCCGTGAGCGCAGAGGTCCACTGCGCGGCCCGGCCGAAGTCCGAGACCTCCTGGCAGGCCTCGATCAGCGAGCAGTAGATCTCTCCGGCGAACACCGGCGAGACCTCGCCGGTGGCGATCCCGACCATGGCCTCGTCCAGGAGGGCCAGACCCTCGGGGACCCGGCCGCCGTACATCGCCATCCGGCCCTGGGCCATCAGACCGTTGGCCAGGAGGTCGGCATCACGGAAGCGGCGGCCGTAGTCGGTGATCTGGAGGGCCAGGGCGTGAGCCTCGACGAACTCCCCGGCGAAGATGTGCCGGAACATCAGGTGGATCAAGAGGTAGCCGCGCTCGACGACATCACCCTCGACGTCTTCGAGCAGCCGCTCGCACCGGCCCACCCAGCCACCGCCGACCGCGGGTTCGCCCCCGTGGATCAGGACCAGCGCCAGCCAGAACGCCGAGCGGGCGGCGGCGAGCGGTCGATCCTGGTCGACGTGGGCCTGGTAGGCGCGCTGCAGCGCCTGGACGCAGTCGTTGCGCCGACCGAGGAGGTACGCCGTGGTCGCGAGCCGCGCGAAGTCGTCGGCGTCCAGCGCCGACTCGTCCGCCTCGGAGAGGGCGTCGTAGGCCGCGATCCACTCCCGGCGCTCGTAGGCCTCCCGAGCCCTGGCCAGATCGTCGACGACGCCCATCGCGCATCACCTGCTCGCAGGATACGCCGACGGAGCGGTCAGGCCGCCGCGTGCTGTCGGTCGGGAGTGCGGTCGGCGATCCGGCACGCGACGTACTCCGCGTCGCGGCCGACCCCGGCGAAGACCATCGAGCTGAACGCGAACTGGAAGGAGAGTCCGCAGAAGAACAGCCCCGGCGCGCTCTCGACCACGCCCCGGTACTCCGTCGGCCAGCCGCGCTCGTCGAAGACCGGCAGGTCGATCCAGTCGAAGACCTGCTTGAAGCCGGTGCACCACACGATGTTCGTGGCCTCCACGACGGTCCCGTCGTCGAGCACCGGGCGTCCGTCACGCACACCGGTGACCCGGGCCGTCAGCCGCTGCACCCCGCGAGCCGCCAGGTCCTCACGCTTGACTCGGAGCGACGGGCCGCCGTGGAACCGGACCTCGTCCATCTCCTTGCGGCCCATCGGCGTACGCCGGGTCAGCACGTGGCGGAACATGAACACGATGACCGGGAGCACCACGTGCGCCCGGCGGGACTCGAGCCGGACCGGGATCTGGCCGCAGTCGCGACCGCACAGCACCGTGTCATGGGTCTGCGCGACCTCGTGGGCGACGTCGGTGCCCGAGTGCGAGGCACCGACAACGAGGACAGGTCCGGCCTGGAGCTGGGACGGCCGGCGGTAGGCACTGGAGTGCAGCTGCAGGATCGACGGGTCCAGGTCACCCGCCAGCTCCGGGACGTACGCCGTCCGCCCGAAGCTGCCGGTGGCCACGACCACGTTGTCGCAGGTGATCTCGTCGCGTCCGAGGTCGGCGACGAAGCCGCCCTCCGCCCGGGCGCTCAGCCGGCGGACGGGTGTGCTCATCCGGATCGGCAGGTCGAAGTGCAGGGCGTATCGCTCGAGGTAGGCCGCCACCTCGTCCTTGTGCGGGTAGTGCCAGGCCGGAGCGGGGAACGGCAGGCCGGGCAGCCCGTCGTACTTGGCGGGCGTGTAGAGCCGGAGCGTGTCCCACTGCTGGCGCCAGTTGTCGCCGACGCGCTCGTTGCCGTCGACGATCAGGAACGGGCGCCCCTGGCGCTTCAGGTGATGGCCGGTGGACAGGCCGGCCTGACCGGCGCCGATGATCAGGGTCTCGATGTGCTGGGTCGTCATGACGGCCTCCTTGGGTCCGGTACTGGGATGCCAGGGACGCTAGGAGTCAGGAGGCCCGCTCCGCGTCGGCCGAAATGCGCATCCCCGCCGGCACGCGCATGGGTAGGAGTTCGTAGCGCAGGAACCACGCCAGCATGAGGGCGGTGCTGACCAGGTAGAACGAGTGCAGGATCCACAACGGTCCTGGCGGCAGGCTGAACACGTAGATCGAGTGCACGGCGTTCCCGGTGTTCGCCAGCAACAGGTTGCCGAGGCTGTAGGACCCGAGGTCGCGCGTCCGCAACGCCTTGCCGAGCATCGGCAGCGTGCTGCCCGCGAAGATCACCGTCGAGGCGATCCCGGCGAGCAGCGGGAGACTGGTTGCGGACACAGCAGCCACGCTAGGTAGCGACCGGATGCCGTCGC
>Ga0075368_10000529_pt1 | contig 11406 bp, 8 predicted proteins | sample EndMethybrTD3033_FD_71518 | JGI IMG/M metagenome (GOLD analysis project Ga0075368, IMG submission 71518) | Populus endosphere microbial communities from Tennessee, USA - Endosphere MetaG P. TD hybrid TD303-3 | ecosystem: Host-associated > Plants > Roots > Endosphere | place: USA: Tennessee... | reverse complement strand
CGCGACCACCACGAGGTCGGCGGCGCCGATCCGGGCGACGAGCTCGGTGACGTCGGGGTCGTGCCAGTCGAGCAGCCGGGCGCCCAGGGTGGCCAGGTCGACGACCAGGTCCGGATCATCGCCGGTGAGCTGCCGCGCGAGGTACGTCGCCGAGCTCAGGGTGCGCGAGCGGGGACGCGGGTTGCCGACGACGACGGCGGTGCTGGTCTTCTGGCTCATGGGGAAGGCGCGCCCTATCGTGATGTATGTGGATCGAGTTGCTCGACTATAACCGATCGGGAACCGACTCGAGCACCGACACGTCCGAGTCGCCATGACGACCGCGACTCGCCGCCGGCGCCTGGCCGCCGCAGCTGCAGCTCTCTCGATCCTGGCTCTCGCCGGCGCCTGCTCCTCGTTGAGCAGTGACGACTCCTCCTCCGCCGACGGTGACCTGGCGGGGCCCGCTGCGGGTCCCGCCGACGCCGACGCTGCGGGCGACGGTGGCGGTGGCGACACCGGCTCGCAGCGTGACGACGCAATGTCCTACGACCAGGCGCTCAACGGCGAGCTCGAGGCACCGGCGCCCGCCGACGTGCCCGTCGAGGCCGACTTCGCGACCAACACGTCCGGCAAGGCAGCGCCGCCCGTCGACAACAGCGGCGAGGAGCAGAAGCTCATCTCCAACGGCGCGGTCCAGCTCAAGTCCGACGACGTCGGCAAGGCGGTCTTCGACGTCCGCAACGTCGTCGACAAGTACGCCGGCGAGGTCGAGGCCAGCTCCACCGAGACCGACGACGATGGCTCCCCGCTGCGGGCCAGGCTGACGCTGCGGGTGCCGACCGCGCAGTTCGACAACGCGATGCAGGACCTCGGGGACGTCGCCACCCTGATCGCCTCGAGCGGCAACACCCAGGACGTCACCACCGAGGTGCTCGACCGCACCATCCGGATCCAGGTGCAGCGCCGCAGCATCGAGCGCATCTCGCTCCTCCTCGACCGCGCCGTCTCGATCCGCGACGTGGTCTCGATCGAGGCGCAGCTGTCGCAGCGCCAGGCCGACCTCGCGGTCCTGGAGAAGCAGCAGCGCTACCTCGACGACCAGACCGCGATGGCCACCATCAACGTCTCCGTCGAGCGGATCAAGGACAAGAAGCCGGCCCCCAAGCCCAAGGACAAGGACGACGACTCCGGCTTCTTCGCCGGTCTCGCGGACGGCTGGGACGCGCTCAAGACCTTCGGTGACGGCTTCGCCACCGTGGTCGGCGCCCTGCTCCCCTGGACCATCGTGGCCGCGCTCCTCGCCATCCCGGGCCTCCCGCTCTACCGCCGGCTCCGTCGCCGCGAGGTCGCGACCGGACCCGCTCCGCAGCCCGCCCCGTAGCCTGCGGGGGTGCCGACCCCCGAGAACGCCCGCATCGCCGTCCTCATCGACGCCGACAACACCTCGAAGAAGTACGTCGAGCTGCTGATCAACGAGGTCGCGAAGTACGGCACCCCGACGGTCAAGCGGGCGTACGGCGACTGGACGTCGAACCACCTCAACGGCTGGAAGAACGAGCTCAACCGCAACGCGATCGTCCCGATCCAGCAGTTCGCCTACACCCAGGGCAAGAACTCCACCGACTCGCTCCTGATCATCGACGCGATGGACCTGCTCTACACCGGCAACCTCGACGGGTTCGCGATCGTGTCGAGCGACAGCGACTTCACCAGCCTGGCCACCCGGCTGCGCGAGGCCGGCAAGGCGGTCTACGGCCTGGGCCAGCGCAAGACCCCCGAGCCCTTCCGGACCGCCTGCACCCGGTTCATCTTCCTCGAGGTGCTCTCCAAGGACGACGAGCCGGTCCAGGAGCAGGCCGACGAGCCGGACGCCGAGTCCGCGCCGCTCCCGGACCTCCGGAAGCTCCTCACGTCCGCGATCAACGCGACCTCGCAGGACGACGGCTGGGCGCACCTGGGCAGCGTCGGCAACTACCTCAGCAACACGTCGTCGTCCTTCGACCCGCGCAACTACGGCTTCGGCCGCCTGATCACGTTGCTGCGCGACCAGGACTACCTGGACATCGACACCGAGGGGTCGCCGACGGTCCGGCTCAAGCCCAAGCAGACCACCACCAAGGTCGTGACCCGCAAGCGGACGACGAAGAAGGCCGCCGCCAAGAAGTCCTAGCCCCGCTCAGCGACCGGGTACGACTGCACGAACTCGGTCAGCCGCGCGAGCTGGTCGGGGTCGGTGTCCGGCAGCACGCCGTGGCCGAGGTTGAAGATGTGCCCGCGGGCGGATCTCCCCTCCTCCAGCACGACGCGGGCCCGGTCGAGCAGGACGTCGGTCGGCGCGAAGACCAGGGTCGGGTCGAGGTTGCCCTGCACCGAGCGGTCGCCGACGAGCGGGACCGCCGAGCCGAGCGGGGTGCGCCAGTCGACGCCCACGACGTCCGCACCCGCCTCGCCCATCAGGCCGAGCAGGTTCGACGTGCCGACGCCGAAGTGGATGCGAGGCACCCCGAGCGCGCCGGCGCGGGTCAGCACGGCGGACGAGTGCGGCATGACGTACGACGCGTAGTCGGCCGGCGTGAGGGCGCCGGCCCACGAGTCGAACAGCTGCACGGCCGAGGCGCCCGCAGCGACCTGGACCTCGAGGTAGGCCGCCGAGATGCCGGCGATCTTGCGCATCAGCGCGTCCCAGACGTCGGGCTGGCCGAACATCAGCGCCTTGGTCTTCGCGTGCTCCTTGGACGGGCCGCCCTCGACGAGGTACGACGCCACGGTGAACGGGGCGCCGGCGAACCCGATCAGCGGGGTCGCTCCCAGCTCGCGGACCAGGCCCTGGACCGCCTCGGTGATGAAGGGGACGTGCTCGGGCGTCAGGTCCGGGATCGCCTCGACGTCGGCGAGCGTCCGGACCGGCTTCGCGACCACCGGGCCGACCCCGCCGACGATGTCCAGGTCGACTCCGACCGCCTTGAGGGGCAGCACGATGTCGGAGAAGAAGATGGCCGCGTCGACGCCGTACCGCCGCACGGGCTGCAGCGTGATCTCGATGACCAGCGCCGGGTCCATGCAGGACTCGAGCATGCCCACGCCCTCGCGGGCCTTCTTGTACTCGGGCAGCGAGCGCCCCGCCTGACGCATGAACCAGACCGGCGTGTGGGGCACCGCCTCACCCCGCGCGGCCTTGAGGAACGCGCTCTCCCGGAGGTTCATCTGTGGTGCATCACCGCTGGTCACGGCCACAAGGGTGCCAGCCCGAACGGCGTGTTCCCGCATCACGACGAGGGGCGCAGACCTAATGTGGCCACATGGCCGTGCGCACCGAGACACGCCCGGGCGCGGGGGCTGATGCCGAGCCCGCCGCGTTCCGCGACGCTGTCGCGTCCATGCGCGCCGCCCGGCTGCGCAACGAGGTGCACACCGAGCCGATGCCGGCGCCGCAGCGGATCGCGCCGTACGCCGCCGCCCTGGCCGCCGACGTCGACGTCGACGGCACCGAGATGGGGACCGGCCGCATCATCCTGCTGCACGATCCGGCCGGGAACGACGCCTGGGACGGCGTCTTCCGCTGTGTCGCCTACGCACGCGCCGAGATCGACGTCGAGCTGATCACCGACCCACTGCTGGCGGATGTCGGCTGGTCGTGGCTGACCGAGGCGCTGAGCGCCCACGGGGCCGAGTACCACGCGGTGTCCGGCACCGTGACGCGCGTCGCCACCGAGTCATATGGGGGTATGGCCGAGGACGGTGGCACCGCGCAGCTGGAGATCCGGGCGTCCTGGACGCCCACCGGTCCGGCACTGCCGACCGGGAGTCTCGACGTGGCGCCACACGTCGAGGCATGGGGGGAGCTGCTGTGCACCGCGGTCGGACTGCCGCCGGTGCCGGACGGGGTGACCGTCATCCCGACCCGACGCAGCCGCGGCGGATGAACGACCTCTCCGACGCGCCGACGCCGAGCCCGGACGAGCCCGACAGCACCCCCGACGAGACTCCCGAGCTGCCGCTGCTCACGCTTCGGGACGGCCTGCCGCCGGTCATGGACAACGACGCGGGTCTCAAGAAGGTCGCCGCTGCGATCGCCAAGGGCACCGGCCCGGTGGCCGTGGACGCCGAGCGCGCGTCGGGCTACCGCTACTCCAGCCGCGCCTACCTGATCCAGCTCCGCCGGGAGGGCAGCGGCAGCTGGCTGGTCGACCCGATCGGCATGACCAACCTCGCGCCGCTGCAGAGTGCGCTCGAGGGCAGCGAGTGGATCCTGCACGCCGCCACCCAGGACCTCCCGTGCCTCGCCGAGGTCGGGCTCAGGCCCACCGCGCTGTTCGACACCGAGCTGGCCGGCCGCCTGCTTGGCCACCCGCGCGTCGGTCTGGCCACGCTCGTCGAGACGGTGCTCGGTTACGGGATGAAGAAGGAGCACTCGGCCGTCGACTGGTCGACACGCCCGTTGCCCGCGCCGTGGCTGGAGTACGCGGCCCTCGACGTCGAGCTGCTCATCGAGCTGCGCGACGCGCTGCACGCCGAGCTCGTGGCGTCCGGCAAGCTCGACTGGGCCCTGCAGGAGTTCGAGGCGCTCAAGTCCTTCGAGCCGACGCCGCGCGTGGACGCCTGGCGTCGTACGTCGGGCCTGCACCGCATCCGGGGCCGGCGGTCCCTCGCCGCGGTCAAGGAGCTGTGGGAGACCCGGGACTCCATCGCCGAGAACCGCGACGTCACCCCCGGTCGGATCATCCCGGACGCTGCGATCATCGCCGCCGCCCTGGCGGCCCCCACGGACAAGGCCACGTTGCTGTCGACCAAGGGGTTCCACGGTCGCGGTGCCGAGCGCTACGCCAGCCGCTGGCTGGCCGCGCTGAAGCATGCGGCGGAGATGGACGAGGCCCAGCTGCCCGTGCGCACGCCCCGCAGCGACGGGCCCCCGATCCCTCGTGCCTGGGCCGAGCGCGACCCCGTGGCCGCGCGGCGTCTCGCGGTCGCTCGCGAGGGGATGACGGCGCTCGCCGAGGCCAACTCGATGCCGATCGAGAACCTCCTGACGCCCGACTACCTGCGCAGAGTGCTCTGGTCCCCACCCCCGAGCCGCAAGGCGAAGCAGCTCACGGCCGAGGTGCGCGACGCTCTCGCCGCCCTCGGCGCCCGGGCCTGGCAGGCCGACCTCACGGTGCCGGTGATCGTCGAGGCGATCCTCACCGCGGACGCGGAAGCAGCCGCGCAGGAGATCGCCGCTCCGGCGATCGCCCCAGAACCCGATCCAGCCCCAGAACCCGATCCAGCCTCGGAGGACTAGCCGCTCGGGGATCCCGGCGGGGTCCCGGTGGGCGTCTCCGTCGGTGCCTCCGGGGAGAGCACCGTCCTCGACGTGTCGTCGATCAGCGTCGTCAGCTCGTCGATGTCGGGGATCTCGACGGTGAGCAGCTGCTCGATGGCCGGCGCGACGGCGGCCTCGAGGGCGGCCTCGTCGTCGAGGAGCGGTGGCACGTAGAGGTCGCGGACGCTCTGGTTGAAGACGTCGGCGCGCGCGGGCAGCCGGGTCGGCTGCAGGAAGTCCGCCGTGAGCGCCACGGTCTGGTTGGCGGGGACGAGGTAGCCGGCCGGGACGACCCGGCGCACCGCCTCCGTGGAGACGAAGTCGACGAGCAGGTCGGCCGACTCGGCGAGGTCGGGCGTGTCCGCGGCGATGCAGACGCCGGTGATCTGACCCACGGTCGCGTCGTCGTCCAGCGTCGGCATCGGCATCACACCGAACTGGAGCCCCGGCACCCGCCGGAACTCCGCGGTGAGGGACCGGTCGCCGACGATCATCCCGAGCTTGCCCCGGGCGAACCAGGTCTCGGCCGACGCGCGGGCCAGCTGGTCCGACGTGAGCGTGAGCCGCTGGTCGCGGAGGATCGGCAGCGCCTGCTCGAGCGCGGAGCGGCTGTCGCCGGACGAGAACGCCAGCGACGTCGGCTCGTCGTCGTCGTCGAAGACGTCCCCACCGCCCGAGAGGATGAACGGCGCCAGCCCGTCGAGCGTGGGCGGCACGTACAGGCCGCTGGTGCCCCGGCGCGGTCGGCTGGCGAACTCCGCGGCCACGCCGAACTCGTCCAGGCTCCACTTCAGGGTGGCGTCCGGGTCGAGGTTGGGCACGTTGAGCTCGCGCTCGGCCATCTGCTCGAAGTCGACCAGCTGCGGGTTGTAGTAGACGACGTACGGCGAGACGCCGTAGGGCATGCACTGCAGGTCGCGGTCGAAGGAGAACGCCTCGAGAGCCGCCCGCGAGTAGTCGTCGCCGAACTGGACGTCCCGCTCGTCGAGCCGCTCGCCGATCGGCTGCGTGATGTCGTTGTCCAGCAGGTAGGCCAGGTCGCTCCGGTCGACCAGGAAGACGTCGGGCACGTCGCCGGCCTCGACGGCAGCCATGAGGTCCACGTGCGAGTCGAACTCCTCCAGGTCGACGGTGACCTCGTCGGTCGCCTCGTCGTACACGTTCACGACGTCCTGGTAGGCGGCGACCTCCTCCTCGGTGCCGAACACGCCGAACGACAGGCCGACGACCTGGACCGGGGGCGGCGAGCTGGTGGGATCGGGGCTCGGGTCCTCGCCTCCGGTGCAGGCTCCGAGCAACGTGGCGGACGCGAGCAGGCACGCGAGCGCAGAGCGCACCCTCACGAACCGCCTCCCCTCGTCCCGACCGGCGGTCAGCCTACCCAGGGGAGACCTCGTGCCACGTCCGCGCCTCGGCCAGCACCCGGTCGAAGGTCGCCCGGTCCATCGCGGCGCCCTCGCGACGGATGTCGGCCTCGCCCAGCAGCACGAGCCGGTCGAGGCGCACCTCGCTCTCACGGCCCTCGCCGTCCCACGCCCCCGTGCCGACGTCCATCCAGTGCCGGCCGGCCGCGGCCTCCTGCTCCTCGTCGCGGTCGTGGTCCTTGCTGGTCAGCGGCAGGCCGGCCCACCACGTGACACCGTCGACGTCCTTGCGGCCGATGAGCAGGACCGGACGGTCCTTGCCCCGGCTGGCGTCCTCCTCGTAGGGGACCCAGGCCCACACGACCTCACCGGGATCCGGCTCGCCGTCCATCTCGGGCTCGTACGACGTCATGAAGATGGAGCATGCCCGACCGGGAGCGCCTCACGGCGCGAGGCCGCTCGAAGCGGCTGATTTTGGGACCCGGGGCTGCCACGGCCGGGCATGCTCCACGGACAGTGTAACGAGGTGGGTGCTGGACCCATTCCCTTTCAGGACAGGCCTTGGGCCAATTCTTCGTGGCCGGCCGCCTCCAGCTGCTCGGCCAGCGCCAGCATCCGCTGCACGTCCTCCTCCGTCGGCTCGGCCAGCACGGCGCGTCCGGTCGCCACGACGCGGGCGAACGCCGCCGCACGGAACAGCACGTCGGCGAAGTCGCTCGCCGCGATACCGCGCAGCACCTCGTCGACCATCGTCTTGAGCTCGTCGGGTCCGGGCGGGTCGGCCACGCCCGCGACGACGCGCGCCACTGGCGCCCGCGTCACGCCGGCGTCGTACTCGCGCGCGACCGCCGCGGGGTCGGCGTAGACCCACGAGCGCAGCACGAAGAGCCGCCAGAGGCAGCCGGCGAGCGAGTCGGCTGGCGAGCCGGACCACACCTCGGCGATGGTCTCGATGCCCTCGGAGTCGGCGAGGTGCAGCACCCGCTCCGCGACCTCGGGGTCGTCCGTTCCGTGCGCGCCGCGGACGAGCAGGTTGGCCGCCAGGTCGGCGGCCTCGCGCAGCCGCGCCGGGTCCTCGCCGCCGCCGATCGCCGCGAAGAAGTCCGAGCCCGGTCGCATCGGCCGGTGGTGGGCGCGCTCGGTCATGCCCACAGATTAGGTGGCAGCTGCCAGCGCCTTGCGGATGCGCTGGTCACTGACGGGCTCGGCGGTCCGCACCTCCTGCGCGAAGAGCGAGATCCGGTACTCCTCGAGGAGCCAGCGGACCCGGCGCAACGCCTCGCCCGGCGGCCGTCCCTCCGGCAGCGCGGCCACCGCGTGCAGGTACGACTCCTCGAGGTCGCTCAGCTGTGCCATCAGCTGGCGGTCGCGGTTGATCGCGGCGACGCCCTCGTCTAGGCGGGCCCGCCGGTGGGTGAGCGCGGTCAGGTACGCCGGGTAGCGCCGCAGCCGAGTCGGGCCCGCCTCCCCCACGAAGCCGCTGCGCACGAGCCGGCCGAGCTGGCCCTGCATGTCCGACAGCGCGGGCAGCTGAGCCATCTCGGCGCGACCGGAGAGCGTTCGGTCGGCGTCGCGCCAGGCGCCCAGGACCCGCAGCACGTCGGCGAGCACCAGGCGGACCGCGTCGGCCAGGCCGGCGGCCAGGGACTCGACGAGCGCGTCGTGGTCGGCCTCGGTCCGGATCTCCGCGCGGGCGTCGACGGCCTCGAGCACGACCGCGAGCCGGCAGTCCTCCACGAGATCGGCGACGGTGGGGTACGGGGATCCGGCGAGGCCCAGCTTCTCGGTGTTCGAGAGACCGTCGACGACGCCGCCCACACCGGGCAGCCGGAGCAGGGCCAGCCGGGCGACGCCGTGCCGGTGCCGGGCCGCTGCCTCGTCGGCCGATCCGAAGACGCCGAGCCCGACGCTGGTGCCCTCGTCGAGCAGCGCCGGGTGGACGACGACCTCGTGCCCGGCCCGACGCGTGCTGGTGGAGGCGGGGAGCTCACCGAACGTCCACGTCGTCTGCCCGGTCGCGGTCAGGCCGGAGTCGGCTGCGACCTCGGCCAGGGCCTCGGCGAACTGCGGGCGCAGCGGCTCCTTGAGCGCCTCGAGGTCCTTGCCGCGCGCCTGCTCGCTGCCCGCGTCGTCGACCACGCGGTACGTCGGACGCAGGTGCTCCGGGACCTTGGACCAGTCCCACGCCTCGCGCGGCACCACCGTGCCGGTGGTCGACCGGGCCCACCGCTCGAGCGCGTCGAGCAGCGGCTCCTCGCCCTCCGGCACCGACGCCAGGAACGACCGGGCCTTGTCGGGTGCCGGCACGAAGCTGACCCGCAGGTTCTTCGGCAGGCTCCGGATGAGGGCGGTGACCAGCTCCTCCCGCAGGCCGGGCACGTTCCACGAGAAGTCGTCGTCGCTGACCTGGTTGAGGGTCGCCACGGGGACGTCGATGGTGAGCCCGTCGTCGGCCGCACCGGGCTCGAAGTGGTAGCTGATCGGGAAGGTCAGGCCCGCGTCAGCGCTGCTCCAGACCTCGGGGTAGTCGCCGGCCCGGATCTCGTCAGCGGCCGCATGGGTGAGCATCGCGGGGTCGAAGGTCAGCAGCTCGGGATCGGTCCGGCGACGGTCCTTCCACCACGTGTCGAAGTGCACCCCGCTGACGACCTCGGGCCCGATCCGGGCGTCGTAGAAGTCGAACAGGGTGTGCTCGTCGACCACGATGCCGCGGCGCCGGGCGCGGTGCTCGAGCTCCTCGGCCTGCTCCAGGAGCTCGAGGTTCCTGCGGTAGAAGCGCTGGTGGGTGTGCCACTCGCCGTAGACGAGCGCGTGCCGGATGAACAGCTCGCGCGCGAGGGCCGGGTCGACCTTGGCGTACGGCGTCAGCCGGTCGGCCACCAGCGTGACGCCGTACAGCGTCACCCGCTCGTAGGCCATCACGGCCGCACGCTTCTTCGACCAGTGCGGCTCGGAGTAGGTCTTCTTGGCCAGATCTCCGGCCAGCGCCTCGGCCCACTCCGGCTTGATCCCCGCGTTCTGCCGCGCCCACAGCCGGCTGGTCTCCACGAGCTCGCCGGCCATCAGGAAGGGCGGCGGCTTCCTGGCCAGGCCGCTGCCGGGGAAGATCGCGAACCTCGCGCCGCGGGCGCCGAGGTACTCCCGCATCGGCCGGCGGCCTCCGCGCGGCTCGGCGTCGCGCTCCTCCAGGGCGCCGATGTGGCTCAGCAGCCCCGACAGCAGGGCCTGGTGGATCCCGTCGGCGTCCGGGACGTCTGCGGGCCGGCCCACCTGGATGCCCATCTCCTTGCACACCTGGCGCAGCTGCGACTCGAAGTCCTGCCACTCGCGGACCCGCAGGTAGTTGAGGAACTCGCGCTTGCACATCCGGCGGAACGCGCTGCTGCTGAGCTCCTTCTGCTGCGCCTTGAGGTGGCGCCAGAGGTTGAGCCAGGTGAGGAAGTCGCTGGTCTCGTCCTTGAACCGCGCGTGCAGCTGGTCGGCGTGCGCGCGGTGCTCCTCCGGTCGTTCCCGGGGATCCTGCAGCGACAGTGCGGCGCAGATGACGATGACCTCGCGCACGCAGCCGAGCCGCTCCGCCTCGACGATCATCCGGGCCAGCCGCGGGTCGATCGGGAGCCGCGCGAGACGCTGCCCGATCTTCGTCAGCCCTCGCGCGTTCAGTGCGTTGAGCTCCTCGAGCAGCTGCACACCGGCCTGCACGTTGCGCTTGTCCGGTGGCTCGACGAAGGGGAAGCGACCGATGTCGCCGAGCCTCAGGCTGGTCATCTGCAGGATGACGCTGGCCAGGTTCGTCCGCAGGATCTCCGGCTCGGTGAACTCCGGCCGTCGCTCGAAGTCCTCCTCGGAGTAGAGCCGGATCGCGATGCCGGCCTCGAGCCGGCCGCACCGGCCGGAGCGCTGGTTGGCCGAGGCCTGGCTGATCGCCTCGACCGGCAGCCGCTGCACCTTGGTCCGCACCGAGTAGCGGCTGATCCGCGCGACGCCGGTGTCGACGACGTACCGGATGCCCGGAACCGTCAGCGAGGTCTCGGCGACGTTGGTGGCCAGGACGACCCGCCGGCCGGTGTGCGACGCGAACACCTTGTGCTGCTCGGCCGCAGACAGTCGCGAGTAGAGGGGAACGATCTCGGTCCGCGGCAGGTCGGCGAGAGCGTCGGCGGTGTCCCGGATCTCCCGCTCGCCCGGGAGGAACACGAGGACGTCGCCGGGGCCCTCGGCCGAGAGCTCCTTGACCGCGTCGACGATCGCCTCGGTCTGGTCGCGGATGATGATCTCGCCTTCCTCGTCCACTCCCTCGTCGGTGGTCGAGCTCGTCGAGACCAGCGGTCGGTAGCGGATCTCGACCGGATAGGTGCGACCGGACACCTCGACGACAGGTGCGTCGAAGTGCTCGGCGAACCGCTCCACGTCGATGGTCGCGCTGGTGATCACGACCTTCAGGTCGGGACGGCGCGGCAGCAGCTGCTTGAGGTAGCCGAGCAGGAAGTCGATGTTCAGCGACCGCTCGTGGGCCTCGTCGATGATGATCGTGTCGTACTTCTTGAGGTCCCGGTCCCGTTGCAGCTCGGCGAGCAGGATGCCGTCGGTCATGAGCTTCACACGGCTGCGCTTCGACGTGCGGTCGGTGAACCGCACCTGGTAGCCCACCAGGTCGCCCAGCTCGGTGCCGAGCTCGCTCGCGATCCGCTCCGCCACCGACCGTGCGGCGATCCGGCGCGGCTGGGTGTGCCCGATCATCCCGCCGCGGCCGTCCCGCAC